>Ga0163212_1000691_pt1 | contig 15083 bp, 19 predicted proteins | sample Malawi_45m_30L_FD_113532 | JGI IMG/M metagenome (GOLD analysis project Ga0163212, IMG submission 113532) | Freshwater microbial communities from Lake Malawi, Central Region, Malawi to study Microbial Dark Matter (Phase II) - Malawi_45m_30L | ecosystem: Environmental > Aquatic > Freshwater > Lake...
AAATAGGCGAACACCGCCACGATGCTGCCGAGCTGAATCACCGCGGTGAACGACACACCGGGGTCGCCCCAGCCCAGCAGCACAGGCACCACCTTGAGATGGGCCGAACTGCTGATCGGCAGGAATTCGGTCAACCCTTGCACGATCCCGAGCACCAACGAACGCCAGCAGGCCAGCAGCCACGAGGGTTCTGCCTGTGCAAGGGCCAGAAGCATGAAAGGGCGCAGCGGCTGGGTCTCAACCCTATGGCGGCGCAACGCTTAAGGTTACGCAACGTTTTTTCTCAGATTTGGTGCTTGGCGCCCAGCCAACTCTGCTGCGCGAGTCGAGGCCGGCGCCGCTCTCCCTGGTGGCGCAGCCGGCGCCACTGAAGGCCAGCTCGGATGCTGCGCTGCAACGCCTGGCAGCCCTGCTGGTGACGCTGCCTGTGTTTGTGCAGGCGCCGTTGGTGCACGCCCACCCCTTGCTGGCGACCCTGCTGACGGTCCCCTTGCTGGCCGCGGGAGTCGTGCTGGGACTGAGCCAGGTGAGCGATCGCGCGCGCCTGGGAGCCCTGCTGGACGGATTTGCCGGCAGTTGGCTGTGCGGCAGTCTGTTCTGGGGGTGGTGCCGGCTGCATCCGCTGTGGCATCTGCCCATCGAAGCCCTGGCCCTGCCCCTGGCGCTGGGTGGTCTGCGCAGCCGCTGGCGCTGGGCCGGAGCCTTTTACCTGGCTTCCCTGGTGGGCACCGCCGCCACGGACGGCGCCATGGCCCTGACCGGTGTGATGCCGCTGTGGCCCCAGGTGGTGGCGGCCGCCCCTGAGGCCGCCATGCAGCTGTTGCAGCAGGCCGCCAGCCAGTTGCTCAGCCCGTTCAACCTGAGCCTGATCGGCACCTTTGCCGCCTGCCTTGGAGCGCTTGGGGTGTGGCTGTGGCAGCAGCAAAGCCTGGGCAAACTCGCTGCCATCACTGTGCTGACCACCCTTGGGGTGGATGGAATCTTCCTGGTGTTGGCCCTTGGAGCTCCGGGCTGGAGCGGCCTGATCTGAAGATCTGCAAAAGCGAGCCCTCGAAAGCGGGAGCGGGGCGAAGGGTGTCTGTAACGTTGCCGAACGCTTCTTGGACTGTCGCGATGAAACGGCTGGTTGCCTGGCTGATGGGTGGAGTGGTTCTGTTTGGTCTGCTGTGCACCCTGGTGCTGCCCCCGGCCGCTTTTGCCGCCGACCGCCGCAACATCGCCGATGACAAGATTGCCGAGCGCGCCGGCAAAATTGACCTCAACAACTGCTCGGTCAGGCGCTTTCAGGACTTCCCGGGCATGTATCCGACTCTGGCGGGCAAGATCGTTCTCGGCGGGCCCTACACCAGTGTTGATGACGTGCTGCAGCTCGATCTGACCGACCGCCAGAAGGAGCTCTTCCAGAAGTACAAGGACAACTTCACGGTGACGACGCCCGAAGTGGCGCTCAATGAAGGCTTTGACCGCATCAACGACGGGCAGTACCGCTGAGCCCTAAGCTCGGCGCCACCTTGCCGGCCGCCGGTTGAGACCGGCGGCTTTTTTGATGGCAACTTCCCCCACCGGCATCAGCGGCACCTCCTGGGATGTGGTGGTTGTGGGAAGCGGGGCGGCCGGGCTGATGACCTGTCTGGAGCTGCCAGATCAGCTGCGGGTGCTGCTGCTCAGCAAGGACAGCTCACCGCGCTCAGCCAGCCGCTGGGCCCAGGGGGGTATTGCCGCAGTCACCAACGCCGACGACAGCCTGGCCAGCCACTGCGCTGACACGCTCAAGGCTGGAGCCGGGTTGTGTGACACCGCCGCTGTCGAACTGCTGGTTGGCGAAGCCCCTGGCTGCGTGCAGCGGCTGCTGGAGCTGGGCATGGCGTTTGATCGCGATGACGGAGCACTGAGCACCACGCTTGAGGCGGCCCACAGCCACAGGCGTGTGCTGCACGCCCAGGACCGCACCGGTGGCGCCCTGGTCGATGCGCTCGAGCGCCAGGTCCAGGCCAAAGCCAACATCGAGCAGCACAAAGGGCTGATGGCCCTTGACCTGTGGGTTGAAGCAGGTCGTTGCAAGGGGCTGCAGCTGCTGACGCCCGAGGGGGTCAGCTGGGTCGCCAGCCAGGCCGTGGTGCTCGCCACAGGCGGCGGCGGGCACCTGTTTGCCCACACGACCAACCCGGCCCAAGCCAGCGGCGATGGCCTGGCGATGGCCTGGCGGGCTGGCGCTGTGCTGCGTGATCTGGAATTTGTGCAGTTTCATCCGACCGCGCTGATGCTGCCTGGCGCACCACACTTTCTGATTTCAGAGGCTGTACGCGGTGAGGGCGCCACACTGCTCGACAACGCCGGCCACAGCCCCGTCAGCAACCTTGCCGGCGGGGATCTGGCGGCGCGCGATCAGGTGAGCCGCGCCCTGGCACGGGTGATGCATGCCCAGGGGGTCGATCACCTGTGGCTTGACCTGCGGCCTGTGGGTGAGCAGCGCCTCACCGAGCAGTTCCCAACCATTGTTGGGCGCTGCAGAGAGCTCGGCCTTGAGCCCCTGCAGGCGCCGATTCCCGTGGCCCCTGCGGCCCATTACTGGATGGGTGGCATCCGCACCAATCTGCACGCCGCCACTTCCATTGCCCAGCTCTACGCCGTAGGGGAGGTGGCCAGCACCGGCGTTCATGGGGCCAACCGTCTGGCCAGCAACTCCTTGATGGAGTGCCTGGTCTTTGCCCGCCAGCTGGGCCGGCACCTGGGCCAGACCATCTGCAGCAGCGCCAGCGCTGCTGGGCCCTGCCGCCAGCCCCAGGAGCTGCCGGCGGCAAACCCCGAAGCCAGCGAAGCTGCGATCAGCGAGGCGCGGCAGCAGCTGCGGTTGCTGTGCTGGCAAGCCGCCGGTGTTGAACGCCATCACCTCGGTCTTCAGGCCGCCCTCAAGCAGGTGCGCCTGCGTCGCCAGGCCCTGGAGGGGTGGCCCCAGCTCAGGCAGCTGCGAGGGCTTGAGCCAGGAGAGGAGCTGCGCCTTGCCCGCCCGCAACTGGCCCTGTTCAGAGCCCAGGTTGATCTGCAGCATCGCCTGGTGCTGGCCGAATTGCTGATGCAAGCAGCGCTGTTTCGCTGTGAAAGCCGCGGCGGCCACTACCGCACCGATGTGCCAGCTGCCCAACCCTGGTGGCAGCGCCACACCGTGCAGCAACGCAGCCAGCCGATCGGCACGGCAGCGATCGGCTGATCAACCGCCAGCAGGCGTCGCTGGGGTGATCAGGGCATCGTCGCCGATCAGGTTGGCCAGCTTTTGCAGGGGCTTGACGCCCGAATCGATCTGGCCGTTGATCTCCCAGCTGGGATAGCCGGAGATCCCCTTGCTCTGGCACAGCTCTGCCTGGCTGTTCTGACCGTCTGGAGCGCACTCGATCACCTTGAGCTTGGCGGCGGCCTGCTTGCCGAACAGTTCCTTCTGTTCATGGCAATGGGGGCACCAGTAGGCCGAATACATCACAGCCCCTGAGGCGGTGAGCTTGTCGGCCAGGGCGATGGTGCTGGGGGTGCTGATGCTGGTCACCGGGATCGGTGCACCTTTGCTGCTCAAGGCCGCCGGCCGGTTCACAGCGGTGGCCCAGCCGAGGCCCACCAGACCAACCACCAGGGCGACCAGAACCACGCGGAAGAGCAACTGACCGCGATCAGCCCACTCGCCCTGCAACAGGCTCAGCACAAACAGGGCCAAGCTCAGCGCCGCCGACAGCAGGCAGAAGGGACAGCAATCGCGAATCGCGAAGGCCATCACGCCAAGCAGCACCAGGCTGAACACCGCCATGGCTGTGCTGACAACAACAGCTCCCCAACGGCAGGGAGCCTGCACAGCGGGCGTGGCGTTGACCAAGGGGATCAGGGCCAGCAGCAGCATGGCCCCATAAGCGAGAAACCCAAACAGCGAGAGGGGCTGACCCACAACGCTGCCCCAGACGCTGGAGAGCACCTTGTCGCAACCATTGCAGCCGAAAAAGCCCTGGCTGCTGCAGCTCAGCGAGCCCAGCAGGCCCCACTTGTTGAGGGTGATCGAACCGGTATCGATCACCCCAATGGTGGCCAGCACCGCCATCACCACCCGCACCCAGCGCGGGCCGCTCTCGGGCCGGCGGCGCGCAGAGCTGAGGCGCTCGCTGAGGCGGCTTGCGGTCACTGGCTCATTCGATCAGGCGGCGCCATTCTCGCAGCTCCGGACCGCCCGGCCACGGTCCCATAGGGTGGCGATGGCACCAGCCGCAGGCAGAGAGCCGATGAACAAGCCAACTGTGGCCTTTGCCCATCTGGGCTGCGAAAAAAACCGGGTCGATACCGAACACATGCTTGGCCTGCTGGCCGAGGCCGGTTACGGGGTCAGCGCCGACGAAAGCGACGCCGCCGTGGTGGTGGTGAACACCTGCAGCTTCATTCAGGAGGCCCGCGAAGAGTCGGTGCGCACGCTGGTGGAGCTGGCTGAGCAGGGCAAGGAGCTGATCATTGCGGGCTGTTTGGCCCAGCACTTCCAAACGGAACTGCTCGAAAGCCTGCCGGAAGCCAAGGCGATCGTGGGCACCGGCGATTACCAGCACATCGTCAGCGTGCTCGAGCGAGTCGAGGCGGGCGAGCGCGTCAACCAGGTCAGTGCCAGCCCCACCTTTGTGGGCGACGAGCACCTGCCCCGCTACCGCACCACCAGTGAAGCCATCGCCTATCTGAAGGTGGCCGAAGGCTGCGACTACCGCTGCGCCTTCTGCATCATTCCCAGGTTGCGGGGCGATCAGCGCTCGCGCTCGATCGAGAGCATCGTGGCCGAGGCCCAAAGCCTGGCCGCCCAAGGCGTTCAGGAACTGGTGCTGATCAGCCAGATCACCACCAACTACGGCCTCGACCTCTATGGCAAGCCCCAACTGGCCGAGCTGCTGCGGGCCCTGGGCGAGGTCGAGATCCCCTGGATCCGGGTCCACTACGCCTACCCCACCGGGCTGACCCGTGAGGTGCTGGCGGCCTACAGCGAGGTGCCCAACGTGCTGCCCTACCTGGATCTGCCGCTGCAGCACAGCCACCCTGAGGTGCTGCGGGCGATGAACCGCCCCTGGCAGGCCGATGTCACCGCTGGCGTGCTGGGCCGCATCCGCGAGCAGCTGAGCGATGCGGTGCTGCGCACCACCTTCATTGTGGGGTTCCCCGGTGAAACCGAGGAGCACTTCGAGCACCTGCTGGATTTTGTGGCCGAGCAACGCTTTGACCACGTGGGTGTGTTCACCTTCTCAGCAGAAGAGGGCACACCCGCAGCAGAGCTGCCCAATCAGGTGCCGCCAGAGGTGGCCCAACAACGCAAAGACCGGCTGATGGCCCTGCAGCAGCCCATCGCCGCGGCGCGCAACGGAGCCTGGGTGGGCCGCATCATCGATGTGCTGATTGAGCAGGAGAACCCCAGCACAGGCGAGATGATCGGCCGCTGCGCCCGCTTTGCCCCCGAGGTCGATGGCGAGGTGCGTGTCATGCCAGGGCCTGGCGGCCTCTGCGCCGCCCCCGGCACCCTGGTTCCGGTGCGCATCACCGCAGCCGACACCTACGACCTGATCGGCGAGGTGGTGGGTGCGGCCGCCATGGTGGCCGCTGCCCGCAGCGGGCGGGGGCTCGGCGCGTCTTGATCGCTGCTGGGCTGCTGAAGGTCCTGCGGAGGCATCAGCGCACCACCTTCCTGGTGGCCTCGGGCCTGAGCACGGCAGGATCTTTCGCCGGCATCACCGCCAAGAGCTGGATTCTGATCGACAGCAGCAACAATCCAATGCTGCTGGCTCTGCACTTTGCCGCCCTGGCCTTGCCATCGCTGGTGGTGAGCGCTCCGGCCGGCGTTCTGAGCGACCGACTGGGAAGTGAAACTGTGCTGATCAGAGCCCAGTGGGGCCTGTTTGGCGCCGGACTGCTGGGCGCCCTGGCGATCCCGCTGGGCGGCGGCCAGCCCCAGCTCGCCATGGCGCTGCTGCTGCTGAGCACGCTGCTGGTGGGCATTGCCAGCACGTACGAACTCACCGCCCGCAGCAAATACTGCGCCCTGTTGGTCGATGCCCCGGAGCAGCTAGCCCCCTACCTGGCCAGCTTCTCGGTGGTGTTCAACGTGGGCAAGCTGGTGGGGCCTCCGGTCGGTGGATGGCTGCTCGGCATCAGCGGTGCCACCACGGCCCTGGCTCTCGATGCAGCGACCTATCTGTTGCCGATCGCTGCGCTCATCTGGCTGCTGGTGCCCAACCGCCAGGCCGAAGAACGCAGTGGCAGCACCGTTGCCACAGCAGGCCTGCGATCAGCGTGGAGCAGCTGCAGCCCCGTGCTCAGACACGTGCTGCGCTTCACCGCCTTGATCTGCCTGGTGAGCTTTTTTCACCCGGCCCTGGCACCGGTGATGGCTCGCCAGGTGCTGGGCGGGAGCCCCCAGGCCCTGGGCAATTTCACCGCTGTGCTGGCAGCGGGCAGCATCTGTGGCGGCGTGATGCTGCAGCGCAACAGCCTGTGGCTCACGCAAAGGCCGGGCCTGCTGCTGGGTCTTTGCGCCACCATCACAGGAGCGGCGCAGCTCGCACTGGCCTCGGCAAGCGGAAGCCTCGCCGCGCTTTCAGCGACATTCGTCATGGGGGCCGGTACGGCCGGGCTGCTGGCCGGATCCAGCCTGATCTGTCAGGTGGGAGCGCCGCAGCGGGTGCGCGGCCGCATGTCAGGCATGGGTCAAATCGCCTTTCTCGGCGGTGGCGGGCTGAGCGGCCTGATTGCCGCTGGCATGACCATGGCCTGGGGCCTTGGTCCCACCCTGACCGTGCTGGGCGGATGCGGGCTCTGTCTGGGGGTGGTGGAGCTGCTCAGGCGGGGTCAGACCCGACTGGCGGCAGCAGCACTCAGATCAGCTTGAGACCGCGCAACACCACTGTGGCCGCAAACGCCGTGACCAAACCTCCACCAACCAAGCCCAGATAGATCGCGACACCCATGAGCCAAACCGATTTGTGTTCGGGCCATTACAGCAGAACCACCATCCAGGCGGTTGAAAAATCGATCACTTAGCGTTCTAAAGCCACTCCGCCGTTCCATTCCAGCCGTCGCGTAAGCGCCCTGGCACGACCCTTCGACGCCCGCTCCATGCGCACGCTGTTCATCTACCCAGAGTTTCCGAAAACCTTCTGGAGCTACGAGAAAATCCTCGAGCTGGTGAACCGCAAGGTGCTGCTGCCGCCGCTCGGGCTGGTGACAGTTGCCGCCCTGCTGCCCCAGCACTGGCAGATGAAGCTGGTGGACCGCAACGTGCGCGAAGTCACCGCCGCCGAGTGGGACTGGGCCGAACTGGTGGTGATCTCGGGCATGATCGTGCAGAAGGCCGACATGGCCGTGCAGATCGCCCGGGCCAAAGAGCGCGGCCTGCCGGTGGCTGTGGGTGGTCCCTTCGCCAGCTCCACCCCGGATGCCCCGGAACTGGAGCTGGCCGATTTCAAGGTGCTCGACGAAGGCGAGATCACCCTGCCGCTGTTCATCGAGGCGATCGAAAAGGGCGAGCGCTCGGGCCGCTTCAGCGCCGAAGGCGACAAGCCCGATGTGACCGGCACACCTGTGCCGCGTTTCGACCTGCTCGAGCTCGACGCCTACGACTCGATGAGTGTGCAGTTCTCGCGCGGCTGCCCGTTTCAGTGCGAGTTCTGCGACATCATCGTGCTGTATGGACGCAAGCCGCGCACCAAGACGCCCGAACAGCTGATCGCCGAGCTTCAGTTTCTCTACGACCTGGGCTGGCGGCGTTCGATCTTTCTGGTCGACGACAACTTCATCGGCAACAAGCGCAACGCCAAGCTGCTGCTGCCAGCACTCAAGAGCTGGCTGATCGAGCGGGGTTACCCGTTCAGCTTTGCCACCGAGGCCTCGGTGGACCTGGCCAGCGACGACGAGCTGATGCAGATGATGGCCGAGTGCCGCTTCGACTCGGTGTTTCTGGGCATCGAGACCCCCGATGCCGCCAGCCTCGAGACCGCCAAGAAGCTGCAGAACACCCGCAGCTCCCTGGAGGAGGCGGTCGATCGCATCCGCAGCTACGGCATCCGCGTGATGGCGGGCTTCATCATCGGCTTTGACGGCGAGAAAACCGGCGCCGGCGATCGCATCGTCGAGTTCGTGAGCCGCACCGGGATTCCGGCGGCGATGATGGGCATGCTGCAGGCCCTGCCCAACACCGGCCTCTGGCACCGCCTCGAGAAGGAGGGCCGGCTGATCCAGGAGAAGGCCGACGCCAAGGGGGTCAACCAGACCAACCTGCTCAATTTCGTGCCGACACGGCCGATCCGCGAGATCGCCAACGAGTACGTCGACGCCTTCTGCCGGCTGTACGAGCCGCACGCCTACATCGACCGCGTCACGCACTACTACCTCAACATGGGCCTGCCGCGCTGGCAGCAGTTCGTGCCGGCCGCCTTCGGCAAGGCCGCCCTGCCCAGCTGGACTGACGTGCGCGCCCTGCTGATCGTGATCTGGCGCCAGGGTCTGGTGCGCGACACCCGCTGGCGCTTCTGGCGCTCAGTGCTCAAGGTGGCCCGCAAGAACCCCGGCGTGCTCGAGCAGTTCGTGGTGGTGCTCGCACACAACGAGCACTTCCTCGAGTACCGCGGTGTGGTGACCCAGGAGATTCAGGAGCAGCTGGCCGCGTTGCCGCCCGAGCCGCCGGCACCGCCAGCGACCCCGCCGGTGCGCGAGCTGCAACCGGTCTAGTCCTGGATGTAGTCGAGCCCGGCCAGCAGACACTGCTCGGCCCGCTGCAGTTCGCGGCCCAGGTAGAGGGCGTGATCAAGCCGCGACAGCGGATGTGGCCCCTCGCCTTCGCTGAGAGCGATGCCCAGCTCCTTGGCGGTGCGTGCGCGCCAGATCGCCAGGGGCTGGCGCGGGCCGCTGCTGCCGCGGCAGCTGATCACCTCGCCGGTGTCAGGGTCGGTGGCCAGGCCCCGTTCATCGATGCCGTTACCGAAATGCTCGACCACGAGTTCGCCGGCCTCATGATCGACCTTGATCAGGAAATAGCCCGCCGGATCCAAGGCAATGAAGCGCTGCGAGAGCTTCGCGTCGAGGGCGGCGCGCTCGCGCTGCTGCTCAGGGCTGAGGGGCTGATGCATGCGGTGGATCGTAGGTAGCGGTGAAGGGCAGCTCTGCATTGATCGCCTCGATCTGCTGAGCCATCTGCGCATTGGCGCCGGGGAGCCATTGCCTGAGGATCTCGGCAAAGCGCGCATCGCTCCAGCGGTGCAGGCTGATGCGGGGCTGGGCCACAAAGCCGCGGCGGCGCTTGTGGCTGCCGCCCGCACCAGGGTCAAAGCAGCGGATGCCCTGCTCGATCGCCCAGGCGATCGGGGCGTAGTAGCAGACCTCAAAGTGCAGGTTCTCCAGCTCCACGGCGCTGCCCCAGTAGCGGCCCCAGAGCTGATCACCACCGTGCACACACAGCGACATCGCCAGCGGGTCGGTGGGGTCATCGCCCACCGGGTGGGCTGCAAAAAGCACCAGATGCTCCCTGAGTTCGCGGGCTGCCGCGAGAAAGAAGTCTTCACTCAGGTATTTGCTGCCCCAGGGGCCCCAGCGGGCGCAGTGCATGGCATAGAACGCATGCATGCGGGTCACCAGCACCGGCGGGATCGCTTCGCCTGCCAGGGGGGTGACGGTGAGGCCGGCCGCCGCCACGGCCCTGCGCTCACGCTTGATGTTGCGGCGCTGGTTGGCGTTGAAGCTGGCCAGGTAATCCTCGAAGCTGGCAAAGCCCGGGTTGCTCCAGGTGCCCTGCTGGTTGAGCCAGCGCGAGCAGCCCGCCGCTTCGGCCAGCGGGGCCCAGGCAGGATCGACGTAGAGCAGATTGACACTGAAGATGCCGTGCTGAGCGCAGAAGCGATCGATCTGCTCCAACAGCACCGCCGTGAGGGCGGCTTCGTCTTCTGCAGGGTCAATCCAGAAGCGGTAGCCCTCGATCGGACTCACCGGGCTCATGCCCACCAACTTGGGGTAGTAACGCTGGCCCAGGCGGGCGGCCAGCTCGGCAAAGCTCTGATCAAAGACGAATTCGCCATAGCTGTGGCCCTTGAGATACAAGGGCGCGACCGCCAACAGCTGCTCACCGCGCCACAAGCTCAGCGGGCAGCTCTGCCAGCCCTGCTCCGGCACGATGCTGCCGCTGGCTTCGAGCGCCGCCAACCAGCGCCAGCGGTAAAAGGGCAGCGGTTGCTCACGGCCAGATGCGCGCGCCAGCAAGCCGTCCCACTGGGCCTCGCTCAGCTCAGCGATGCCACGGTGCCAGCGGGCCTCCAATGCAGCCATGGCCAACCCTGTAGGCGACGGTGGTGGCGCAAAACTAACCAGAGGCTCCATGCGTCGGGGCCGCTTGGATGCCCATGCTGCGCGCGATCACCCTGGCCCTCCTGCTCACCGCGCTGGTTGAACCAGCTGCAGCTCGGGCGAGTCTGCTGCGGCCGTTGCGCGACCTGATGCGCCGTTATGCGGCGCGATCGCGCACATAGCGCAGCACCAGCTCATCACCCCCCAGGAGCTGGTGCTGCTCGTATCGCCAACCCGTCAGGCCATCGGGCAGCACAGCCGCAGCTGCAAGCCAGCTGTAGGGGCCACCGAGCAGGACCGGGCACACGGTGAGCTGCAGGGCATCGATGCAGTCAGCCTGCAGAAGGGCACCCGCCAGCTGGGCGCCACCCAGCACCACCAGGCGCTGCAGGCCTGCCTCAGCCAGCGCTTCTAATGCCACAGGCCAGCTGGTCAGCGGCAGGCAGCGGGCAAAACCAGCCACTGGATCCTGCTGGCGCGCCTGGGGCTCAAGTGCGGCATGCAGCAACCAGCGCTCCAGCGGCTGGCTGAAAAACGGCAGATCGATCGGCAGGTCGCCGCTGCGGCTGACGGCGACCGCCAGGGGCTGGGGCGAGCGGCCTTGGGCCTGCCTGCCTGCCAGCAGGTCCTGAGCGTGGATCAGGCAGGTGCTGCCATGCAGCCGCAGGGTGTTGGCACCGATCAGGCAGCCATCGGCCCAGGCCAGGGCCTCTTCGAGCACGCGGCGATCGCCAGGGCCGCCCAACTGGGCAGCGCCCCCTGATGCGGGCGCCAGGCGGCCATCAAGGCTGATGGCCAGCACCAGCCGCGTCTGTGGCCTCAACCGACCAGGGCAGCCTCCAAGGCCTGAGGAGCCAGGCCCAGCTGCGGGGTTTCAGCAAACACCTCGGCGGCGTTGTTGGGGCTCTCCTGCAGACGCACCTTGTGCAAGCGGGCACCGGTGGCGGCAATGGGCGCGCTCAGGATGTCGGCAATGTGCAGGGCGATGTTCTCGGCCGTCGGCACACAGGTGGCGAAATGGGCCACATCCTTGTTGAGGAAGGTGTGGTCAAACGGCTCGACGACCAGGTCCTCGACCAGCTGCTGCAGGGCCGCCAGGTCGCAGACCATGCCGGTGCGCGCGTCGATGCTGCCGCGCACGGTCACATCAAGCAGGTAATTGTGGCCGTGGCCGTTGGGGCGGGCGCACTTGCCGTAGATGGCCTCATTTTCGGCCATCGAGAGCTCCTCGCGGGCCAGGCGATGGGCGGCGGCGAAGTGAGTGCGGATTGAAACGAAGGCTTCCATGGTGTCGCCGAGCACGTCGGCCCAAAGGGATTCAGATTCGTAAAGGCGGATGCCGGCCAGGGGCAGCTGGGACGCCAACCGGTTCCAGATCACCTGAGCCAGCGCTTCAGTCGTGGGCAGACGCCCGCCGGGCCGGCTCAGATCAAACTCGGGCCAGGTCTCATTGAGGCAGCGAAAGTCGAGCTGAGCCGTCACCTCAGCCTTGATGGCGTGCTTGACCTCAGAGAGGTTGAGCACCATGCCGTTGGCATCGAGCGGGCCGAGCATCGCCACCACCAGCTCGTAATTGTGACCGTGGCCGGGGGCCTGACTGCAGGGTCCGAAACGGGCCCTGTTGTCATCGGCTGAGAGCTCGGGCAACCAGTAGAGGTGACTGGCACTGAAGGTGGCTCGGCGTGTGATCAGGCAGGGCCGGCCATGGCCATGGCTGGAGGCATTGGCCGTCATGGCCCTGTTCAAGGAAGAGTCATCCTAGAAAGTGGCCGTTGCCCCCGACGATGACGCGGTGACTGCCGAGCCGAACGAACCCCTCAACACAGCAGCGCTGCGGCGCCGGCTCGCAGGGCTGAACCTCTACCTGGTGGGGATGATGGGCGCAGGCAAGAGTGCTGTGGCAGGCCCCCTGGCCGCAGCCCTGGGCTACCGCGTTGTCGATGCTGATCGCGCAATCGAGCAGGTGGCAGGCAAGCCCATCGCGGCGATCTTTGAGCAAGAGGGTGAAGACGCGTTCCGCAGTCTTGAAACGGCGGTACTGGGGCAGATCGCCAGCTGGCATTCGCTCGTGGTGGCTACCGGTGGCGGGGTGGTGAACCGCAGCGAAAACTGGGGCCACATGCAGCAGGGGGTGGTGATCTGGCTGGATGCCCCCGAAGCGTTGCTGCTGCAGCGCCTGCGCAACGACCCGACGCGGCGGCCCTTGCTGCAGGGCAGCGGCGCGGCCGAGCGGCTGCATGCGCTGCTGCAACAACGGCTGCCGCTGTATGGCCAGGCCGATCTGCGCATCGCGCAGCAGGGAGAAGCCCCTGAAGCGATTGCAGCCAGCGTGCTGAACGCATTGCCAGGTGTTCTCAAAACCCGTCAGGCCCCGCCGGCGAACCAGGCGGGTCTGCAGAACGCTGCTGGGCAGAGCGTGCCGAGCTTCAACTAGGCATGGCTGCCTGGCGGCTCGAGCCGCACGGCAAACCACTGCACCGCAACACCCGGTGAGAGTTCCAGCTCGCAGGCCGTCTCAAGCAGCCTCAGGGCCCGTTCGCCGTGACCATTGAGGGCGACAAGATCGGCAGGTAGATCTTGCAGAGCAGCGAGCTTGGCTTCCAGCCACTGCAGGGTCTCGGCGGCGCTGAGGATGCGCTCGCTTGCTGGCGGCTCAAGCACCACGTAATGATCGAGCTCGCGCAGCAAAGGATCCGACATGGGAGCCACCGTCCTGACAACCATGTTGACGCTGCTGTTGACCCTGCTGCCCGCCCGCGCCGAGCACTGGCCCAGCTGGCAGCTGCCCGCGCCGCTGCGGCCCGCTGGCAATGGCGATTTAGTGTATCCGAGCTGGTTTGCCGGTGACTGGCAGCTGAGCAGCCAAGACGCCCAGGGGCAGGAGGCCGAACTCCGCTATCTGGTGCGGTTCATCACGCCCCCGGGTTCGACTGTGGTGGTGGGTGATCGCGCTTTTAATGCAGCAGCCGTCGGCCAGGCGCTACTGGGGCCTGCGCTGCTGGAGGTCAGCAATGACCCGGCCAACCCCAACCGGCAACTCGGCAGGCTGGCGGGCGAACGCCTGCTCGAGTCCACCGTGGTGGCGCGGCGCAGCGAGCAGGAGCCAGCCAGCTTCTGGGCCGATGAGCTGAGCCAACAGGTGGTGCACCAGAGCGGCAGGACACCGCGGCTGAGCCAGGTGGAAACCCTGAGCCACTACAGCCGCAACGCCGATGGCAGCATCAGCGGCGAGCAGTGGCAGGCGACCTACCCCCCACCAGGTGAGGGATTGCGGCCGCGGCCGCTGCGCAGCGGCCATTGGCTGCTCAGGCTGGAGCCAAGGGCTCCAGGATCTGGTCGCACCAGCTGAACAGCGGCTCGAGCAGTGGGTGATCACCCAACCCTGGCAGCGCTTTGGGTCTGCGCAACAGGGCCAGTTGAGCCGCCACGGCCAGATCAGCCAGATTCAGGCTGTCTGTGAGCAGATGGCTTCGGCCCGTCAGCAGCGTTTGCAGCTGCTCAAGGTTGCGCTGCAGTTGCTGCCGCTCACCTGTGCCCATGAGCGTCGTGCCCAGGCTCTCGGCCCAGCTGCCCAGGCCAGAGGGAACCGCCGCCACCAACTGTTTGAGCGCTGCAGGAGTGGCTTCGGGCAACACCGCCGAACGCAGCTCGGGGTCAGCTGCTGCCGCCTGCAGCACGGCTCCACGCACGGCCGCGGCCAGGGCGGTGTCAGCCCAATCTTCCAGCAGCAGCACCTGGGCCCTGAGCTGGGGGTCGGCCGGCAACAGCGCTGGCTGCGGATGGCGCTGCTCCAGATGCAGGGCGATGGCGGTGGAATCGGCCACAACGGTCTCGCCATCAACGAGCACCGGCACCTGGCGCTGACCCGACAGCCGGAACAGCGCCACCTGCCCCACAGCCGGCGTCACCTCGACCACGTCGTAGCTGAGACCCTTGGCTGCCAGCACCAGCCGCACCTTGTGGCAGAAGGGAGACTGACGAAACTGATGCAGCTGCATGCCAAAGGCGCCCGATGGGCGGCAGAGTAGCCAGGGCGAATGAAGGCTGATGAAGGAGTTCTTTCTCAACGTGACGCGTTACCCGCGTTATCTGATCGCCTTTGGCCTGGGCGTGGCCAATTCGGTGTTTGAGCCGCTGCAGGCCCGTGCCAGCAACCCGGTGACCGCGGTGGCCCTGATCGGTGCTGGCATCAGTGGTCTGATCAGCCTGTCGCTGGTGCTTCATGCCATGGTGAGCTCAGCGCCGGTGGTGTAGCGATGGCCCAGGGGCGACGAGTCGAGCGGGTGGCGGCCCTGATCCGCCGCGAGGTCAGCGAGCTGTTGCTGAGCGGCATCAAGGACGAGCGCGTCAGCCAGGGCATGATGAGCATCACCCACGTTGATGTGGCAGGCGATCTGCAGCACTGCAAGATCTTTGTGAGCGTCTACGGCACAGACGACGCGCAGCAGCAGGCCCTGGCCGGGCTGCGCTCAGCCAGCCCTTTCGTCAAGGGTGAGCTGGGACGCCGGCTGCAGATGCGCCGCACCCCTGAGGTGGTCTTCGTGCTCGATCGGGGCCTTGAGCAGGGCACCTCGGTGCTGGGACTGCTCAACCGCCTCGAGGCCGAGCGCCAGGTCAAAGGTGAGCCCGCCGAGGGCGGCACAGCGTTCAGTGAGTGAAGCGGCCCTCAGGCGCCTGATCGCCTCGCTGCTGGTGGTGCGCTGCAGCGGCCACCTGCTCGATGCCCAACGCCGCTACCCGCAGTGGGAGCTGAG
>Ga0163212_1000696_pt1 | contig 15011 bp, 14 predicted proteins | sample Malawi_45m_30L_FD_113532 | JGI IMG/M metagenome (GOLD analysis project Ga0163212, IMG submission 113532) | Freshwater microbial communities from Lake Malawi, Central Region, Malawi to study Microbial Dark Matter (Phase II) - Malawi_45m_30L | ecosystem: Environmental > Aquatic > Freshwater > Lake...
ACCCTGAACGGCCCCGCGCTTCCATTCCTTCCGGCACCGCCGGCCTGCTCCTGCGCAACGCCGTCGGGGTGAACCGCGCCGGCGCCGTCGCCATCGACGCCCGTTTCAGCCAGTATGGCGACTACACCCAGCGCATGCTCGAGGCCATCCAGTCGAGCTGGTGGAGCATCATCGAGCGTTCCCAGTTCGAAGGCGTCCAGCGCGGCCGCGTCACCGTAAGCTTCCGTCTGCACCGCGACGGGACGGTCACCGACGCCACGATCCTCAGCAACGAGGTCACCCGCGTGATGTCTCTGGCCTGCAAGGACGCCGTGATGGCCCCGGCGCCCTATGACATCTGGCGCGCGGATATGGTCGCCTTGTACGGCGAGAGCGACATCGTCACGATCAGCTTCTATTACCGCTGATGACGCTCCCGACAGACTGGATCCCCTTCGGGCGCGGGGTGCGCGCGGTCGCCACGCATCCTTGCGGGCTGATCGCGGTCGCGAAACCCGACGGCATCCTCTCCCATCCGAACCCCGGCGAGCCCGCGGAGAAGGGCACGATCCTCATCAGCGGCAACTATTCCCTCGAAGAGGAGGCCTTCCATGTCCGCGACGGCCAGGGCGGCATCCGGCGGGCCTACCTCCTCAACCGGCTCGATTCCCCGACCAGCGGCGTGCTGCTGCTTTCGCTCGACGTCGGCGTGGCCGACGTCGTCCGCAAGATGTTCGCGCGCTCGCAGGTCTCGAAGCAATACGTCGCCCTCATCCGCGGCCGCGGCCTGCGCACCCCGCGCGGCACCTGGCAGGACCAGCTTTCGAAGTCCAAGGGTCCCGGCGGCGGCGTGCGTTCCGAGACGGGAGCGGGCGCTCCGGCGGTGACGGTCTACCAGTGGCAGCGCGCGGCCGGCGGCACGCTGCCGCTTTCGCTGATCCGGCTCGAGCCGCGCACCGGCCGCACGCACCAGCTGCGCGTGCAGACCGCGGCGCACGGACACCCGATCCTCGGCGACCGCACTTACGGCGACTTCGAATTCAACAAGGCCGTCGGCACGGCCCGCGGTTTCAAGCGGCTCTTCCTGCACGCCGAGTCCACGCAGCTTTCGTTCGACTGGCAGGGAGCCAAGGTCGAGTTCAAGGCCGTGGCGCCCATGCCGGAGGAATTCACGGAGGCCTTGGCCGGCGACGATGACGAGGCCCCCGGCAAGGGGCCGAAGGCGCCGCGCCGCGGCGCCGGCACGCCGATCTCGCCGCGCCTGCGCATCCGGCTCTGAGTCCCGCCATGGCGTCCGCGTTCCAGCTCATCGAAGTCCGCGGCCCTGAACTGGAGCCTTGGATCGATACGCTCGGCGGCCTGCGCATCGCCGTCTTCCGCGAGTTCCCCTACCTTTACGAGGGCGACCTGGCCTACGAGCGGGCATACCTGCGCGGTTACCTGGATTGCCCGCGCAGCCTGGTGGTGTTCTCGCAGGACGCCGCCGGTCGCACGGTCGGAGCGACGACATGCATGCCGATGGCGGACGAGGGCGACGGTTTCCGCGGTCCCTTCGAGCGGGCCGGCATCGCGACCGATGACATCCTGTATCTCGGCGAGAGCATCGTCCTGCCGGAGTTCCGCGGCGGCGGCCTCGGCGGAGAATTCTTCGCCCGCCGCGAAGCCCACGCCCGCCGGCTGGGCCTGCGCACGACGGCCTTCTGCGCGGTCGACCGCCCGGCCGACCATCCGGCTCGTCCCGCGGGCCATCGTCCGTTGGACGCCTTCTGGACGCGCCAAGGCTACCGGCGCCGGCCGGAACTGCGGGCGGTTTTCCCTTGGAAGGAAGTCGGCGAGGAGCAGGAATCCCCCAAGACGCTCACCTTCTGGACGAAGACATGGACCGCCTGACCCTCGCCTTGCTGACCTTCGACGCCGGCGTCCCCTCGGACGGAGCGGACGCCTTCGCCGACCGTGTCTGCGCTCGCGTGCGCGAAGCCTGGGATGACGGCGCCGACCTGGTGGTGCTGCCGGAATTCCTCTGGATGGGCCTGGAGCCCTTCGTGACGGATGAGGACAAGCTCCGCGGCGTCGCGCGGCTCTTCTGGGACGACCTCTGGCCGCGCCTCGCCCCGCGTCTGGCCCGGGCCGACAAGGGCGTCGTGCTCGGCACCGTGCCGTTCGTCGGCGGCGACGGCCGGCTGCGTAACCGAGCTCCGATCTGGGACGGCGCCGCTTTCCGTCATCAGGACAAGCTGCATCTCACGCCATGGGAAGCCGCCTTCGTCGGCGGCGACGGCGTCAGCCTGTGGTCTTTCCGCGGCGTGCGTTGCGTCGTCGTGATCTGTCTCGACGTGGAGATCCCCGAGCTGGCCGCCGTCCTGCGCGGACAGGGCGTCGAACTCATGCTCGTCCCCAGCGCGACCGAGACGATCATGGGCGTCGAAAGGGTGGGGCGTTGCGCCGATGCCCGCTCCGTCGAACTCGGCTGTCACGTCGGCGTCTGCCACCTCGTCGGCCGGACGACTTCCGTGCTCATCGACGAGAACGTCGGCCGCGCCGCGGCCTTCGCGCCCTCGCAGGCCGCTTTCCGCGACGAGCCCCGTCTCCTCGCCACGCCCGTCTGCGCCGAAGGCGACCACGCCCTCACCGTCGAGCTCGACGTCGCGCTCCTGCGTCGGCATCGCGCGACGCCCGGCGAGACCGACCCGTCCAAACTCAGCGCCCGCCCGCTCCGTCTCCTCTCCTGAAACCCCATGCATCCGCTCATCCGTCAGTATTATCAGGCCTTCAATTCCGGCGACCGCGAAGCTCTGCTCGCGCTCCTGCACCCCGACGTCGTCCACGAGATCAACGAAGGCGGGGTCGAGGTCGGCATCCCCGCCTTCCGCGCCTTCCTCGGCCGCATGGACCGATCTTACCGTGAGCAGGTCGAGGACCTGGTCGTCTTCGCGGGACCGGACGCCTCCCGCGCCGCCGCCGAGTTCTACATCCGCGGCGAGTACCTCAAGACCGACGAAGGCCTCCCGCCCGCCACCGGCCAGAAGTATCACCTCCGGGTCGGGGCCTTCTTCGAGATCAAGGACGGCAAGGTCGCCCGTGTTTCGAACTATTACAACCTCAGCGCCTGGCTGCGGATGGTCGGCGCCTGAGGCTGGCCTCACTTCATCAGCGCCAGGCCGCGCCACGCGAAGGCCAGGCCGAGGGCGATGAGGAGGTAGGACGACACGAAGGGGGCGCGGGCGGCGACGCGGCTGAACCAGCCGGATTTCTCGGCGAGCTTCTTGAAGCCCCAGGAGGCGAGGACGCCGACGGAGATCATCGTCAGCGCCAGACCCAGGCTGAAGGCGGCGACGATGCCGAAGCCGAGCGAGAATTCCTTGAGCTGCAGGCAGATGATGAGGATCGAGACCGCGGCGGGGCACGGCATGAGACCGCCGGTCAGCCCGAAGAGGACGATCTGCCAGGTGGTGACCTCCCGACCGGCGAAGCGCTTCTCGATCTCGGCCGCGTGGGCGCGGGCATGCGCGTCCTCGTCCTCGTGGTCGTGATGCCGATGGTCGTGTCCGTGCCCGTGGCCATGATCATGGTCGCCATGATGATGGTGGTGGTGGTGGCCTTGTTCTTCCCGCAGGCGCATGATCGTCCAGACCGCCATGCCGATCACGATGAGTCCGCTGATGAGGAGTAAGTAAGGTTCGGTCTCCTCGACGTTCCAGTGAGATCCGTATTTCAGGGCCAGGGCGGCGAGGACCCAGATGATGAGCGTATGGGAGAGGGCGGCGCAGAACCCGAGCAGGGCGGCCTGCCAGGCCGTGCCGCGGATGGCGATGATGAAGGCCGCCATCATGGTCTTGGAGTGGCCGGGTTCCAGTCCGTGCAGGGCGCCGAGCAGGATCGCCACGGGGACGTAGAGCCAGGCGTGGGCGGTGCCTTGTTGCAGCAGCTGGGCGAAGTCCATAGGGCGACCTTAACGACCTAGGTCAGCCTGTCGACCCCGGGGATTGGCTTGCGGCCGCGGGGGGTGATTCGCTTGCTACTCGTCATATGAAGACCGTGACCCTCGGCCGCAGCCCGCTTTCTTCCAGCCGCCTCGCCTATGGCTGCTGGCGTATCGCCACCAAGGGCGAAGCCGCCGCGGACTACGCGACGGCCAAGGCGGCGGTCTTCGCCGCGGTCGACGCAGGCTATACGCTCTTCGATCACGCCGACATCTATTGCGACGGCGAGGCCGAGCGCGTGTTCGGCCGCATCCTGAAGGAGAATCCCGGCCTGCGCGCCAAGATGACGATCGCGACCAAGGGCGGCATCCGTTTCAAGAACCGGCCGGCCGGCGCCCCCGTGCGCTACGACTTCTCCCGCGCCCACCTGCTGGCGCAATGCGAGCTCTCGCTGAAGCAGCTCGGGGTCGAGACCATCGACCTCCTGCACCTCCATCGTCCGGACTACCTCATGGACGCCGCCGAGGTCGCCGAGGTCTTCACCGAGCTCCGTCGAGCCGGCAAGGTGCGTGAGTTCGGCGTGAGCAACTTCAGCCCCTCGCAGTTCTCCCTGCTGCAGAACGCGCTGTCGTTCCCGCTGGTCGTGAACCAGGTCGAAGTCAGCCTGCTCCAGCTCTACGCCCTGCACGACGGCACGCTCGATCAGTGTCAGGAAAAGAAGGTCACCCCGCTCGCGTGGAGCCCGCTCGGCGCCGGCCTCCTGGGTTCAGGCGGCGTGGATCTCCTGCCGGGGCAGCGTCACTATGACCCGACCGCCGTGTTGGCCGTCCTCGACCGGATCGCCAAGGAGCGGGGCGTCGCCCGTGAGCTGGCCGCCCTGGCTTGGATCCTGAGGCACCCGGCCAAGATCGTCCCGATCGTCGGCACCACCCGGCCCGAACGCATCAAGGCCCTGGCCGCCGCGGCGGAACTCGAGCTGACGCGCGAAGAATGGTATCACCTCGTCACCGCGGCCCGTGGCGCGGAGATGCCCTGACTTTAGGGGACACGGGGAGGGGTGAGTTTTGAATATGGAGTATCGAGCATAGGGTAAGGCAGGCCGTCGCAGGGCGGCCGAGGGTAGGGGCGTGGTTCCGCCGCGCCCTCCTGCCTCGTCGTGTACTCCGAGCCGCCGATCGCCAGCCGCTAATACCTCTCAGGGAGTGCACGATGAATCGTTCCCCTGCATTGGTTCGCCCTGCGGCTGACCTCAAAGCCCGAAGCCTTGGGACTTGCGGACGTCGCCGACGTACCAGTTCTCGAGCTTCTCGCGGGCCCAAGGGGTCTTGCGCAGGAAGATCAGCGACGACTTGATCGTCGGGTCGAACATGAAGCACCGGATCGGGATGCGGTGCGCCAGCTCGCGCCAGCCGTGCTTCGCGACCATCGCCTCGAGCAGCTTCTGCAGGGTCACGCCGTGGAGCGGGTCCCGCGGATGCTGACGAGGTTCGGTCACGCGGGCGGGCCTCAGGCCTTCGGCTTGGCTTCGTCTTCCGCGAGGCGGATGCGCAGGTCGCGCAGCTGCTTCGGGGCGACGGGGCTCGGGCAGTCGGCCATCAGGTCGCGGCCGTTCTGGTTCTTCGGGAAGGCGAGGATGTCGCGGATCGAGGAGCGGCCGGCGAGCATGGCGACGACGCGGTCGAAGCCGAGGGCGATGCCGCCGTGGGGCGGGGCGCCGTAGGAGAAGGCCTTGAGCATGTAGCCGAAGCGGCTGTCCACGAGGTCCTGCGGGATCTTGAGGATGTCCTCGAAGACGCGCTTCTGGACGGCCGGGTTATGGATGCGGATCGAGCCGCCGCCGAGTTCGACGCCGTTGAGGACGATGTCGTAGTGCTGGCCGCGGACCTTGGCGGGGTCGGTGGCGAGCAGGGGCTCGTCCTCGACGACCGGGGCGGTGAACGGGTGGTGGGCGGAGAGGTAGCGCTTCTCCTCCTCGTCCCAGAGCATCAGCGGGAATTCGATGACCCAGAGGAAGTTGTACTGGTCGGCCGGGATGTTCAGGCGGCCGCGGGCCCTGAGGAGGAAGGACGATTCGAGGCGGATGCGGCCGAGGATCGTCGAGGCCTGCTCCCACGGGGCGGCGGCGAAGAAGACGATGTCGCCGTCCTCGATGTTGAGCTGCTGCTTCAGCGCGGCCTTCTCCTCGTCGGAGAAGAACTTCACGATCGGCGACTTCCATTCGCCCGCTTCGCACTTGATGAAGGCGAGGCCCTTGGCGCCGGCGCTCTTGGCGATGGTCTCGAAGTTGGTCAGTTCGCCCTGGGTGATGTCGGCGAGGCCCTTGGCGTTGATCGCGCGGACCACGGAGCCCGGGGTGTTGGCGGCGACGTGGAAGACCTTGAAGGCCGAGCCCTTGAACAGGCCGGTGAGGTCCTGGATCTCCATGCCGAAGCGGGTGTCGGGCTTGTCGATGCCGAAGCGGTCCATCGCCTCCCGGTAGGCCATGCGCGGGAAGGGCGTCGGGATGTCGATGCCGAGGGTCTCCTTCCAGGTACGCTTGAGGATGCCTTCGATCAGCTTGTATATGTCCTCGCGTTCGATGAAGGACATCTCGAGGTCGACCTGCGTGAACTCCGGCTGGCGGTCGGCGCGGAGGTCCTCGTCGCGGTAGCAGCGGGCCATCTGGTAATAGCGTTCGGCGCCGGCCACCATGAGCATCTGCTTGTACTGCTGCGGCGACTGCGTGAGGGCGTAGAACTCGCCCGGGTTGACGCGGCTGGGCACGAGGAACTCGCGGGCGCCTTCCGGGGTGCTCTTGAAGAGGGTGGGGGTCTCGATCTCGAGGAAGTCCTGGCTGTCGAGCTCGGCGCGGATGGCGCGGGCGGCCTTGGCGCGGAGCTTGAGCAGGCCGATGTTACGGGGGCGACGGAGGTCGAGGAAGCGGTATTCGAGACGGAGGTCTTCGTTCACCTTATCGGCCTTGTCGTCGTCCATCGGGAAGGGCAGGTCGGCGCAGACGTTGTGGATGAGGAGGGTCTCGGCGGCGATCTCGATGCTGCCGGTGGCGAGCTTGGCGTTGACGGTCTCGGCTGAGCGGGCGCGGACCTTGCCGGTGATCTCGATGACGGATTCCGTCTTCAGGCGTTGGGCGATATCCTGGATGCCGTTGGCGCCCGGATTGAAGACCACCTGGGTCAGGCCTTCGCGGTCGCGGAGGTCGACGAAAGTCACGCCGCCGAGGTCGCGCTTGGTGTCGACCCAGCCCACGAGGGTCACGGTCTGGCCGGCGTCGGCAGGGCGGAGGGCGTTGCAGGTATGGGTGCGTTTCATGTGGGCGGGACGGACGGAATGAAGGGTATGGTAAACGGACGAGGAAAACCCTAGTCAAAGCCCAATTGGAAGGGCTGGGGACAGGGTCAGGGACTGGGCTAGGCTTTGCAGGGGTGTGGGTAGCGGGAGGGGCCGGATTCAGGGGCAGAGGCAGGGGATGTCAGCGGTTGGATGAGAAGAATTTCGAACGTCGAAAGTACTGTCCGTGGCTCGCACGTCCAACCGCCCTCCGCTCACCGTCCACCGCCAGCGTTTGGGATGGGCAGGACGCCTTCCCGTGGTTTAAGTCCCCGCATGCGCACCCCCGCACTCGTGGTCGCCGGCCTGCTCGCCGTCGGCGCTTCCGCCGCCCCCCAGAAGGTCGAGATGGCCGGTTATCTCATCGTCCCGACCGAGCGCGTGACGGAGCCCTATGACGCCGGCTTCTCGATCTACGCCGCGGCCTGGCCGCTCCTCAGCGAGTATCCCGGCCATCGTTTCCAGACCGGGCTCTTCGGAACATGGATGCATCCGCTGTATCCCAAGGACGCCAAGCCGAAGGACCTCTACAACGACATCGAGGGCGGCCTCGGCTGGTGGCGCGACACGCGTTTCCCTTCCACGACGCCGAAGTTCATCATGGGCGGCGTCGGCGTGAATTTCCACGACATCGCCAACGGTCCCGCCTACGGCCGCGGCACCTGGGAGGAGCCGCGCGGGCTCTATGGCGTCGCCCAGCTCACGCCCTGGCTGCTGTTCCCGCTCGACGGACTGAATCTCAAGCAAGGCGTCAACGGCGAGCTCTTCGGCTACGGTTACCTGCCGATGCCGTTCGCCGAAGCCAAGACGAAGACCGAAGGCAAGGACGTCCCGACGGGGGCCAACTGCTGGACGCTCTTCCTGAACGCCGCGAACTTCAAGGGCCCGGTCTGCTTCTTCACCCCGAACTTCTGGGCGCGCGCGGCGCTCCGCGATCCGGCCGTCGCCGGGCAGATGCTGGACTCGCGCGGTTCGGATCCGAACAAGCATTTCCAGATGGAGACCCAGTATGTCCCGGCGGCGATGGCCAAGGACGAGAAAGGGGACAGCTACGCGCGCGTGGCCCCGACTTCTTTCCCTGTCGGCGACGACGGCACGACGGTGGTCCTGCATCGCCTGACCTGCTACGACCGTCGCGCGTTATATGATGGCGTGAAGGCCTGGTTCGACGGCGGCCCGGCGGCCACGGGCGCGATCAATCCCGCCGGCGCGCTGGTCCAGAGCTTCCGCCAAGGCGGCGGCTCCACCTGGAGCATCTACCCGCAGGGCACGAAGCGCGAGGTCAAGCCCGGCCTCGAATGGAAGGCCTTCGCCACGCCGCATATTCCCGATCCCCATACGTACGGTTACAAGTGGAACGCCGACCTCGTCTCCCGCCCCCGCCCGGGACTCGTCACCCTGCCGGAATATTATCGCCTCGGCTCCTTCGGGAAGAACGGACGTTGGTCCGCGGTGACGCCGAAGGACGTCCCGGCTTCGACGGGCCTGACGCAGATGACCTTCGATCCGCCGAAGGAAAAACCGCAGGCGCCGCGCGAGACCCAGCCCGGCGAGAAGACGACCTGGAAGATCCCCGGTCCGAAGGCCGGCCCGTTCCAGGCTTTCCTCGGCGACGGCAGCGTGGTGACGTATCACTGGTACCGCTTCGCCGACCAGCCCGCCTTGCTCAACGCCGACCTGACGCCGGCCGAACGCGAAGCCCTGCAGGCCAAGGTGGAGAAACTTCATCGCGCCTGGACCAAGGATCGCGAATATCTCGCGGCGCCCACCTTCGGCAGGCTCGCCGCGCTGGATCCGGCGCAGGTCCTCACGCCGCCGAAGGGGCTCGAAATCGGTTACGTGCCTATCGCCACGCGCCAGGAACTCGCCCCGGCGAGGAAGTAAGCCGGCTCAGCGACGGTCAAGGTCCTTGGTCTCGATCGGCTCGACGTGACCGAGGCGCTCGGGGCCCTTCTTGTTCGTGAGCACCTTGAACAGGCACCAGGCGAAGAGCCCGGTCACCGCGCCCACCGAGATGAGCATGAAGAGAAGTCCGGCGGGGGTCATGGTCGTAAGGTCGGCGGCTTAGCGGGCGTCCCAGCGCTGTCCGGCGCGATGGATCAGCAGCGCCGCGAAGGCTGCGAAGATCAGCAGGAAGAAGGCGGTCAGGCGGGCGACCCCGCTGGCCGGGTGTCCGGGGCCGCCGACGAGGTCGAGGATCGGATCCGTCGGGGCGAAGGCCGGCGCGCCGAAGGAAAGGTTCCAGCCGGCGACGTTCTTGAGCACGAACATCGTGAAGATCGCGGTCAGGTAGGCCGGCGAGAGCCAGCGGAGGATGAACTTGAAGATCCGCGGGATGCGGATCACGGCGCCCTGATGGGCCTCGGTCCACCCGCGTTCGGTGCCGAAAGAGAGGTTGAAGACGTAGATGAGGATGGTGCCCTGAAGGAAGATGCCGATGTCTCCGATCCAGAAGTCGACCGTCGAGAGCGCCTTGAGGCCCTCGCTGAACCAGACGACGAGCGTGCAGCCGACCGCGGTGATCAGGCCGAGCAGGGCGACGGACCCGCGCCGGTCGAGCCCCAGTCCTTCCTCGAGGAAGGCGATCCCGGGCTGCAGCATCGAGAGGGAGGAGGTGATCGCCGCGATGAAGAGCAGGGTGAAGAAGAGGCCGCCGAAGAGGTGCCCGAAAGGCATGCTGGCGAAGACCTGCGGCAGGACGTTGAAGCCGAGGGCGAAAGTGCCGCCGGCGACGGCCGAAGCGCCGAGGAAGGCGAAGGCGGCCGGCACGGTGATCATCCCGCCCAGGCCGACTTCGCAGAATTCGTTGGCCGCGGTGGCGGTCAGGCCGCTGAGGACGATGTCATCGTCTTGCTTGAGATAGCTGGCGTAGGTGATGATCACGCCGAAACCGACGGAAAGCGTGAAGAAGACCTGCGAGGCGGCCTTGAGCCAGACGGCGGGGTTGGACAGGCCCTGCGTGATGTCGTGGGAGTTCCACATGTAGCCCAGGCCGTTCCAGACGCTGAGCTCCGGCTTGGCGGGGTCGGGCGTACCGAGCGTCATGACCCGCATGAGCAGCGCGAGGGCGATGACGACCAGGAGCGGCATCCCCCAGTTGCAGATGAACTCGATGCCCTTGGACAAGCCGCGATAGATGATGACGAAGTTGAGGAAGAAGACGCCGAGGAAGAAGAGAAACTGGCCGCCGAAACCGAGGACGGCGCCGTCGCCGTCCTGGCCGGTGAAGGCGGCGAAAGCGGCGGCGTAGGCCTTGGGGTCCTTGCCGAGGTCGAGCCCGCCGCTGAAGCTGCTCCAGGCGTAGCCGAGGCACCAGGACTCGATGACGACGTAGTAGAAGTAGACTCCGACGGGAATGATGAAGCCGAGAAGGCCCACGTATTTGCCCCACGGCTTGCGGATGATGGCGTGGAAGATGCCAGGCGAGGAGTTGAAGCCCTGCGTACCGCCGAAGCGCCCGAGGGTCCATTCGACCCAGCAGATCGGCAGGCCGACGAGCAGGAGGGAGATGAAGTAGGCGATCAGGAAGGCGCCTCCGCCGGTCTCCTTGTCGGCGACCAGTCCGGGAAAGCGGAGGAAGTTGCCGAGGCCGACGGCGCTGCCGGCGACGGCCATGATCACGCCTAGTTTCGAGCTCCAGCCGTCGGCTTGCTTGGTCGTCATCGTCAGGGGTCGCCGAGTTGTTTAGGGAAGGGCGGGGGAAGTGCAATCGTTCTGAGCAGGCCTAGGCCTGCCCAGGGCTTGGGCTGGAGTAAGGACTTGGGCCTCGCCCAGAGCGGATACCTGGTGTCGGCGGCTCGGCGGATGAAGCTTTGTCGTCGTCTGTCCTTCATGGCCAAACCAGCCCCAGCTCTGGCCCTAGCCCTGCCTCCGGGGGATTCCCTATTCTTCTCGCCCTTTGCGTTGCCCTTACTCACTTTGCGGTGATGTCATTTGATTCCCTCGGCCTCGACGCCGCCGTCCTCAAGGCCGTAGCCGACCAAGGTTATACCGAGCCGACGCCCATCCAGCTGGCCGCCATCCCCCCGATCATCGACGGGCAGGACGTCATCGGCGTGGCCCAGACCGGCACTGGCAAGACCGCCGCCTTCACCCTCCCGCTCCTCACCCGCCTCGTCCGCACGAAGTCTGGCGCCCACCGCGGCAAGGTTCGCTGCCTGATCCTGGCACCGACCCGCGAACTGGTCGTCCAGATCGCCGAGAACGTGGCCGCCTACTCCCGTTACGCCGGAGCCGCCGTCGCCACCTGCTACGGCGGCGTCTCTGAGCGCCCACAGATCGCCGCCCTCCGCCGCGGCTGCGACTTCCTCATCGCCACTCCGGGACGTCTCCTCGACCTCGGCGGCCAGGGCCATGGCGATTTCACGGCCGTGGAATGCCTCGTCCTCGACGAGGCCGACCGCATGCTGGACATGGGCTTCCTGCCCGCGATCAACACCATCGTCCGCGCCCTGCCCAAGGAGCGCCAGACCCTGATGTTCTCGGCCACGCTTTCGCGCGAGATCGAGACCCTCACCAAGCAGTACCAACGTTCGCCCAAGCTCATCGAGGTCGGCCGCCGCTCGAACCCCGCCGAGACGGTCGCCCAGCTGCTCTACGAGTGTCCCGGCGCGCTCAAGCAGGTGATGCTGCACCATCTCCTCAAGGATGAGGCCCTCAGGATGGTCATCGTCTTCGCCCGCACCAAGCACGGCGCCGACCGCATCTGCCGCAAGCTCCAGGGCGCCGACATCAGCTGCTCCGCGATCCACGCCAACCGCTCGCAGAGCCAGCGCCAGCGCGCCCTGCAGGCCTTCAAGAACGGCGAGATCCGCGTGCTCGTCGCGACCGACATCGCCTCGCGTGGCATCGACGTCGACGGCATCACGCACGTCTTCAACTTCGACTTCCCCGACCAGCTCGAGGACTACGTCCACCGCATCGGCCGCACCGGCCGCGCGCTCGCGACGGGCACCGCGATCACCTTCGTCACCAAGGAGGACCTCGGCGAGCTGCGCCGTCTCGAACGCATCGTCGGCAGGCACCTCCACTGCGGCAAGCTGCCCGGCTTCGACTACTCCCAGCAGGCCCCGGCCCGCACCCCGGAAGATTTCCAGCGCTACCAGGATCCCCGCGCCGGCTCGCATCATAGCGAACGCGAAGGCCGTCCGCAGGGCGGCCGCCACGGCGGCTACCGCGCTTCCCGGGGCAACTACCGTCCCTACGGCCGTCCCGGCACCCGTCGCCAAGGCGGACCTAAGTAAGCGAGGACGCGATGACCAGAGGGCCGGTGGGCCCGAGGTTTCGATCAGCCCGGCGACCCCGGGCTTTTTCGTGCCTTGCCGCGCGGCGTCCCCTTGCGGCAGGCGTCGCTGCAGAAGCGCACCTCCTCCCAGCAGCGGGCCCACTTCTTGCGCCAGAGGAAGGGGCGCTGGCAAGCCGGGCAGGTCTTGGCCGGGAGGTGCTCTTTTTTGACGCCGCGCATGCCCCCTTTGTGTCCGGAATCGCCTTGCGCGCAAACGAGCCCGCGGATTCCAGGTTCCGGGATTGGAATCAGGCCGTCGCGCCCCTAGGCATAGGCATGCGCCGCTTCCTGCCCCTGATCGGTTCCTGCCTCGTCACCTTGGTCTCCGCGGAGGAGCCTAAGTGGCATGCCTTGTTCAACGGCAAGGACCTGTCGGGGTGGACGCCTAAGATCGCCAAGCATCCCCTCGGCGAGAATTACGCCGACACCTTCCGGGTCGAGGACGGCATGATCAAGGTGGCCTACGATCGCTACGCGAAGTTCGACCAGCAGTATGGCCATCTCTTCACCAATCTCGCCTATTCGCGTTATGTCCTGCGGATGGAGTATCGTTTCGCCGGGAAGATGATGGCCGACGCCCCGAAGTACGTGAACCTCAACAGCGGCGTCATGCTCCACGCCCAGCCCCCGCAGAGCATGGGGAGGGACCAAGGCTTTCCTTCCAGCCTGGAGTTCCAATTCCTGGCCGACGAAGGGAAGGGGGCCCGCCCGACCGGCAACGTCTGCACCCCTGGCACGAATCTGGAGATGGACGGCAAACTGGTCACGCAGCACATCGTCCCCTCGAAGGCGCCGACCTTCCCGCCCGAGCAATGGGTGGCCATCGAGGTCGAAGTGCGCGGGGACGAGGAGATCATCCACCGCGTCAACGGCGCGGAGGTCCTTCGCTACCAACGTCCGCAGCTCGACCCGCGTAACCATATCTCCCCCGCGACCGACCAGCTGGACGCCGGGGCTGAGCTGCTGCTCTCCCACGGCCACATCGCCCTCCAGGCGGAAGGCCAGCCGGTCTGGTTCCGCCGCATCGAACTCCGCCGACTGGCACGATAACGGCGGCGACGACTTGCGTCCCGCCAGGTTAATCCTCCCTTGCGGGCGTGGCCCTTACCGTCCGTCTCGTCCTCGGCGACCAGCTGAACCCGGAGCACTCCTGGTTCAAGCGGGTCGACCCTGCCGTGACGTACGTCTTCATGGAGGTGCGCTCGGAGACGGATTACGTCGTGCATCACGCCCAGAAGGTCATCGCGATCTTCGCCGGGATGCGCCGGATGGCCGAGCTGCTGGCGAAGCAAGGCCATCGGGTCCGTTACTTCTGCCTGGGCGACAAGGATAACCGGCAGGACTTCGCGGAGAACCTGCGGCATACCTTCAAGGCGACGAAGGCCGAGCGTTTCGAATATCAGGAGCCTGACGAGTGGCGGCTCGATCAGGATCTGCGCGCCTTCGCCGCCGGTTGCGGCCTGACGACGGCTTGCGTGAGTTCCGAACACTTCCTCGATGGCCGGGGCGGCGTGGCCGCCCATTTCCAGAAGGACGCCAAGCGTTGGCTGATGGAGTCCTATTACCGCAAGATGCGCGTCCGCACGCGCCTGCTGCTCGAGGAGGATGGCGCGCCGCTCGGCGGCGAATGGAACTACGACAAGGAGAACCGGAAGCCGTGGAAGGGTACGCCGCCTCCGCCCAAGCCCTGGGACGTCTCCCACGACCATTCGGCGATCTGGAAGGAGATCCAGACCGCCGGGGTCAAGACGATGGGGAACCCCTCGGAGAAGGATTTCCCTTGGCCGCGGGACCGCAAGGAGGCGCTCAAGCAGCTGGATGCGTTCATCGAGCGAGGCCTGCCCGATTTCGGCGACTACGAGGACGCGATGCACACGTCGTCGGACCGGCTCTTCCACTGCCGCCTCTCCTTCGCCCTCAACGTGAAGCTGCTGTCACCGGCGGAAGTCGCCGAGGCCGCGGCCGAGGCGCATGCCCGCGACCCCAGGCGTTACCCGCTGGCCGCCACGGAAGGCTTCGTCCGCCAGATCATCGGCTGGCGCGAATACGTCCGCGGGGTCTATTGGGCCAAGATGCCCGGCTACGCCGAAGCCAACGGCCTCGGTCACACGCTTTCACTCCCGTCCTGGTTCTGGACCGGCAAGGTGAAGATGAACTGCCTGCGACACTCCGTCGGCCAGTCGCTCGACACGGCCTACGCGCACCACATCCAGCGCCTGATGGTCATCGGGTCGTTCTGCCTCACCGCAGGCGTCGATCCGGCCGAGGTCGAGCGCTGGTATCTCGGCGTGTATATCGACGCCTTCCAGTGGGTAGAGCTTCCGAACGTCATCGGCATGAGCCAGCACGCGGACGGTGGGTTTCTCGCGAGCAAGCCCTACTGCTGCGCCGCCAGCTACGTCTCCAAGATGTCGAACTACTGCGGCGGCTGTCCGTATGACCCCAAGGATCGCACCGGCCCGCTGGCCTGTCCGCTGAACGCGCTCTACTGGGATTTCTGG
>Ga0163212_1000699_pt1 | contig 14981 bp, 14 predicted proteins | sample Malawi_45m_30L_FD_113532 | JGI IMG/M metagenome (GOLD analysis project Ga0163212, IMG submission 113532) | Freshwater microbial communities from Lake Malawi, Central Region, Malawi to study Microbial Dark Matter (Phase II) - Malawi_45m_30L | ecosystem: Environmental > Aquatic > Freshwater > Lake...
ACTCGACGACTCCCTGCGACTACCCAGACTTTGCAGAGAAGATCGCAGCGGAAGTGGTGTCGGGACGCGTGGAGCGGGGGGTCCTTCTGTGCGGATCCGGCATCGGCGCGAGTGTGGCGGCGAACAAGGTGCCTGGTATCCGTGCGGGCAACTGTGTGGACTACTACTCCTCGCATCAAGGGGTCGAGCATGACGCGATGAATGTTCTGGTGCTCGGCGGGCGCGTGGTTGGTATTGCGCTTGCGCAGGACATGGTTCGTGCGTTTCTGAACGCCAAGTACACGAACGAGGAGCGCCATGCACGCCGTCTTGCGAAGGTGCAGGCGATCGAGATGCGATACAGCACCGGCGCGGCATCGGCAGCCGCCCGCTGATCGCCACCTTTGTTGTAGCCTCTTCAGTCCGCGGTACATACCGCTACCGCTTGGAACGATCACTTTCAACTCCTCCATCACAATCTATCCAACTATGACCACCACACTCAGAAGCATTTGCTCTCGGTTCGTGTCCGCCACGATGTTCTCGGCATCCACCCTGCTGATCACTTCCACAGTGGTCTTGGCACAAGGCACAACACCTGACTACACCACGGTGCCTGTCGATCCTGCGGAGACTGCGCAGAAGTTGGCGGCGCAGAAGGTCGATCTTGCAAAAGCAATGGAGATGGCTGCGCAGGCTTCGGGCGGGGGCGTCGTTTCTGCGTCGTCAAAGTTGAACGGCGATGTGGCCATGTATGAAGTGGTCTGCGTTTCGGGTGGCGTTGCGCAGACCGTGATAGTCAACGGACAGACAGGTGAGGTGCAGGCGATCCGCGTGACGCCGCCGAAGGCGTTGGCGGCGGCACAGGCCAAGGTGAATGGTGTGGTGCGCAGTGTCGCGTCGAACTTCAGTGCTTCGCCGCCGACCTACACGGTTGAAGTACTGAGCGGAGACAAGATCCACACGATTGTGATTGGCGCGGTCGATGGCGCAGTCGTTACACAGAACGTGCGTGGGCGGTTCCCGGGTGTCGACGCCACGGGCGAGATCGTGACGATGCCGAGCGGACTTCAGTACATCGAACTGCAGCCTGGTACGGGAGCGGCGCCAACCGGTCCTGGTGCGGTCGTCGAAGTTCACTACACGGGATATCTCGTGGATGGGACGAAGTTCGACTCCTCCGTTGATCGCGGCTCGCCCGCATCATTTCCCCTGTCGAATGTGATCAAGGGTTGGACGGAGGGGGTCGGATCGATGCAGGTTGGCAGCAAACGAAAGCTGATTATCCCCTTCGAACTGGCGTATGGACCCGGTGGGCGTCCGCCTGTGATCCCTGCCAAGGCGACGCTGATCTTCGATGTGGAACTGCTCAAGATCGTGAGTGATCCTGCAACGAGCGGCGCCGCGGCTGGTGCGCCCGCGGGTGGCGCGAAGACACCGCCGCCGGTTCAGCCAGTGCAGCCGGCAAAGCCTGCTGGCAAGTGACTCGATCACGCCGTTTGGATGAACTGCACGACGGAAGTGCGATGGTCACTCGGGAGTTTCGGTCGGCGCTTCTGATGGGGGCGACGTCTTGAAGACATCGTCCGCCATCTTGCCAATCTCTGCGTCGCGCTCCTGCATGCGATCCCGCACGCTCACAGCAGCATCGCGCGCTTTGCCAAGAGCAGACTTGCTGCCGCCCGCGGGTGGCTGATCGAAGGGGCGCTGATCGCTCTGCGCAGGGGCGGGTGTTGGCTCCTCATCTTCCTCCTCGCACGCCACAAGCGCACTTGTGAGCAGTGTGCCCACAACAAGCGCGCACGGAATCAGCGCAGCACGGAGGGTGAAGCGGGAGGGAGTGAAGGTGTGCCGATTGGACATGCGACAGATGGTACGACTTCTGATGTGCTGGACAATCACGCGCTGCCGAGGCGGTCGGGGTTCAAGCCAAGGAGGTCGGGCACGACAAACAGCCCGTCCCGGCGGATGACTTCTCCGTCGAAGGCGACTGTGCCACCACCAAATTCTGGTCGCTGGATGCACACGATGTCCCAGTGCACCTGACTTCGATTGCCGTTGTCGGCTTCTCCCTCGTACGCCTGTCCAGGTGTGAAGTGGAAACTGCCCGCGATCTTCTCGTCGAAGAGTGTGTCGAGCATGGGGTTGAGGATGGCCGGGTTGAAGCCGAGACTGAACTCGCCGATGAAGCGAGCGCCTTCATCCATGTCCAGGATGGCGTTCAGGCGCTGCGAGTCGCCATCGCAGGTGGCCTTGATGATGCGCCCCTTGGAGAACTCAAAGCGGATGTTGCCGAAGGTGCTGCCCTGGTAGAGCGTGGCAGTGTTGTATTGCAGGACGCCTTCCACGCTGTCGCGCACGGGTGCGGTGAAGCACTCGCCGTCTGGGATGTTTCGTTCACCAGAGCAGGGGACCGCTTGAAGACCCTCGATGGAGAAGCGGAGGTCGGTCGGACCGGGGCCAACGATATGCACCTGCTTCGCCGCGTTCATGCGCTTCACGAGCGGTTGCACGGCGCGGTCCATGCGCGCATAGTCGACGCAGCACACTCGGAAGTAGAAGTCCTCGAAGTCGTCGGTACTGCGCTTGGCGAGCTGTGCCATGCTGGCGTTTGGCCAGCGGAGTACGACCCACTTAGTGTGCTTGACACGCTGTTCGAGATGGACGGGATGCTGATACAGCTTGCCGACCGCGCGCATCTGCGCTTCATCGATGCCCGCCATCTCGCTGGCGTTCAAGCTGCCGCGAAGTCCGACATAGGCCTGCATCTGTGTCATGCGATGCAAGTCGCATGATGCCCAACTTCGGAGCGCCGATTCCGATCCGCCCGCTTGCAGTGCACGCATGATGCGCGTCGAACGGAGATCGACATGCGCATGCCCGCCCGCGCGCTGTACTTCATCCACAAGTGCCAAGACCATCGGCTCTGGAATATCGAATGCCTCGATCAGAATGTTCTCGCCACCTTTCAACTGGCAGGAGTGGTGCACGATGGTCTTGGCAAGCGTTTGGAAGCGAGGGTCGTTCATAGGAGAAGCGATTGAAGCCGTGCGGGGGAGAGTTCGTCAAGGTGGTGTACGAGAAGATCAGCGGCGGCTAGTTCCTCGGGCGTGTGCCCCTTGCTACAGAGCGCGGCGCATCGCATGCCCGCGCGGTGGGCAGCCTCGATGCCTGAGGCCGCGTCTTCGATCACGACGCAGCGACTGGGCGCGATGCCGAGGCGCCGTGCGGCTTCCAGAAAGACATCTGGATGTGGCTTACCACGCGCGATGCACGCGCCCGTGACGACGGCGGCGAATGGCGCGTCTTGCGCGGGCCAAAGCCGATCGAGCATGAATCGAACATTACCTGGTGGCGCACTCGATCCGATGGCGAGCGACCAGTTCGTCTCCGCGAGCGCATGCACGAGTGCGACTCCACCGGACATCGGTGGGAACGCAGAGCCGATCCGATCGCGATAGATCGCTTCCTTTCGGTCGGCGATCCGTGTGATCTCCTCATCAGCTGGCGGCGTTTGGCCATGCTCTTCAAAGAGTGCATGAATGATCGGCGGATTGGGTCGTCCGAAGAAACGCAGGAAGAAGTCGTGCGTGACGGCAAGTCCAAGGTGATTGCCAAGTTCGGTCCATGCGTATTCATGCGCGTCTGCCGAGTCGACGAGTGTGCCGTCGAGATCGAAGATCGCTGCCGCGGTGCTCATGGCGTCACTGCGCGCGCACGGCGCGTTCAACGGCGGCTGCGGCGCGGGAGGGCGCGTCCGATCCAGCATCGAGGTGCAGCACAGCGCGCACCCGTGATGGTCCCATCGCGATCAGATGAACGCCCTCCGCCGCGAGCCGTTCGCAGAAGTTGCGCGCATCGCCGAGGCGCGGTGCGATCGTGAAGAAGACCATGTTGGTTTCCACGGCATCGGGGGCGGGATCGACCGTCACGCCGCTGATGCGCGAAAGCGCCGCCGCAAGCATGCGTGCGGCGGCGTGATCCTCGCGGAGGCGTTCCACATGATGATCGAGTGCCCAGAGCGCCGCGGCTGCGAGCAGTCCGCTCTGACGCATACCACCGCCGAGCATCTTGCGAAAGCGTCGGGCGCGCCCGATGAGCGCGCGCGGTCCAGCGAGCGCGCTGCCGACGGGCGCTCCAAGTCCCTTCGAGAAGCAGACGCTGACCGTATCCGCAGCCGCCGCGAACGACGCCGCGGAGTAGCCCGCTGCGATGCAGGCGTTCCAGAGCCGCGCCCCATCGACATGAACCGAGAGATCATGTTGCCGCGCCGCATCTGCAACCTGCTCGAACTGCGCGAGAGGCCAGACGGAACCCCCGCCACGGTTGTGCGTGTTCTCGGCGACAACCAAGCGCGAGCGCGGCGAGTGGATGTCCGCATGACGAACTGCCGCGTGAACGGCATCCGCATCGAAGAGGCCACGCGGACCAGAGACGGGGCGCACCATGCATCCTGCGATTGCCGCGGGTGCCGCCGTTTCGTAGTGAATGATGTGGCTCTCGCCGTGTGCGATCACTTCGTCGCCCGCTTCGCAGTGGCAGCGAATAGCGAGTTGGTTCGCCATCGTCCCGCTTGGTGTGAAGAGCGCAGCTTCCTTGCCAAGCAGCGCCGCGACGCGATCCTCCAGCCGCTGCACGGTCGGTTCATCGCCGAGCACGTCATCGCCGAGCGGCGCGGACATCATGGCGTCGCGCATGGCGTCGGTCGGTCGGGTCACGGTGTCGCTGCGAAGATCAAGCGGTACGACTGGTGCCATGCGATGATCCTAGACAGCACCGAGTTGGCGAGGGGCTACTCTTGCGCGCGATGGCTGGTCGAACCGCAGTGGTGCTTGTCTCGGGCGGGCTTGACTCCGCGGTGGTGCTCGCTTGGATGCAGCGCGAGGGATTCGATTGCGTCGCACTGACGATCGATTACGGCCAGCGGCACCATGCGGAACTTGAGTGCGCACGGCGGCTCGCCGATCAGGCGCGTGTGCAAGAGCATCTCGTGCAACAGATCGATCTGCGCGTGGTGGGGGGAAGTGCGCTGACAGGCAGCGATGCCGTGCCCAAGGATGGCGCACCCCATGGCATCCCGATCACTTATGTGCCCGCAAGGAACACGCTGTTTCTTTCGCTCGCCCTCGGGCTCGCGGAGGCTCGCGGGGCGCGCGACATTGCGCTTGGGATCAATGCCGTCGACTACTCGGGGTATCCCGATTGCAGGCCTGCATTTCTCGAATCCTTCGCGGCCACGGCAAACCTCGCGACACGCGCGGGCGTCGAAGCGGCGCAGCGTGGCGACCTTGCGTTTCGCTTTCACGCACCGCTGCTGAACTTGAGTAAGCCGCAGATCATCCGACTCGGTAGCGAACTCGGCGTTGACTTTGCCCGCACATCAAGTTGTTACGACCCGCAGCGTGATGGCAGCGCATGCGGGCAGTGCGACTCCTGCCGTATTCGTGCGGCGGGGTTCGCATCGGCTGGTCTGGCCGATCCAAGAATGCGGTGACGAACCCCCGGAGCACCGATCAGACATCAAGATTCTTGACTTCGAGCGCATGCCGCTCGATGTAAGCGCGACGCTGCTCCACATTCTCGCCCATCAACACCGTGAAGAGGTTGCTCGCTTCGGCGGCAGCCTCGATCGTCACGCGAAGCAGTGCGCGACGAGATGGATCCATCGTGGTGTCCCACAACTGCTCTGCGTCCATTTCGCCGAGACCCTTGAACCGTTTGATCTCGATGCCACGCCGACCGCACTCGTGAAGGCTGCGGAGAATGCTCGAGACATTCGGACACTCCATGATCGTGGGCTCGCCCTTCTCGGGCGACGCCTTCCAGCAGAAGCGCGTGGGCAGCCGTTCGCCCGTGACGGACTCCTCCTGCACTAGCGACCAGTCCTCGATGTGCACGCCCGCCGCCGCGAGCTGCCCAAATATCCGCTCGAGTTCTGCGACTTCATGCATCTCGCGCAGGGCAGCAAGGCGCGCGCGCGCACTACCAGAGGGGACGATGGGTTCGGCTCCGCGGCCACCAGCCTTTGCAGCAGCATCAAGATCGTCGATCACGAGCCCACGACTCGTAGCCTGCGAGTGCGCCTCTTCCTCACTCCATGCGAGAAGGTCTTCGCCCGTCCATGTGAGATGGTGCGTGGGCAGGCGGTTGCCGCGGGTGGGATCATTCCGCCGCGCTTCGAGCAGATTCTGGAAGGGGATGCCGCGGCGCTGCACGACACCAACAAGATCCTCAAGACGGTGCAGGACGCGCAGCAGTCTGCGAAGCGCATCACCTTCGAGCGTTGCCGCCACGGCGCCGTTGTCATCGCGGATCATCAGCACTGTATTGCGCAGTGCGAGACCCTCGAGCGTGTCGTTCATCTGCCGGTCATTGAGCACATAGGTACTGTGCTTGCCTTGAATCACCTGATAGAGCGGCGGCTGCGCGATAAACACGCGTCCCTGCCGCACGAGTTCGTACATCTGTCGGTAGAAGAAGGTCAGCAGGAGTGTGCGGATGTGGCTGCCATCGACATCAGCGTCCGTCATGATGATGATGCGTCCGTAGCGAAGCTTGGACGCGTCGAGGTCGCTACCGATGCCGCACTGCAACGCCTGCACAAGCGTCTGAATCTCCTCGAACGCAAGCACCTTGTCGAGACGGCACTTCTCCACATTGAGGAGTTTTCCACGCAGCGGCAGAATCGCTTGGTGCACATGATCGCGGCCGCCCTTCGCGCTGCCGCCTGCGCTATCACCCTCGACGATGAAGATTTCGGTCGACTCCACATCGTCGCTCGAGCAGTCGGACAGTTTCTGTGGCAGCGCGCTGTCGCCGAGCGCGCCCTTGCGCTTGATCAGTTCGCGCGCCTTCCGTGCTGCCTCTCGCGCCTCCGCCGCAAGGATCGCTCGCTGGCAGATCAGTTTCGCATCACGGGGGTTGGAATCCATCCACGCCGTCAACTCCTCGCCGACTGCGGCGCTGACGAAGCTCTCAATCTCCTCGTTCAGCAGCTTTTCTTTCGTCTGATTGTTGAACTGCGGGTGTGGCAACTTCACGCTGATGACCACAGTCAGTCCCTCGCGCAGATCGTCGCCGCTCGGCACGAGATCCTTCACGAACCCCTCGCGCTTGGCGTAGCCGTTCACGACTCGTGTCAGTGCAGACTTGAATCCGGCGACATGCGTTCCACCGTCGGGATTACGGATGTTGTTGCCGAACGCCAGCAGGTTTTCCGCCGTCGCGTCGGTGTACTGCATCGCAATGTCGCACTCGAGGCCGCGCTCGCTGTCCGTTCGGCGCACTGCGATGCAAGGGCTCTGCGTCACCTTCGCGTCATTCAGCCAGCGAACATACGAAGCGATCCCCGCCTTATCGCAGAAGGTCACGTCACGCTGAGAGCCATCCGCACCAACATGTTCATCAATGAAGCGGATGGAAACGCCGGGATTGAGAAACGCCAATTCGCGCAGTCGTGACTCAAGCATGTCCGCGCGGAACTGCGTGTCCGGGAAGATCTCTGGATCGGGGAGAAAGGTGATGCGAGTCCCATTCTTCGTGACGCCCGTCTCACGAATGCGGTGCAGCGGCTTGGTGCACTGACCGCGTTCAAACGAGATGCCCCAAGCCACTCCGGCCTTGTGAACTTCAACCTCAGTCCATGCGCTCAGCGCGTTGACGCACTTCACGCCGACACCGTGCAGACCGCCCGACACCTTGTACGCATTGTTGTCAAACTTGCCGCCCGCGTGCAGTTCGGTCAGGATGACTTCGATCGCGGGGCGTCCATCGATCTTCGGATTGTCGCTGCGCATCGGATCCACGGGCATGCCGCGCCCGTCATCGATCACCGTGCATGAACCATCCACGCCAAGCCGCACCAGAACCTGCGTCGCGAAGCCAGCCATCGACTCGTCGATGGAGTTGTCGACGCACTCGTACACAAGGTGGTGGAGGGCGTTCAGCCCCGTCCCGCCGACATACATGCCAGGGCGCTTGCGAATCGCCTCAAGACCCTCCAGAACTTGAATGTCCTCAGCGGAATAACGTGTTTCTGGCTCAGTCTTTTGGGTCATTGTTGAAGGTGGCGTTCTCCGCGCCGAATGGACCTCAAAGTCTACCCGAACAAGGGGGGGAAACGGGTCGTAATCTTCAGGTGTTTCGCGGGTTGGGTCGATAGCAAGGGAGGCAAGGAACGATGTCAAGCTCAGCGCCCGATGATCTTCCCGAAGTCGGGAGGGAGCGGATTCTGCCGCACCTTCCGCGGCGCGCCATGTTGATGCTTGGTCTGGGTCTCCTCGCAGGATGCGCAACGACACCCGTGCGCCGCGCCTCGCGCCTTCCTTCGCCCCTGTGGCCCGATGACACGCTGCTCGCCGCCGCGCCGACTGTCACCGCGCCGCCACCCGCGCCACTTCCGCCCGCGCCTCCGATCACGGGCGTGATTCCGCGAAGCTCATGGACAAGCGGAACGCCCGACACGCGCAACATTGATCCGATGCTGCCCGTGCGATGGGTCACCGTGCACCACGATGGGATGACGGCGTTCACGGCAACGGACATTGCCGCATGCAAGGGGCGACTCGAACTCATCCGAAACGGTCACCGCGGGAAGGGTTGGGCGGACATTGGATACCACTATGTGATTGATCGTGCGGGGCGAGTCTGGGAGGGGCGAGATATCCGCTATCAGGGTGCGCATGTCAAGGACAACAATGAAGGCAATGTGGGCATCCTGATGGTGGGCAACTTCGATTTGCACACGCCGAGTATGGCGCAACTGGCAGCACTCGATCGGCACTTGCGAGTGTGTCTAAAGAGATATGGGCTACGCAGCACGCAGGTGCGTTCCCATCAGGAGTGGTCGAGCGCGCGCACGGCGTGCCCCGGGCGGCACATGCAGAGCAAGATGAGCGGCATTCGCCGCGCGCTCGCGTGATCCGTAGCCCCCAGCATTTTCATCCGCCGAGCCGCCGGTCAGTCCTGTTCGTCTGATCGCTGTTCTATTTTTGATTCCGCATCGCGCGCTGCGTCCAGATACGGCGCGATTCGACGCTCGCGCGCAAGGCGTGCGCGCTCGTCATCGGCGTCGAGTGTTCGCTGAAGATCGCGGTCGCCCGCTTCTTGGTGGTTGACCAATTTCCAGACGCCGAACCCGACCGCAGCCATGCTTGCGACGGCGACGATGGTGAGCAGGACCGAACCCATGCCTGCAGGGTAACGGCACGAATGGATCCGACATGGATGCGACGGAATGGAACGATGGCAACGACCCGAAGGGCTGAGTGGATGCGATCCGAATGGCGCGAGTGAATTAGTGCGAGGAAAATCCGCTGCATATGCCGCGCCTGGTTCGCGGCTGTCTAGTGTGTCGCGCGAAGCGGCGCGTGTGCGCCGGTCCTTCGACGGAGCAGCACGAACAACGGCAAACAAGGGGGAATCACATGCGGCAGACCGACTCATGCAGGTGTGCGTCATCGCGCGCGGAGATCGAACAACTTCACGAACGCAAGCGCCGTACGCGCGCCGCGGCGATTGACCGTCTGGTGGCGGATGCGCGGGACAAGGGTGGCTGCACGGACCGTATGTATTGGACCATTGTGCACGACTTTGAGCGAGCAGATTGGACGACCAACTTGCAGCAGCTCGAGGAGATTGGCGTGTGTCCGCCTCCGCCAGGCGATGTGGGCGACACGGAGTTGTCGCTCGTGCTCTGGGAACTGATCGATGCCCTTGCGGGACTTGGCATCTACCTTCTTCATACGGACCATCTGACGGACCGCGAGCTCTACGGTCGACTGATGCTTCATGTGCTGCGCGAGCAGGTGCGCGACCTTCCGCCCGACGCGAGTGTGCATGAGTACATCGATCTGTCGCCGCTGTTGAAGCGTGGAGGTTCGGACAACGACGAGGACGAATCGCCACAGCCCGCTGGCGCGCCTTCATGGCACGACGCGATCCACACGCAGCCTTCGGTGGACGGACGCCGCGATCATCTGTTGCCGAGGCCATCCGCCAAAGGTGACTGACAGTGGGTTCTGAAGTGGTGCAGTCGACCAAAAGCAACTGGCGGGTCGGCGCCCGCTGAGGTACGCCGACCCGCCTCGTTGGCCAACGGTTGTTTGTTGCGACACCACACCGCACCGATGGGCTTAGCACAAGCATTGGATTCCTCATCTCGCTCCGCAAGCGAAAGGCAGGATTTTTGGGCTAACCTTTGCGCTGATGCCACAGTTGCGCGCGTGCGAGCAAGTGGGTTGTAAATCGCAAGTGCAGTCGCAAGTGCGGCTTGCGCCGTTGGATAGGTGTCATGCTTGGCGCGGCCCGCTCCGCCATGTGTCTGTTCTGCTTGCGGCTATTGGGGCGGCCATTGGGGCGGCGTTGGTGCTGGCTGCGTGCTCGGGTGCACCCCGCAAGGTGACCGTTCCAGCGCCGCTCGTTGGAAAGTGGTTCGGACAGAACGCGGGTGACGCGATCGAGTTCACCGACTCGGGCATTTTTGTTCTTGAGCTCCGAGGAGTCGATCCGCTCATCGGTCGCTGTGTGTTCAAAGGAACGCGCATCACGCTTCGGTATCAACTTGGTTCCATCATCTGCCCGGAAGAGCCGGGCGAGTACACGCTCGAAGTAGATGGCCCATCACTGAAGTTCATCGATGCAGTCGACACATGCAATTCCCGCAGGGATGCCTTCGCTCAGTCCTGGCGAAAGGGTGAGCAGGGATGATGGTTGTTGTTGCGGCGATCGTGGCGGCACTATCCGTCTCGGCATTTGGTCCGCCTGTGCGCGGGTCCGCCGTGCCCGCAGGCGCGCTCGACTGTTTTGGTGAGGTGGGCGAGCAGCGGATTGTGCGACTCGCGAGTGGGTCGGGTCAGGCGGATGAAGAGTTCAAGAGCGCTCGAGAAGAACTGGTGAAGATTGCCGCAGAAGTCCTGGCGAGTGTCGAGTCGCCACAGGGATCGGATGACAAACAGCCCAAGACAAAGGCAAGGGTAGGCAGTTCGTCCAAGCGGGGATCAGCCCTCGAAGCGCTTCAGCCGAAGCTCGCGGCGCTCACGCAATCGGCGGCCACGGTTCGCATTCTGCAATTGGTGGTTAGTGCGCCCGAAGCGGAGCGAACGAGTGTGGCGCAGGAGTATCTGACTCACCCCGCGTTCGCACGCGCTTTAGCGCTGATCGTGGATCTCAGCAGCGAGGATGCGGGGAAGGTGCAGCGTGTGGCGCGACTGCTCATGCAAGAGCGTTCGAATGCGGTGGATGCGGCGCCCGAGCTCGCGGCGGCCGTCTCGGTGGTGTGTGATGCGCCCGTCGTGGCGCAGGTGAATGAGAATCTCGCGAGCGGGAGTGGAGCGCTTGCGGTGTTCGATCACTTCTGCCGCAACGAACGCAGCATGATCTTCGGGATCAAAGATGTGCCGAGCGAAGCATGGGTCTTCGTGGTGGATGTCGCGGCGTCCGAAGCGGAGATGCAGTGGGCCGTGCAGCAGTTTGCGAAGCAGCAGGACATCGGTGCGTTGTACGACCGGGTGGAGTACGACAACGACCATCTCGAGAAGGGCACGCCGAAAAAAGTGACGCAGGCGGGTTGGAACCTGCCGAACATACTCAGACATGGCGGTGTCTGTGCCGATCAGGCATACTTCTGTGCAACAGTCAGCAAGTCGCTCGGCGCGCCTGCCGCGGTAACGGTTGGTCGCGATGGCAGTCTGAGCCACGCCTGGATCGGCTACGCAATGCGTGGGCGCGGCGGTCCGACATGGGCGGAGTGGGGGCGCTTCGGCGGATACGTGGGAGTTGAGGGGATGATCCTGCATCCGCAGACGGGGAAGTCCGTGTCGAGCACGCTGATGCCAATGCTGACCGAGTATGGACGAACGCCTGTCGCTCATCGAAGGCTTGTGGCTGGACTACGCATCGCTGCGGCCGAATCGAAGTCTGTCGACGATGCACTCGAACTGGCGCGCATCGGGCTTCAGATCGGCGTCACGGATTCACGAACCTGGGATGTCGTTGCACGCGCAGCTGCGACTGGCAAAATGAGCGAGGCACAGAAGAAACAGTGGTCGGACGATGTCATCACGCTGTGCCTCGACTCCTATCCCGAGTTTGCATGGCGCATGATTGAGCCGATGATCACATCGATTCCCGATGCACAGGAGCGTGTTCGCACGCTCGATCGGTTTGCAGGCGTCTTTTCAGCTCGCGGGGACCTCGTTGGACAGATCCTCATGCAGGAGGCTCGACTGCTCGAAGCCGCGGGTGACCTCACGGCCGCAGGGCGCTGCTACGACCGAATCATCACGGACTACGCAAACAACGGACCGTTTGCGTTCGATGCGGCGCTTTCGGGCGCCAAGATCCTTCGCAATCAGGGCAACACGATGGGGCTCATCCAGTTCATACAGCGTGCGTTTCGAAACATGGAGCCGCCGAACGGGATCAGCCCGATCTTCGCGCGTCAAACGAACTGGTACCGCTGCGGATCGATGTTGGTCGATGCGCTCCGCGCCGCTGGCCAAGGCCAACAGGCGGATCTCATTCGTGTCCAGATGGACTCGGTGATGAAGTGACGCGCGGGCTTGCGCCGCCGCTTCCGCCGAGCGGGGCGTTGCCGCGCATCCACGAAGTCACGCAGTGATGGCGGTAAGCATTCCATGGGGATGGTCACGCGGGGCTCGAAGCCCACGATCCGCATGCAGTGCCGCCAGGGGGCACCGTGCGGCTGCACACGATCGCCGAATCGGCGATGCACGGCCACATGCGCCAGTTCATGGCAGAGCACTTCGCGAAGTAGCGCCTCACAACCGCTCTGCGCAAGTCCACAGTTCATCCGAATCAGTCCCTGCCTGCTGTAGGCGCGGCCAAGGCTACGAACCATCCGTCCACTCCAGCGAACGAGACACTCGTGCGCGAGTCGTTCATCTTGCCAGTGTTTGCACCACGAGATCGCATCGCTGCGCAGCGATTGGCAGAGGTCGGGCGGCCACGGCAGCGCAGCGGAGGCATCGACGGCACTTGCGGCGGTTTGGTCCATCCGACCACGAGTGTAGATGTGCATCGTTTGCCGCCATATCAAGCTGCGCCGTACACGCGTCGAGTGGGGTGCTATTGTTCCCTCCGTGGGCAATCAAAGCGGGTCTCGACCAAGTGCGTTCCAACTGCTCTTCGACGCGCGGCTGAACAAGGCGGGTGCGTTCACCGAGGATGAACGAACGGCGCTCGGGCTTGAGGGGCTGCTCCCCGATGCGGTGGAAACCCATCAACTGCAGCTCCTGCGTGCGCGCGCGCAGTTCGATGCGCAGCCCACCGACCTTGGGCGTTACCAGTTCATGTCAGCGCTGCATGACCGGCAAGAGCGCCTCTTCTTCGCGCTCATGCGCAGCGACTTCCAGCGCTTCATGCCGATTGTCTACACGCCGACGGTCGGGGAAGCGTGTCAGCGCTTTGGACACATCATGCGTCGACCGAAGGGCATGTACATCTCGGTCCGTCACCGCGGCCGTATCGCCCAAGTGCTCCGCAACTGGCCCGTTCGCGACATCCGCTTCATCGTGGTCACCGATGGTGAACGCATCCTTGGGCTGGGCGACCTCGGTGTATGCGGCATGCCGATTCCCATCGGCAAACTCGCGCTCTATACGGCTTGCGCTGGCGTTCCACCCGAGGCCGCACTGCCCGTGGTACTTGACATGGGTACGAACAACCAGTCGTTTCTCGAAGACCCGCTCTACCCAGGGCTTCGTCAAACGCGCGTCGCAGCGAGCGACGCACTTTCATTTGTCGACGAGTTCGTCGATGCTGTGCAGGAAGTGTTTCCGCACTGCTGCATCCAGTTTGAAGACTTCACAAACCGCAATGCGATTCCCATGCTCGAGCGGTACCGAGACCGAGTGTGCATGTTCAATGACGACATCCAGGGGACCGCAGCCGTTGGCGTGGCGGGACTTTTCGGTGCATGCCGCATTGCACGCAGCGAGATGCGCGACCAGCGGCTGTTGTTCCTTGGTGCAGGGAACGCCGCTGTCGGCATCGCAGATCTGTTTGTGCGACACCTCGAATCGATCGGTGTCCCGCAACGCGAGGCCCTCGCGCGCTGCCACTTCATGAACTCGCGCGGGCTCATTCACGCGGGCATGAATGGACTCCCCGACTACCTGCACAGGTATGCGCATTCGATCGCCGTTCCCGTGCCAGCAGGTACTCGCGGGAACGAACACTCACCCATCACGCGACTGCTCGATGCAGTGGAGATCTTCCGTCCGACGGCACTGATCGGCGTCTCGGCTGTCCCCAACACGTTCGACGAGGCGGTGATCCGATCGATGGCGCGCATCCATTCGCGGCCCATCATCTTTCCGCTGTCAAACCCGACATCCAAGTCCGAGTGCACTGCAGAGGAAGCGATCCGCTTCAGCGATGGCCGCGCCATCGTGGCCACTGGCAGCCCCTTCCCGCCCATGCACTTTCAGGGGAAGTTGTTCGTGCCAGGGCAGGGCAACAATGTCTACATCTACCCCGCAATCGGCATGGCGGTCTTCGCGACGCAGGCGCGGCGAGTGACCGACGAGATGTTTCTGCGCGCTGCGCAGTCCCTTGCAGCGCAGACCACAGATCAAGACCTCTCGGTGGGGCTCATCTTTCCGCCCATCGCATCCATCTTTGATACGAGCATCCGAATCGCGATCGACATCGCATCGCTGGTCTTCGATACGGGACTCGCCCGCGTCGATCGACCTGAAGACATCGAAGCGTTTGTACGCAGGCAGGTCTACGACCCGGACTTCTGATTGGTGCTCGGCGGCGGCGCAGGTGCTCGCGCGGGGGTCGGCGTTGGCGTGGTCGCGGGCGCATCTGCCGAGATGATCTTCGCGTACACCCAGAAGTCGCTGCTGCGCGTGTTTCCGCTCGGATCCCGCGCTGTTATCGAAATGGGCGCAAGGAGGATTCGCGCGCCGTCCGCCGTTTCCGCACCGACAGCCGTCGCTCCCGCACCAGCCGTCGCTCCCGCACTAGCCGTCGCA
>Ga0163212_1000702_pt1 | contig 14918 bp, 15 predicted proteins | sample Malawi_45m_30L_FD_113532 | JGI IMG/M metagenome (GOLD analysis project Ga0163212, IMG submission 113532) | Freshwater microbial communities from Lake Malawi, Central Region, Malawi to study Microbial Dark Matter (Phase II) - Malawi_45m_30L | ecosystem: Environmental > Aquatic > Freshwater > Lake...
CCGCGGCGAGAAGGTTCACGGCCCGCGTCGGTTGGAAAGCGTAAGAAAGCCAACGCAGCGGCGAGAGCGCTCCCGACTGCGGATTGCCGAGGTGGGGCACTCCGGCGAAGATACGGTCGTTCAACAACGGCAGCCGCCAATCGACGAACGCCTCCTTGCCCACAGCCCAGTTCGGTGCGGCGTAGGCACTGGTGTCGAAAGAGACAACGTGATGTCCGGGCCACCAGAAATGGCGGGTGATCCACGCGCTGGCGATGAGGACAACGAGGTAGGGAAGGGCCCGACGCCTCATGATGGTTCGACGGACTCGCAAGGAATCAGGAGCGAGAGTAATCGCATGAATAATCGTCAGATCATCATGTTCAAACCGGTGACGATTCGGCCACCGAGGTCCCGATCACCGGCCAGTTCGACCGCGTCGTGCATCGTTTCCGGTGACCGCCGTCCGGTGGCCAGTACCAGGAAAGTCTCGACGTCCATCGTGAGCCGCGCGAGGGGGGCCTCGGGTTCGACGTCGGTCACCGAGGCGCGGCCGTCCGCGACGGTGCACACGATGTGGCGCGAGACGCCACCCGTGATGTCGATCACCACGCTGGCGCCGTTGGGAGTACCGGCCCGCTTGCCCACCACGATGGGGATGGTGCGGATAAGACGGTCGATGGTGTGCTCGGCCGCCAGGCCCGACAGATGACCGGGCTTGCCGACGGCTCGGCGCATGTCTTGCTCGTGCACCCAGCAGTCGAGCACCCGAATGTGAAGGAAGTCGGCCACGGTGCCGGGCCCCGTGGGCGTCATGGCCGGCGCATCGAAGTAGGCGTCGTCGGCGGCACGTAGGCTAGCGATGCGCGCCGCGGCCACCTCGTTCCATTCCCGGAGCACATCGCGACCGTGTAGGGATCGTCGGATGTCGATCTCATTCTCGTTGGCTTCACCGATCGGATTCTTCACCCAGTCGCGTGACTCGGCGCGATGGGTGGTGCCGGTCAGTCCGTGCATGATGCGTTCGATGCCGACGAGGTGCGACAGGTTGTCCTGCACGCTCCAACCGGGAAGGTCGGTGGCCGTCTTCCAGTCCGACTCGTTGAGCAGCGCCCCCAGTTCGCTCAGCGACCGAAAGCAGATCTCCAACTTGTCGATGGTGTCGGTGGGAATCACGGTTGTCTCCAGAATGTCGATGTTGTGGTGTCGAAAGTGCGGTGTCGTGTGAAGTCGAGTCGTTGGACGTCACGGGGCGGGGTTCTGAACCGATTGCCAGTCGCGACCCCGCAGATAGGGCGTGAAGGCCTCGCCGATGAAGCGGATGTCGCCCGTGGTCTTGGGGGTCTTGATCTCGTAAAGCCCCGGTATCGCTGCGTAGGTCTTCACGAGGTTCCAGAGTGCGAGGGCGTCGTCGCCCAGCGGAGCCGGCACCACCACCGGGCCGAAGATCGCCTTTCCGGGCGTGGCCGATTGGCCGGTGGGGAAGCCCCACGTCTCGGGGAACACGATGATCGGCACCCCGAATCCGCCGAACGCCTCGACGGCTCGGAAATGGTCGGCCTTCACGTCGTCGTGGGTGCTGTGGTCGGCGAGGGCTTCGTCCCAGTCGTCGGAGTTCGCGCCGATCTCGACGAGGAGGCGCCGGGCGGTGTCGGGGTCGTGCGGCTTGCCGCCTTCGTCGTGCAGGGTGCGACCGCAGGCGAGATACCAGGCGTCGCACAACGCCTCGTCGCGGCGCCGGAGCCGGGCCGCCACCCTCAGGGGGCTCCAGCCGTAACCAATCTCGCGTTCCCACGGGTGCTTCTTGCCCTCGGGTCGGTTGATCTCCTCGAGGCTGAAGAACTTCCAGTCGATGCCAAGGGCCGTCTGTCGGCGCACGTCACGGATCCAGATCGACGTCTGGTAGGCGTACGGACACATCGGGTCGAAATAGAAGTCGATCCGGCCGGATTTCGTCGAGCCGTTGTTCATGATGGTCACCTCGCTGTCCGTAGACCGAAACTAGTACCGTGTCGCTCATGGAGCGGCCCATCAAGTTCGAGCACACCCGATTCCTCGGTGACAAGCGCACCCAGTTGGTGTACGACCTCGACACCTGGACCGACCAAGCGGTGATCGACGAGATCGTGGAGGCCGAGGTGGGTCTGTGCTTCGGGCCCGACACCCTGGCCGAGGCTCGCAACCGCGGCTACACCCTCGCCACTCCGGGCAAGAGCCGTCGCCATCGCGCGCCGCGGGCCTGAGATTCGTCGCGGCCGATGCTGAGCAACGGCACCATCGTTTCGGGTGGCCTCACCCTTCCCCGGTACGTCGCCCTTCCGCCCGGACGAACGGAGGCGCTGCCCGGGGTGATCCTGTGCCACTCGTTCCCGTTCGGGGCGCACGATGCGCGGCATTCGGCCAGCACGTTCCCCGAACTCATGGATCGCGTGGCGAGCGAACTCGGCTACGCGGCCATGTGCTTCACGTTCCGCGGTTGCGGCGAGAGCGAAGGCGATTTCTCGCTGCAGGGCTGGGTAGACGATTTGCGAGCCGCTATCGACCACATGATCGAGTCCGCCCACCCGTCGGGGCTGTGGCTGGTCGGGGCCAACACCGGAGGATCGGTGGCGGTGTGCGTGGGTGCCGACGACCCGAGAATCCGCGGTTGTGCCCTACTCGGTGCTCGCGCCGACTTCGACGACTGGGCCAGCCAACCCCGACGTTTCCTCGAGCACTGCCGCGAGGTGGGGGCGGTGCGGACTCCCCGCTACCCGACGGATTTCGACGAATGGACCCGGGAGTTGCGACGATTCCGCCCAGTGGCGGCGGCCCAACGGTTCGCGCCTCGTCCGCTGCTGTTGGTGCACGGCGAGGACGACGAGGATGTTCCGGCCTCCGACACGCGCCAACTGGCCGAGGCTCACGGTGCGGCCGACGTGCGGGTGCTCGACGGTGGAGGACACCGTCTACGTCACGACCCCCGGGCGATGGCCGTGCTCTTGGGCTGGCTCGACCGGATGCGTCTCGAGGACTGAGGTCGCCTGTCAGAGGTCTCGCCTGTGAACCGTTGCCATCTGATATTCCGCTGTTCGGATGCACGTGATTTGAGGATCAGCGCAACCTAAGTCCGTTAGCTGAGCACCCTGCCCAAATAGGTACGAAAAGAATGAGGCCTCCTCAGTGACGAAGTCAAAGTGGGGCCATAACCCTCCTTCTGGTAGGCCGGGCTCAAGGCACGGATATCTTATGGCTTCGAAGGGTCCCACATACACGGTTCCGGCTTCATTGATCTCGTTTGCTGACATGAGGGTCGGTGCGGAAAGTGCACTGACTGCTCCCCACCCTCCGATCTTCTCAGATCGGTCGTTCACGCGCACAAAGGCCTCGGTCACCACTGGTTCCACCTCGAGACTTACCTGCTCCCAAGTTGCATCAATCGTGTTACGTACAGTTATCGAATCAATGGTCTTGTCTTCGTTGATTAAGACGACCGAAAAGTCGACTTCCGATGAACTTCCCGAAGCGATCCAGAATGAAGTTCGAAGAACTCCAGCCACTTGCTGTCTAGGGGAATTGAACCCACCGGTTGCTGAGTCGGCAGTGACGGCCGATTGGTCGGCTGAGGACGGGGCTAGATCAATGGACCAACTTCCCCAGACAGGGAAAGGTTTGTTTGACAGCAGCGAAGGTATGTCAGGAGCCGCCCCTTTGACGAGACCCACGTTGACCGGAAAGACTTCGGGCAGGACAGGCAGGGGCTCTAGACCGGCGAAGAATCGCTTATCATCACAGTCACTGTTTCCAGTAAGAGCTTGAACATTCTGCTTCGGATATGACCAGCCTTCGCTCCGAATCGCATCGCGAGCAATCCATCCCAGGGCGAGGATCGGCACACAGAGCACCGAAAGAATTGTTGTTGCCGTTGCAATGACCCTGAAACCGCCCTCTCTTCTGAAGTCAGCAAGAACTCCGAGAACCAAGGCTAGAAGCAAGATCAGTAACCAAACAGAAACATTGGTGGGGCCGCTGAATCGATCGGCGAATTCCAACCATGAGCTGCTGACTAAATCAGACTGCCCCCACTCAGCAGCAACCGAGACAGTCGATGCTGCGATGAAGACGAGTACAGGCAAGGAGACGGAGAAAATGGGTCGCTTCGAGAAGTTCCTGATTGAAGTCTTCGAGAATGCGAGTCCAGTGAACACCGAGGCGGGCACGGCGTATGCCCCAAAGTGCCAAAGCCATTTGCTCGACGTGAGCAGGAGACCGAACAACGAGCCGACTGCAACGACCCATGTGATCGATTCCTTGGAGGGCGAAGGCACCGTTCTCACTGCAGAAAGAATCATTGCAAGCAGGAGGATGAGAATGCTCGTCACACGAACAGAAGAAGCGAGCGAGAACAAGTACTGATACCGAAGTAGTTCTGAGAAGATCGAGTATGAGTGAGTGTTTGAATTGGCAAAATTGGAAACTGATTCAGCGATGGTTGGCACCCCATCCAGAAAACAGAGACTGACAGCGATAATCGAGGTCGCGTTCAGCATTGCCAAAGCGAGGCTCCGAATTCGAAGAGATCTCTTTTTCGTTCTACGTATAGCGATCACAATCCCGAAGATCGCGGGAGCAAGGGCTGTCCAGCCCGCTTGATGTGCGGTAATGGCCAGTCCAGCACCTGTCAAAGCGAAGAAGAATCCTCGCAGTGAAGAACTTGTCAGAAAGCATGTAAATCCAGACCAGGAAACAGCGGCAAAGAGAACGATCCAGGGCTCGGCCCGAAGTGTGACAAGCCAACCGATTGAGAAGGTTGTGAAGACTGCAGATGCAATCCAAATGGCAACTTTTCCCACTTCAAGGTAGCGAACTAGCAAGAAGCGCCGGATCAATTCCCAAGCGACAACTAGGAGTCCGACGACAACGAGTCGCAGTCCAATGAAGGAGATTCCGCTTCTCGTCATCAATGCAAGAAGTGATTCGTGGAGACTTCCCTGAGGAAGCCACGCATCTCCTGCGTCAAATATGTTACCTAATCGGCCTGTCTTGGAAAGTTGCTCTAAACGACTCAACACCCAACCATCATCCAAGAATGGTGGAACAAGAATCGAGGACGCAAGAAGGCAAACGGCAACAAACAGAGATGAGGCATCTGACGAGGAAGTTGAATTGGCCTCAGATTTGGTAACTCGCTCACGTGGTCGTGAAAGAACAATGGAGGAGAGCAGGGCTGACAAGACCGCCCAGGCAGCGAGGAATTGTCTTGAAGCCTCGTTCTTCAAACCCCATGGTTGGGTCAGCAACTGAACTCGCAGGTCAGATATTTCATCTGGTGCACCAACAAAAATGGAGTCGATTGTTGGATATTCATCTCTGGTCAGCGTGGTACTTCTTCGAGCATCGCCCGCAAAAACAGAGATCTCCCCGGATTTCGAGTCAAACATAAAGCCAGCCGAGCAGTTCTTGGTGGGTAGTTTGACGAACAAGCGTGTGCTTTGTTCGTTCCTCACTTCCAACCGTAGAAGTCTTTCTTCGTGCGAAAGAGAGAGTCCTCCAAGGGAAACGATCACCTCTTGGTACTCAGGGGTAATCGCGTTGCAGTCGAAATCAACCGTTACCAGCTCGGGCCAAAGTCGAGAAAGTTTGAGACTCCCCGGAAGATCTCCAGCCGACTGGGACCATGTGTACTCGCTTCGGCGAGACTCCGGCGTTAAGACAGTTAGCAAGAGTGCGCACGTCACGGCCATCAACGTAAAGAAGATTGCACTAGATGATAGGCATCTCCGCAAAGCAGTTCCCCTCCTCACAGCAGGTTTTGCGAGCAGCAAAGCAAAGCAAAGAGTCCATTCGTGAAGTGACATCCGGAATCTGACAGTTCCGTTGGATCTCTTGTAGTCAAATCAAACTTTACTCGTGGTCTTCTAGGATCATTCATCTGCGATGACGTGCACCGGGGTTGTACTTGATAAAATCAAAGAGCCTTCTCCACTGTTCGTCGTATTCTTGTTCGGTCAATTCGGCGCTCACCCGGGAGAGGTTATCCGAGGTGGACCGACTGTTGTCTTGTACCACCGAAGGTCGCAGTTGATTACTTGGCCCGGAATGATGGACCCGCTGTCTCCTCGTCGAGGGTTCGAGCGCTCAATAGTGTGGCTCACCTCAGAGGTGAAGTTTCCTGCAGGCTCTTGCGCCCTGCTTGTGATGTGTAGCCTTCCCGATCGTGGGTTATAAGGGTGAGAACCTTTTTGGAAAAACCGTCTTGGTCACGGGTGCTGCCGGCTTCATTGGAGGTGCTCTATGTCGGCGCCTCGTGCAGGATGGTTGTTCGCTGACAGGTGTGGATAACTTGAGGTCCGGTGATTGGACCCGTGTGCCAGCGACTGTGAATTTGGTTGAGCGAGACATCTCTGACATAAATGTGGAGGAGTGGGTGTCGATGCTGGAAGACGTCGACACGGTCTTCCACCTGGCGGCTGAGAAGTACAACTCTTCGAAGTCGACCCCGTCGCGCCTAATTGCAGCCAATGTGACGGCGACCGAACGACTCTTCCGAGCCTGTGCCATGGCCGGAGTTCGTCGTACCGTGTTCACGTCGTCGCTGTATGCCTATGGCTCATTGGGACCAGATGTCATGTCGGAGACCGACAGAGCCGATCCGACTACTTTGTATGGAGCCTCGAAGCTAATGGGAGAGGGAATTCTGAGATCAACAGATCGGGAAGTTGGTCTTAGTTGGAATATCGCAAGATTGTTCTTCATTTATGGACCGCGTCAGTTTGCCGATGGTGGTTACAAGTCAGTGATTCTCGTCAACTTCGAGCGGCTTCTCCGCGGCGAGGCTCCAGTAGTGAATGGAAGCGGTGGCCAAACGCTCGACTACGTCTACGTCGAAGACTGCGTCGATGCTCTTGTCTCGCTAGCGACGAGTTCAATTGACCGTCAGATTGTTAACGTAGCAAGCGGTCACGGCGTATCGGTGAGGGAGCTCACGGCTCAGATGTGTTCCCTACATGGCTTCGATGGTTCTCCGGATCACGCCCAAGCCGACTGGACTGAAGGAACAATGAGGGTCGGCGACCCGACCGCAATCGCTCAGACGTTTGATTGGACGTCGAAGACATCAATCGAGGGGGGGTTGCGCAAGGTTTATGAGTGGATGCGGGGCTCCTTATGAAGTCACTTAGCCTCGTGGCTCCATGCTTGAACGAGGAAGGCAACATTAGAGATCTCGTCGACAGGTTTCTCCGATGTGCAAGTGAGCGTGAGCTGAACGTTGAAGTCGTCCTAGTGGACGATGGAAGCACCGATTCGACGTGGAGTGTGATGAATTCGTTGTTGTCAGAGAGGGGCTCATCGGTCGTATTGGTCAGACATTCGACGAATCGGGGTATTCCTCACGGATGGTTGAGTGGAATGCAACACGCCTCAGGCCAAGCTGTGTGTCTGATAGACGCCGACCTTCAGAATCCTCCGGAGGTGGTATTCGACCTTTACGATCGCTTCACAATGGGTGACTGCGACATTGTGCGAGGGGTGCGGGTTCCCGTCGCAAAGAATGCGAGGACCAGAATCGTCATGTCCAAGACGCTGAACGCCCTTCTCAATGCAGTGTTCGCCATGAGATCTCGCGACAACAAGTCTGGTTTTGTCCTCGCCTCGCACCAGACCATCGCCGAAATCGTGCATCACCGAGGCCACTATCGCCATTTTCAGACCTTTATTGGTGTCGCAGCACACTCACGGGGCTTCAGAGTGGTCGAGATCGATACCCCGTTCGAGGATCGTCGGTCGGGTTTCTCATTCCTGGAGGGACGCTCATGGTCGGTGGTCTCGGACGTCTTGCGGGATCTTTCAGAAGCAAGAAAAGAGTTCGGATGGCGATATGGAAAGGGCTCGGAGGTCCGATGAGTTACCGAGGTCGTCGACGCGTGCGGTTCGAGGCCTATTTCGCCACGATGCCTCTTCACGCATGGATGATTCGAGGAAGGAGGACCCGGTCTGCCTATCTCGAGTTGAAGAAAAGTGAATCCTTCACTCAACCACAGTTGAAAGACTTGCAGTTGCGAAGGCTTCAAGCATTGATTCTGCATGCCTACGAGACCTCTCCTTTCTATCGTGCTCGTCTCGATGGGATGAATCTTTCGCCGCAAGACATTCGGTCGCTTGAGGACTTGGCAAAACTACCGTTCTTGACTAAAGACGACGTCAGGGACAATCTGGACAACGGACTTCTGTCGAATGCGATTTCCCGTAAACATATGCTTCGCATCAACACGAGTGGATCCACGGGGCGTCCTTTCACAATTTTCGCGGATCGTTCTCAACTGGAAGTTCGTTTTGCGTCAACCCTCAGGGCTCTGGAATGGACCGGCTGGCGTTTTGGTGATCGTCAGGCACGACTTTGGCATCAGACCCTTGGAATGTCCCGAACGCAAGTGGTGCGGGAGCGCATCGATGCTTGGTTTCTTCGGCGACTCTTCATACCCGCTTTTGAAATCAGCCCTCAGAACATCGAAGATTTCGTAGGGAAGATCAGGAATCATCAACCAGTTCTCGTTGACGGTTATGCCGAGTCACTGAACTTTCTCGCAACATACTTGCGGAAGGGGAATCGTGCAGGTTTCTCACCTTTGGCGATCATGTCGTCGGCTCAAGCCCTCCCGGCCAACACCCGAAAAGTCATTGAGGACGGCTTCTCCACAAAGGTGTTCGATAAGTACGGAAGTAGAGAGTTTTCTGGGATTGCATATGAATGCCAAGGCCACGATGGTCATCACGTCGTTGACGAGTGTTACATAGTCGAACTGTTAGTCGACGGTCGCCCTGCTCAACCTGGCGAAGTGGGTGAGGTTGTGATCACGGATCTCTTTAATCGTGCCACTCCGATGATCCGATATCGAATCGGAGATCTTGCTGTTGCTTTCGACGATTCAAATCCATGTTCTTGTGGATTGGCTCACTCTCGAATCGGTGATATCGAAGGTCGTACCCAAGCGATTGTCCATTGCGCCGACGGAACCTGGCTACCCGGGACTTTCTTCGCACACTTTTTCAAGGACTACGAGGACATTCTGCGTTTCTTCCAAATCGAGCAATCGGAGAGGGGAACATTCTGCTTAAAGGTTGTCAAGAACGAGGGGCACACCGACGAGAAGATGACCCGTCTATTGTATCATCTCGAAAAATACGTGGGCGGTACTCGCATTGTTGTCGACTATGTGAACGAGATTCCGTTGGTGCGCACCGGAAAGCGCAGTCCGGTCGTCTCTACAGTCATCGAGGATTTTCAAGCACTTGCCCCGTCGGGTCAGATTCGTAAGGTCGAGGAACGGTGAAGGCTTTAGTTACTGGTGTTGCCGGCTTTATCGGGAGCACTCTTGCGGAGCGACTGATTGCCAACGGCAATGATGTCATCGGCGTTGATTGCTTTACTCCTTACTATGACCGTTCTCTGAAAATCAGGAATCTTTCGAATCTCCTAAGATCAAAACACTTCCTTTTCCATGACAGCGACTTGTCCCTTTGCGCGATAGATCCAATTCTTGACGGAGTGGAAGTTGTGTTCCATGAGTCGGGACAACCGGGAGTCAGGTCGTCGTGGGGAGATGACTTTCAGGAATATCTTCGTCACAACGTCGCGGTAACCCAGCGGCTTCTGGAGAGTTGTCGGAAGCGGGAAGGCACAGCTGTGGTGGTGGCATCGAGTTCATCCGTTTACGGAACAGCTAGTCGGTATCCAGTGGTGGAGACCGACCCGACGAACCCGATCAGTCCCTACGGGGTTACCAAACTCGCTGCGGAGCACCTGTGTACGTTGTACGGCAAGGAGTTCGGTCTCCTGACTGCTTCACTAAGGTACTTCACGGTGTTCGGGCCGCGACAACGCCCCGACATGGCGATGACTCGTCTAATCAAGGCGGCAATTCTCGGCGAGGAGTTTCCAATGTATGGCAGTGGCGAACAGCGACGAGATTTTACATTTGTGGAAGATGTTGTCGAGGCAAATCTTCGCCTCGCCGACTATCTCAGAACATCGCGGCACGGAGGTCAGGTTTTCAACGTGGGGAATAACAACCCGGTCTCCCTCAACGAAGTCGTCAGTACGATCGAAGAGTTGGTCGGTCGTCGGGTCAAATTGAGGAGACTTCCGCGTCAAGAAGGTGACCCAATGGAGACTGGAGCGGACAGCAACCTTCTCCGCAGGACCGTCGGTTGGAGATCCTTGACGGCTACTCGAGAGGGACTCAATAGTCAGGTCTCGTGGTTGAAGGGACTTCTCACTCAGGATTGAGGCCCGAGGGTTTCCTAAGATTGTTCCGGCACACCGGGAAGTACGTCAACGAGTTGCGGGAAGAGCTCCTGTATCGGGCGTTCTTTTGCTCCTCTGTCTTAGTCCCTGGTCTTTGAATGCCAACGGTGAGCAGTTTCAATGATCTGATCCAGCCCGTATCGGGCTTGCCAATTCAACTGTGATTGCGCGAGCCTGGGATCGGCATATACGACTGCGGGGTCGCCTGGTCGACGATCAACAAACTCGTGGGGCACCGATAGCCCGGAGAGATCTTCGACGGTGCGGAGTACCTCGAGTACCGAGTGCCCCTTGCCGGTTCCCAAGTTGAACGTTGACTTCTTCCCTCCAGCGTGCAAGTAGTCGATCGCTGCCACGTGAGCGCTGGCAAGATCCTCGACGTGCACGAAATCACGAATACCCGTGCCGTCAAAAGTGGGGTAGTCCCTACCGAGGATTCTCAACGGACCACTCTTGCCGAGAGCCGCCTTCATTATCAATGGAATCAAGTTTGTGGTTCGGGACCAATCCTCGCCCAGGGACCCATCGAAACTCGCACCCGCAGCGTTGAAGTACCTCAGACTCACCCAACTTAAGTCATGCGTGACGTGATACCAACTGATCAGTCGTTCGGCTGTGGCCTTGGTTTCGGCGTAGACATTTTCGGGCCGAATAGTTGCCTTTTCATCGATTGGCAGTCGTTCGGGGTTCCCATAAACGGCAGCTGACGATGAAAAGACCAACTTCTTTACCCCAGCCTCCAACATGCCTTCCAGAAGTCGGGCGGTCCCGTATACGTTGTTGTGCCAGTAGAGATCGGGCCTCTCCATCGACTCACCGGCGCTTTTGTAAGCAGCAAAGTGTACGACAGTTTCCACATCGTGGCGCCTACAGACACCAGCAATGCCTTTACGGTCGCAGATGTCGACTTCTTCGAACGGAACACCTACCGGCACATTCACCCGATTGCCTCGAACCAAGGAGTCAAGCGCGACCACTGATCTGTTTGACCGCAGCAACTCGCGAAGCGTGTGGGAGCCAATGAAGCCCGCGGCCCCGGTCACGAGAATCGTCATCCGACACGCTCGATGGTTCTGAAGTAATGGATCATTCTCGTAAGTCCCTCACGTAATTCCACGGCGGGCTCCCAGCCCAACAGATTCCGGGCAAGTGTGATGTCGGGACAGCGTTGTAGCGGGTCGCCTTCACGTTCCGGAGGAAGGGGGACCGAGACAATCGGACTCTTGGAGTTCGCAATCTCGACAATAAGAGTAGCGAGATTGAGCATCGTAACCTCAGATGGGTTGCCAATGTTGATAGGCCCAGAATGCTCTGAGTCGATCATGGCAATGATTCCGGCAACTTCGTCCGCAACGTAACAAAACGAGCGACTTTGCCTGCCGGTACCGTGGACCGTCAACGGTTCATCGCGCAGAGCCTGCTCGATGAAAGTGTTCACGACCCGACCGTCATTGGGCTTCATTCTCTCGCCATAGGTGTTGAAGATACGCACGATCTGTACGTTGAGCTCATATACACGGCTGTAGGCCATGATCAGCGCCTCGCTAAAACGCTTGGCTTCGTCATAGCAGCTCCTTGGTCCGATCGAAGAGACGTTTCCCCAATATGTCTCCGGTTGTGGGTGAACCAGAGGGTCTCCGTAGACCTCACTGGTTGACGCGAAGAAGAACCTGGCGTTATCTCTAAGCGCTCTCTCGAGAAGATTTCTTGTTCCAGAACTACCGACCGCCAAAATCTCTAAAGGTATCTCCTTGAATGCGCTCGGTGAAGCTGCGCTCGCCAAATTGATGACCAGGTCAAATGGTCGTTGCAGGGATGGGACATGTGGAAGTGGGATCGATACGTCATGATTCAGAAACTCAAAGTTTGGGTGAACCGAGAGGTGTTCAATGTTTTGGCTTCGTCCAGTAACAAGGTTGTCCACAACGGTTACCTGATGTCCGCGCGCGAGCAAAGCGTCAGCGAGATGAGAACCGATGAATCCGGCGCCACCAGCAAGCAGGGTCCTCATCTCAACGCCCGATGCCTATGTGAGTGAAGCCTGCATCCCTCCAACTATCTCGGTCAAGGAGGTTTCTTGCGTCAACAATGGTTCGACCGTTCATCGTCGATGCAATCGTCGACGGCATGACGTTCCTGAGTTCATCCCACTCGGTGAGTATCACGAGGACATCAGCACCTCTCGTCGCCTCAATTGGCGAGATGCAGGTACGGAGAAGTTCTGGTAGACCCGGCTTGGGACTTCGTACTGTTGGATCAAAAGCTACAACGATGGCCCCCTCACTCAACATGCGAGCGATTATCGCAATTGATGGGGAGTCCCTTAGGTCGTCTGTGCCGGCTTTGAAGGTCAAGCCCCAAACCGCGATCTGCATTCCTGAGAGGTTGCCACCTACCGCTTGTCGCACCTTATTCACAACGCGATCAATCTGCTGGTTGTTCACAGAGATGACGCCCTTCAAGAGATCAAACTCGTAGCCTGCCGTCCTGGCAATCTGAAGTAATGCTTGCGAATCCTTTGGAAAGCAACTCCCGCCCCATCCTGGTCCTGGTTTCAGGAAAGACTCCCCAATTCGTTTGTCGCTACCAAGTCCAAGGGCCACGTCATCGATATCAGCACCAACACCCTCGCAGATTGCGGCGATGGCATTGATGAAGGACAACTTGGTGGCCAGAAATGCGTTGGCGGCATACTTTATGGTTTCTGCTGATGCCGGGTCCGTGATGATGACCCGGGTCTGGATGGACTCGTACAGAGAAGCAACTTTCTCAGCCGCGACTCGGTCGTCGGCGCCGACTACCACCCGGTCTGGTTTCAAGAAGTCCTGAATTGCTGAGCCCTCTCGCAAGAACTCGGGATTTGAAACTACCTTCACGTCGTTTCTTGCAAGTGCACGCTCAACCTCTTTTGTTGATCCGACGGGCACAGTCGACTTGTTCACAACGATTGCTCCACTCGAGAGGTGCGGGGCAATCTCGCTCAATGCAGCCTTGACGTAGGAGAGATCGGCTGAACCGTCGTCACTTTGTGGAGTGGGCACGCACAGAAAAACGATCTCGGCATCGCGTATAGCTTCGGCTACGTCGACCGAAAAACTCAGGAGTCCCGTGCCGATTCCTTCGGCGAGCATCGATTCAAGGCCGAATTCGTGGATTGGACTATTGCCACGTCGCAGCTGCTCAATCTTATGCCTGTCGACGTCGTGGCAAATGACGCGATTCCCCAAGTGAGCGAAGCAGACCCCAGTCGTGAGTCCTACGTAACCCGTGCCGATGATCGCGAGGCGGGTACTCAAGGATTTACCCCAATGAGGTTTCTCCCGACCGACGCGATCCTGTCGCAGGAGAGGTTGTTAGGGGGTCTGCTACTGGTTGAGGAGATACTGGGGGCCTTTTCCACGGAGACAAGAGTAGGCGGTATCGGGCCAGGAAGGGGTTAACCCTGGTCCGGGGCACTGGGTGTATTGTTTGGCGGGCGCAAGGGGGTAAGGGTGTCAAGATTGTTCGGAACTTCGGCCACGGTCGACGGTCGGCCATGGTTGGACCAAGACGGTTCGCCCCTGATCGTGGTTATCGAAGATCCTCCTGGATCCGAAGCGGCGGTTGACGAGAATGGGTTATTCCATGTGAGGGGTTGGTCAGCTTCGAGGGATCAGGTCCCGCATGTCATCGAGGTTCACCGATCGGGGCAGAGGCAATTCGCACCAGAGATGAGCGACCGCCCAGATGTTCATCGACATCTTTTGTCCTCGATGCCGGGAAGATTCGAGAGTGGCGTGTGCAGAAACATCTCGGTGTTTCTACATTTGCCTCCTGATGAGGCGGAGCGCACCTACCGGTTGGTTGTGTCCGACTCGGTTCATGTCGCTGACCTGGGTAACTTCCGGGTATCCCGTACGACTCCTGTCGCCGAAGTTGCTAGAGGCCTTGAGAGAACGCAGTACAAAGATGTTTGGAATTCTGTCTCCGTCGACCTCGACAACGCCAAGACAGCAGTTGCTGGTTACACCGACGAGGATGAATTCCAACGGACCGCTCACTCCACCGTTGCCTTGCTCGACAAAGCCGTCGGTATCGGCGCCGAAGATGTCATTCTCGAGATTGGGGCTGGTGTCGGAAGAGTTGGGCCGGTCATCGCGCCCAGATGCAAACACTGGATCGCTACTGACGTTTCCGAACAAATGTTGAAGTTTGCGGCGGAGAGGAACAGCCATCTATCCAATATCAGCTATGTGCCACTCAGCGGTTGGGATCTCGAGCCAATTCCGTCAGAGAGCGTCGATGTTGTCTACTCCACGGTCGTTTTCATGCACCTCGATGAGTGGGAGCGGTTTGGCTACGTGTGTGAGGCCATGCGAGTCCTTCGCCCGGGAGGTCGTCTCTACGTGGACAACTACAACCTCTTGAGCGAGCCCGGCTGGAAGTTCTTTTCGGCGATTAGGGAACATCATCATCCTCTGAATCGTCCCGCCAACATCTCGAGATCCTCAACGCCGCGTGAGTTGGTTCAGTTCTTGGTGAAGGCTGGTTTCGTAGACGATCGACCTTGGGAGGACCAAGAATCACTGTTCTGCCACGTTGTTCGTCGTAAACCGAGACAAGGGGAATGACGAGTGTCAATGGCAAATCGTATTCGAAGGGCTCGCCGCAAGAA
>Ga0163212_1000705_pt1 | contig 14885 bp, 25 predicted proteins | sample Malawi_45m_30L_FD_113532 | JGI IMG/M metagenome (GOLD analysis project Ga0163212, IMG submission 113532) | Freshwater microbial communities from Lake Malawi, Central Region, Malawi to study Microbial Dark Matter (Phase II) - Malawi_45m_30L | ecosystem: Environmental > Aquatic > Freshwater > Lake...
CCAAGGGTGAAATTGTTATTGATCCAGACCGCCCATGGTGCAGTGCTTCCAGAAAATGATGCGACGAGCGATGGAATGTAAAGGAGTGATGATGCGAAGATGACTGGGATAACTCCCGCTTGGTTGACCTTGATTGGAATGTAGGTCGATGTGCCACCGTAAGAACGGCGACCGATCTGTCGCTTCGCGTATTGGACTGGGATTCGTCGCTGAGACTGCTCGACGAGAACAACAAGAGCGACGATCAGAAGTCCGATAGCAATCACTGCGAAGAATGGAACCCAGCCGTTGGTGAGACGAATCGACCAGAGTTGGCCCGGGAATGCGGCGGCAATCGAAGTGAAGATAAGAATCGACATACCGTTACCGACGCCACGATCTGTGATCAACTCACCAAGCCACATAACGACTGAAGTACCTGCGGTCATGACGACAACCATCACGAGGAGGATGTTCCACGTTTGCATTGGAATGATCTGTTCGTTACAACCTTGAATCAATCGCCCAGGAGTTCGTGCCACCGCAATCAAACCAGTTGACTGCAAGATTGCAAGACCAATGGTGAGGTAGCGGGTGTACTGAGTCAGTTTCGCGGTACCTGAAGTGCCCTCTTTCTTGAGCGCTTCGAATCTCGGAATAACAACAGTGAGAAGTTGAACGATGATCGATGCCGTGATGTAAGGCATGATTCCAAGTGCAAAGATCGAAAGTTGCAGCAAAGCACCGCCGGAGAAGAGATTGATCAGACCAAAGAGCCCGCCCGTATCTGCCACGTCAAGACAGTTTTGAACCGCCTCGTAGGAGACGCCAGGAGTTGGAACGATCGAACCGAAGCGAAAGAGCGCCATGATCGCGAGTGTGAAAGTGATCTTCACTCGCAGATCTGGTGTCCTAAATGCCTTACTGAACGCTTGCAACATGAGCTATACCGTCTTTGTACTTCCGCCAGCAGCGGCGATCTTCTCTTCCGCTGACTTGGAGAATGCATGTGCCTCTACTGAGACTTTGACCGAGATATCGCCATTGCCAAGCACTTTGATCAAGTGGCCACGACGAGCAGCCCCTGCTTTGACCAAGTCATCGACTGAAACGCTTCCACCTGTTGGGAAGAGCGCGTTAATGGTCGCGATATTGACAGCTTGGAACTCGACGCGTTCTGGATTCTTGAATCCACGAAGTTTCGGTAGACGCATGACAAGTGGCATTTGTCCGCCTTCGAATCCGGCACGGACGGTATTGCGAGCATGTGTTCCCTTACCGCCACGACCAGCAGTCTTTCCCTTGGACGCTTCACCGCGACCCTTACGAGTCTTAGCTTTCTTTGCGCCAGGAGCTGGACGAAGATGATGAACCTTGAGCACCATTACTTGACCTCCTCGACCTTGACCAGATGTCTTACCGCGTAGATCATTCCGCGGATCTCTGGACGATCTTCTTTCACAACAACATCACCAATTCGCTTCAAACCAAGAGTGCGAAGAGTTTCGCGCTGGCTCGGGATATTTGCGACCTTAGAGCGAAGTTGCGTCACTTTAATGCGACCCATCATGCACCTGCCTTGTTTGTACTTTTGGTGGCAGCAACTGCACGTGCAATCGCCTTAGGTGCTACATCTTCCAAAGACTTACCGCGACGAGCCGCGATCTTCTCTGGGGATTCAAGCATCTTAAGCGCGGTAGCAGTCGCGTGGACCATGTTGATCGGATTGTTAGAACCGAGTGACTTGGTCAAGACATCTGAGATTCCAGCGCACTCAAGGACGGCACGAACTGGGCCACCAGCAATGACACCAGTACCAGGAGCAGCGGGACGAAGTAGAACGACGCCAGCGGCCTTCTCACCTTGAACTGGGTGCGGGATAGTGGAACCAAGTCGTGAGACGGTGAAGAAGGATTTCTTCGCTTCTTCTACTGCCTTTGCAATCGCTTGTGGAACTTCCTTGGCTTTGCCGTAACCGACCCCAAGTGTTCCGTTTCCATCACCAACAACGACAAGTGCGGTGAAGGAGAACCTTCGACCACCTTGAACGACCTTGGCTACACGATTGACGAATACGACTCGCTCGATATACGGGCTCTTCTCGGCGCGCTCCTCACGAGGACGGCGCTCTCGGCGATCGGGCTTTGCAGCCGCGGTCGTCTCGTCGCGTTCTGGTTTGTCGTTAGGAGTCATTAGAAGTCCAATCCGTTCTCCCGAGCACCTTCTGCGAGTGCAGCCACTCGACCATGGAAGCGATTGCCACCACGATCAAAGACCACTGCAAAGATCCCTTTTGCCTTGGCGCGATCAGCCACGAGTTGGCCAACGCGTCGAGCCTTCTTTGTCTTATCGCCAGGGTCAGCGCGAAGATCGCTCTCCATTGTCGATGCACTTGCGAGTGTGATCGCTTTGGTGTCATCAACTACTTGAACGAAAAGGTGGCGCGCTGAACGTGAGACCACGAGGCGTGGTCGTTCCGCAGTACCCGATACCTTCTTGCGGACACGGAAGTGACGGCGGATGCGGGCAATCTGTGCCGAGCCTTTGACGATCCTGTTATTTGCCTTAGCGCTCATTACTTCTTACCTGCCTTTCCTGCCTTGCGACGGATTCGCTGTCCTTCAAGGTGCAGACCCTTGCCCTTATATGGATCGGACTTTCGAAGCTTCTGGATCTTTGCGGTCACTTCGCCAACAAGTTGCTTGTCGACGCCAGAGACTTCAAGTTCAGTCTGTGAAGCAGAAGCAAAAGTGATGCCCTCTGGTGCTGGGAAGAGGATGTTATGTGAGTATCCAAGTTGGAACTCAAGATCCTTGCCCTTCAAAGCAACACGATAACCAACACCGGTCAAGATGATCTTCTTCTTGAATCCAGTCGTCACACCAGTGATCATATTCGCGACCATGGTGCGTGAGAGTCCATGCAATTCCTTCGCGCGACGCTCATCATTCGGGCGTGCGACGACGATCGCATTCTCTTCTTTTGTAACAGTCAATGGCTCAGAGATCGTGACGGAGAGCGAGCCCTTTGGTCCCTTTACTGAGACGGCATTGCCATTCACACTCACTTCAACGCCAGATGGGATAGCAACTGGCATCTTTCCGATACGTGACATCGCGATCACCAAACGTAAGCGAGAACTTCTCCGCCTACGCCTTTCTGATTCGCTTGTCGATCGGTAAGGAGTCCTTGTGATGTCGAGATGATCGCGACACCAAGTCCACCCAAGACTTTTGGAAGGCCAGTCGACTTCGCATAGACGCGAAGACCTGGCTTCGATACGCGGCGAAGTCCAGCAATGGAACGCTCGCGATTTGAACCATATTTGAGTTCGAGGGTCAGCGTCTTGCCGAACCCTTCTTTGTTATCGGCGATGTTGAAGCCGGCGATGTAACCCTCTTGCTGCAAGATCGCAGCGATACGGGTCTTCACCGACGACGACGGCATCGAAACCGAGTTGTGATACGCCATGTTGGCGTTTCGCAGACGTGCAAGCATGTCTGCGATCGGGTCTGTCATTGTCATGCGTGGCCTATGGCCTTTCTTCGAGCGGTTTCCTCAAGGGTTTCCTTGAAGACCTTTCCGATAGTCGTTACCAACTTGATTTTGTGATTCCAGGTAGCTCGCCGCGGTGTGCCATCTCTCGGAAGCAGACGCGACAGATACCAAACTTCTTGTAGACCGAGTGAGGGCGACCGCATCGCTGGCATCGGGTGTAACCGCGTACCTTGAACTTCGGCTTCCTGCTCGCCTTTATCTTCAGGCTTGTCTTTGCCATAAAGAGTCTCTCTCCCCTTACCGGTCAGCGAATGGGAATCCGAGCGCACGTAGCAACGCGCGACCTTCATCGTCATTCTTGGCAGTCGTTACGATCGTGATGTCCATGCCACGGACTCGATCGATCTTGTCTTGTGGAATCTCAGCGAATACAACCTGCTCGGTCACGCCGAAGGTGTAGTTACCGTTTCCATCGAATTGCTTCGGTGAAAGTCCACGGAAATCGCGGATACGTGGCAATGAGATAGAAAGCAGACGATCGAAGAATTCCCACATCCGGTCGCCACGAAGTGTGACGTGTGCACCAATCGGCATACCTTCACGAAGTTCGAAGTTAGCGATCGACTTCTTGGAACGGGTGACGACGGGCTTCTGTCCGGTGATGATGGTGAGGTCACGGACTGCGCCTTCGATCAACTTCGAATCCTTCGCGGCTTCGCCAACGCCCATATTGACCACGATCTTCGCAACAGTCGGGATCTGCATGACATTGCTATAACCGAATTCATCTTTGAGCTTGGCAGCAACCTGATCCTTGTAACGCGCCTTCAAGCGCGGTGCAGTAGCGATAGCCATGACTAGATCTCCTTTCCGGTACGTCGCGAGATGCGGACGTTCTTGCCATCTTCACGCTTCACGGCGATACGAGTGGCTTGGTCATCCTCATCGAGCAACATGACATTGGAATAGTGGATCGGCGCCTCAACGGTGAGGATGCCACCAGTCTTGACGCCACGATCAGTGGTGCCTTGCTTGGTGTGCTTCTTCACGCGATTGACACCTTCGACAATGACGCGCTCTCGCTTGAGATCGACTTTGAGCACCGTGCCGGTGATCCCTTTGTCTTTTCCGGAGATCACGAGTACGCGATCACCTTTCTTGATTCGGGCCATCTAGAGCACCTCCGGCGCTAGTGAGATGATCTTCATAAAACGCTTGTCACGAAGCTCGCGGGCGACCGGTCCGAAGATACGGGTGCCACGTGGCTCGAGGTCATCCTTGATGATGACGGCTGCGTTCTCATCGAATTTGATGTAACTGCCATCCGCACGGCGGTTCTCCTTCACGGTACGAACGATGACGGCTTTCACCACTTCACCTTTCTTTACCTGACCACCTGGGATTGCATCCTTGACTGAGCAGACGATGACATCGCCGATACCTGCATAGCGACGCTTCGTTCCTCCGAGTACGCGGATGCAGAGCAGTTCGCGCGCGCCAGTGTTATCTGCGACGCGAAGTCGTGATTCTTGCTGAATCATTGCTCGCTACCTTTCCTTTTCTCTTCCGTTACTCGGGGCTCTTACTTAGCCTTCTCAAGGATCTCAACCACTCGCCAGCGCTTTGTCGCTGAGATCGGGCGGGTCTCCATGATTCGGACTCGGTCTCCGACGCCTGCTGAGTTCGACTCATCATGCGCCTTGAACTTCTTGTTCTTTGTCATGACCTTGGAATAGAGGCTGTGCGCTGCACGATCCTCGACCAATACGACGACGGTCTTATCCATCTTGTCGCTCACGACGATTCCTTCACGGATCTTTCGGAATGGGCGCTTCTCGCTCATGCCGCACCTCCAATACCGAGCTCGCGCTCACGAAGGATCGTGTAGATCCGTGCAATCTCTTTACGGACTGCACCAAGGCGACCATGGCTCTCGATCTGTCCAGTCGCGGCTTGGAAGCGAAGGTTGAAGAGTTCTTCCTTCAAACGCTTCACCTTCTCCTGCAATTCCTCGACAGGGAGGGTGCGCAGATCCTCTGCACTCTCACTCTTTGCCATTTATGCCTCCTCTCGACGGACGACGCGGCACTTCACTGGAAGTTTGTGGATTGCGCGTGACATCGCTTGGTTAGCGATCTCTTCGCTCACACCTGAGATCTCAAACATCACGCGACCTGGCTTGATATTTGCGATCCACCATTCTGGTGAGCCTTTTCCGGAACCCATACGAGTTTCCGCAGGCTTCTTTGTCAGTGGGCGATCTGGGAATATGTTGATCCAGACCTTTCCACCACGCTTGATGAATCTAGTCATAGCAATACGTGCAGCCTCGATCTGTCGGTTAGTGACATAGCCACTCTCCAACGCCTGGATGCCGTAATCACCGAAAGCAGGAGTCGTTCCACCCTTTGCTTTACCGCCACGCTTGGGGTGGTGTTGTTTACGGTGCTTGATCTTTCGTGGGACCAACATCGTTACTCGCCTCCCTCATTCGTCGCTATCGGTGTTTCAACTACCGGTGTTTCGACTATTGGTGATTCAGTTACGGGAGCATCAGCAACTGCAACTGCTGAATCTGAGACATGTGAGACCGTGACTTCACCTTTTGGTTGACGTGGCTTGGAGACACGAGCTGCACGTTGTTCACGCGCGGCCTTCGCTGCAGCGAGTGCTTGTGCTTCTCGCTCTGCGCGAGACTCAACAACTTCGCCCTTATAGATCCACACCTTGACGCCGATTCGACCAAAGGTCGTATGAGCCTCATGGAATCCGTAATCGATATCGGCGCGAAGAGTATGCAATGGCACGCGACCTTCGCGATAGAACTCGTTACGTGACATTTCTGCGCCACCAAGACGGCCACCGCATTGGACACGGATGCCCTTGGCACCAGCCTTGAGTGCGGTCTGCATCGACTTACGCATCGCACGACGGAATGAGACACGAGCAGCGAGCTGCTCTGCGATTCCTTGTGCCACTAACTGCGCATCGGTCTCTGGGTTCTTTACTTCGAGGATATTGAGCTGGACCTGCTTGCCAGTCAACTTCTCAAGATCAAGACGAAGCTTGTCTGCTTCGGTTCCACGACGTCCAATGACGATTCCAGGACGAGCGGTGTGAAGATCGATGCGGACCTTCTCACGGGTGCGCTCGATCTCGATGCGAGAGACGCCAGCACGTTCCATCTTCTCGTGCATCATCTTTCGGATCTTCACATCTTCTTTGACGTAATCCTTGTAGAGCTTGCCTGCATACCAGCGGGACTTATATTCCGTGGTGATACCGAGGCGGAAGCCATGCGGGTTTATTTTCTGACCCATTTACTCACTCACTTCCTCTCCGGTTACAGCAGCAGAATCAACAGAATCACTCGAGGCGAGAGCCTTCGCTCCGACCTTCTTCTTGCCGGTATGTGAGCGATAGTTCTTATCGTCTGAGATGACTACTGAGATCTGGCTTGAGCGCTTGAGGATCTGATAACCACGACCCTGTGCACGTGGGCGATAACGCTTCATGGTGAAGCCCTCATCGACAAGTGCCTCAGCTACCCAGAGTTCGCTCGCTTCACGAAGGTTTGGGTTCTTCTGCTTGGCGTTAGCGAATGCAGAGTTGAGGAGTGAGTAAAGATCCTCGCTAACTGCTACTTGGGTCGAGAACTTGCAGATATTGAGAGCTTGATCGAGGCGTTGACCACGGATCATGTTGACCACGCGGCGGGCCTTCTGTGGTGTGACTCGAAGGCTTCTTGCCTTCGCAGTTGCGACGAGCGCTCTGTCGTTAGCCAACTTTGACCCTCCGATCTTCAGTCTTGACGTGACCCTTGAAAGTTCTTGTTGGTGCGAACTCACCAAGCTTGTGACCGATCATCGCCTCGGTGATGAAAACCGGCACATGCTTGCGTCCATCATGGACTGCAATGGTGTGACCGATCATCGATGGGGTGATCGTTGAACGACGTGACCAGGTCTTGATCACGGCCTTGGTGTTCTTCGCGTTCTGCTCATCCACCTTCTTCTCGAGGTGAGCGTCCACGAATGGACCCTTCTTCAGACTTCGTGCCATGCGCTCTCCTTATCGGGCCTTGTTAGATGGACGACGACGGACAATGAGTTGATCACTCGCCTTCTTCTTGCGAGTACGTGCCTCAGGCTTACCCCACGGTGATACTGGATGGCGACCACCAGAGGTCTTTCCTTCTCCACCACCATGTGGGTGATCGACTGGGTTCATAACAACACCACGAACGGTTGGGCGGCGACCCTTCCAACGTGAGCGCCCTGCCTTTCCGTAGGAGATATTCGATTGTTCTGCGTTACCGACTTCACCGACAGTTGCTCGGCAACGGACATCTACATTTCGGATTTCACCCGATGGCATACGAAGTTGTGCGTATGGACCATCTTTTGCGACGAGTTGGATCGCAGCGCCTGCGCTACGAGCAAGCTTTGCTCCGCCACCAGGACGAACCTCGACCGCGTGAATCATGGTTCCAACTGGGATGTTTCGAAGCGGCAAGTTATTTCCAGGCTTGATGTCAGCCGATGGACCAGTCTCGACAGTATCGCCTTGATTGAGTTTGTTTGGCGCGATGATGTAGCGCTTCTCGCCATCTGCGAAATGAAGCAATGCGATTCGGGCAGTGCGATTTGGGTCGTATTCGATATGTGCGACCTTTGCTGAGATTCCGTCTTTGTCGTTACGGATGAAGTCGACGACGCGGAAGGCGCGCTTGTGTCCGCCACCTTGATGGCGGGTGGTGATGCGGCCTTGGGCGTTACGACCACCCTTGGAGTTGATCGGACGGATCAACGACTTCTCAGGAGTGGAGCGAGTCACCTCGGCGAAGTCGGCAACACTCTTACCTCGAGTGCCTGGCGTCTTCGGCTTGTACTTTCTCAGTGCCATGTCCTTGCTTCTCCTTTGTCGTTCTTCGCTTCAGTAAATTCTTTTTGTTTTCCCGTTGGGATCCATTTCGGTTAGCCGTAAGGCTTAGCCGACTGGACCTCCGAAGATGTCGATGCGTTGTCCAGGTGCGACCGAGACGATGGCGCGCTTGGTGTCCTTGCGCTTGCCTTTACCGAATCGATTGACCTTCATCTTTCCTTCGCGGTTGATGGTGTTGACCTTGAGCACCTCGACCTTGAATACCTTCTCGACCGCAATCTTGATCTCGGTCTTGTTGGCATCTGGTGCAACAAGGAATGTGTACTTGTTCTGATCGAGCAACCCATAGGACTTCTCTGAGACCACAGGTGCGATCAAGACGTCGCGATAATCCTTCATGCCGAGACCTCGACTTCGCTCTCACGGGCAACGGCAGTGACTGACTTGCCCTTTGCTGGACCTTGGACGAACTCATCGATCGCGTTCTTCGAGAAGATCACATCATCTGCAACGACGACGTCATAGGCATTGAGTTGATCGGATGCGATCAAGTGCAGGCCGTCGACATTGCGAAGCTTTACCCATACTGATTCCTCAGTGCGAGAGAGAACGACAAGGGAGCGCTTACGATCAGTGAACTGACGAACTGCGGTGATTGCGCCCTTTGTATTCGGTGCTTCGATGATGCCATCAACGATATGGATTCGCTCATTGCGTTGACGATCAGAGAGGACTCCGGCGAGCGCAGCCTTGATCATCTTCTTTGGAGTGCGCTGGCCATAGAGTCGTGGAACTGGACCATGAGCAACACCACCGTGACGCTGGTTTGGTGAACGAGTCGAACCCTGACGAGCGCGACCAGTTCCCTTCTGCTTGAACGGCTTCTTTCCACCACCACTGACTTCGCCACGATTCTTCGCCTTATGTGAACCTTGGCGTGCAGCAGCGAGCTGTGCGGTGACAACTTGATGGATCAACGGGATGTTCACCTGAACATCGAAGATCTCTGCCGGAAGTGCGAATGTGCCGGTCTTCTTACCAGCGACATCCTTGATATCTACAGTTAATGACATCACGCACCCGCCTTCTGAGTTGATTCACTTGCAACGCTCTTAGAGGCGGTTCGTAGGAAGACTGTTGTGCCGATCGCGCCAGGGAGCGAACCGCTTACCAAGATGATGTTCTTCTCGGCATCGACCTTGACCACCTTGAGGTTTTGCATCGTCACAGTCTCGATACCCATACGACCCATCATTCGCTTTCCTTTGAAGACGCGACCTGGGGTGGTTCGGTTACCAATCGATCCGGAGGTTCGGTGCTTTCGCTCGACACCGTGACCATCGCCGAAACCGCGGAAGTTGTGGCGCTTCATAACGCCAGCAGTTCCCTTTCCGAGCGAAGTTCCGGTTGCATCGATGACATCACCTGCGGCGAATACATCGGCCTTGATCTCTTGACCGAGGGAATAAGAGTTAGCGGCAGAGGTACGAAGCTCTGCGACATCTTTGCGAGGAGTGACGCCAGCTTTGGCGAAATGGCCAGCCTCTGGCTTTGCCACTTTACGTGGATCGATGGCACCGAATGCCAACTGGATCGCTTCGTATCCATCCTTCTCGATGGTTCTAATTTGAGTGATGATGCATGGTCCAGCTTCGACCACGGTCACAGGAATCACCTTGTTCTGCTCATCGAAGACCTGAGTCATGCCGAGCTTGGTGCCAAGGATTCCCTTGATCGCCGCGCTATGCGCTTGAGTGTTTTTCATCGGTCTTCCCCTTAGAGCTTGATCTCGATATCGACGCCAGCAGGGAGATCCAGACGCATCAACGAGTCGACGGTCTTTGGCGTCGGGTCGATGATGTCGATGAGGCGCTTATGGGTGCGCATCTCGAAATGCTCGCGGCTGTCCTTATACTTGTGTGGAGAGCGGATGACGCAGTACACGTTCTTCTCTGTGGGCAGCGGTACTGGGCCCGCGACAGTCGCCCCGGTGCGTTCGACAGTTTCCACGATCTTTTTCGCGGAAGAGTCGATCACCTCATGGTCGTATGCCTTGAGCCTGATGCGGATCTTCTGTCCGGCCATCTCTTCTCCTTCTTCGGGTCCTTCTATTTCACAACTTGTTCAAGCTGGTTCAAAACTTTTTCTTTCGCTTTCGTCTTCGCCTTGCGGTGGGGCTTTCGCCCCACCGAGGCTCACACGAGAGTTACTGCATTACTACTTGTTATCCCTACTTCTTGATCTTGGTGACTCGACCTGCGCCGACGGTTCGACCGCCTTCACGGATAGCGAAACGAAGACCCTCTTCCATAGCGATTGGCTGGATCAAAACAACTGCCATTTCGACGTTGTCGCCTGGCATCACCATGTCCTTGCCTGCTGGAAGTGTCACAACACCGGTCACGTCAGTTGTACGGAAGTAGAACTGAGGACGGTAGTTGTTGAAGAACGGGGTATGACGACCGCCTTCATCCTTGGAAAGGATGTAGACAGATGCATCGAATTCAGTATGTGGCGTGATCGAACCAGGCTTGCAGCAAACCTGACCGCGCTCTACATCTTCGCGCTTTAGTCCACGAAGCAAGAGACCAACGTTCTCGCCTGCTTGACCCTCATCGAGGAGCTTGCGGAACATTTCGACGCCGGTGACGACAGTCTTCTGTGAAGTGTCGCGGATACCGACGATCTCGATTTCTTCGTTGACCTTGACTATTCCACGCTCGATACGACCGGTGACAACGGTGCCACGGCCGGTGATAGTGAAGACGTCTTCGACTGGCATCAAGAACGGCTTCTCTGTCTCACGAGCTGGTGTTGGGATGAACTCATCGACAGCTGCCATGAGATCCATCAACTTGTTACCCCACTCAGCATCACCCTCGAGCGCCTTGAGTGCAGAGACTCGGACGATCGGAGTGGTGTCGCCTGGGAACTCGTACTTCTTGAGGAGGTCGCGGACTTCCTCTTCGACGAGCATCAAAATTTCTTCATCATCAACCATGTCGGACTTGTTGAGTGCGACGACGATTGAAGGAACGCCAACCTGACGTGCAAGGAGGACGTGCTCCTTGGTCTGTGGCATTGGGCCATCGGTCGCTGCGACTACGAGAATCGCACCGTCCATCTGTGCCGCACCAGTGATCATGTTCTTGATGTAGTCGGCGTGGCCTGGGCAGTCGACGTGTGCATAGTGACGCTTCTCAGTCTGATACTCGATGTGAGCGATTGAGATCGTGATACCACGCTGACGCTCTTCAGGCGCCTTGTCGATCTGATCGAATGCGCTTACCTCATTGAGGTTTGGATACTTGTCGTGAAGCACCTTGGAAATCGCCGCAGTAAGAGTTGTCTTACCGTGGTCGATGTGACCGATGGTGCCGATGTTCACGTGCGGTTTATTCCGCTCGAACTTCGCCTTTGTCACTCTCTGTTCCTCTTTCTTATCTCGTGTGTGTTGTTACTCGCCGCGAACCTTCGCGATGATTTCCTTCGATACCGCTGCTGGAACTTCAGCGTAGGAATCGAATTGCATCGAGTAGGAAGCGCGACCCTGGGTCTTGCTTCGTAGATCTCCGACATAGCCGAACATCTCCGAAAGTGGGACCAGTGCCCTCACAACGCGGGCACCAGAACGCTCGTCCATGGCCTGGATCTGGCCACGTCGAGAGTTGAGGTCGCCGATGACATCACCCATGAAATCTTCAGGAGTGACAACTTCGACGGACATCATCGGTTCGAGCAGTGCAGGAGAGGCCAAACGAGCCGCTTCCTTGAATGCTGCGATACCGGCGATCTTGAAGGCGAGTTCCGATGAATCTACATCGTGATACGCACCATCAAGAAGAGTTACGCGGACATCAGTGAGTGGATATCCAGCAAGGGGTCCGGTCTGCATTGCCTCTTGGCAACCATCATCAACTGCAGGGATGTATTCACGTGGAATACGTCCACCCGTGACCTTATTGACGAATTCATAACCGGCAGGAACTTCACCGACTGGAAGCGGTTCGAGTGAGATCTGGACCTTTGCGAACTGACCAGAACCACCAGTCTGCTTCTTATGGGTGTAGTCATGCTTCTCAACAAGCTTTCGAAGCGTCTCGCGGTAGGCAACTTGTGGCTTACCGACATTTGCTTCGACTTTGAATTCACGCTTCATACGATCGACGAGGATCTCAAGGTGCAACTCGCCCATTCCACCGATGATGGTCTGGCCAGTCTCTTCATCTGATCGGACATGGAATGTTGGATCTTCTTCAGCAAGACGTTGGATCGCAGTTCCGAGTTTCTCTTGATCGCCCTTTGTCTTCGGCTCGATCGCAACGTGGATAACTGGATCCGGGAATTCCATCGACTCGAGGATTACCGGCTTATCTGGATCACAGAGGGTGTCGCCTGTGGTGGTGTCCTTAAGACCCATCACAGCGATGATCATTCCTGCGCCTGCGGTATCGCGCTCTTCACGCTTGTTGGCGTGCATCTGATAGATCTTTCCGATGCGCTCCTTGCGGTCCTTGGTTGAGTTGAGGACTCCGGTCCCTGCGGTGAGGGTTCCCGAATAGATGCGAACGAAGGTGAGCTTTCCAAGGTGTGGATCGCTCATGATCTTGAAGGCGAGCGCTGAGAATGGCTCGCTATCGGAAGGTTTGCGGGCGATCTCTTCTGCAGAGTTACCCATCTTGCTTCCGACGATTGCTTCGACATCGAGTGGGCTTGGCAGGTAACGAACGACTGCATCAAGCATTGGTTGGACGCCCTTGTTCTTGAAAGCAGAACCAGTGAGAACTGGCGTCGCCTTATCTGCAAGGGTCGCACGACGAATTCCAGCAATGATCTCTTCTTCCGAGAGTTCTTGTCCCTCGAGATATTTCTCCATTACTGCGTCATCTTTATCAGCGAGAGTTTCGATCAGATCGTGTCGAGCTTTATCTGCGACATCTTTGAGGTTTGCAGGGATTTCTTCGACGAGGTAATCCTCGCCCTTCTTCGTCTCGCCCGGCCAGACAAGAGCCTTCATCTGGATGAGGTCGATAACGCCGACGAAATCAGCTTCGGCACCGATTGGAATCTGAAGTACGAGTGGAGTAGCGCGAAGGCGATCCTTGATCATGCTCACACAGCGATCGAAGGATGCACCAGTTCGATCGAGTTTGTTGACGAAACAAATTCTTGGGACTTTGTACTTATCTGCTTGGCGCCAGACTGTCTCTGATTGCGGCTCAACACCTGCGACGCCATCGAAGACTGCAACCGCTCCATCCAGTACGCGAAGTGATCGCTCGACCTCGACAGTGAAGTCGACGTGACCTGGGGTATCGATGATGTTGATTAGATGGTCTTTCCAGAAGCATGTAGTCGCAGCCGAAGTGATGGTGATTCCGCGCTCTTGCTCTTGTTCCATCCAGTCCATAGTGGCAGCGCCATCATGGACTTCACCGATCTTGTAGTTGATACCGGTGTAGAAAAGGATTCGCTCAGTGGTCGTCGTCTTACCAGCATCGATGTGAGCCATGATGCCGATGTTGCGGACGGTTGAGAGATCAACTGCCGTATCGATAGCTGCCACTTCTTCTCTTCCTCTTCTTCTCTTCTTATTGAATCTCTAGGTTGTTCTCTGATTGATGCTTTGTTGGTCTCGGGATTACCAGCGGTAATGAGCAAAGGCCTTGTTCGCCTCTGCCATCTTGTGGGTGTCTTCGCGACGCTTCACTGCTGCGCCAAGTCCATTGCTTGCGTCGATGATTTCGTTTGTCAGGCGCTCTGCCATTGACTTCTCGCGACGATCGCTTGCGTTCTCGACCAACCAACGAAGTGCAAGTGTCATCGCACGTGCAGCCTTCACTTCAACCGGTACCTGATAAGTAGCGCCACCGACTCGTCGTGAGCGAACTTCAACAGATGGCTTGACATTGTCGATTGCGCGCTTGAGAGTGATTACTGGATCAACTTCAGCCTTTGAACGGCAACCTTCCATCGCGTTGTAGACGATCGCTTCAGCGGTCGATCGCTTACCGGATGTGAGAACTCGATTGATCAATGCAGTGACAACCGGTGAGTTATAGACCGGATCAGCAATGACCTGCTTCTTGGGAGCGGGACCTTTACGAGGCATCTTCTGTTATCTCCCTTTACTTCTTATCGCGCTTTGCGCCATAGCGGGAACGGGCTTGCTTACGATCTTTGACACCTTGAGTGTCGAGTGAACCGCGAACGATCTTGTAACGAACACCAGGAAGATCCTTCACACGGCCACCACGAACCAAAACGATTGAGTGCTCTTGCAGATTGTGTCCTTCACCAGGGATGTATGCAGTTACTTCCATTCCACTGGTCAGACGAACGCGCGCAACTTTGCGAAGTGCAGAGTTCGGCTTCTTTGGTGTCGTCGTCTTTGAAGATTTCTCGACGCGACCCTTGCGGACCAGCTGCTGAATAGTTTGCACTGCTCTCTCTTCTCTCTGGTTTACGCCTTCTTTTCTTTGACGCGTTCGCTATCTCCCGACCCACGCGGTCGGGTGTGTCGC
>Ga0163212_1000717_pt1 | contig 14835 bp, 16 predicted proteins | sample Malawi_45m_30L_FD_113532 | JGI IMG/M metagenome (GOLD analysis project Ga0163212, IMG submission 113532) | Freshwater microbial communities from Lake Malawi, Central Region, Malawi to study Microbial Dark Matter (Phase II) - Malawi_45m_30L | ecosystem: Environmental > Aquatic > Freshwater > Lake...
ACATTAATGATTTCACCTTTGTTTTATGGTTCACCGCGGAGAAATCGTAGAACAAGCCGTTCGGTCCTCAGGGCATAAGTTGAGTCAATTGGCCCTTAAAATGGGAGGTTCCGTAACTGTAATTCATTTCTCCTCGTGTAACCTGATTTACATGCAACAATTCTAAAAATATACTACCTTCGTACCATGACGTGGCAAGAAATTTCATTGCTCTTGGGAATTGGTGCGGTTGCCGGGATTCTCAGCGGTTTTGTTGGAGTAGGCGGCGGCATTGTCATTGTACCTTCCCTTATTTACGTCATGGGGTTATCCCAGTTCCAAGCTCAGGGAACGAGTTTGTTCATTCTCGCGATGCCTGTTGTTGCCTTGGCACTTTTCAACTATGCGCAATCCGGAAATGTGCAATGGAGGTTTGGACTCATTGTGGCAGCCGCATTTGTGGTGGGCGGTTATGTCGGTTCCAAATTAGCTCTACGGCTACCTGAGGCTTGGGTTAAGTTGATTTTTGGAGCGATTATGGCCTACGTGGCTTTCAAAATGCTTTGGTCGGGTTATCAAGGAATTTCTAACCATGAGTCCTGATTTTCTGCGAGATTTAGCTCAGTCCGTTGCTCCCAAAGCGTTGCAACACCGTGAAACCCTTCACAGGAATCCAGAACCCTCGTTTCAAGAATTCGCCACCATGGCCTATGTGGTGGAAGTGTTAACCCAATTGGGGGTGGAGCACGAAGCGAAGGTTGGAGGAACAGGAGTTGTTGCGTATTTTCATTCCAAAAACACCCAACGATGGATCGGCTTGCGCTGCGAATTAGACGCTTTGCCTATTCAAGAAGAAACGCAAGCCTCCTACCAATCTACTGTTCCAGGCTGGATGCACGCCTGCGGTCACGACGTACACACGGCCATTTTATTGGGGGTCGCTGAGGTGCTTGCCCAGAATACTTCCGAACTACCCTGCTCCGTGAAGTTGATTTTTCAACCCGGCGAAGAGCAATCTCCCGGCGGAGCAAATCACATGATTGAGGCAGGCGTCTTGCAAAGTCCTCCGCTTGATTTCATGGTAGCCCTGCATGTTTATCCTGAACTTCCCGTTGGTTTTTTCGGTACTCGTTCAGGCCTTTACATGGCTTCCAGCGATGAAATTCATCTAGAGATCAAAGGAAAAGGAGGTCACGGTGCCTTACCAAAGCAGTGCATCAACCCGCTAAACATGGCGTCCGAGATCATTCTTCATGCCCAACTGCTGATTGATCAATTCCAACCGAATGATGTTCCTTCGGTACTAACTTTCGGACGTATAGAAGCTCTTGGAGCCACCAATGTGGTTCCTTCCACGTGCAGCCTAAAAGGAACTTTTCGCACCTTGAACGAACCTTGGAGAGCCGAATTTTTTGAATTTTTTGAAGATTTTTTGCGGAAAATAGAACGCCGTTATGGAGGCGAAATTCAATTGCATCGAAATGCCGGGTATCCTTTTCTATACAACGATCCGCAAGTGACTTCATGGCTTGAAAACGGCCTCGTTAACCAATTCGGTGCGGAGGCCATCGTGCCTTTGGATTACCGAATGACGGCCGAAGATTTCGCGTTTTACAGCCATAAAATTCCCGTAAGTTTTTTCCGTTTAGGAGTTGGAGACCCCAATAGGCCTCAGAATTACAGCGTCCACCATCCGAAATTTGACATCCATCCCGGTTCCGTTCAAAAGGGCATTGAAGCCATGCTCGCCTTGGTATTTCAAGGTTAAGTTCTCATAAATTTATCAAGTTTCAGGTAATTTGTGTAATTTGGTAGGACAAATCAGCGCATGGCATCTTTAGCTCCTGTTACTGGTGTATTAGGCAATCTACGAGCGGCACACTTGTTGCGAAGAGCTACTATGGGGCCTCGGCTATCCGATATTGCAATTTATGCGCAACTGGACGCTCAAAGTGCCTTTAGTGCTTTGAACCAAGCAGATCCTACGCCTTCGCTACCGAAAGATCCCAATACCAACAGCGATTGGATTTTTCCAAATTTTCCCGACCCAAATCAAATCAACGATATTTGGTCGGATCTTACGCGTTATTGGTGGTTGGAAACGCAGCGCGCCTCGGGTCCTAATTTAACCGAACGCATGGTGTGGTTTTACCATACCCATATTCCTGTGATCATGACCCGCATTTCGTGGGCTCCTCAGTTTGCCGTGGATTACCTTCGTTTGTTGCGGCATCACGCCCTTGGAAATTATAAAGAGTTGGTCAAGGCCATTTGCATTGACAACGCCATGCTCGTGCATTTGGACGGCACCTTAAACGTGAAAGGAGCCCCACAGGAAAATTTTGGCCGCGAATTTTTGGAACTGTTCACCGTTGGAAAAGGTCCCGAAGTGAGCCTCGGCGACTACACCAATTTTACCGAAGTGGATGTAAAGGCCTTGACCCGCGTACTCACCGGTTGGACCGTGGACTCCAGCTTTCAAACAGTAGACGCGCTAACAGGAATTCCTAGTGGTAAGGTAAAAGCGGACATTAACAACAATGCTACGCAGCACGATGTAAGCACCAAGCAGTTTTCCTCCGCCTTCAATTCCAATGCCATTCAAACCGCAGGCGTCGTGAACGGTACCTGTCCCAGTTCTTCCGTGGTTCAGGAATTGCACGATGCGGTCGATATGGTTTTTGCTTCACCGAACACGGCGAAGCACATCGTTCGAAGGGTGTACCGCCAATTCGTGTATTTCGACATTACCCAGGAAATAGAAACCGACATCATTGAACCCTTGGCCAGCACACTCATGGCCAACAATTACGATTTAATGAGCGTCCTGGAAATCTTGCTGCAAAGCGAGCATTTCTACGATGTAGATACGCCGCAGACCAACGACAACAGCGTTGGTGCCATCATCAAATCGCCCATCGAGGTGGTTATTTCAACGATGCGTTTCTTCGAACTTTCGGTTCCTAATCCCACTACCCAACTCAACCAACATTATGCGCTTTACAGCCAGTTGCTTGGCCAATTAAGCCTTCAGGGCATTGAACTTTTCGAACCCGTGGATGTTGCTGGCTACGATCCGTATTTTCAGGTTCCTGTTTTTCATCGGTATTGGATTTCGGCCAACTACCTCGCCAACCGATACAAGTTTTCGGAGTGGTTAATCAATGGATTCAGCAGCGGTGGAAACCTCTTGATGAAATTGGACGTCCTTCCCTTTGTTGTATCCCACGCCAATCAACCCTCGGATGCCGACGCCCTCGTTCAAGATTTTGTGGACTGGTTGATACCCATCGCGCTGGATAACGCCCGCCTTACGTATTTTCGCGACGAATTGTTGTTGAATTCGGGGTCCTTAAACTGGACCAATGAATGGAACAATTACCTTCAAACGAACAACGATGCGGTGGTAAAAACCCAGCTTGAAAAGCTCGCTCGTTGCATGATGCAAACCCCTGAATTTCAACTTTATTAATTCCCAGCCATGAAGAGAAGAGATTTTGTGAAATTGTCCTCCTTGCTCAGTACGGGAATGCTGTTAAAGTTCAACGGGGTTCCGTTGTACGCCTTCGATGAGGAAAGCATCCTGCATAAAATCGCTAAAAACAGCTTGAACGACAAAATTTTAGTGCTAATTGAAATGCACGGGGGCAATGACGGATTAAACACGGTTGTTCCCATCAACCAATATCCGACCTATTATAACTACCGAGCCAACATTGCTATTCCAGAAAACGGGCTCCGTAAATTCATCACCCTGGATACCAACCTTCCCGACAACCGTCAGTTGGGCCTGCACCCGGATATGACCGCTGCGAAAGCCATGTACGATGAAGGAAATTTTGCGGTGATTCAAAATGTTTCCTATGAAAACATGAACGGTTCGCACTTTCGCAGCCGTGATGTTTGGATGATGGGAGGAGGGTACAACGATTACTACAGTTCGGGATGGATGGGCCGTTATTTGGATTACACCTATCCAGGGTATCCCGATAATTACCCCAGCCCTCAAATTCCTGATCCTTTGGCTATTGAAATGGGCAATGGTGTTTCGCTGGCCTTTCACCGCGAACAAGGAATTCCTGCAGGATTGAGCATTACCAATCCCGTTGGTTTCTATGACTTGATCAACAGCGTAGGGGTCGATGCTCCCTTAAGCTTTCCCGATACCCATGCGGGCGATGAAATCGAATATATTTTGCAAATTGAAAAACAGGCCAATGCCTACGCAGAACGCCTGAAAGATGTGTATGAGGCAGGGATGAATTCCAACACGGTGTATCCTCAATTGTACCCCTTCATTGCCCCAGCTTCAGCGAAAAACAATCCTTTGGCCCCTCAGTTGAAAGTCATTGCGCGCCTCATCAGTGGGGGAGTTGGCACCAAGATTTTCATTTGTCGGATTGGGGGTTTTGATACCCACGCCAATCAAGTGGTCAATAATAACCCAACCATGGGTGGCCATGCCGCGTTGCTGTATCACATTTCTTCGGCCATGAAGGCCTTTTATGCGGATTTGCAGAACATGGGCCTCGCAGATCGAGTACTTTCCATGACGTTTTCAGAATTCGGTCGAAGGGTGGCTTCCAATGCCAGCTATGGTACCGATCACGGAAATGCCGCACCGATGATGATTTTCGGTACCTGCATTAATCCGGGTGTATATGGGGTTAATCCCGATCTGGCCAATTTGGAAAGCGGGAACGTTCCAATGGAGTTTGACTATCGCCAGGTCTTTACTTCGGTGGTTAAAGATTGGTTCAATGCCCCGGATCAAGCCCTGCAAGAAGTTCATTTTGAGAATTTCGTAGAATCGCGCATCGATTACGTGCGGTGTAAGCCGCTAAGCACCAGCGAACTCTTTCAAGATCGATTCGCCATGAATTGCTACCCGAACCCCACAAACCAGGAGATTTACATCGATTACACCTTAAAAGAAGCCGCTGAAATTCGTATTGCCATGTACGACCTAACGGGGCGTTCGTTGGGAGAAATCGACAACCCGCCTTCAGGTCCCGGTTCGCACAGCGTAATGTTCGATTTTGGACAAGTCATTAGCGGAACCTATTTGGTGCGTCTATTTGCCAACGATGCGGTGATTACGCGAAAAGTAATTTTAGCAAAATGAAGAATTTTTGGGGGTTTTTAGTGCTGTTTTCCCTGATGCAGGGCGTTCATGCGCAAAGCAGAAAGCATCAATACCGAAAAGACCGCTATTTTTTTGGCATCAATATGGGAATGGGATTCACGCAGCCGGTCTTGGACGAACGCTTTAGTTTGTTGGAAGCTACCCCGCAATCTACCAAGGAAGATTATGAAAAACAGTATGGAAACTTATTTCAAAACAGCGGAGGAATATACGGTTTACATGCTTCGTTTGCGTTCACGCCCCAGTTTTCCATAATATCCCAGCCTTGTTTTCAAACTCAGCGCTACAGTTACATGAACAGTTATCATTGGTCGGATACCATTATGGGGGGAGAGGTCTACAAAGAATTCCTTCATCGACAAAAGATTTCCAGTGTGAGAATTCCGTTCTTGCTACGCTTTGATTTTTCACGCTTGAGGTTTTCCCCATTTTTGCAGACGGGCATTTCTGCCGACATTGCCTATTTCGCCAGCAAACAGGTGTTTGAGGACAATTACATCGACAACGACGTGGATCGCAAGTCAGCGACCTCCTCTTCGGTAGCTGAATTCACCCCTCATCTAAACCGATTCAATGTTGCCCTTCTTGGGGGAGGGGGGATTTCCTATTACCGAGAACACGTAGCCTTCAGTATATCGGGAACCTTGAGCTATAACATGCGAACGAGCATCAATGAATTTGACCGTTACGCAGATTACACGGGAATGGCCACCGAGTACTTGGACGTCCAGGATAAATTCAATTTATTGAGCTTGAACATCTTAGCAACAGTAATGGTTCCTTTACATAAAAAATGGTGATGAAACGTAGCATTTTGACCTTGATATTGGGGGTGGTTTTGGGCTTGTTTTCGTGCGAAAAACCGGATAAAAGCTCCCTCCCTTTCGTTAAAATATACGATGATCAAAACGGAAATCGTTCGTTTTCTCCGCTTTCCATGACCAAAGCAACGGTTGATAACGGGTATTTCGTATTAAGCGCCTACGACGGATGGCGCATTCACTTGATGAAAATGGACAAAGATGGAAATTTCGAATGGAATTTGGAATTGCCCGAGCAGTACGTGAATGCCGTTCCTTCGTTGTTGAATATCAACCAGCAGCTGTACCTGGTCTGCATGGATCCCCTTGAATTGGATGCCCGAATTTTACGCATCGACGAAAATAGCCGGCAAGTCATCCAAATTTCCCATCTGGAGGAGGTAAGCTATCCGTTGCACGCCTACTACAACGGAACAGATTTGTACCTCATGAGTTGTCCTTTGTCGTCTCAAATGACGGTCATCCACCAGCTGAGTCAAGCCTTGGATACTGTTGTCAGGGTTGGTGCGTTGAGCATATCGGCCAATGTAGATGATCTGCTGTTGAAGCATGTGATGCACACCGGAAAACAATACCCTTTTTTCATTCAATCGACCCCCGAAAAGGATTATTTTGCGGTAAACGCCTTTTACAACTACTCCTTTTCCACCGTGTTTTTCGATAGCGATTTACAGTTTAGCGGGGTTTATAATGGAGCGGCTATGGACGGAGGAATTTCTTCGCTACATCCCTTGGGTTCCAATACTTTTGCCTTGGCTCGGACATCCGGTGAAAATGTTTTTATGAATCCCAAAGCGGTATTGAATCCTTCTGCCATAGCGATGGCTACCAGTATCGAAGCCCAAGGCGATGCGGAATTGAACCATACTTTGCCCACGATCATCAGGCAAATGACCATTTTGGGTAAAAACTACCTCGCGTTTTTAGCTTCAAGCCGTAGTAACCAGTTGGTGTTAAAATTGTACGATGAAACCGGCAAAAAGGTGAAAAGCACCTACCTAAGCAAAAATGTTCCAATTGAGGCTTGCGACATGGTTTTTACGCCCTATGGCGAGTTATTGATGTTGGCAAAGGTGCGAATTATGGGGAGCTATAACCGCATTGGCAGCATTAAATTATCCAGGTCGAGTTTGGTTAAATTGGTGGAGGGTGAATGAAAAAGCGGTGGGTTTTATTGGTGAGTTCAATCCTTTGTTGTGCTGCGTGCAACAAAGAAAAGCGCTACACCCGATACCTCCAAGGCACGTGGAATTGCGCTATGGTGCGCCTACAAAATGCTGATGGATTTACTTTTTTTGACCATATTCCAAACGGCAATTTAAGCTTCTCAGAAACTTCGGTGCAAGGATTGGTGGTTTCTGATTTTGCGACATTTCAGGGAAATGTAGTTGACTCTCTTAACTTGAACGGCAACTATGTTATGCATTTGGAGAACAACGAATTGAATTGGTTGCAAGACAACGACACCTTAAAAAATCGGATATTCGTGATAACGCGAGACGATTTGGAGTTGGAGTACTACGACCCTCTGTCGAATTGCCGATTTCGCTACGTATTTGAGAAGCAATAGGCTAAAGGAATCCTAACTCCAATTTAGCTTCATCCGACATCATATCCTTATCCCAAGGAGGATCAAAAACAATGTGCACTTTGCAATCCAAAACTTGCTCCATGCCCTTGACTTTATCTTCGACCTCTTTGGGTAGGGTTTCTGCAACCGGACAATTTGGCGACGTCAAGGTCATGTCGATGTCAACGAATCGGTCGTCGTTGATGCGGATTTCGTAAATCAAGCCTAACTCAAAAATATCCACGGGAATTTCTGGATCGTAAATCGTTTTTAGCGTTTTAACTATATCGTTTTCTAATTCAATCATGGAGTCAGTTGCTTCAATGCCTCACTTTTAAGGCGGTTGATCATGCCTGTAAGTCCGTTGGCGCGAGTAGGCGACAGGTGCTCCTGCAAACCAATCTTACCAATAAAATACAATTCACTCTTAACAATGTTCTCCGGGGTTTGGTTCGAGAGAATTCTAATTAGCAGGCTGATGATTCCCTTGGTAATGATGGCCTCCGAATCTGCTGTAAACACAAGCATTCCATCGGATATTTGAGCATCGACCCAAACACGGGATTGGCACCCATGAATTAATCGGTCCTCGGATTTCTTGGCTTCATCAATGAGGGGAAGTTCTTTTCCCAAGTCGATGAGATATTCGTATTTGTCCATCCAATCCTCGAAGATGGCAAACTCATTGATGACCTCATCTTGCAACTCGTTGATGCTTTTCCTCATGATAGTATTTGAATAGACCGTTGTAAAGCCTTCACGAAATCATCAATTTCTTCGCGGGTGTTGTAAAACGCTAGGGATGCCCTTACTGTTCCCGGAATCTTAAACTGTTCCATCAAGGGTTGGGTGCAATGGTGTCCGGTTCTAACCGCTATCCCTTGTTGATCCAGTAAGGTGCCTACATCAAAGGGATGCAGGTCACCAATAAGAAACGATAAGGTGCTGCAGGTATCAGGGGCCTCGCCGATGAATCTGATTTTTGGTATTTCTCGCATGCTATCACGAAGGTAACTTCCGAGCTCCTTTTCATGCCGAAAAGCGCCCAATGGATCTATTGATGATAAATAGTCAATGGCTTCAGCGAGAGCTAATACGCCGCAAATGTTGGGCGTTCCGGCCTCAAACTTAAGTGGAAGGGTGTTGTAGGTCGTTTTTTCAAAGGTAACGTGTTCGATCATATCTCCGCCTCCTTGGTAGGGTGGAAGGGATTCCATCAGTTCTTTCTTACCGTAAAGCACGCCAATTCCTGTTGGTGCAAAAATTTTATGGCCGCCAAAGGCAAGAAAGTCGCAGTCTAAATTTTGCACATCGACGGGAAGATGTTGAACGCTTTGCGCCGCGTCGAGCAGTACTTTGGCCCCTATGCCGTGGGCCTTTACAATAATTTCTTTCACCGGATTAACGGTTCCCAAGCTGTTGGATACATGCACCACACTGACCAACTTGGTCTTCTCCGATAGAAGATGGTCCAATTTCGATATGTCGAGGGTACCGTTCTCCAAAACGGGGAGCACCTTCAAGATGCAGCCTCGCCGCTCACAGAGCATTTGCCAAGGGACAATGTTGGAGTGGTGTTCCATTCCGGTAATGAGGATTTCATCACCTGGATGCATCGTTTCCCCAAAACTGAAGGCGACCGTGTTGATGGCGTCCGTTGTTCCTTTGGTAAAAATAATTTCCTGAGGTGAAGAAGCGTTGAGAAACGCTGCGATACGGGCTCGAGCGGCTTCATAGGCCAAGGTTGCTTGGTTACTTAAAAAATGGACTCCGCGGTGTACGTTGGAATGCTCGTGTTCATAATAGGCCGACACCCGGTCAATAACGCGTTGAGGTTTCTGGGAGGAGGCACCGTTATCGAAATAAATTAACGGCTTTCCGTTTACTTTTTCCTGCAAAATAGGAAAGTCCTTGCGCACTTGAACAACATCGAACGATTTCATGGTACAAAGGTACAACAATCGCTTATTTCGAAAGAATCCGACCTTGTAAAACTTATTTCGGTTGAAGTTCGATAAATGGTATAAGAACTTCTTCCATGGATATGCCGCCGTGTTGGAACGTATTTCCAAAGTGATTTACAAAGTGGTTATAATTATTAGGGTAAACGAAGAAGTCGGCCTCGCGGGCAAAGACATATTCATTAGAGAGTTTTATCTGGGGTAAGAAGGCTTCGGAGGGTTTATTAACGACAAATACTTCTTTTTTATCATAACTGAGTCCGCGTCCTACTTTGTACCGCAAATTGCTGTTGGTGTTGCGTTCGCCGACAATTTTCACAGGTCGGGTCACTTTTACGGTGCCGTGATCTGTAGTTATGAAAAGCCGCGTGCCCGACTCTCTGAATTTTTGGATTAAATCGTGCAAGGGGGAGTGCTCAAACCAAGACTTGGTAAGCGAACGGTAAGCAGCTTCATCGTTGGCTAATTCTCGTATTACTTCCATTTCTGTTCGAGCATGCGAAAGCATATCCACGAAATTGTAGACTACAAAATTCACATCGTTGTCTTTGATCTGGCTGAATTGTTCGTTAAGTTTTTTTCCAGCTTCAAGGTGGGTTATCTTGTGATAGCTCCATTTACATTGCTTACTGAGTCGCTTTAGTTGTTGTTCCAATAATTCTCTTTCGAATTGATTTTTACTTCCTTCGTCCTCTTCATATCTCCAAAATTGGGGGAACTTTTTTTCGATTTCGGAGGGCAGTAAACCTGCAAAAAACGCGTTTCTGGCATAATGCGTTGCGGTCGGAAGAATGGAATAAATCATATATTCCTCGGTTTTTTGATAGGATTTACAGATGTAAGGCTCTAAAACTTTCCATTGGTCGAAGCGCAGATTATCAATGACTAAGACCGCTAATTTGTCTTTTCCGATTTGGGGGAGAACCCTTGTTCGGATCATGTTGTGCAACATGTAGGGCATTTCTTCGGTGCCATTCAACCAATCGAGGTAGTAGGTCTCTATGAAATCACAAAAAAGTTGGTTGGCCTCTTTTTTCTGCATGTCGAAAATTTCTTTCATGGCTTTGTCTTCGGCCTGCTCTAATTCCAACTCCCAATAAACTAATTTCTTGTACATTTCTGTCCATTCATTGGCACTCAGACGATGATTTAATTGCATCCCCAATTGGCGAAATTCCTGTTGGTAATTGATGTTCGTTTTTTGGGATACCAATTGCGCCTGGTTCAATATCTTTTTCAGGCTCAAAAGGATTTGGCTGGGATTTACGGGTTTGATTAAATAGTCAGCAATCTTGCTTCCTATGGCTTCTTCCATGATGAATTCCTCCTCACTCTTGGTTATCATGACTACCGGAACCAGCGGGTTAATTTCTTTGATTTTGGTGAGCGCCTCCAAACCGCTGATGCCCGGCATGTTTTCATCCAGAAAAATGACGTCGTATCGGTTTTCTTCGGTTTTTTCAATGGCGTCCATTCCGTTGGTTGTGCAATCTACCCGATAGCCTTTTGATTCGAGAAATAAAATGTGCGGTTTTAGTAAGTCGATTTCGTCATCAGCCCAAAGTATTTTACCCATTGCTTTAATTTGATTAAGTTTGTATCGTAGTTTGTAAAATTAAGCAATTGCTTCCTCCCAACGCACCCTCCAACAAAAAGAAAATCATCAACGACCCCTTGTACGGGTTTATTTCCATTCCCGACGAACTGATTTTCGATGTAATGAATCATCCTTACCTACAGCGCTTGAGAAGAATTATGCAATTAGGGCTTTCTAACCTGGTGTATCCTGGCGCACAACATACGCGTTACACCCACGTCTTGGGCGCGATGCATCTCATGACCCTTGCCATTGGGGTACTTCGCAGAAAAGGACAAGAAATAAGCGCTGAAGAAGAACGAGCTGCTCAGTTAGCCATCTTGTTGCACGACATTGGACATGGCCCCTTTAGTCATGCGCTCGAGTACGATATCGTGCATGGAATCAGCCATGAAGAAATCAGTGGCATGTTCATCGATCGCCTTACTAAAATTTTTGGGGAAGATTTACGGCGAGCACAACTTATTTTTAGTAATCAATATTCAAAGCCGTTTTTACATCAGCTCGTCTCCAGTCAGCTGGATATGGATCGAATGGATTATTTAAACCGCGATAGTTTTTACAGCGGGGTTAGCGAAGGGATAATTGGAACAGACCGTTTAATTGAAATGCTTTCAGTGCACGAGGGGCAACTGGTTCTGGAAGAAAAAGCGATTTATTCGGTCGAAAAGTTTATTGTGGCGAGAAGGTTGATGTACTGGCAGGTATATCTCCACAAAACGGTGGTCGCGGCAGAATACATGCTGATTCATGCATTACGGCGTGCAAAGTATCTCGCTCAACAAAGAACGCGTCTTTTCGCTTCGCCAGCGCTGGAATTGTTCCTTGCCAATGATGTAACGAAAGAGCACTTTTTGAACGATCCAAAATACCTGGATGCATTTGCGCAATTGGATGATCACGATATTTGGGGGGCAATTAAAGTATGGCAATATCACGAGGATAAGGTTTTATCGTTGCTTTGCTCCAGCATAATCCATCGTAATTTATTTAAAATTGAAATTGCTACCCACCCTTTCTCCCCCGACCGAATTGCCTTAGAAAAAGAGTTTGTAAAGGCCCAAATGGGTTTTTCTTCCGCAGACGTAGATTTTATGGTGTATCACGACTTATTGGTCAACAAAGCATACACGCAGGGAAAACAGAGCATTATGTTGTTGAACAAATCCGGCGAATTGGTGGATCTGCCCCGAGCTTCGGACAATCTGAACATTTCAGCTTTGGCAAAGCCTGTGGAGAAGTATTTTTTGGCCTATCCAACGTATCACTGACGCCTCAGTTTTCCGGCTTTCCAATCCTCGATTAACCTTGCCCACGCGTACGGATTGAAAAGGTTATTGGCAGGTAGTTGTCCATTCGTGTAAAGTTTAGTCAACCTCTGATTTTGCAGGTAACCGTAGGCGAGTGAGGCATCGTTGCTCATTTTGGCTGCTGTAAAAGCGAGGGATTCGTTGGAAAGTTCACGTTGTGCCCGACGCATTGCGTCTTCGTAAGGATTCATGTTTACGAAATATCGGGCAAATTCTTCCCGGGATGGCCAGGGATAAACCACTACCTCAGGCATGTTTAAGGTATCTCGTTCGAGCATATGAACCAGAGAGTAACGATTGTCCACCAAACTATCGGGAATGATGTAGGATGATGACTTGTAGCCCATAAAGTTGAACACGAGGGTGTCGCCGGGAAAGGAAACCAAGGTGAAGAACCCTAAGTAATCAGAGATAACTCCACGATGCAATGTTCTATTCCAAATCGTAGAATAGGGTAAGGGTTTTAGTTCGTCCTCTCCGATAACGACACCTGAGATTTGAACAACGTTCGCAGTATCATGGTTAAGATTTTGCCCAAGGGTCAGCTGGTAACAAAACAAGGGCAGTAAGAAAAACCCCAATCGCATACCTGCAAGATTAACGAAAAATTTACAGAAAGCGAATGTTTTTTGATTTATTAACACCTCAGACGAATAAGGCTTTATTAATTCACGTGAATTTTTTAAATTTGCAGGAATTTACGTAGATAGATTCAGCCATGGCGCTCAAAAACCTTTCAGAAAGTTCACACGGATTAACATTTGACGACGTTCTTTTGGTTCCAGCCTACTCTGAAATACATCCAAGTGGCGTCGTGTTAAAATCGAAATTCTCCCGCAACATCAACTTGAATGCCCCTGTAGTATCCTCGGCAATGGATACCGTAACCGAACACCGCCTGGCGATTGCCATTGCACAACAGGGAGGTATAGGCGTAATACACAAGAATTCAAGCATTTCAGAACAAGCCGTTGAAGTACGTAAAGTGAAGCGCTCAGAAAGCGGTATGATCATCGATCCTATTACCTTGTCTGAGAGTGCAAACGTTGCTGATGCCCTTGCCATCATGCAAGAATACAGCATTGGGGGCATACCTGTAGTGGACGTTGAAAATAAGCTAAAGGGAATTGTTACCAACAGAGACTTGCGTTTTGAAAGCGATTTGCAAAAACCCATTTTAGAGGTAATGACCTCTGAAAATTTGATAACAACCGTCGATGGAACCGATTTAGCCACGGCAGAAATGATTCTTCAAGAAAACCGAATCGAAAAGCTGCCCGTCGTTGACGCCAAAAATCGCCTCATTGGATTGATCACTTTCCGCGACATCATCAAAGTGAAAGAACACCCTCATTCGTGCAAAGACTCGCTTGGGCGGCTTCGTGTTGCCGCCGCGGTGGGAGTCACCGGAGATTCCATGGAGCGGGTTAAGGCCTTGGTGGCTTCCGGAGTCGATGCTGTTGTAGTGGATACTGCTCATGCCCATACGTCGGGAGTGGTTGAATTGTTGAAAAAAATTAAAACGACACATCCCAAACTTGATGTCGTTGTGGGGAATGTGGCAACGGGAGAGGCTGCAAAATTTTTGGTAGAAGCAGGTGCCGATGCAGTTAAAGTAGGAATCGGTCCCGGATCGATTTGCACAACCCGGGTAATAGCGGGTGTGGGTGTACCCCAACTAACCGCAGTGAACGACGTTGCGCTCGCCATAGAAGGAAGCGGCGTTCCGGTAATTGCTGATGGCGGAATTCGTTACACGGGAGACATTGTTAAAGCCATTGCAGCTGGCGCAGACTGCGTCATGTTGGGAGGCATGTTTGCAGGAGTGGAGGAATCTCCCGGCGAGACCATCATTTTTGAAGGCAGAAAGTTTAAAGCCTATCGGGGAATGGGTTCCTTAGAGGCCATGAACAAGGGTTCGAAAGACCGTTACTTCCAAGAAGGGGAGAACGATTTAAAGAAACTGGTTCCTGAAGGAATATCAGGAAGAGTACCTTTTAAGGGATCCTTGGTGGAGGTCATGTATCAGATTACAGGAGGTTTAAGGGCCGGGATGGGTTATTGCGGCGCTAAAAACATCCAAGAGCTTCAGCAGGCAACCTTCACAAGAATTACCCACGCAGGGGTGAGGGAGTCTCATCCGCACGATGTTACGATAACTCGCGAGGCCCCGAATTACAGCATTAAATAGTGACACATATTGATTTCTAACATGATGAGAAAAATTATTATTGGTTTTATCGGTTTATTTTCACTTTCCACTTTCGCTCAAAAGGAACCGTTGATAATGACCGTTGGTAAGGAGAAAGTTACAAAAAGCGAATTTCTTCAAATTTATTTGAAAAATAATCCGAACCCAAAGTTTGATCAGGCTTCCATGGACGAATACATGGAGTTGTTTCGAAAGTTTAAACTCAAAGTTTTAGAGGCAGAGGCGCTAGGATACGACAC
>Ga0163212_1000719_pt1 | contig 14830 bp, 17 predicted proteins | sample Malawi_45m_30L_FD_113532 | JGI IMG/M metagenome (GOLD analysis project Ga0163212, IMG submission 113532) | Freshwater microbial communities from Lake Malawi, Central Region, Malawi to study Microbial Dark Matter (Phase II) - Malawi_45m_30L | ecosystem: Environmental > Aquatic > Freshwater > Lake...
CGCCAGAACATGCTGCTTCAGTCAGTCCGACAGCACCGGCCCCAGCGCCAGCGCACTCTGGTTCCGAGGATGCCGTGCCCTCTGCCGCCCAGGAACAAGGCGGAGGCTGGCTTGCGCGACTCAAGCGAGGACTCAGCAAGACTCGGGGGCAACTCGCGGGTTTCTTTGGGCTGGTGGAGATCGATGAGGCTCTCCTCGAGGACCTCGAAGCTGCGATGATCTGCGCGGATGTGGGAGTTGCCGCGTCGCAATCGCTGATCGCCGAATTGCGCGCACGCATCAAGTCGCTCAAACTTCGCGACGGGGAGTCGGTGCGTCGATGCCTGCGACAGATCCTGGTCGAGCGTCTGAGGGTGCTTGAAGGCGGAATCGACCTTGATCGGGTGACCCCGTTGGTCATCATGATTGCCGGGGTGAACGGCGCCGGGAAGACCACGTCGATCGGCAAGCTCGCGCGCCATGTGCAGCGGGAGGGTAAGACAGTGCTCCTTGCCGCTGGCGATACCTTCAGGGCAGCAGCCCGAGAGCAGCTCACGATCTGGGGCCAGCGCAACGGGGTCGACGTGATTGCACAGCAGGGCGGCGACCCTGCCGCAGTAGCCTTCGATGCAGTCAGCGCAGGCAAGGCCCGGCGCTCGGGCGTCGTGATGATCGACACCGCGGGAAGACTTCCGACCCAAACCCATCTGATGGAGGAATTGCGCAAGATCCGCAGGGTGATTGGCAAGGCGATGCCGGAGGCTCCGCATGAGTCGCTCCTTATCCTGGATGGAAACACCGGGCAAAACATGCTGTACCAGTTCAAGGCTTTTCACGAGGTGGCCGAACTGACCGGACTTGTTGTAACCAAGCTCGACGGCACCGCCAAAGGCGGCGCGCTGCTTGCACTCGCCCATCAGGTTCGCGAAAGACCGCTACCGGTGTACTTCATTGGCATCGGTGAGGGACTCGACGACCTGCAGCCCTTTCGCGCAGAGGAGTTCGCCTCGGCCCTGCTCGATCAAGGCTGAACCCCAGGCTGCGAGGACCGTCGGGCCAAGCCAGTACCCCGTGATCCACGGCGCTGAGGCAGTGAAGTCGGCCTTGTGTGCAGCACAGGCGGGCAGCGCCGGAGCCAGACCGGAGACCGCCTTGAGCGCCATGCCGGTGTATTCGCAACAGCCTGAAGGGGTTGTTAGCACTCTCGCTGCTTGAGTGCTAAGATCTTTTCTAGATACGATCTACCGTTGGCGTTGAGGAACCAGCCGTTCAGAGTGCAAGGGTGGCATTCGGCGCCCACTGAGCTTCGATCGTCGGTGATTGGCGGGATCCACACTGCGGACCTGCAAGCCTTGGTGAATCGTCAGAGCAATTGTGTGTGTTCCTAGGGAGATGACCAGCATGAACCAAGCCCTCGCAATCGCCCCCCGGTCGGGTGCGTTTGCCTTGCCAGCGATCGGCAACATTGATGCCTACATTTCTGCTGTCAACCGGCTACCGATGCTGTCGCACGAGCGCGAGACCGAACTCGGTCGACGGCTACGTGATGAGGGCAACCTCGATGCGGCCCGCGAACTGATCCTGTCGCACCTTCGACTGGTTGTCTCAACGGCCCGACAGTACCTTGGCTATGGCTTGCCGCACGCCGACCTGATCCAGGAGGGTAATGTCGGGCTGATGAAGGCGGTCAAGCGCTTCGATCCGGAACGGGGCGTGCGACTCGTGTCGTTTGCAGTACACTGGATCAAGGCCGAGATCCATGAGTACATCCTGCGTAACTGGCGCATGGTGAAGGTTGCCACGACCAAGGCACAGCGCAAGCTCTTCTTCAATCTGCGCTCGCAGAAGCAGGATCTGGAGAAATCTGCCGGCAGCCAACTCAACCCGGCCGAGGTCCGCTCGATTGCCGAGCGACTCAACGTGAGAGAGGCCGACGTTCTCGAAATGGATATGCGGCTGAGCGGACAGGAACTCGCGCTCGACCCTGGGGCGAACGAAGACGACGAGTCCTTTACCCCTATTGTCTATCTGGCAGCGCCAACCGGAGATCCCGCGCAACAGCTGATCGCCCAGGAACGTGACTGGCTCGAAAGTGAGGGGCTGGTGCAGGCGATCGCTCAGCTGGATCCGCGGAGTCAGCGCATCATCCGCAGTCGCTGGCTTGCGAAGGATCCCCAGAAAACGCTCACCCTGCACGACCTGGCCGAAGAGTTCGGTGTATCGGCGGAAAGGATCCGCCAGGTCGAGGTGAAGGCTTTGCAGCGGTTGCGCCAATTGCTCGCCGTCTACACCTGAGCACAGCCGCGGCAAGCGATCCGCTTCGTGCTTACTCCCGCCTTCCAAACCCACACCTCCAAGACCCGCACCTCCAAGACCCGCGCCATCCGAACCTGCGCCTCCCAGACCAGCGCCTCCAAAGCCCGCGGCTCCCAGGCCTGGGCCTCCCAGATCCGCGGCTCCCAGGCCTGCGTCTGAAGGCTGGTGCTGTTCAGCAGGCAGCAACCCGGGGTTTCCTTGTCAGCCTCTCAAGCCCCCGGTGCAGCAGCCTTGGCGCTCGTGTTCAACGCCTTTGTATGGGGGCTGTCCTGGTGGCCCTTCCGCCTGCTCGACGAGCGAGGCCTTCACCCCTTATGGGCAAGTTGCCTGATCTCGGCCTTGTGCGGGCTCGTCGTGATGGTCACTCGCTGGGGAAATCTCTCCCCAACGCCTGGGCATCGTGCAGGGCTCTTCGCACTTGCGGTGGCCTGCGGATTCACCAACGCTGCGTTCAACTGGGGGATCACGGTTGGCGAGGTTGTACGGGTGGTTCTGCTTTTTTATCTGATGCCGATCTGGTCGCTGATCGCAGCCCGACTGCTCTTGAAGGAACGAATCCAGCCTCGAGGCGTGCTCCAGATTGCTCTTGCGCTCTGCGGCGCGATGCTGGTGCTTGCGAAGCCGGAACAGGAAGCGCAATCGGCGCAAGAGGTCGAGACGCGATGGAGTGTGGCCCAAGTGCCGCTCGACACCGGTCATCACTGGCTGAACACCCAAAGAAGCTGGTTCGAGGGTCTTGGCAACTGGATGTATCCCCCCGGCGTCTGGTTCGGGAACCTCGGCGACTGGCTCGGCCTGGTCGGAGGGGTTGCCTTTGCACTCACCAACGTGCTGCTTCGTCGCCACCGCGAGGCGCCTCCGGCGAGTCGCGCGCTTGCGATGTTTGCGGGTGGGGCCATTGTTCCGGCGTTGATCGCGCTGCTCCCCCTGAGCCCGGTTACACATCTTCCGGCGGCATCGTGGCACTGGGGAGGCCCGCTGCTTGCTTTGGCGCTTGCCTTTCTTGCAGCCAATCTTGCGCTTCAGTTTGGGGCTGCCCGCCTTCCGGCAAGGCTAACCGCGCTGATCATGCTTTCGGAGCTCGTCTTTGCAGTGGGCTCCGCAATCTGGATTGGCAACGAAACCCTGACTGCGGTCACGGTACTTGGAGCCAGCCTGATCGTGGCTGCCACACTCTGGGGCTTGGTCGACGTCCGCAAACATGCGCATTCGGCAGCCTGAATGGGCCCATGTGCACAGGAAGAAGGGAACCCGATGAGCCTGAGTGAACCCTGGTCGATTGAACTCACCCGCATCGACGGCACTCCGGAACGGCTTCAGCAATACCGGGGCAAGGTATTGCTGGTGGTCAATCTGGCAAGCCAGTGCGGGTTCACACCGCAATACAGCGGATTGCAGTCGCTGCACAGCCGTTTCGGGGATCGTGGTCTGGGTGTTCTTGGTTTCCCCTGCAACCAGTTTGGCGGACAGGAACCCGGCGATGCGGCAACGATCATGGGTTTCTGCGAATCGCGCTATGCGGTTCGTTTCCCGATCTTTGCCAAGACCGAGGTCAACGGTGCCACCGCGCATCCATTGTTTCAGTGGCTCAAGCGCACTGCGCCTGGCTTGCTCGGCACCGAAGGCATCAAGTGGAATTTCACCAAGTTTCTTGTGAGTCGCGACGCAAGCGAGATCAAGCGCTATGCGCCCACCGACAGCCCTGAGTCGATGACAGGCGAAGTCGAGCGGATGCTCGCACTACGCGGTTGACTCTGTCGTCAACGACCACCATCGCGCGGGCGATCGCACGGGCGGCGGTCGCACGGACGATCTCGCGCAGGACCAGGCCCTCAGAGCTGTGCGAGGTCGGCCGCCAACGCCTGCGCGCCCTGAGCATGGCGCACGTAGAGGCGCAAAGCTCCGCGCCCATCAAAGACGAAGCTTGCTGCGGTATGGTCGATACTGTAGTTGGTGCTCGAGGTCGATCCGGTGCGCTCGTAGTACACCCGGAACGACTTCGCAGCTCGCCGGGTGTCTTCCTCGCTGCCCCGCAAGGCAATGAAGCTTGGGTGGAATGCTTTCACATAAGCCTCGAGCATCGCCGGCTGGTCGCGAACAGGATCGAGCGTCACGAACGCCACCTGCACCTGATCGGCTCTTTCTGACGGCAGGAGCTTGAGGGCTTCTGCGGCCTCCTGAAGCGTTGTCGGACACACGTCGGGGCACTGGGTGAAGCCAAAGAACACAAGGAGCGTCTTTCCCCTGTAGTCAGCCAGGGTGCGCACACTGCCGCTCGCATCGGCGAGGCCGAGTTCCGGCTTGAGCGAAGACCCGGTGACGTCGGCATGGAAGAACTTTGGGCCTTTGGCAACGGCGCCGGAAGAGCTCGCGGCTGCCGACAACCCGGCCCTTTCAGTCTTGCCGTTGGCTGCAACCGATGGGCCAGCCGCCTGCTGGGCATCCTTGCAACCCACAAGAGCCAAGACCAGCCCGCAAAAGCCAAGCGCAGGGAGCACACGGCCCCAACTTTGGCAAAAGGCGCTGCACACGGTTCGTGCAGACCAGCCCCTCACTTGGTGAAAAACCCCGCGGAGGCCCTGCGCCGAGCCGCTCAGGCGGTGAAAGACGGCGCTGGGGTGTCGCACTTCAACGGTTGAGGAGGCCCGAGACCCGCAGGTAATGATCCGCAAGAAGCGCCCCAAAGAGCCAGGCGAGATGCCAGATCGAGTAGCGGAACAGCTGTCGGGACAACGCGTCGGTGTAGTTGCGGTAGAGTTTCCAGGCGAGCAAGACGAACCAGGCGTTGAGCAGGCCCGATGCCAGGAGATAGAGGGTGCCGCTCATCCCCATGAGGTAGGGCAGCATCGCGACTGCAGCGAGCAGGAGGCTGTAGAGCAGAATGTTGAGGCGGGTATAAGCCGGACCATGGGTGATCGGCAACATGGGCAAGCCGCTGCGGCGGTAGTCGTCGATCCTGTAGAGCGCGAGCGACCAGAAGTGCGGAGGCGTCCACACAAAAATAATCAAAAACAGTACAAGCGCCTGAGCGCTTACTTCGTTGGTGACCGAAGCCCACCCGAGGAGCGGCGGCATCGCGCCTGATGCTCCACCGATCACGATGTTTTGCGGCGTGGCAGGCTTGAGCCAGACGGTGTAAACCACTGCGTAGCCCACGAAGGTGGCCACCGTGAGCCACATGGTAAGAACGTTCACCCACTGCCAGAGCAGGCTGGCTCCTCCAAGCCCGAGGGCGACTGCAAAGACCAGTGCCTGCTGCTGACCAACCTCGCCGCGTGCCATCGGCCGCCAGCACGTGCGCGCCATGCGGGCATCGATTTCGCGCTCGATCATGCAGTTGAGCACAAAACCAGCCGCCGCCAGCATCGAGATGCCTGCAAGTGCGCCGGCAACCCGCTGCCATCCAATCCACTGATCGGTGGCAAGCAACATGCCGATCAGCGCACAAAAAGCCGCGAGCACGACTACACGGGGCTTGGTGAGCGCCAGATATGCCCTCGCCCGACTCCGAAAGGAGAACGGCTGCTGCAAAACACTGCCAGGACTAGCCGATTGCATCTGGGGACTTCCTTATGCCAGTCAGTAGCGTCGTGCGCGGCTCTGTGGTCTTGCAGGAGATGGACTTCGCAGAGATTCGAAAGTTTATCAGCAGGACGAGTGCGAGCAATACGACTGCCCCGCCGGTGTGGGCAACCGCCACCCAGAGGGGAAGGTCGAACACTACGTTGCTGATCCCCAGACACCACTGCAAGAGCAGCATCCCCAAGAGCAGGCGTGCAGCAATGCGCAGCGGGGGCTGACTGAGGCATCGCCACGCAAGAAGACCCACGATCAACAGAACCATCACAGCACCCAGCCGGTGGCTCAGGTGAATCGCGGTGAGCGCTGGCAGGTCGATCATTGCTCCCTGGGCGTTCTTGCCGAGTTCACGAATCACATGAAAAGCGTCGGCAAAGTTAAGCGGGGGAACCCAACTTCCCTGACACATGGGGAAATCCGGGCAGGCGAGCGCTGCATAGTTGGTGCTCGTCCATCCACCCAGTGCAATCTGCACCGTAACGGCCACGATCGCGAGCACCCCGAGCGATCCGACCGAACCCCGCACGGTTGTCACGGAGGCAGGCCCGCCCGGATGCTGACCGAGCGAACGCAGGGTACCGAGCCAGAGCCAGAACAGCATCGAAAAAGTGAGAAGGCCGCCCAACAAGTGGATCGTGACAATCGCGGGCTTGAGCAGCAGGGTGACTGTCCACATGCCAAAGAGGCCCTGCATCACCACCACGCCCACTGTTGCAGTCGCGAGGTGCGGAGACTGCCCGAGGTCCCTCTTCCACCGCCACGCGAGTGCGCTGATCACCAGGATCAGCAGCCCGAGTCCTGTTGCGATGTAGCGATGAATCATCTCGCGCCACGCCTTTCCCAGCGAGACCGGTCCGTGCTCGCCGCCCTGTTCTGCGACGGCCTCGGCAATCTCAGCCTTTGCGTGAAGCGGCGTGAGCTTGCCGTAGCAGCCTGGCCAGTCGGGGCACCCGAGCCCGGCATCGGTGAGCCGCACCCATGCGCCGATCATGATCAACGCAAAGCACAAAAGGGCCGTGCCCCCCACGAGACGCTGGTACACCCGCTGACGCTGCATCACCCCACCCTCGACCACTTGAGCAACTTTGAAAGGTCCTTCTTCATGCGGCTTGGATCGGGATCTTCCGGAAACCGCATCATCAGATTACCGAGCGGATCCACCAGGTAGATTGCCTTGTCGTCCTGTCCCAGCAACTGCAGCCGCTGTGCCTGATCCATGGTGACCTGGTGCAGCCCTTCATGAACTTTTTCAAGTGCATCAACCTGTTCCGCTGCAAAGCGGGCGGGTCCGGGGTTGCTCAGGATCAGTACACGTTCAATGCGATCCTTTTCCTTACCCTGCGTGAGTCGCAGTTGTCGAATCAGATAAAGGCGTTTTGCGCAGTGCTCATCGCAGATGGCTGAATCCACTGTGAGCATCACCCACTTTCCCCTGAAGGCTTCGAGGCCCGCCGCGGGACGTTGCGGCAGGATGAAGCTGCCGTAGTTGGTAGTGCTCTCGGGCTTGTAGAAGAAGAAGGCGAGCGTGCCAAGAACCACAGGGGAGGCGCAAACCGCCAGGATCAGCAACATCTTGATGCGGCCATCACGGATCCCCCGCGCTGCCTGCGCGGTCTGTGCGGTCTGCGATGCGCGCGCACCCCGCGCTGCCTGCGCAGTCTGCGTTGGCTGCACGGCCTGTTGAGTCGGTGGAAGCTGCGACATGTCCGGGATCTACGGTGCCTTGGGAAATCTGCGAACTTTTCTGGATCTTTGAGGCCTGAACCTGAACCGGTACCTCGACCTCAAACGTTCTTCAACCGTTTGGCGCGCCGGGAGTCTCTTTTGACGGTCGCAGCGATCGCCACGCGAGCCCAAGCGCGAGCACAACACAAAGACCAAACAACAAGAACCATTGAAAGGCGTAGGCCCTGTGCTTGTCGACACCTTCCGACGGTTCGACCCAGTCGCGCACCAGGCCATCGTTGACTCTGCTGTTGCTCAAGTCTCTCGCGTCTTCGAGTTGGCGCAGCAGCACCGGAAGAAGCGAGATTCCCGCCCGGTGGCCCATCTCCTCGGGGTCGATCCCCAGCCAGTGCCACGGTTGGTCGCCGGCCACACCCTTGCCAACGCCCCCCGCGGCACGCCGGGTATCGGCCAGAGATTCCACCCGCACCACCACCTGCACATCACCCCGCATTTTGCCGCCGGGACGAATACCCTGTGGATACTGGGGATCCTTCGGCTGCCACCCCCGCAGGAGGAGCACATGATCAGGACGGTTGGGGAAGTGGCCCGCCAGACCCGGTACCGCACCGGGCGTAGCCGCAGAATCGCCAGGCGAAGTTGCTGCCCCAGTTGCGATCCCGCCGCGCGCAGCCCCTGAATCGGTGCCCAATGCCGCTGTACCGGTCGTTAATGCGCCGGCCTGAGAGAGCGGCAACACCGCAAGCACATGCACCCCCGGCGTCCCCTTGTGTGTCCTGTTGTCGAGATACCAGGTTGCCGGCCCCGGCTCGGAGGGTATTGCATCTGGCACCACCGGTGAATGCCCGGGCGTGCCAGCACCAGCGGCACGGGTTTGGCCTGCCGGCAAGTCGCTTCCAGCCACACGCTGTGGGACACGCCCTGGCGGGACCACCAGGTGACGCCCCACTGCGCCGAGAACCGCAGAAGCCTCCAGCTGCGCAAGGATGATCGGCTCGGCGGATCGCGCCTCAGCCCGCATCCGGGCGAGCGCGCTCTTTTGCTCGGCCCGGTCGATTTGCCAGATCCCGAGTCTGAACGCCAATGCCCCCATGCCCAGAAGGAGCACGATTGCCAAGGCCTGCCTGGCCGACAATCCCGGGCGTCGATCGCTCAAGGCGGCCATGCGACAATGGGGTGCGCTTGAAGTGAGCGCAACATCGTGAGCGGGGGCAGGGGAAAAAGCATGCGCGCGATCGTGATCGCGGTGTTGATACTCATTCTTGCAAGCCTAGGGTCCGCCCTTTACTACCTTGTGAAAGACCAGGGCAAGACCGGCAAGGTTGCGCAAATGCTCACGGTGAGGATTTCGCTCTCGATCGTTCTCTTTGCCTTTCTCTGGTTCTGCTATCTGATGGGGTGGATCGCCCCAACGGGCTACTCGGTGGTGGTGAAATGAATGGCTTCGGAGTCCTTCAGGCACGGAGCCGGGGTTGACAGCAATCCAAAGATCACAGCCAGTACACGATGATGTAGAGCAGTAGCCAGACCACGTCCACGAAGTGCCAGTACCACGCTGCCCCCTCGAAGGCGAAATGATTCTCGGCGGTGAAGTGGCCGCGCATCATCCTGAATAACACCACGGTGAGCATCAGCCCGCCGAGGAACACATGAAAGCCATGAAAGCCGGTAAGCATGAAGAAAGTGGATCCGAAGATTCCGGAGCTGAGCTTCAGGTTGAGGTCGCGGTAGGCATGGATGTATTCATAGGCCTGGCAGCCGAGGAAGATGGCTCCGAGCACAACGGTGAGGAACAACCAGAAGATCGCCTTCCCGCGTTCGGACGCCCGTAGGGCGTGATGCGAGATCGTGAGCGTGAGTCCCGAGGTGAGAAGCAACAGGGTGTTGATCGTGGGAATGGGCCAAGGGCCGATCGTGACAAATTCCTCGATGGTCCCGGCAGGGCCACGGTTGGGCCAGGAGGCCGAGAATTCGGGCCAGAGAAGTGCCCGCGCATCTGGCTCGCCGAGCCACGACATCGAGATCACCCGGGCATAGAAAAGTGCGCCGAAGAAGGCTGCAAAGAACATTACTTCCGAGAAGATGAACCAGCTCATGCTCCAACGGAAGGACACACCAACCCGCTCGTTGTAGGTGCCGGCCTCCGATTCGCTTGCAACATTGGCGAACCAGCCGTAGAGGGTGTAGAAGAGGATCAGGAAACCCGCCAGCAGCATCCACGGGCCTGCAGCCTGATGATTGACCGTTGCCGAGGCACCGAAGGTGAGGAAAACGGCAGCGATCGATCCCACCAACGGCCACTTCGAAGGTGCTGGCACAAAGTAGTACGGTGCATTCGGACTGGCGCTCATCGTGCTCTCCCTCTTGAGCTCATCATGGTCTACTGCGCGAGGCTGACTCCCGAATTGTAGTCAGGAAACCCGCCATTGCGCAGGCGGTTTTGCTCCATCCGGCAAAGATTCCGGGATGAGTGCAAACAACGCACGCCATCTGCCGGGTTTTGCGCATTGGCGCCACGCATTGACTCCACGCTTTGACGCCACGCACTGACCACGACGCGCGGTTCACGATGCGCGGTTCAAGATGCACGATTCACGAAGCACGGATCAAGACACGCGGTTCACGAAGCTCTGCGTACTACCCACGGAGAACCAAGCTGACCAGCCCGAGGAGCGACAGCACAAAGACTGCTGCCATAAGCAGCCCCGTGAGCACAAGCTGCAAGGGTCGAAGCTGCGCGAGATCGGCCTCATGTCCCTTGCGCCCTCTGACTCCAAAGAAGGACGCAGCTACAGCGGCAACGGCACGCACAACACTGCCACCGGGCGCCAACGCCCTGGCAGGCGCGGTGGGGGATTGTGGGGCGTCGGCGGCTGACCGATCTTCAGGGTTCAGCAACGCTCTCATGCTCTGGAACAGTCATTGGAGCACTCATCAATGCACCACCGCCCGGTGGTGCTGGTTTTTGCAGCGCAGTGTGTAGGGGTGGTTGCGTCTGCACAGCGTGGCCGGGTGGTCCTGACTCAGGTCCCGGGGAGCGCCTTTGCCGACCCCACGGGGATTGTGCTGGCCGACGAGGAAGCCGAGCCGCTGCCGATCTCGAAGAAGGTGTAGGACAACGTGATGTTGTGTACGTCCTTCGGCAGCTGCGGATCGACCACGAAAACCACAGCGAACCTGCGGGTCTCACCCCCTTCGAGCGCCTGCTGACGGAAACAGAAGCACTCGAGCTTCTTGAAATACTCCGAGGCATGCTTGGGAGCGTAGCTCGGAATGGCCTGTCCGGCGACCGGTTGGCCGCTGCGGTTCGTTAACGCATATTGCACGGTGACGAGTTCACCCGGGTGCGCGCTGATGGAGCCCAGTTCGGGTTTGAACTGCCAGGGACCGTGCGCGTTTGCATCAAACTCCACAGTTACGCGCCGCGAGGTATCCACCTGCGTGTTGCGGGCAAACGCTTCGGCCGACTCGTCCCGCTGCGTGAGCACGTTGACCCCAGTGATCTCGCAGATTGACTCGTAGATCGGTACCATTGCGAAGCCGAAGCCAAACATCAACAATGAAGCGACGAGGAGTTTTCCGAGCAACTCGCGGTTGAGTCGACGCACTTCGACCTTCACCGCGAGACCCCAAGACACATGCCCTGGGCAACCATAGCCTGCATGATTTTCGACCCCAGTTCGATCTTCACGGGCCGAAAAAAATCCGTTTTCCGATCACACCCAGGAAGAAGACGAGCGCGATCGACAAAAGAACCAGTGCTGTACGCAGGTTGTTGCTCACCGGACCACCCATGGGGTTGCTCACCGGACCGCCCATGGGTTGATCAACGGACGACCGGTGGTTGCTCAACGGACGACCGGGGGTTGCTCAAAGGTGTGGAATGGTGCCGGTGAGGGCACGGTCCACTCAAGACCTTGCGCTCCCTCCCAAACCTTGTCGGGAGCTTTCTCACCACCGCGGATGCATTTCAACACCGCATAGAGAAAGATGAGTTGGCTCAGGCCGAAGCCGAACGCCCCGACAGTTGCAAGCATGTTGAAGTCGCTAAACTGGGTGGGGTAGTCCACATACCGGCGCGGCATCCCAGCCAGCCCAAGGAAGTGCATCGGGAAGAAGGTGATGTTGAAGGTGATGAGCGACGCCCAGAAATGCAGTTTTCCGAGGCCCTCATCGTAGTAATGACCGGTCCACTTAGGAATCCAGTAGTAAGTGCCTGCGAAAAGCGCAAACAACGAGCCCGCAACCAGCACATAGTGAAAGTGCGCCACCACGTAGTAAGTGTCGTGCAACTGGATGTCGAGCGGCGCAACCGACAGGATGATCCCGGTGAGACCCCCCATCGTGAACACGAAGATGAACCCGATCGCAAAGAGCATTGGCGTTTCGAAGGTCATCGCCCCACGCCACATCGTGGCAACCCAATTGAACACCTTCACTCCGGTGGGCACAGCGATCAGCATGGTGGCATACATGAAGAAGAGCTGCCCGGTCACCGGCATTCCGGTGGTGAACATGTGATGCGCCCAGACGATGAACGAAAGGATGGCAATCGACGCAGTGGCGTAGACCATTGACGAGTAACCAAAGAGCCTCTTGCGCGCGAAAACGGGGATGATTTCCGACACGATCCCGAAGGCCGGAAGGATCATGATATACACCTCCGGATGCCCGAAGAACCAGAAAATGTGCTGGTACATCACGGGGTCACCACCGCCTGCGGCGTTGAAGAAAGAGGTGCCGAAGTGCCGGTCGGTGAGCACCATCGTGATCGCACCTGCAAGCACAGGCATCACCGCGATCAGAAGGTATGCGGTGATCAGCCAGGTCCAGACGAACAAAGGCATCTTCATCAACGTCATGCCGGGCGCGCGCATGTTGAGGATCGTTGTGATGATGTTGATCGAGCCCATGATCGAGCTTGCCCCCATGATATGGATCGCGAAGATCGCCAGATCCATCCCCGGGCCCATCTGCACCGAGAGCGGGGCATACAGCGTCCAGCCTGCCGCAGTGGCGCCACCCGGAACGAAAAACGAACCGATCAGCAGTAGTGCCGCAGGCGGGAGCAGCCAGAAACTGAAATTGTTCATCCGCGCAAAGGCCATGTCGGCTGCGCCAACCATGAGCGGGATCTGCCAGTTGGCAAAACCCACAAAGGCCGGCATGATCGCACCAAACACCATCACCAACCCATGCATCGTGGTGAGCTGGTTGAAGAACTCCGGTTGCACGATCTGAATACCCGGCTGGAACAGTTCGGCGCGCAGCGTGAGGGCCATCACGCCGCCCGAGAGCAGCATGATGAAGCTGAACCAGAGATAAAGCGTGCCGATGTCCTTGTGGTTCGTTGCGAACAACCAGCGCCGCAGACCGTGCGGGTGGTCGTGCGCGTGGTCGTGGGCATCGCTTCCGTGGTGATCGAGTACAGCGCTCATGACTATTCCTTGATTCGAAGAAAACGCGGGGCCATAGGCAGATGGCTCACCGAACTGATGTCAGGACTGGGACGGTTGAAGGCGGGATATCGCGGTCTACGCACCGGTTCCATCAGGTGGCTTCCATCGACCGAACCCGGGGTGGACTCGATGCTCCGGCACCGATGTCACTTCCGTGCTTCCGCAATCGATTTCGGTTGCACGGTTGCTTCATCAGCCTTGTTGCCCCAGGCGTTGCGGGTGTAAGTGATGACCGAAGCGATCTCCACGTCGGAAAGCTGCTTCCACGCAGGCATCCCCGCTCCCTTCCCGTTGAGAAGAATCTTGATCTGGTCGGCAGGCGCACCCAGGACCGATGCTGCCTTGATCAAGCCGGGGATTGCCGGGGCAACGCCATTGCCCGCAGCCTGATGGCACGCCGCGCAATTCGCCCCATAAACTTTTTCTCCCCGCGCCTGCAATTCGGCAAGCTGCCATTCCTTGTTTGGATCGTCGGCCTTGGCCGCCATCTCCTTCTTGCGGTCATCCACCCACCTGGCGTAGTCCTCAGCCGACTTCACCTCCACAACAATCGGCATGAAAGCGTGGTTCTTGCCGCATAACTCCACACATTGGCCGCGGTACACACCGGTCTTTTCGGCGCGGAACCAGGTATCGCGCACAAATCCAGGAATTGCATCCTGCTTCACACCGAACGCGGGAACCGTCCACGAGTGGATCACGTCGTTGGCTGTGGTGATGATCCGCACCTTGCGATCAACCGGAACAACGAGAGGATTGTCGACCTCCATGAGATACGTGGCACTCTTCGCATCGCGCCCCACAATCTGCGCCTCGGGCGTGGTGAGCGTTGACAGAAAGCCGATGCCCTCCCCCTCACCCTTAACGTAGTCGTAGCCCCACTTCCACTGGTAGCCGGTGACCTTCACGGTGACGTCGGCACCTGTTGTGTCCTTCTGCTCGACCAGCATCCGGGTGGCGGGAATTCCAATGCCCACCACGATCAGAAAAGGCACGATCGTCCATGCAATTTCCACCGCAGTGCTCTCATGGAAGTCGGCGGGCCTGTGACCTTTCGACTTTCGATGTGCCCAGACTGAATAGAACATCACCCCGAAGACCGCCACGAAGATGATCAGGCAAACGATCATCAGGAACCAGTTCATCCAGTGCTGTTCAGCGGCGATCCGGGTTACGCCCACAGGCAGGTCGAGTTGGTTGACCTTGGGACCCCCCGGCATGTCGGCTCCCATCGCAACCTGGGACCAGAGCAACCCACCCAGGACGGCAGGAAAACAGCCGACCGCACCCAACCACCTGGCCAGAGAATGTTTTGCGCGACTCGATTTCTTCTTCAAATCAGCCATGCCTTTCGGCCTCCCTGCTCCTGCGTTGAACACAACCAGTCAACGCTCACATCACTTACCTGTGCTTACCGCCGCCGATACCCACAGACTCTCACCCGCGCTCGCCCCGTCCCGGCTCCCACCCGAGCCACAATCCTCAGGCCTCCTGACGGGCGCACAGCGGGGTGCGGAGCGCGAGTCTGAATTCCTGCGCCAAGCGCGGCCGCAAATGCTCTGGAACGAATCTTCCAACCTCAACAGACCTGCGGTGCGACACGAGTTTCACCAATTCCCTGCGATGTCCGCCATATTCCACACGGATCCATGATCCCGGGACCGTGAACCGTTCCCTTATGCCCGCCGGACTCTCCGCAGAGGACCCCCGGTCGACAACCACCCCATCAGATTGCACCACTACCCTTTCAAAATCAGTGGCGTGCCTTGCATACACGACGAAAGCTGTTCCCAAGCCCAGGATTTCAACAC
>Ga0163212_1000721_pt1 | contig 14796 bp, 11 predicted proteins | sample Malawi_45m_30L_FD_113532 | JGI IMG/M metagenome (GOLD analysis project Ga0163212, IMG submission 113532) | Freshwater microbial communities from Lake Malawi, Central Region, Malawi to study Microbial Dark Matter (Phase II) - Malawi_45m_30L | ecosystem: Environmental > Aquatic > Freshwater > Lake...
CCCACGCGAATCGTGTTGACCCAAGCCAATGATCTCGATACGCCCGTCCAAGGTGAGCTCAGCCACCATCGCCACAATCTTGGAGGTGCCGATATCAAGTCCGACAATCAGATCTTTGACGTCTCTTGTCATCTGTCCCTCTTTGCAGTCTTTTTTAATGCCGCTTGCCCGGCCTGGTGCTCGGCCAATTGCAAGGCAAAGCCATTGGGGTAGCGTAAGTCAACCGCAGCAACCGGTTTCATCAAACGCTCCATCACGCTTCGATGCGATTCGACCCAGCGCGCGACCCGGTGCTCCATACCCAAACCCTCATCGCGGCCGAGTAAAAGCAGACTCCCATCGTCGAGCCGTGCCTGCCAGGCATGGCTGGCAGACAGCGAAACCACACTGGGAGAACGCGACAAAGGCGCGAGCCATTGCCTGATGTCCCGCCAGCGCGACAATACCTGAGAATGCGAGCCATCCGGGCCGATGAGCTGTGGCAATTGGCCTGCGATTTCTGCCTCGGCGAAATTCGCAGTGAATAATTCACCGTGATGATTAATTAATCGATCGCCGTTCCAGATCGCCATCGGCTGATGCTCTTCCACTTCCACCACTAAGGCATTTGGCCATACACGTCTAACCTGCGCCTTGCGCACCCAATCCACCTGTTCGACCTGGTCACGGATACCCTCAAGGTCGAGCGAAAAGAAGTCGAAAAACCCAAGACGTCTGAGGGCTAACTGAATTGAGGCATCGCTCACATGGCGAAGTGCATGGCCTGGCGCGGCTTCGACCATCACCTTTTGCATGGCAAAGAGGGGCTTTTGCTCAATCCAATGGGCAAAGCCCCAAATCGATGCGGCAGCTACGAGGCAAGCCAGTGCCAGCCCCGCCCGATGCTTGCTGCGCGGATCCTGCCAAAGGCGTTCAAGCAGCGCAATAAACGCTAAACGCAGCGCTCGAAAGCCTGCTCCAAGACCCGCAGCCGCTTCGGCAGACTGGCTGCCGAGTTGCTTGGCATGCTGCTGAGGAACCGCGCTCAACTCGCCCTCCTCAGTTTCAGACTTGCCCGCTCAAGCAAGCGAACAACAAGGGATTCATAGTCGACCCCGATGGCGCGGGCTGCCATCGGGACCAGCGAATGATCGGTCATGCCCGGTGAGGTATTGACCTCAAGCAACCATGGGCGATTTTCCTGATCAAGCATGAAGTCGACCCTCGCCCAGCCAGAACAAGCAAGCGCCCGATAAGCGGCAAGCGCCAGCCCTTGCACCTGGGCCGTGACTGCTGCATCAAGTGGTGCCGGGCACAGGTATTCGGTGTCCTCAGTGAAATACTTATGCTGATAATCATAGTTACCCTGAGGCGCCCTAATTTCAACAATCGGCAGGGCCTGCGCATGCTCATCTTCACCGAGCACTGCAACCGTGAGCTCGCGTCCCACGATAAGCCTTTCGGCAAGCACCATTGAATCGCTTGCCCTGGCAAGCGCAACAGCAGCTTCAAGCGCTGAAGCGTCGTATACCTTTGACAGGCCTAGCGTGGAGCCTTCGCGTGCAGGCTTAATCACCATCGGCAGACCGAGCGTATCGAGCAGGGTCCTCGGGTCGGCGTGCTCGGGCAGGGCAACACTGGCAGGCGTCGGCAGGCCAAGAAAACCCCAAATTTGCTTGGTACGAATTTTGTCGATGGCTATGGCCGAGGCCTGAACGCCCGATCCCGTGTAGGGAATACCAAGCAATTCGAGCGCTCCCTGAACCGTGCCGTCTTCGCCATAGCGACCATGCAAGGCAATAAAGACCCTCGATATGCCCAGCGTCTTCAGTTGATCAAGGCTTTGCTCAGCAGGGTCAAAGGCCTGTGCTTGAAACCCGAAACGATGTAACGCCCCTAAGACGCCCTGACCTGAGCGAAGCGAAATCTCGCGTTCGGCAGACACGCCCCCCATGAGCACCGCAAGCTTAGCCATCGATGCGGCAAGGGTTGCGGCTTCGCTTGCGCTGACCGGCATTAACTGGATCGGTTGAGCTTTCATACCGCTTGTCCTCGCTTAGCCATCGAGTGCCCCCGAGACAAGCCTGCGCTCAACGCTTGCTGCCAGACTACCGATCGATCCAGCGCCCATAGCGATCACCACATCGCCATCGCGCGCCTGCTCAATCACTGCCTCTTGAAGGCGCTTTAAATCTTCGCAAAAAAGCGGCTCGACCCTTCCAGCAACCCGTAGTGCGCGTGCCAGGGATCGGCCGTCGGCAGCCACGATTGCATGTTCGCCGGCCGCGTAAACCTCGGTAAGCAAAACCCCATCGGCTTGCCCCAGCACGGCCACAAAGTCTTCAAATAAATCGCGGGTGCGGGTGAATCGATGGGGCTGAAAGGCCATCAAAACCCGGCGACCAGGAAAGGCCCCACGGGCTGCGGCAAGCACCGCGGCCATTTCGACAGGATGATGACCGTAGTCGTCAATCAGTCGGAAATAGCCTCCCCCCTGGGCGGGAAGATCGCCATATGATTGAAAACGCCTGCCAACGCCTTTGAATTCACGCAAGGCCGATAGCACCGCCTCGTCAGGCAGGTCGAGCTCGCTTGCCACGGCAATTGCCGCAAGCGCATTGAGCACGTTATGCTGGCCTGGCAGGTTGAGCTGCACCTGCAAAGGCCCATGCCCCTCACGCTCGACCGCAAAGTGCATCGTGCTACCTTCAGCGCGAAGTCCGCAGGCGCGTACCTGAGCGTCCTCGCGACAACCGTAAGTCAGTAAGGGTTTAGAGATAAAGGGCATGATCTGACGTACGCCGGGATCATCGACACAAAGAATTGCGGTGCCATAAAAAGGCAGCCGCTGGGTAAATTCAACAAAGGCCTGACGCAGTCGGGCTGGATCGTGGGCGTAGGTTTCCATGTGATCGGCGTCGATATTGGTAATGATCGCCATGGTGGGTGACAAATTCAAAAAAGACGCGTCAGATTCATCAGCTTCAACGACAATCATCTCACCGCTACCTAGGCGAGCGTTCACACCAGCGCTATTTAGTAAGCCTCCAATAACAAAGGTTGGATCCTGACCGCCTGCAGCAAGCACCGAGGCAACCAGTGAGGTGGTGGTTGTCTTGCCATGGGTGCCCGCCACCGCAATGCCCTGCTTGAGCTTCATGAGCTCAGCCAGCATCATTGCCCGTGGCACAAGCGGTATGCGTCTTGCTCTTGCTGCAATGAGCTCCGGGTTGTCGGGCTTGACGGCACTTGATAGCACAAGGCAATCAGCACCCTCGATATGCTGCGCCGCATGGCCAATAGCCACCTTGGCACCTAAGCCTTGGAGACGTTCAGTGACCACTGAAGCGGAAAGATCCGAGCCTGAAATTTGGTAGCCAAGATTTAAAAACACCTCAGCAATCCCACTCATGCCAGCTCCGCCGATGCCCACAAAGTGAATATGCCGAACCTTATGCCGCATCACGCCTCCTGCTTTCTCGTCACAAGTTGCGCGCAAGCTTTGACCAAGACCTCAAGCGCTTCGGGTTTTGCTGCCTTACGAGCAGCCAGCGCCATTTGCAAAAGCCTGTGGCGGTCGAGTGCCTGCAGCAAATCGGCCAATTGTTCGGGGCTGAAACAATCCTGCTGAAAACACCAAGCCGCCTGAGCTTGCACCAAAAACTGGGCATTACCGGTTTGGTGGTCATCAACAGCATGCGGGAAAGGTATAAATAGTGCCGCTACGCCTGCCGCCGCAACCTCCGAAACGGTCATCGCGCCGGCCCGAGCAATCACCAGATCGGCCTCGGCGTAGGCTTTGGCCATGTCACTGATAAAGGCTTCAAGCTGAGCGTTTACCTCGGCTTGCTGGTAAGCCTTTTGCAAGGCTTGCAAATGTTTTTCCCCGGCCTGATGAACAATTCGGGGTCGATTAGCACGAGAGATCAGTGTAAGTGCCTTGGGCAGTAAATCGTTGATCGCTTGCGCACCAAGGCTCCCACCCAGCACCAGCAAACGAAGTGGCCCCTGTCGCTGCCGATAGCGCTCCTCTGGGGGCGGCAGATCGAGGATGGCGTCGCGCACCGGGTTGCCGACCCACATCGCCCGATTAGACTGCGCCGGCCCAAAAGATCCTGGAAAGGCCTCATAGACCTGGTCTGCGAGTTTTGCCAGAACACGATTGGTCAGACCAGCGACCGAGTTTTGCTCATGAATGAGCAATGGACGGCCGAGAAGGCTCGCCATCATCCCGCCGGGAAAAGCCACATAACCACCCATACCGAGGACCACATTGGGTTTTTCAGCAAGCAAAGCAGCCAGGGCCTGACCAAACGCCCGCAATAAACGCAAAGGCATCAAAAACATGGTTCCCAGGCCTTTGCCACGCAGGCCTGCGAAAACCAAGGGTCGCATCGGAATGCCTGCACGCTCGGTGAGCGTTGCCTCCATACCCGAAGGATTACCGAGCCAGACGACCCGCCAGCCCTGGGCGCGCAAACGTTCAGCCACCGCAAGACCGGGTATCACATGCCCCCCCGTTCCTCCAGCCATCACCATCAAGCATGGGCTCATAGCTTGCCCCCTCTCATGGTGATACGGTTTTCGCGGTCAATTCTTAGCAAGATCCCAATTGCCACGCAATTGACCAGAATGCCTGTTCCCCCGTAACTCATCAGGGGTAGGGTCAAGCCCTTGGTCGGTAGCAATCCGAGGTTCACCCCCATGTTGATAAAGGCCTGCGAGCCGATCCACAGCGCAATACCCTTGGCAACCAGTCCCGGGTAAAAGCGTTCCATTGCAATGGCCTGTCGTCCAATCTGAAAAGCACGCCGGGTCAGCCACAAAAATCCCAAAATAGTTGCGATCACACCGACGAGTCCGAGTTCTTCACCAATCACAGCAAGCAAGAAGTCAGTGTGTGCCTCGGGTAGGTAATGCAACTTTTCCACGGAACCGCCAAGACCCACACCAAACCATTCGCCTCGACCAAAAGCGATCAACGAGTGAGAAAGCTGATAGCCCTTTCCCAGCGCATTCGATGGTTCAAAAGGATCGAGATAAGCAAATATCCGCTCCCGACGCCAAGGCGACAAATGAATCAGCAAGGCAAATGTGGTGAGTGCGATCACAATCAAACCACTAAAGAGCTTGCCATTGACACCACCAAGAAAAAGTATGCCCATAGCCACTGCGGCAATCACAATGAAGGCACCAAGATCTGGCTCAAGCAACAGTAAGAGACCCACCATCGCCACAGCCGTGCCCATCGGCAAAAAACCCTTGGAGAAATGGTGCATGTAGTCTTGCTTGCGAACGGTGTAATCAGCAACATAGAGAATCACAAAGACCTTCATGAGCTCTGAGGGCTGAAGGTTAATTACACCCAGCGAAATCCACCGTCGCGCACCGTAGACCACCTTGCCAACACCTGGGATCAGGACGAGTAAGAGTAAGAACAAGCCGAGCAAAAACATCGGCGCAGCAAGACGTTGCAATGTTCTTGTCGGAACTCGAAAGACGACCGAGGCCGCAATCAGACCCGTGGTAATTGCGAAAGCGTGGCGTAACAGGAAATGCGAGGACTTGTACGCGGCAAAGCGAGGTGAATCAGGCAAAGCGATCGATGCCGAATAAACCATCACCAAACCGAAGAACAATAAGGCGAGCGTCACCGCAAGAATGCTGTGATCGAGTTCGGCGGCAATCGGCTGGCTGCTCGTTTGCCGACCCAGGTCGCGCGAAGCAACGGCAGGCGAACTTGGTCGCGCACGCCAGGGCATAGCCCCAGCGAACCACTGCGGCGAGGCACTAAAAAGGCTCATCGCCCGAGCAAGACGCGCTTGCAAGGCCAGTCTCATGCGATAACCCCATTAAGCTCATCAATGGCGCGGGCAAACATGGCTGCCCGGTGCTTGTAATCGCGAAACATGTCAAAGCTTGCACAAGCTGGCGATAAGAGTACCGCCTCACCTGTTGTGGCAGCTTGCGAGGCTGCTTGTACCGCTGCTTGGAGGCAGCTGTGGCGGCTGATTTCGAGCCCCTTGGCAAGCCTTAACGGGCTTGCAGCAAGCGCATGGCGAATCGCTGCTTCGATGGCATCAGCAGCCTCACCAATCAGCGCAACCGAGGAGGCGTGTTCAACGATTGCCATGCCTAACGCGGCAAAATCCTGGCCCTTACCCACCCCGCCTGCAATCAAATGACAAGGCATGCCCAGTCCTTGCAAGGCTGCCACCGTTGCGCCAACGTTCGTGCCTTTGCTATCGTCGATATAGGCTACATCGTTGATCACGCGCAGAATTTCACAACGATGTGGCCCGGCCTCAAATCGACGCAAGCCATGAAGCATCGCCGCCATCGGCAATCCGATGGCTCGTCCCAAAGCGAGCGCCGCAAGTGCATTCGCTTGATTGTGATGGCCGCGCACACGTAGCGCATCGGCAGGCATTAGGGGCCGAAGCCTGAAAGGTGCGGGCTCCATACGCCTTTTGCGCCCGCCGCTCTCCTCAAGCGCAACTGCCTCAACCAGCCATTGCAGACCTTGTAACTGCGCCACACCAAAATCGCCGAGCTTTTGCGGCAAGGATCGGCCAAAACCTACCCGCTTGACCACGGCCCGCGACTTCGGCTCTGTTGCCGGGTCATCACGCGAATACACCGCAATCCCTAAGGCCTGAAAGACCTGCTGTTTAGCCGCAGCGTAGTGATCCATCGAGGCATGCCAATCGAGATGATCTTCGCTTAGGTTCAGCAGCGCGCTGGCATCGGCTTGCAAGCTGGTGCAAAGCGCAAGCTGAAAACTTGATAGCTCCAGCACCCAGACCTGCGGTAAGGCATTGATGATCGTCTCAGAAAGTGGGGTGTCGCGATGCCATTCATCGGCGTTTAGGCCGGCGAAATCGAGCGCATCAATCAAGGCGCGCAAGGCCGCAGGCGAAACATTACCTGCCAAGGCAACTCGTCGATTAGCGGTCTCACAAAGTTTTGCGAGCAAACTGACTGTGGTCGTTTTGCCATTGGTGCCCGTCACAGCCACAAGCGCAGGCTGATAGCCGCGCTGTCTTAGTCTTGCCAGCGCCTGCGCAAACCATTCGATTTCCCCGGCGACTGGTATGCCTCGCGCCTGAGCCCACTGCGCAAGCGCTGCGCCGCTGCCTTGCTCGATTGACACACCGGGGGACCAGGCCACCAAATCAATATCATCAAGCCAGGATTGCTGCGGATGTCCAAAGCAGCTCGTGAGCTGCGGGTAGTCTTCGAGCAGTTTTGCTGCGCCCGGTGGATTGTTGCGGGTATCGGCAAGCTTGACCTTGGCACCACAACGTAAAAGCCAGGCGACCATGGCCTGACCTGATTCGCCCGAACCAAGCACGAGCACTTGCTGCCCCGCCCAGTGTAAGGGCTCCATCAAGGGCCGCACCGCCGGATGCATCGCCGGCATCGTTGCCAGCGCGGTGCTTTGCACCGTATTTTGTTGTTTTGGCCTGGCAGTGTTCATTTCAGCGCAACTTCAGCGTTGAAAGACCAAACAGAACCAGCATCATGGTCACGATCCAAAACCGCACGACCACCTGTGACTCACTCACACCACCCACTTCGAAGTGGTGGTGCAAAGGCGCCATCCGAAAAATTCGCCGGCCTTCGCCGTAGCGTCGCTTGGTGTATTTGAACCAGCCGACCTGCAACATCACAGAAATCGTCTCGGCAACAAAAACCCCGCCCATGATGAATAAGACGATCTCCTGACGCACGATGACAGCAACCGTGCCCAGAGCCCCCCCAAGCGCAAGTGCGCCGACGTCGCCCATAAAGACCTGGGCTGGATAGGCGTTAAACCACAGAAATGCCAATCCGGCGCCTGCCAATGCGCCACAAAACACCGTCAGTTCACCCGCACCAGGTACATGAGGAATCAACAAATACTTCGCAAAAACCGCATGACCGGTCACATAGGCAAAAACCCCAAGCGCACTTCCGACCATGACCGTGGGCATCGTCGCCAGGCCATCAGCGCCGTCGGTGAGGTTGACGGCATTGCTGGTACCAACAATTACGAAGTAGCTCAGAATCATGAAGCCAAGCACACCGAGCGGGTAAGCAACATTTTTGAAAAAGGGCACGATCAAGTCGGCCCGGGGCGGTAAATCCATGTCCAGCCCTGATTCCACCCAGCGCAAAAAGAGGTTCAAGGCCTCGCTGTTGCTTTGGGCGGGCACTGCAAAGGCAAGCCATACCGCAGCGAGTACGCCGATTAAGGACTGCCAAAAGTATTTTTCTCTTGCCGGCATGCCCTGTGGATCACGATGGACCACCTTGCGGTAATCATCAACCCAGCCGATCCATCCAAACCCAAAGGTCACTAAGAGCACAATCCAAATAAACCGATTATCTAAATCCGCCCAAAGCAGGGTCGATAAACCCAAAACCAGCAAAATCAAAGCACCGCCCATGGTCGGAGTGCCCTTTTTCACCAAATGCGTTTGCGGCCCGTCATCGCGCACGGCCTGGCCAATTTTTAGCGCGGCTAGCCTTCGGATCACCCAGGGCCCGAGTAACAAGCCAAAGGCGAGCGCCGTTAACGTGGCCAGGGCAGCACGCAAGGTGATGTAATTGAAGACCGAAAAGGCGCGAATGTCCTTGGCAAGCCATTGAGCAAGTTCAAGCAGCATTACAAGGGCACCTTGACATGTTGATCTTCGGTAAGCGCCTTGACCACCCGTTCCATGGCCATGAAACGCGAACCCTTCACCAATACCGATGCCTTATTTGATAAATGGTCGAGATCGAGCCCTGAGGCAAGCGCGTCGATTAAAGCCTGAATATCATCACCGAAATGCCTTGCCCGTTCGCCAAAGCCCCTTGCACTGTGGACGGTGGCATCGCCAAGTAACCACAATTGATCGATGCCGCAACTGCGCGCATAAACCCCGACTTCCTCGTGAAAGGCATCGCCCTGATCGCCAACCTCGCCCATATCGCCAAGCACCAGGAAACGCTCGCCGGCCATGCTTGCAAGCACATCAATCGCGGCGCGTACCGAATCGGGATTGGCGTTGTAGCTGTCGTCGATCAGCAGGGCCCGTGCGTGCAAGGGAATCTGCCGCAAACGACCGCCGACAGGTTCGAATTGTTCCAGCCCCGTGACGATTTGCTCAAGACTCAGCCCGATTGCTCGGCAGCAAGCCGCTGCTGCCATCGCATTGCGAATATTGTGGCGACCCGCGATACGGAGTCTTACCATCGCCTGTTCGCCGAGGCAGTGCAAGCGAAAGCCTGTTAGGCTCAGTTCAGTAGCATGAACAGGCCAATGATCCTGCCAACCAAAGCAAACACAGTGACGATTGCCTGCCAAGGACTGCCAAATTGCCGCGCATTGATCGTCGCCCGGGAACACCGCAATCCCATCGGCTTTCAACTGGCTGATCGCAGCCCCGTTTTCGCGCGCCGAAGCCTCAACACCATGCAAAAACTCCTGATGCTCACGCTGTGCATTATTGACAAGCGTAAGCGTGGGCTGTGCGATCGGGCAAAGTTGAGCCATTTCACCGACTTGATTGATACCCAACTCAAACACTGCCGCGCGGTGATCAGCCCGCAGTCGCAAAACCGACATTGGGACGCCATAACCGTTGTTGAGATTGCCCTGACTTGCAAGCGCGGCCTCGCCGTAGGCGAACCTCAGGATGCTTGCGATCATCTCCTTGACGGTTGTTTTGCCATTACTGCCGGTCACCGCGATAACAGGAAGGGAGAATTCTCGACGCCAGCCTGCCGCAAGCTGCTGCAAAGCGGTCGTGGTGTCGGGCACTTGCAAGCCATGGATCACGCCACGTTGGATTTGCCCATCAATTAAGGCATCGTGCGAGAGGCTTTGAGCGCTTAAAACAGCGCGTACGCCTGCGCCGATAACCTGGCCAATAAAGGCATGCGCATCAAAACGTTCACCGACCAAAGGCACAAATAAATCACCCGACTTGGCCTGGCGCGAGTCGGTGCAAACCCGATCGACCCTGTGGTCAGCATCGCCCACAAGTTTCGCGTCCTTAATCCATGACTGGGCTTGAGCGAGCGTAAACATCAGGCTCGGACCTCAAGCGGCCAGTGCCTTTTCAAAGCATGCTGGGCATGCTCACTATCATCGAAGTGCTGCCGATGACCACGCACTTCCTGATAGCTTTCGTGCCCTTTACCTGCAATCAGAATCACATCGCAGGCAGCGGCGCTTGCAATGATGTGATCGATTGCCGATCCTCGGTCGACGTCAACAAGCAATCGTCTGGCGTCATGCGCTGCCTCGGGGCAAACATTGATTGCGCCTTGTCTTAAGGCCTCGCAAATCACTTGAGGATCTTCATCGCGCGGATTATCGCTAGTCAGACAAAGCCTGTCGCATGCCTTGATGGCAAGTGCGCCCATGGCATGTCGCTTGCCCGGATCGCGATCACCGCCAGCACCAAGCAAGCAGTGCAAACGACCCTGACGTTGCTCGGTAACCGACCTCAAGGCAACAAGCACTTGCGCCACCGCGTCAGGCGTATGAGCGTAGTCAACCACCACCAGAGGTGTTTGTGCCGTACCCATACATTGCATCCGGCCCGGTACAGGCTTGAGCGCGCCAAGCGATTGAACAGCGTCTTGTGTGCACTGACCCAAAGCCATCAGGGTGCAGGCAACCGCCAGGGCGTTTGCGGCATTAAAGCGCCCCATAAGACCCAGCTGCAACTGGCCCTGGTCGACTGCCTTGGGCTTGCCGGGCTCAAACCGCGCCCATTGCAAGCCTGACTGATGATCCGCTGGGGCGTGACGGGCCCACAGCAAGTGCGCCTGGTGTTGAGACGCCAAAGCTTTGGCTGCGTCTGGCTCATCTTGCACGCTGTAAAACCACAGCGGACAACCCGGGGGACAGGCTTCGATCATCGCTCGCGCCCAAACATCATCAATGTTGATGACCGCTTGCGCCTGAGCAGCGCTGGCACGAGCTGAACCAAGCATTGCAAAGAGACGCGCTTTTGCCTGCGCATACGCATGCATATCGGCGTGATAGTCGAGGTGATCTCGGCTTAGATTGGTGAAGACCGCAACTGCAGGCTCTAGGCCTTGCAAGCGCCCCTGATCCAAACCGATTGATGAGGCTTCAATCGCGATGAGACTTGCGCCTTGTTCGGCAAAATCACCGAGCATTTGCTGCAGACGCACAGCATCGGGCGTTGTCAATCCGAAAGCCTCGAGCGGCTGAGCAGCACCCATGAGACCCGCACCAAGTGTACCGATCACTGCAGCAGGTTTGGACCAGGCCTGTGCGATCCAGTGTGACACACTGGTCTTACCGTTCGTGCCAGTGACTGCGATAACCGGAAGACGGCGGGACGGATAGTTAAGGTAGGCGGCTGCAAGCTCGCCCGCAAACGAGGCAAGATCTGCAACAGGCAACAAGGGGGCCTCGACCCCAGCCTCGACTCCGGCCTCGACTCCTGCCCCAACCCCGGCCTCGACTCCGATCTCAAGCTGACTATCAGCCAAAAGTACAGCACTTGCACCGCGCTTGAGCGCATCGCCCACATGCGACTGCGCTTGACGACGTAAACCTGGAAGTGCAAAGAAAATATCACCCGTGTGCACCATTCGGCTATCCGAGCGCAACTTGGCCCCTGGTGCAGACTTTCGCCTGAGCCAGTTCAACACCGATGTCAGTTCGAGCGGTGGGCAAGCGCCTGGCGTCATCGCTTGTTTGCTCCTCGACTCGCCAAAAGGGTTTGTGACCCCTCATCGGTGCCCTCAGTGCTGGCAGGCGCCGCGGCGCTTTCTATCGGAACGGCGACCGCAGGCGGTGCGGGTTCCTGAGCCGGCTGCAGATTAATCTGTCCTGCCTTGGGCACAAAGGCCTGCATATTGGCATCAGGCATCACCCTTAGGGCTCGCAAGCTTTCGCCGCCGATACGCGAAAACACCGGGGCTGCGACCAGACCACCATAGTACTTGCCGGCTGATGGCTCATCAACCATGACTGCAATAATGATCCTAGGATCTGACACAGGTGCAAAACCGACGAAGGAGGCCACATACTTGTTGGCATAGCGCCCGTTTTCCAGTTTGTGTGCCGTACCGGTTTTGCCTGCAACACGATACCCCTGGATTTGCGCCTGGGGTGCGGTGCCACCAGGGCCGGCTGCCAACTCCAGCATATGACGCACTGCTTTGGCGGTATCTTTTCGAATCACCGTCTCACCATCGACCCGCTCAGCGTGTTTAAGCATCGTCACTGGAATTAGTTCACCATCACGGGCAAAAATCGAATAAGCCCTCGCCAACTGTAAGAGCGAAACCGAAATCCCGTGTCCGTATGACATGGTTGCCTGTTCGATCGGTTTCCAGCCGCGATGCGGCCTAACACGGCCTGCCACAGCACCCGGGAAACCGATGTCTGGTGCCTGACCAAAACCGACCTGTGTGAAAAGCTGCCACATTTCCTGGGGCGGCATTTGCAAGGCCATCTTCGCCGTGCCCACGTTGGATGACTTTTGCAGGATTTGCTCAACGGTCAGCACACCATAAGCATGGGCGTCGTTAATCGTATGGCTGCCAATCGTCATGCGGCCCGGTGCAACATTAAAGGTGCTTTCTGGGCGCACCCGATTTGAATCGAGCGCCAAGGCTGTGGTGAAGGGCTTCATCGTCGAGCCCGGCTCGAAAATATCGGTGATCACCCGGTTACGCAGCTGAGCGCCCGAGAGGTGGCTGCGTTGATTGGGGTTGTAACTTGGCCAATTCGCCAGCGCAAGCAGCTCACCTGTCTGCACATCAATCACAACAGCTGCCGCAGCCTTTGCCCGATGCAATTCAACCGCATCACGGATGGCGTTAAATGCAATGAATTGAATTTTGCTATCGAGCGACAAAGCGAGATCGCGTCCATGCTGGGGATCGCGCACCTCACGCACATCTTCGATGATTCGTCCGAGACGGTCTCTGATCACCACGCGCGAGCCCGCAACGCCTGAGAGCATTTTTTCCCGCGACAACTCAATACCCTCTTGGCCGCTGTCTTCGACATTGGTGAAGCCGACCACGTGCGCTGCGGTATCGCCTTCGGGGTAATAGCGCTTGTATTCGCGCCGCAAATGTAATCCTGCGATCTGTAGCCCCTCGACCTGGCGTGCAATTTCAGCGTCAACCTGCCGTTTCAAATAAACAAAGGTCTTTTCCTCTTGCGCTACGCGTTGCTGAATGTCACTAAGACGCATGCCTAGCAACTTAGCCAATTGGCTTAGCTGCTGTTCACTGGCGCGAAATTCGGGCGGATTCACCCAAACCGCACTCGCAGGCAGGCTTGTTGCCAAGGTGTTGCCGTTGCGATCAAGAATCTTCCCCCGCGAGGCCGGCAGCTCAAGGGTTCGCTGGTAGCGCACCTCGCCCTGGCGTTGTAAGAAATCCTGCGAAATGACCTGAAGCCAGATCGCTCTTGCGATCAAGGCCAGAAAGCCCAGGGTCAATAGGAAAAAGGCAATTCTTGAGCGCAGATTCGATAACTTGACCTGTAACAAAGGCGTGGCGTTCATGGATACCGCACGCGGGCGCCGCTTTCGGACCGCCTGCGGGCCCATGGGCTGGCTTGGGTGTTGATGCTGCGTGCTCATCGCATCACACTCATGGCCCTGGCTCGGCTGGTGTTTGCAACTCGAGCGCCGGCAATGCACCCTGGGCGGCTGGCTTGTTAGCCGCCTGACCCGCAGCCATCGCAAGCGATGCATCCTGCCTGCGCAACGCCAGGGGCGGCATCGTGAGGTAGACGGTTCGGTCAGCCGAAGCCGAAATCATCCCCAAATCACGTCGCGCCTTCAAATCGATCATCGACGCTTTGGCCAATTGCAATTGGTCTAGCTGCAGTTGCTTCCATTGAATGTCGAGCTCTTTGCTGCGGGTTTGGGCACGCTCCAAATCAATGAAAAGCTTGCGCGCCCGGTGTTGTGAATCAACCAAGGCAAGCGAGCAAGCGATCAAAGCAAGCACGAGCAAAAAATTGATGCGATAGGCCATCAGTCCTCCCCTCCGATCGCGTGCCGATTTATCGCGCCTTCGGGCTGCGCGTTGTGATCGGTGTTCTGCGCTTTGTGATGGGGGTTCTGGGCGTTGTGATAGGCGTTCTTATAGGCAAAACGCAAGACTGCCGAGCGCGCTCTTGGGTTATCTTTAACTTCCTGGGCATCGGGCAGGTGACGGTGGACCGACAGGATCGGCCACGCTTCACGCCGCACCGCTCCGGTGATGGGGTCTCTTTCGGCCGAAGCACCGCTTTGCCGCGCAAAGAACTGTTTAACTTTGCGATCTTCAATCGAGTGAAAGCTAATCACAGCGAGGCAAGCCTTAGGCGCAAGACGATCAAGCGCCTGCTCAAGGCCAGCGTCAATTTCCTCCAACTCCTGATTCACCTTCATGCGAATCGCCTGGAAACTGCGGGTTGCCAGGTCTTTGCCGTCGTCGCGCCGCACACCACGTCGTCGCAACACCTGTTGAATCAAGGCGGCAAGCTCGGCCGTGGTTTGGAGTGCGGACTCACCCTCTGACTCAAAGCGCAACTTGATGGCCCTTGCAATCGCCTTCGCTTGCCGTTCCTCGCCAAAATCGCGCAAAACCGCTTCCATCGCCTCGCTCGTTACCTCGCGCAGCCATTGTCTAGCGCTCAATCCCTCAGCAGGATTCATACGCATATCCAAAGGGCCATCCAACCTGAAGCTAAAGCCACGCTCGGCCTGATCAAGTTGAGGCGAGGACACACCAAGGTCAAACAAAACACCATCAAGCTGATCCACCCCACAGCGATCAAGCGCATCGGAAAGC
>Ga0163212_1000723_pt1 | contig 14781 bp, 11 predicted proteins | sample Malawi_45m_30L_FD_113532 | JGI IMG/M metagenome (GOLD analysis project Ga0163212, IMG submission 113532) | Freshwater microbial communities from Lake Malawi, Central Region, Malawi to study Microbial Dark Matter (Phase II) - Malawi_45m_30L | ecosystem: Environmental > Aquatic > Freshwater > Lake...
ACCATATACCTCGGTCAAAGCTTACTCTACGATTCCTTGCTGATTGCTATTGAGAAAGTCTGCCCCGACATCTTATTAACCTCGTGGTTAACGGCTGTGGAAGAGCACTATGTAAAAAGTTATTTTAAACAATTAAGAGCGGCTCAACCCAACTTAACCATCCTTGCCGGAGGTGCCCAAATTGGGATCTACAAAGACGTTGTAAGTCCATATGCCATTACTGTTCAATCCTCGGAAGCTTTGATGGAACTGATCACAGCACCACATTTACAATTTTCCCCGGGACAACAATAATTTTTTTTGGATTTTTTCCTTCAGTCCATTTCACGTATTCACTGTGAGCGAGGACGGCAGCTTCAACATCCTTTGCCCCTAGATCCAACGGAAGGGTAATTTTAAAACGCATTCTACCGTTGAAAGAAATCGGATAATCAAAAGAAGATTCTATTAGATACTCAGCCTTATATTCGGGAAAAGGCATGTTGTAGAGCGATCCTGGGACGTGCCCAAGTTGATCCCAAATTTCTTCGGTAATGTGCGGCGCATAGGGAGAAAGCAAAACCGTAAGCGGTTCTAAAATTTCGCGGTGGTTGCATTGGCTTTCCGATAACTCATTAACACAAATCATAAAAGAGGAAACTCCCGTGTTAAAAGAAAAGCGGTCCAAATCCTCCCGGATTTTCTTAATGGTTTTATGAAGGGTCTTCAGATGCTCCCTCCTCGGGGCTATTTCAGTAACTTCGAAATTACCCCCCTGATGAAACAATTTCCAATACTTTTTTAAAAAGCCGTAAACGCCCGTTATTCCTTTTATATCCCACGGTTTACTTTGTTCCACTGGGCCCAAGAACATCTCATACATGCGCAAGGTATCGGCGCCATAACGTTCGATTAATTCATCGGGTGTTTGCACGTTGTGCTTTGACTTCGACATTTTCTCAATTTCAACCCCGCATAAATATTCTCCTGAGTCTCCCAAAATAAATTCAGCATCCCGAAATTCCGGTCGCCAAGCCTTAAACCCCTCCAAGTTCAGGCGGTCATTATTCACCAACGAGATATCGACATGTATAGGGCTGGTATTATGAGCATCTTTTAATTCACCACTTACAAAGGTGGACGATCCTAAAATCCTGTATACAAAGTTACTTCTACCCAAAATCATGCCTTGATTGATCATTTTTTTAAAGGGTTCTTCAAAAGGAACAACGCCAATATCAAAGAGGAATTTACACCAAAAACGAGCGTACAACAAGTGCCCTGTGGCGTGTTCTGCTCCCCCCATATACAAATCGACATTCCCCCAATAATCCACGGCCTCTTTCGATGCTAAATTCGTGAGGTTATTAGGGTCTAAATAGCGTAAAAAATACCAAGAACTTCCTGCCCAGCCGGGCATGGTTGATTGTTCGTAATCAGAGCCGTTCTCGTACACCCAATTTTTGGCCCGACCCAGAGGAGGAGCCCCATCTTCCGTTGGTAGGTATGATTCCACAACGGGAAGTTCTAAGGGCAACTGATCCTCGCGAATTAAGTAAGGAACCCCGTCCTCAAAAAATACAGGAATCGGTTCACCCCAATAGCGCTGTCGACCAAAAACAGCATCCCTGAGCCGAAAATTAAGCTTTTTGACCCCATAAGCTTTATCCTCCATCTCATTCAGTATTTTACCTATGGCTTCCTGCACCTCCAATCCATCTAAAAACAAGGAATTTATTACTTTTCCTTCCTTCAATTCCCATGCGTTATGGTTAAAATCATGCTCCTTATTTGGTTGAATTACCGGCTTAATCGGCAAAGAGAAAAATGTCGCAAACTTAAAATCTCGTTCATCATGCGCTGGTACAGCCATAACGGCCCCTGTTCCATAACTTACAAGAACATAATCTCCAATCCATATGGGTATTTTCTCTTGACTCAAGGGGTGCCATACGTAGGAACCCGTAAAAACGCCCGATACCGTGTTAACGTCAGCCAGCCGTTCGCGCTCGCTGCGGTTTTTTGATAACTGAACGTACGCCTCGACAGTTGCTTTATTTTCCGGAGTTGTTAATTGCGCAACAAGCTCATGTTCTGGAGCTAGTGTCACAAACGAAACTCCGAATAAGGTGTCGGGGCGAGTGGTAAAAACCTCAATGCTTCCTTGGCCGTTCTCTAGCGGGAAATAAATAGACGCTCCCTCACTTCTCCCAATCCAGTAGCGTTGTGTTTCTTTAATGCTCTCGGACCAATCCAACGAATCCAGTCCCTCGAGTAAGCGCTGACCGTAGGCCGTAATCCGCAAATTCCACTGTTTGAGAAGTTTCCGTTCCACGGGATGTCCACCGCGCTCTGAAGTACCGTTCACGACTTCATCGTTTGCCAGGACTGTTCCGAGCGCAGAGCACCAATTAACATAAGATTCGCCAAGGTAAGCTAGGCGAAAATTCATCAAGATTTCGCTTTGCCTCTTTTTGTCAAACGACAACCATTCTGCGGATGTAAATGATGCTGGGATGGTCTCGACACCTCCATGTAACCCGGAATTTGTTGAACGGTCAAACCCCTCTTGTGAGAAATGTAAGATAAGTTCATCAATAGGCTCTGCCCTATTGGTTATCGGGTTATACCAACTGTTGAATAGCTGCATAAAAATCCACTGCGTCCATCGATAATATTTCGGGGACGAAGTCCGAATTTCGCGGCTCCAATCGTAATTAAACCCCAATTTATCCAGCTGTTCGCGGTAGCGCTCAATGTTTTCTTGAGTGGTAATGGCAGGATGTTGTCCAGTTTGAACCGCATATTGTTCTGCAGGTAAGCCAAAGGAATCATAACCCATTGGGTGGAGAACATTGTAGCCGAGTAACTTTTTATACCTCGCATAAATATCGGAAGCGATGTAGCCCAAAGGATGTCCAACGTGCAACCCCGCACCGGAAGGGTATGGAAACATATCCAGGACGTAGAATTTAGGTTTTTCAGGGTCTATCGTTACCTTGAACATTTCCGTACGCTTCCAAAAGGACTGCCATTTTGCTTCGATCTCGCGCGGATTGTATTCCAATTTATTTTACTTTGTTGGCAAAGATAGTAAAGCCACACGAACCCTAAAGGAATTTAATTGCATTTAAACCTAAGATACGAGCGCTTGAAATATTTGCTCAACCGGGATTTTCTCGATGCATGTACAGGCTGTTTTTTGATCGCATTGTCTGCAGTCCTTATTAAATTCTAGACAGCGTGTTTGAGTTCCGAGGGGGGACCACCTACCGGCATCAATTGGTTTCCTGGAAGAATACAGCCCCACAAGCCTTACGTTCATGGCTCCCGCAAGGTGTAAGGGACCCGTTGAACAGGCTACTATGCCTTTGGAATGCTTGATTAATTCCATGAGTTCTTGAAGGGAAAATCTTGCCACACCATTAATCACCCCAGGCAAATTTTCAAAACGATCCCCAATCCTATCGGATTCTGCCGAAGTTCCTGTCACAACCACCTTGAATCCCTTTTCCACCAAAAGTTTCGCAAGTTCAACATACTTTTCCAAGGGATAGTCAACGGCGCTTCCTTTCGATAAAGGGTGTAAAACCACGTAATTCTCCGAAATAGGTTGAATATTTTGAACCCTAAAATCGTCCGATACGTTGAGCAATGAAGAAAATGCGGGGATCTGCGATAAACCCAAAGGTTTGAGTAGGTAAAAATTTAACTGCGCTTCATTCATGGAAGAATTTTTTCGCGAAAAATCCACCCTGACATTGCAATAAATCCAATGATTCCATCGATGGCTGGTCCCAATTCGTTGAGGAATCTTGGCGCCTTTAGCCCATTGGGCGATTTTTTGATTTGGGAAAACGTGAAGAATAACATCGGCCTCCAAAGCTTTATTACGCTCCTCTTTTGTCATCGCTTCCAAATCCTCTAATAAAATAATTTGATGAATCGGAGAAAAACATTCCACGACGCTCCGAGTATAAGAACTGCATAAATATACCAGAGAAGAGGTGGGAAAATGCTTCCTTAACCAAATGCAAAGGGGAAGGGTCAAGACCACATCGCCAATGCTATCTGTTCGAGAGATTATTATTCGTTTAATGGGGGGAGTGTTGGCCATAAAGTCGTTGCACTTCTTGGTATTTGAAATAATTGGATTGTGCGCTGATTCGGGCAATGTGAAATCCTGCCTTACCGTCGAGAAATCCGAGCTTAATAAGGTACATTTTTAAAAATCTACCAACAGCGCTCAAGAGCGGCTGAAGTACATAGGGTTTTTTTCCGGCACTCACATATTTTTCAGCCGTTAATTTCGAATAACGGTCTGCTCGCTCGCGGTGCTGAGCATGCGACGTGTACGAAAAATGTTCCAAGTGACCTTGTAAAAGGGTTGGATGTAATCCCTTGGGGTAGACCAATTCTTCGTGGACCAAACTGCCCTCCCAAAAACAGGTCTTTGGAAACAAGCGCACTTTTATATCAGGGTACCAACCCGAGTGATAAATCCATGTTCCACAATAATTTGTGAGGCGATTTACGGAAAACAACCCGGTTTTCAAACCCTTTTTAGTAGCTAATACGGACTTTTGCAAAAGCGGCGAAAGAACTTCGTCTGCATCCAACGAAAGAATCATATCGTGGGTGGCTAAGGCATACAAATCGTTCTTTTGTTTTGCATAGCCTTGCCAGGATTGTTGGTAAAATTTAGCGCCTAATTCCTTGCAAATGCGTTCTGTAGCGTCTGTTGATCCTGAGTCCATAATAATGATTTCATCGGCAATTCCGTGAAGACTTGTTAGACAGCGTGCGATGTTTTTTTCTTCGTTAAAGGTTATGATTGCCGCCGTTATAAACATGTCTACCGTTATTTTATGCGAATTCTATCCCCCACCTGAATGATGTTTCCTTTTCCCGGATTTAATTTTTTAAGTTGCCCCAAAGTAAGACGGTATTTACCTGCGATTTTACTCATGGTTTCGCCAGGTTTAACCGTATGGTATTTTTTGGGTTTTGGGATGGGTTTTGGATCAGGATTTTCAATGACAACCGGTTTTAAGGTATTAATTTTTTTTAAGACCAAGCGTTGTCCCTCATAGAGGTTTTCTGTTTGAAGCGCATTCCATTCCAAAATTTGAGCACTGGTTACATGGTATTTCTCCGCGATCGAATTTAACGTCTCGGAAGGTTTAACCTTATGAAAAACCTCGGTACCCACTATGCTATCGTCCTCAAATAAAGGATTCGATGTTGAGAGGTTACCTAAGTTCACGGCATTTTGTCCATTCGCTAAATTGTCAAGATGGAATAAGGAATCTTCCATTGCCACCAACAGCAGAATTCTATCCAGTGGCCCTGTTACACAGCGCTGATTTTCTGATGCTGGAATGAATTCGGTTTTATAAATAGGATTTAAATCCTTGATTTCTTGTAACTCCCATGGAAGATAATTGGCTATTGTTTTCATTGACAACCCCCTTTTCAAACACATAGTATCCAGTTGGGCATTATGGATTTTCGCAGGTGCAGGCATTAGATTGTGCTCTTGGTGGTGAGTCATTAAATACGCTGCTGCCACGAAGTTAGGAACATACCCTTGAGTTTCAGATGGTAAATATGGGCGAATTGACCAATAAGACCTCTCGCTTCCGGATCGCTGAAGTGCACGGTTAATGGTTCCTGGTCCGGCATTATACGCTGCAAGCGCCAAATTCCAATCACCGTATATGCCGTAAAGTTTCTTTAAGTATCGACACGCTGCATCTGTCGATTTTACCGGATCCATCCTTTCATCAAGATATGAAGTTTCCTCAAGGCCATAATACAACCCCGTTCGATACATAAACTGCCATAAGCCAAGTGCTCCAGCGCGCGATTTTACTTGAGGACGCAAACCACTTTCAATACAGGCAAGATATTTTAATTCTAAGGGGAGTCCGTATTGAGCCAGTTTTTCTTCAAATAAATCAAAATACAGGGCGGAACGACCCAAGACAATTTTAACAAAGGAACGGCGGTTTTTCACGAAAAACCGAACAGTATTCAAGGTAATGCTGTTGCAATCAAAACTTAAAGGACTCCGTTGGTCCATCTCAGCTAAACGCCGACAATACACGTCGTCAGAGAATTCCGGAATCACCTCCGGTTCATAATTTAATGCCGTTTTGATAGAGTCCGAGAAGCTCGATTGGGCATAGTCTGCATAAAAAAACGCCAACGATTGCGCAATCGTATTTAAAAACGGATCGGGATTTAAGGTGTCTTTGTACGATATTTTTTGGGCGTTCATTAACTTAATCGAACACAGAACAACAAGAAAAATAACAACCCTAGACAAGCGCATTATTAACAATTCGTGAAGCGTGAAACAAAAGTCCTTCCTCAAAATGATCGGCCATCAACTGAATGCCAAAAGGCATCCCGTTCGAGTTATGTGATAACGGAATATTCATAGCCGGATTACCCGTTAAATTGGCGTGAACCGTATAAATATCTTGAAGGTACATTTGAACAGGGTCTTTGATATCTCCAATTTTAAATGCCGACGACGGTGTGGTTGGCAAAATAATGCAGTCCACCTCGCTAAACATTTCTTTGGTGGCTTTATGAAGAAGTCGACGAATTTTTTGACCGTTCGCATAATAGGTCTCATAGTGTTCATTCGACAAAACAAAGGTTCCTATTATGATTCTTCGTTTCACCTCCGATCCAAATCCCTCCGTTCTGGAATTAATGTAGGTTTGGTCTATTCCCTCTGCGAGCTCAGACCTTTTTCCAAAGTGAACCCCATCGAAGCGCGATAGATTCGAAGACGCCTCAGCGGTAGAGAGCACGTAATAAACCGGGACCACATAATCCAAATAAGGAAAGGAAAATTCGCACATTTCATGGCCTTGCTGTATGAGTTTTTGAACACGGGAATCAAAAGCAGATTTAACCGACGCATCGAGTCCTGGAAGCTTCATGTAGTCCTTAATCACTCCGAAACGCAATTGGTTGGGATAATTCTGAGGTGTGTCGACCTTTTTTGAGGAGGATGTTGCATCCAGCGGATCTTTTCCAGCCATAATGCTGTAGATTAGTGAGGCGCCGTCAATATCTGACGCAAATACCCCAACTTGATCAAAAGAGGAAGCATAAGCAATTAAACCGTAGCGGCTTATTCTTCCATAAGTGGGCTTCAACCCCACGGTACCCGTCCATGAGGCCGGCTGCCGAACTGATCCGCCGGTATCGCTCCCAAGAGCAACGGTACACAAACTTGCAGCAACGGCTACGGCGGAACCACCTGAGGAACCACCTGGAACAAAATCAGGGTTCAGATAATTCAAAACCGGACCATACGCCGAAGTTTCGTTCGAACTTCCCATGGCGAACTCATCGCAATTCAAGCGGCCAATAATAATGGCATCTTCGTCCAATAAACGTTGCACGGACGTGGCAGTATAAAGGGATGTAAAGTTCTCTAAAATTCGGGAAGAGGCGCTAACGGTATGTCCTTTGTAACAAAGATTGTCCTTGATACCAATGACAACCCCTGCAAGCTTACCTGCAGTACCTTTGGTTATTTTTTCTTGGATTCGAAGAGCATCGGCTCGGGCAGTGGCCTCGAATACTTCAACAAAAGCGTTTAGATGCTCGTGTTTTCGAATTTGAAGTAAGTACTCATCGAGAATCTCCGTAACAGAACATCCCGACTTAATTGCCGATTGAACCTCCTGAACAGTCTTAAACATTGAAAATTACTTTTCCTCCGTTTGATTTTCATCGCCGGTGGAAGATTTGCTTTCCTCGCCCTTGGCAGCATCTTTAAATTCCTTTACCCCCCGGCCAAGCCCTTTCATTAATTCAGGGATTTTTTTACCTCCAAAAAACAACAAAACAATCACCAAGACAATTATCATTACTTGCCCAGGCCCTACTACTCCTAAAATAAACATATCCTTATATTTAGATAGAACAAAGCTAATAATTAATATCCAATTGGATTTGGCAAAGGAAATTATAATTTTCTTGCCACCTCCACTTCTTCATAGGCCTCGACTAAATCGCCAATTTCAATGTCGTTATATTTATCGATGTTCAAGCCACATTCGTAATTATTCTTCACCTCTTTAACGTCGTCCTTGAAACGCTTCAAGGAACCCAAAACACCGTTGTGAATAACGATTCCATCACGTATGATCCGCACTTTTGCGCTGCGCTTAATAATTCCATCCACGACATAACAGCCTGCTATAGTCCCGACCTTGGTAATTTCAAAAGTTTCGCGTATTTCTGCAATGCCAATAATTTGTTCTTCAATATCCGGTGATAGCATGCCTTCCATCGCAGACTTGATTTCCTCAATAGCTTTATAGATAACGGAGTACAGGCGTATGTCGATTTGCTCAGTTTCTGCAAGTTTTCGGGCAGAAAGCGAAGGCCTCACCTGAAAACCCAAGATTATAGCATCTGAGGCAGAGGCAAGATTGATATCGGCCTCAGAAATAGCTCCAACTCCCTTATGTACAATGTTGACCTGAATCTCAGGCGTAGAAAGACCTAATAAAGCGTCGGACAAGGCTTCAATTGACCCGTCCACATCTCCTTTAACAATGATGTTTAATTCTTTAAAGTCGCCGATTGCTAATCTGCGTCCAATTTCGTCGAGTGTAATGTGCTTGTTGGTTCGTAGGCCCTGTTCTCTGTATAATTGTTCTCTTTTCGTGGCTAAATTTTTTGCTTCCCGTTCGTCATCCATTACTCGGAACTTATCCCCGGCGCTCGGAGCGCCGTTAATTCCAAGTATTGCTACAGGCGTCGCGGGTCCTGCCTCTTTTAATGCCTTTCCATGCTCATCTTGCATGGCGCGAACCCGACCGAAATGACGTCCAACCAATACAATGTCGCCAACCCTCATCGTTCCCGCCTGAACGAGCAAATTCGTGACATAGCCTTTTCCTTTATCCAAAGAAGACTCAATCACGGTACCAACTGCAAATTTGTTGGGATTGGCTTTTAAATCCAATATTTCCGCTTCCAGTAACACTTTTTCCAACAACAAATCGATATTTAAGCCCTGCTTTGCAGAAATTTCTTGGCACTGATATTTACCACCCCACTCTTCTACCAAAATGTTCATTTGCGATAATTGCTCTCGAATCTTTTCCGGGTTTGCCCCGGCCTTATCTATTTTATTAATGGCAAATATCATGGGAACCCCTGCAGCTTGTGCATGCGAAATGGCCTCCTTGGTTTGGGGCATAACATCATCGTCGGCCGCAACTAATATAATCGCTACATCTGTTACCTGAGCTCCTCTTGCCCTCATGGCGGTAAAAGCCTCATGCCCCGGGGTGTCTAAAAAGGTTAATTTTCTGTTGTCAGCCAGCGTAACTGAATATGCGCCAATGTGCTGCGTTATTCCTCCAGCTTCTCCACTCGTTACGTTTGCATTTCGAATTTTATCCAAAAGGGACGTCTTCCCATGATCAACGTGACCCATAACTGTTACTATAGGCGATCTTGATACAAGGTCTTCTGCTGCATCCTCTTGCGCACTCTCCGCATCGTCTACATCTGCACTTACAAAATGGGTTTCAAATCCAAATTCATCTGCTACTATCTGAATGGTTTCAGCATCTAAACGTTGATTGATAGAAGCAAAAATCCCCAATGTCATGCACGCTGAAATGACCTGGGTTGGCTGTACGTTCATCATGCTTGCCAGTTCGGAGACCGTAACAAATTCAGTTAATTTTAAAATCTTATCTTCCGCCTCGGCCGCAAGCATTTCCTCCTGTCTGCGCTGAGCAATGTTGTCGCGCTTGAGTTTCCTGTTTTTCGAAGATCTCGATTTCCCCCCTTGTCCCGATAAACGCGCCAGGGTATCCTTGATTTCCTTTTGAATGTCTTGTTCCGAAATTTCTTTTCTCTCAGGAGAATAGGCTTTTTTATCTCCGGATGTTTTTACGTTGGTTGCAGATGGAGAGGCCTCTATTTTTTTGATCCGCTTTCGCTTCTTTTTGGCGTCCTCGGCGTTATTTGCACCCGATTCCGTTGGTGGCGTTTTTAGCCGCTCAACCGGCAGATCTATTTTTCCTAATACCGTTAAACCACTTAAAACGGTTCGTTCAGCTTTAATGGTCTCCGGTTCTACCTCCGAAATTGCTTCGGTATCAACTGCAGGAATTGTTTTTTGATCCGTTGGTTCGGGGGAAGTTTCGGTCTTTTTCTTGGGTTTTAATTCATCTAAATTGATTTTTCCAACAACGCTGATGTTTTTTTCAGGTGCAAGAATTTTTCGTTTGATTTCTTCAAGATTTATTTCTTCCTCCGAATCTGCACCTTGTGTCTTTATTTGTTCCTCAGATCGTGCATCTTTTAATGAAATTGATTCTTTTCTTTCTTTGGCAACAATGCTTTTTGCTTGTTCTTTCAGGGACTGATCTGCTGCAAATTCCGCTCTCAAAAGGCCGTAATGCTCTGGATCTAACTTTGAGTTCGGATTGGAATCAATGGAAATACCCTTTGACGACAGGAATTCGATAAGGGTAGGCAAACCTACATTCAATTCGCTAGCCGCTTTACTCAACCTAATGGGCCTGTCAGACATAACTTTTTTTAAAAATAATTACTTTATCATTCAAATTCTGCATTGAGAATCTTAAATACTTCCTCAATGGTTTCTTTTTCTAAATCAGTTCTTTTCACCAACTCCTCAACAGACATGTCTAAAACCGCCTTTGCGGTGTCGCAGCCAACGGCTTTCAGTTCGTCAATAATCCAACCGTCAATTTCATCGACAAACTCTTCTAGATCTACGTCTTCAATGTCGGATTCTCCCTCGCGATACACATCAATCTCGTAACCCACGAGTTTTCCAGCAAGTTTGATGTTATTGCCTCCACGTCCAATGGCCAGCGACACTTGATCGGGCTTTAAGAAAACTTTAACCCTTTTATCCTCCTCATGAATTTCCATGGAAGTGATTTTCGCAGGGGAAAGCGCTCTTTGAATAAGTAACTGACGATTTGAGGTATAATTGATCACGTCGATGTTTTCGTTCTTGAGTTCCCTCACAATTCCGTGAATTCTGCTCCCTTTCATTCCAACACAAGCCCCTACAGGATCTATACGGTCATCGTAAGATTCCACAGCAACCTTAGCCCTTTCTCCCGGTTCACGGACAATTTTCTTGATCGTTATCAAGCCATCAAACACTTCAGGGACTTCCAACTCAAACAATCGCTCAAGAAACTCAGGTGCGGTTCTTGAGAGAATAATTACGGGTGTGCTGTTGCGCATATCTACTTTCGAAACAACGGCGCGAATGGTTTCGCCTTTTTTGAAAAAGTCGGCTGGTATTTGTTCTGATTTCGGGAGAATAAGTTCGTTTTGATCATCGTCCATTATCAAAATTTCTTTCTTCCAAACCTGATATACTTCTCCGGTGACAATTTCCCCTACGCGTTCTTTATACTTTTTATAAAGATGATCCTTTTCAAGTTCCAAAATTCGTGAAATTAGGTTTTGTCGTAACGACAAAACGTTTCTTCTACCAAAATCGGAAAATTTAAACTCCTCCGTTACCGATTCTCCAATTTCGAAATCCGGTTCTATTTTTATCGCATCGGAATAAGCAATTTCCAAGTTAGGGTCCTCAACCTCCCCATCGTCTACAATGTCTTATTTAAGAAAATCTGAACATCTCCTTTATCTATATTTACGATAACATCAATGTGCTGATCGGTGTTAAATTTTCTTTTTAACATGGCTCGAAAAACGTCTTCAAGGACGTGTTGCATGGTTTGCTTGTCAATGTTTTTCAGTTCCTTAAATTCGGAGAACGATTCTACTAAATCCGTACTGTTCATGATTTACTATTTAAAAGATATAACGCGTTTAATTTCTTTAATTTCAATTTTATCAAGGCACAACTCCTCCACGACGATTGATTTTTTCTTTTTTTCATTCCGTACCACCCGTTCAACAGATAACCAAAAGGTTCCTTCCTTATAATTAGCCAAAGTGGCCTCAATCAACTCCCCGTTCGTCTTTAAAACTGTTATTTTTCTTCCCGCATTTTTGAGAAACTGTTTTTCGTGACGCAACGGCCTATCCATTCCTGCAGAAGAAACATTCAACTCAAAATCCTCTATCTCACGATTCAAATTGTGCTCAATATTCCTCGATACCGAAATGCAATCCTCTATGGAAACTCCTCCCTTCTCCATGTCTAATTCAACATTGATGACGTTCTTGGCGGAAATCGTTAAATCTACGATAAACAAGCCTTTATCTAATACATCAATGCGCTCTTGGGCCAATTGAATGATTCTATTCTTATCCATGGTTGTAAAAAAAGAGGGGACTTTCGTCCCCTCGTTCTATCCAAATATTTTTACAAAGGTACACCTTTTTGACTTAAAACCAAATAACCAACTATTTAGTTTAATTTTACGGCGATGCTCATTGAGATTGAAGATAAAATCATTTCCGCCGAAGTCTTTCGAAAAAAGTTTGTGTGCGACCTAATTCGATGCAAAGGCGCTTGCTGTGTCGAAGGAGATGCGGGCGCCCCCCTATCGCAAGAAGAAGTCTTCAAACTCACAGAACACCTCGATAACATCGCACCTTACATGAGCAGCGAAGGTTTGGAGGCTATTTCAAAATTTGGCGTTTCCACGACAGATCATGAAGGAGAACCCGTTACCCCCCTGATTAAAGATGGTGCATGCGCTTTTGTTTTTTACAACGAGCAACGCCAAGCCCTGTGCTCTATTGAAAAGGCTCACCTCGAAGGGGCGATAGAAAATCTAAAACCAATTTCATGTTCCCTCTATCCCATTCGCGTCAAAAAATGCAACGATTTCACGGCACTCCAGTATGACGAGTGGTCCATTTGTAAATCGGCATGCAGCCAAGGTGAGCTTTTGGGCATCCCTGTATACCGGTTCTTAAAGAATGCTCTAACAAGAGCTTTTGGAGAACCGTTTTACAAAGAACTTGAACTCGTCGAAAAAGAATTAGAAAATATTCCCGAGTAGCCGGGCATAAAAAAGCCCCTTACGGGGCATTTACTAATGGCTTTCTTCCTCGTTCTCTCCCAAGGGTACGTTTTGAGGGATAAAATCCTCTTCCGAAACATAATTTCCGTTTTTATCTTGTTTCGAATAGTCATATGGCCATCGATATACCACAGGAAGCGCTCCAGGCCAATTGCCGTGAATGTGCTCAACCGGGGCGGTCCATTCAAGCGTGTTGGACCTCCAGGGATTTTGAGGGGCCTTGGGGCCTCGGAAAATGCTGTAGAAAAAGTTGTACAAGAAAATTAACTGGCCCAAAGCTGCAAGGATGGCAAATACGGTAACAATCACATTCAAGTCCATAATCATCGCATACGAATCGGTATCAAATTCGCCATACACTGAATAATTGTAGTAGCGGCGCGGAGCTCCTGCAAGACCAACAAAGTGCATTGGAAAGAATACCCCATAAGCGCCTACAATCGTAATCCAAAAATGAACGTAGCCCATTCGCGTGTTCATCATTTTACCATACATTTTAGGGAACCAATGATAAACACCGGCAAACATTCCAAAAACAGCTGACATACCCATTACTATGTGAAAGTGAGCAACAACAAAATAAGTGTCGTGGATAGCAATATCGAGCGCCGAGTCTGCTAAAATAATCCCGGTAACCCCTCCAGTGATGAAGGTCGAAACCAAAGCTATTGCAAACATCATCGCCGGAGTAAAAACAATAGATCCTCTCCAAAGGGTGGTAATATAATTGAATACCTTAACCGCTGATGGTATTGCAATTAACAGCGTTGTGAAGACAAATACACTCCCTAGAAAGGGGTTCATTCCGGTAATGAACATATGATGGCCCCAAACAATGAACGACAAAAATCCAATCGCCAAGATAGATGCAACCATCGCCTTATATCCAAAAATTGGCTTTCGCGCATTGGTAGCAATTATTTCCGATGAAAGACCCAGCGCGGGGAGCAAAACGATGTAGACCTCCGGGTGGCCTAAAAACCAGAATAAATGCTGAAAAAGCAATGGAGATCCCCCGTGGTTAGTGAGCATTTCCTGTCCAACCATAATGTCAGAAAGATAAAAGCTGGTGCCTGCCAAGCGATCCATTATCAATAAAAGCGCTGCTGACAGGAGTACCGGGAAGGAAAGAACCCCGAGTATAGCTGTTACAAAAAATGCCCAAATGGTAAGCGGCATTCGCAACATCGTCATTCCGGCTGTTCTCAAGTTCAATACAGTAACGATATAATTTAAGCTTCCAAGAAGAGAGCCGGCGATAAAAATAGCCATAGAAATTAGCCACAGCGTCATCCCAAATCCAGAGCCCGTAACAGACTGAGGAAGTGCTGATAAAGGAGGGTAGACCGTCCATCCGGCCATTGCCGGACCATTGCCTGTGGTTCCCCAATCCCCGGGTATGTCCAACCCGAAAATGGAGCCGTTGAAAACGAACATGGACAAAAACATAATCAGGGAGGAAACAAAGAAAAACCAATAAGATAACATGTTTAAAAAACCAGAAGCCATATCTCTTGCACCCAATTGCAACGGAATTAAGATGTTCGAAAAGGTGCCCGATAAACCTCCTGTCAACAAGAAAAACACCATAATGGTTCCGTGAATCGTCACCAAACCAAGATACATGTCCTCTTTTAAAACGCCCTCAGGAGCCCACTGATCTCCTAAAAAGAAATATAAAAAATCAGAACTTTCACCTGGCCATGCCAATTGAATTCTAAAAAGAATGGACAATAGCATTGCTACTAACCCCATG
>Ga0163212_1000724_pt1 | contig 14761 bp, 10 predicted proteins | sample Malawi_45m_30L_FD_113532 | JGI IMG/M metagenome (GOLD analysis project Ga0163212, IMG submission 113532) | Freshwater microbial communities from Lake Malawi, Central Region, Malawi to study Microbial Dark Matter (Phase II) - Malawi_45m_30L | ecosystem: Environmental > Aquatic > Freshwater > Lake...
ATATGGATTTCCTAAAAAATTCATATTTTCCTAAATCGTTTTGTAAATAGGAATAAGGTGAATTGATACGCTTTTGATAGGACATCATTTTCATATCAATTAGATGTAAAAATTCTTTAACATACCATTGTAAAATATGCGTACGGACAGCTTCAAGGAATGATAACAGTTAGTCAGAGACAAGATTTTAGGGATATATACCAATTCAAGTCCAAAAATTAAACAAAAAGGATAAAAAATTTAATTTTTATTAATTTGACACATAAAACAGAATCAACATGAAGTGCAAATCTTCACGGGTAATTATACTACCTTTTTTGTTCATATTAATTAACGGTTGTAAAACAAAACAATCAATTGAACCTGGTTTTGAAGTAGCAGATGGTTTTAACATTGAACGCATCGCAAGTGAACCATTGATAAAGGATCCTGTTGATATTGCCTTCGATGAAAACGGAAATATGCTTGTACTTGAAATGCCTGGTTACCCATTTGAGGATAATCAAAGCAGGGTGCTCATGCTCAAAGACACCAATCAGGATGGAAAAATGGATGTTGCTTCAACATATGCTGCCAACCTAAACATGGCAACATCCTTCATGCTTTTTAAAAAAGGAATACTAGTTGCAGCTCCACCCTATCTGCTTTACTGTAAAGATGAAAACAACGATGAGCAAGTTGAAAAGATAGACACCCTCATGGGGGGATTTTCTACAGGTAACTTGCAACACAATTACAATGGACTCCAGTATGGCATTGACGGTTGGATCTATGCCGCTAATGGTGGAAATGATGGGAAGCCTTTCTGGTGGGGTGACGAAAGCAATACAATTGATCTCAGAGGAAAAGATTTTCGATTTGATATTCAAAATAAAAAGATAGAAACAATTGGTGAATCATCAGGTGGATTCGGACTCGCAATAGACGAATTTGGAAGAATATTTGGCACCCACAATCTTACTCATTCATCGCAAATAGTTTTTCCTGATCGATACATACAAGGAAGAAACTTGTTAATAGACCATACACTACAAAGTATTTCTGACCACGAAGACAATGGTCTCGCAAGGGTTTACCCAATTGGTGAACAAGCAACAAGACTGAATCATCCAGAACAATCTGGTTACTTCTCAGGCTCATGCGGTATCACCTATTATGATGGTGGTTCCTGGGGGAAAAAATACGATCAAACTCTTTGGGTAAACGATGTTGTTTTGAATCTTGTACATGTTGACAAAATAAAAACAGATCAATCAGCTCATAAAGCTGCGCATTTATTCAATGAAAAAGAATTTCTTGCAACATCCGATAGATCTTCGCGCCCCGTTAACTTAGAAGTGGGTCCTGATGGTAACATGTACTTAATTGATATGTATAGAGATGTAATAGAACATCCAGAGTGGATTCCAGATGAACTGGAGAAAACGCTCGATATCAATGCTGGAAAAGAAAAGGGTAGGATTTATAAAATATATCCAAGCACAAATAATCCTATCGTATCCAAAAATTCATTTAAAGATGAATCAATATGTATTAAACACCTTACTCATAAAAATGCATGGTACAGAAAAACTGCTCAAAGAAAGTTAATTGAAAATGGTGTCTCCAACGCAGGTATAATATCATTAAAGAAATTGGCAGATGCTAAATCCCCCTATCACAAAATACATGCTCTGTGGATACTCAAGTCACTCGGAAAATTAGAGCTGCCTATTTTATTACATGCACTAGAGGATCCGTCAGCCGGGATCAGAGAAAATGCATTAATTATATCTGAAAATTTTACTGAACATGCGTCTGTGATAGAAAGCATGATTAAATCCATCCAAGACAAAGAACCGAGAGTGGCTATGCAAGCCGCTTTGAGTGTTAGCACTCTACCGACCGAAAGCATATCTCAGTACAGAAAGTTGATATTGCAATCACTGAAAGAAACAGTTGGTGATAGGTGGAATATTGCAGCGAAAACATTAGCCGTTAAACAATTCCCATTGGAGGCATTTGATGCTCTTACCCATTCCAAAAATCAATCCTCTTTACTTGCATCCATCGCATTGCAATTGAAAGACTCTGCTTCGGCAATTGAAAATATGTTAATGGTAATTCAAAAATATAAGTTACCCGTTGGTACAATCAAAGAGATTCTTGAACAACTGAACAGAGGTGAGGCAAAATTTGAAAGTCAAATAATTGAACCAGTATTAAATAGTTTAGAATCCATCGATATTGCTGTCATCCCCGAAATAGCAAAACTTAGAAGTCGTTTTCAACTTCAACCCTCTCAATCTTTCATTACATATAGTAAACTAGCTATCCAAAAAGTAAACGATGTCTCTTTATCTGAAGATGAAAGACTGAAACAGTTATCTATAATAGCACTGCTACCATATAAAGAAAAATCAAATTCCTTATATACATGCCTGCAAAATAATCAGCCTTTGAAGATACAGGAGCAGGCATTACTGCAACTTTCAAAATATAAGGATAAGGAGATCGGAGACAAAGTCATATCGGTCTGGAATGAATTAAGCCCAAGCACAAGAAGATACGCAAGCGATTTGCTACTTTATACCGATGTACATCACGATGCATTGCTAACTGCCTTAGAAGATAAAAAGATCAATATCGGAGAAATGAATTTTGATTTGGAGCGAAGAAGAATTTTAATTGCCTGGACAGATGATGTGGCTATAAAAAACCGTGCAAAGAAATTATTCTCTGATGAGGAAATTGTCAGTAGAAAGGAAGTTATGGAAAAAATGAGGCCTGCGCTTGCACTCAATGGTAATCCTAACAATGGGCAAGAGGTTTTTCAAGCGATTTGCAGCAATTGCCATAAATACGGAAATATCGGTAATGAGGTAGGTCCGGTGCTAACTGAAATCAATCGCAAAAGCAAAGAATCCATCATGCACGGTATAGTTGATCCAAATGCAGCAGTTAATACTCAATACATTAGCCACCGAGTAGAAACAAATGATGGAACTATTCATATCGGTATTGTTGATACAGAAAATGACCAATTTATAGCGATCAAGAAAATGGGTGGAGAGAAAGTCACGATCCAAAAAAAAGATATGAAAAAAATGAATTCTATGGGCACATCATTGATGATGGAGGGACTTGAAGGAAGTATGACGCATCAGGAAATGGCAGATCTCTTGGCATTCCTTCAAAAAAAATAAGGTTATTTGCTCATGGGGACTTGAATCGCTTCAGCAGTTTGATGTGATGGCTTGAATGATTCACCCAAGAGATTCGTTAGTGTCGGAATCAGTTGCTTCTGAAAGTATTGATGATTGAACTTAGCTTCTCCTGTTGCTTTTACTTTTGGACCCAACAGGACAAACCATGTTTGATGTGCATCAGTGAAAGGAGTGAAAAAAGGACTACCTACTCATTGTATTGGGATACGATTGTAGGGTTAGAAAGTAGGTTATTATGGGATTTTCTCAAAGAGGGTAGTATAACCAAAGGAATGGACCTTTTAATGGTTTCTGTGGGGGTTAGATTGGGTGAGTCAAAAGTAACAAAGCTCATTCATCATTTTCAGCCAGAGAATTATAAGTATGTTGATGCTGCACTATCCATTTTGAGATAAACTTATCTCTTTTATTGTATACAATTACTTAAGAAAAAAAATATTTTTCTAGGGTTACCTCTTTTCTTCTTTTGGTATTAAATCTTGTCTTACTCCTCGATTTGCTTGCATGCCTTAGTTGACATGTGATGAACTATTTACCAAAAATTAGAATTATGAAAGCGAACCGTGCATTTTCTTTTAAGAATCTCGTAATGTTTATTGCAGTTGTTTCATTTAGTGTATCCGCTGCAAATGCCCAAAAGTCTGTTGCTCCGTTGCAAAATTCACTAACTTTTGCTGGTACAGTTGATGGCCACATGAATTTTTTGTTGAACTATGATAATGAGTTGGGCGAAAAGTTTATTGTTTTGATTGCAGATGCAAATGGGAACGTTCTTTTCGAAGAAGTATATGCTGAAAGAAAGTTCAATAGAGTTTTCAGTATTCCAGTTGAATTTGGAAATATTTCGCTCACTATTACAAGTTTCAAAAGTAAAAATGATAAAAGATTTCAGGTTATAACTGAACGCAGACTTTTAGAAGAAGTTACTGTATCCAAGCCCTCAGTGAAGCCTTAATATAAAAGGGCTGTGTGTGCAGCAGATTAGCGTGAAATACTTTGATTCACTAAACGAGTATAATCTTTTAAACTTTCAGGAGTTAAAGGAATTTATGACTCTCAAAAAATTTGGATGTATAAATGTAATCAGATATGTGACTTTTCCTGAAGTTGATAGAAATAAAATATGTGGTAATGTTTATTCACTCTATTCACCATCATTCTATTTCAGTAGTAACTCCTCAATTAATACTGAATAGAACCCCCCCAATAGTTATAAGCATCTCAACTCTGGAACTATTAACCAAAGTAATTTATGAAATAGATTAACTATGGATTAAGGGTGGGAGACGGTCACCCATAACTCATACTATATCACCCAAAGAAACGAATAGGATTCACCAATATTGATATTCTATTTTGGTTTTCTTCCCGTATAAGTATTACCAAGAAATCCCAAACACATTACTTTAAAAAACTATTTTTAAAGTATCTTTACTTCTAATATATAAAATGAGATTTTTCTTGACCATAGGAATCACGCTTTCGCTTTTATGCGGATTATCCTATTTGTCCATCTCTCAACGGCAGATTCGTCAAACACTTGCTATTGAAATGAACGACTTCGATGTGGATAAAACTTCAGAAACAAGCTCTGAGGAGGTTGAATTGAAAGAAAACATCGAAGCCATTGACCACACTTCTTGTTATTCCTACACATATTTCAAAACAAAATTGAACTGCATGTTTGCACATAAAGAAACATGGGTCAAACATTTTGTCGATGAAATTTCTACGCCTCCTCCCGAAGCGTAAGAGTTGATCTCTCTCTTCTACTTTTTCCTAATTTCTTAATTGCCACATCATGACAATGACAAAGGTCATTCCCGTTTATTCCGTATCTATCTTATTACTTTTGCTCTCTTCCTGCAGTAATAAATCTGAAAACAGTTCAGAGAAAGAGCAAACCTTTACTATAACCAGTCCTGTAGTCAAGGATACTGTTATTAAAAAAGAATACATCGCTGAGATACAATCTTTGCAAAATGTTGAAATCAGAACACATGTGAAAAGCTTCATCGAGAAAATCCATGTCGATGAAGGTGCAACAGTAAAACATGGACAATTACTATTTACCCTGGCAAGCAAGGAATTCAAAGAGAATCTTTTGAAGGCCAATGCAAACTACAAAACACTGATGGCAGAATTGAAATTGGCAGAAGTGGAATTGAAAAATACACAACTGCTCTTGGATAAAAATATCGTGTCAAAAAGTGAATTGGAAATTGCAAAAGCCAGAAAAGAGGCGATAGAAGCCAAGATAGAGGAGGCAGCATCTGCTATTTCGATTGCTCAGGTAAATCTCTCTTATACCCAGGTCAAGGCTCCCTTTGATGGCGTGATCAACCGGATTCCCCTCAAGATGGGAAGCTTGGTAATGGAGGGAGATTTACTTACGAGCATTTCCAACAACAAAGAAGTTTTTGCCTACTTCAATGTATCAGAACAGGAATTCACAGAACTGATGAGTGAGAATAAAATCAATCAGATGGAAGAAGTGGAATTCCTGATGGCCAATGATGAGATATTTCCCAACAAAGGAAAAGTAGAAACCATTGAAAATGAGATCAACAAAAACACCGGCAATATTGCCTTTCGTGCAAGGTTTAAAAATCCCAATCTGATGCTTAAACATGGTGCCAGCGGAAAGATTTTGGTAAAAGAGGATTTGAATCAGGCAATCCTCATTCCTCAGAAATCAACCTTTGAAATTCAGGATAAAATTTATGTATACATCGTGGATGCAAGTGGTAAAATCAAAGCAAAAAATATTCAGCCAAGATCAAGACTGAACAACTTATATGTTGTGCATGAAGGCATCCAACCCAATGAAATGTTTCTGTATGAGGGAATTCAACTGGTAAAAGATGGAGATCAAATCAAATTTGAAAAGACCAGCTTTTAAATCCATGGCATTCCCTTTAAAATAAGTTTATGATCAGAACCTTTATCAACAGGCCAATCCTGTCCATCGTTATTTCGATCATTATTACGATCCTGGGACTCATCTCCCTTTCCAATCTTCCAGTTACACAGTTCCCAGACATTGCTCCACCTGAAGTAAATGTCATAACAAAATATACAGGTGCCAATGCAGAGGCCTGTGTAAAAGCGGTTGTCACTCCACTGGAAAGAGCCATCAACGGTGTACCGGGCATGGCCTACATGTCATCTATTTCAGGTAACGATGGTACGAGCATCATCCAAATAGTATTCAAGACAGGTACGAATCCAGATATCGCTGCTGTGAACGTACAGAACCGTGTTACTTCTACATACGATGAACTCCCCGAAGAAGTAATCAAGGCAGGTGTAATCATTGAAAAAGTCCAGAACAGCATGTTGATGTATGTAAACATACTCAGCACCGACACTACAATGGATGAAAAATTTTTATACAACTACAGCGATATCAATCTATTGGCTGAGTTGAAAAGAATTGAAGGCGTTGGATTTGCCGATATCATGGGATCCAGAGATTATTCCATGCGTATTTGGTTGAATCCGCAGAAAATGACCAACTATGCCATTTCAACGGATGATGTGATCAACAGTCTCAAACAACAAAACATTGAAGCAGCTCCGGGTAAGATTGGAGAAAACTCCGGCAGAACCAGTCAGACACTTCAATATGTATTGAAGTACACCGGAAAATTCACCACACAGGAACAATACCAAAACATCATCATCAAAACAGATGAAGGCGGAGAAATCATTCGATTGAAAGACATTGCGGAAATTGAATTTGGTTCACAAGAGTACGATGTCTTGTCAAAAGAAAACGGAAAACCATCTGCGGCTATTCTGCTGAAACAACGTCCGGGTAGCAATGCCCGCGAAGTCATCAAGAATATTAAAAACAGATTGGAAGAACTCAAGAAAAATTTTCCTCCAGGTGTTACCTACACCATCAGCTATGACGTATCTGCATTCCTGGATGCAAGTATCAAGGATGTGATCAAGACACTGATCGAGGCATTCATCCTTGTTTCACTGGTGGTATTTATTTTCTTACAGGATGTAAAATCAACCCTTATACCTGCCATTGCAGTTCCAGTTTCATTGATCGGGACTTTCTTCTTCATGCAGCTGTTCGGATTTTCCCTGAACATGATCACACTGTTCGCTTTGGTATTGGCCATTGGTATTGTTGTGGACAATGCCATTGTAGTGATTGAGGCTGTCCATGCAAAAATGGAACACCAGAACATTGGGGCAAAAGTTGCCACCATGCAAGCCATGAATGAAATCAGCGGAGCCATCATCGCCATCACTCTGGTGATGTCGGCTGTATTTATTCCTGTTGCTTTCATGCCCGGATCTGCTGGTGTTTTTTACAAGCAGTTCTCACTTACAATGGCCATCTCCATAGTATTGTCGGGTGTGGTGGCATTGACACTCACACCAGCCTTGTGTGCCTTGATGCTTAGCAATGACGGACACAATCAAAAAAATAAATTTACTGCTTCGTTCTTTAAAGCCTTCAACAATTGGTACGATGATCTCTCTGGCAAATACAAATGGTTTGTTGAAACATTTGCCGCCAGAAGAATCATGGTCTATGGTTCACTCGTATTATTTCTGGTCATCACAGGTGCGCTCGGTTCAATCATCCCTACCGGATTCATTCCAAATGAAGACCAGGGAACCATCTATGCCAGCATTACAACTCCCTCAGGTGCAACATTGGAGCGAACTGAAAAAGTAGTGGACGAAGTGCAAAAAACTGCGCAACAAATGCAAGAAGTTTCTTCGGTATCAACCCTGGCTGGATTCAACGTTCTTTCAGATGGAACAGGTGCTTCCTATGGCATGAACCTGATCAGCTTAAAAAAATGGGATGCAAGAAGCAAGAGTGATAAGGACGTGATTGAAGAATTGAAAAAAAGAACTTCGTATATAAAAGACGCCAAAATTGAATTCTTCACCCCGCCGCCTATCCCCGGATTTGGAAATGCAAGTGGTTTTGAATTGCGTTTGCTGGACAAAACAGGAAAGGGTGATTTGAAATACCTGGAAACCATAGCAAAAGGTTTTGCAGATACACTCGACAAGCGAAAAGAATTATCGAATGCCTTCACAACATTCGATGCAAGCTTCCCTCAATACTTGGTCAAGATAGACAATGCAAAAGCTGCCCAAAAAGGAGTGATCGTTGCCGATGTGTTGAATACACTTCAAACCTATCTAGGAAGTGAATATGCCACCAACTTCATCCGATTCGGTCAATTGTACCGTGTGATGGTACAGGCCTCGCCAGAATACAGAACCAAACCAGAGGATGTACTGGGACTCTTTGTCAAAAACAAAAACGGAGAGATGGTTCCCACTTCTGCATTTTTAGAAATTGAAAAGATTTATGGCCCTGAGGTAGTAACCCGATACAATATGTATCCCTCTGCCATGATCAATGGTGAACAGCAGAAGGGATACAGCAGCGGACAAGCAATCGATGCAGTGAAAGATGAGGCGAAGAAAAATCTTCCCAAAGGATTTGATTATGACTGGGCAGGATCCTCCAGAGATCAGGCGAATGCTGGCAATCAATCTCTGATCATCTTCGTTGTTTCATTGCTCTTCGTGTACTTGCTTTTGAGCGCGCAATACGAAAGTTTTCTTTTGCCGCTTCCAGTGATTCTCTCCTTACCTGCAGGGATTGTTGGTGCTTTTGCTTTTCTATGGGCACTCGGACTCGAAAACAATATCTATGCACAGGTTGCTATGATCATGTTGATCGGATTGTTGGGGAAAAATGCAATCCTGATTGTTGAATTTGCTTCTCTCAAACACAAAGCAGGTGCTACGCCGCTTGCAGCGGTCATTGAAGGTGCATCATCCAGATTGCGTCCCATTTTAATGACATCTTTTGCATTCATCGCAGGACTCCTTCCATTGATGTTTGCATCAGGTGCAGGCGCCATTGGAAATAAAACGATTGGCTCTGCAGCAGCAGGCGGAATGCTGTTTGGAACCATACTGGGTGTACTGCTGATACCTGGACTCTACCTGATTTTTGCAACAATGCAAGACAAAAAAAGAACAAGAAGAAATCCGGAGATGATTCCGTTGACAGAATCAAAATAATCAAACATGAAAAAAACATTTAACATACTGATTTTTCTGCTTGCAACGGCTGCTTGTCGCGTTCCACAAAAGCTCGCGTTGCAACCGCAAACAGATGAATCTATCTCCAGCATCTTCAAGGCAGACAGCGTCAACAGTGCAAAGCTGGGCTATCAGACATTCATTGCTGACAAAGATCTCAAAAATATCATTGATACCGTTCTTGCTTACAATCCTGATTTGAAAAATGCTATTCAAAGAATGGAATATGCAAAAGCACAGAGCAGGATTTCAAATGCATACTTGTACCCACAGGTAAATCTCTTTCCTCAAAGCAGTTTGAGAAAATTCGGACTCTATACAATGGATGGTGCAGGCAATATTGTAACAGATATGGAAAAAGGGAAACTTGTTCCTGTTCACTTGCCTGACTTCTATCTCGGTGCGCAGTCAAGTTGGGAAATTGACCTCTGGAGTAAATTAAAAAACAGAAGAAAAGCAGACTATGCAAGGTTCCTGGCTTCTACTGAAACAAAAAATTTAATACAAACTGGTTTGATTGCGGAAGTGGCGAGATTGTATTACGAGTGGAAAGGCGCACAACAAAACAAATCACTCTTGGAAGAAACCATCTCCCTTCAACAAGAGGTGGTGGCATTGGCAAGGGTTCAAAAAGAAGCCGGACAAATAACAGAATTGGCGGTACAACAATTTTTTGCCCAATTGAAAAATTTTGAAGGCATGTTGAAATCAGTCGATCTGGAAATGATCAACATAGAAACATCCCTCAATATACTGGTGGGAAAGAAAATCAAACAGGATATTCTTCATGTAAGTAAAAATGCTATTCAAACATTGCCCAATGTATACGCAGGATTGGCATACGACCTGATCCAAAATCGACCAGATCTGAGACAAGCTGAATGGATGTTGAAAGCATCCAATTATGATGTGGCATCCGCCAGAGCTGCATTCTATCCATCGCTGTTGTTGAACAGCATGGTTGGATTGCAGGCTTATAGAACAGGACTGCTTTTCAATCTCCCCTCTTCATTGGCATACAGTGTCATTGGAGGATTTGCCGGACCCGTATTCAACAGAGGAATCATCAAAGCCGAATACAGCAAAGCAACAGCTATGCAACAGGAGGCCTTGAACAATTATGAGAGCACCTTGAATAAATCATTGCTCGAAGTGAGTCAGCAGATAAAATCCATCGAGCAACTCAGAGAAATGTTCAATGCCAAAGATATGGAAGCAAGTACATTGAAAACATCTATTGAGACAGCAACCGACCTCTTCAAAACTGGCAGGGCAAACTACCTGGATATCTTACTTACCAGACAAAATGCTTTGAGGGCAAATATGGAATTGATTGATATCAAAAAAGAACAATTTATTGCACGGATCAACCTCTACCGTGCACTGGGTGGTGGATGGAGATAATTAATATGGTGGTAATAAATTTTATGTAAGTTTGACCAGATCAAACTATTCGCTTGTTACGAATTTTTATTTCTTTTTTTATCTACTGTGCTGCAACGTGTTTGTTTGTAGATGCACAGACAAACAATGATTCTATCAAATCATTGAATGAAGTAACCATTCAATCATTCAAGCAAAAATCTTCTATTCAGCAGCTTCCCTATTCCGTTCAGTCGGTGAGCAAAAAAGACCTGCAACGAACAAATGCCAGAACACTGCCGGAAAGCATGATGTACCTCCCTGGTGTGATGATACAAAAATCAAATCATGGAGGCGGGTCGCCTTTTATCCGCGGACTAACCGGAAATCAGGCATTGATTGTGGTAGATGGCATCCGATTGAACAATTCCATTTTCAGATACGGTCCCAATCAATACATGAACCTGATCGAGCCCGATCTGATAGATAAAGTTGAAATTTTAAAGGGAAGTGGTGCCGTTCAATACGGCAGTGATGCGTTGACAGGAGTCATTCATCTGGAGACGAATCAATTGTCGTTCAGTGAGAATCCCAAATGGAATGCGAAGTTGAATACGCGTTTCACGAACAGGTCAATGGAAAAATCTGTACGCCCCTCGCTTGGATACCAAAGCAAAAATATCTCCATTCAAGCCAGTGCGGCATTCAAAGAATTTGGCGACTTGGTTGCCGGCGGTGACATTGGTAGACAATCTCCTTCCGGATACAACGAATCCAGTCAGCAGATCAAGGCCATGATTCAACTTGGCAAAGGATGGACATTGAAATCAAGTTACCAGCAATTGTACCAACCCGATGTACCTGTTTTTTTCAAATATGTATTTGAAAATTTTAAAACGAATACTTCTGCGCCCATCAACCGGTCCATGGGATATGCCATACTCAATAAGACATTCAAGAGTGGAAAATTTGATGAATTGTTATTTTTTGTTTCAAGACAACGTATTGAAGAAAAAAGAAAATTGCAAAAGAACGGAAGCACACAGTTGCGGACGGAATATGATGCAGCAAGGACCATTGGATTCGGTGCTGAATTGAAAAATACTTTTTCATCATCCTGGCATGCAACAACAGGTATTGATGTATACAGCGATCTGGTGAATAGCACAAGAGCAGATCAATCTACGTTGGATGGATCCAGCAAATCACTCAGGGGTTTATATCCAGATGATTCCCGATACCAGAGTTTCTCGATCTATCATCTGCATCACTTTAGGTGGAGAAATTTTCAAATAGAAGCAGGCACCCGATACAACAGGTACAAGGCCATCATTAAAGATGCAACGCTCGGAATGGTGAATATGCAGCCCAAAGCATTGATTTTTCAGGCGGGTGCAAGTTATCAATTGATAAAAAACCTTTTTGTTTACGGGAATATTTCCGAGGGATTCAGGGCTCCGAACATAGATGATCTTGGTACGCTGGGAATTGTAGATTTCAGGTATGAAAAACCCAACTATGATTTGCAACCTGAAAAATCACTCAATACAGAAGTTGGTATAAAATTATACAACAAACGGATTCAGGCTGAAGCATCAGTATTCAGGACTGATTTACGCAATTTGATCACACGCATCAAGACGAATCAAAACATCGGTGGCTATGATGTATACGAAAAGGAGAATGTAGACAAGGGTTATATCAAAGGTGCAGAGATAAGCATGCAAGTAAACACATCGAAGCATGTATATATCAAGGGAAACATCACATCTCTCTATGGTCAGAGCATTACACGGAATGAACCATTGAGAAGAATTCCACCACTGACCACGAATTTAATTACTGGATATAAGTTCAAAGAACATGAGGTGGGAATGATCTATTCCCATACAGATCCACAATACAGACTTGCACAAGGTGATAAGGATGATGTTCGGATTGGGAAGAATGGCACGGCAAGATTCAATGTAGTATCGCTGTTTTCAAGATTCAATTTGAAACATTTCACAACTCAGCTTTACCTCAACAACCTGACAAATACTGTATATAAAACACACGGTTCAGGTATTTATGAGATGGGGAGGTCCATCACAGCATCATTCAGTTTTTTCTTATAATGTATACTTCCCCTGCAGCGAATATTTTAAATGGTTGGTAAACCCTTCCCCAATTTATTCGCTGCTCGTTCCAGTCAGATTGATCAAAAATAAGCATATAAGAATTTCCAACAACCCTGATACTATCGCCTTCTACAATTGCTGCAGTTGACTCATCTAGCGCCATCCCAAAGACATTTGGATATTTTTCCAGTATGGGTACTAGATCAAATTGCCTGTTCCTGGCGAGTACATGTTGATCAATAGCTGTTTTTTTCATAAAAGAAAAACCTTCTGCAAAACTTTTTGAAACACTTGGATTTTTTCGATGATCGCCGCCAATTAGCAATGAGCCCATGATGGTTGCACCAGCGGAGGTCCCCATGATAACTCCACCTCTATCAAGCAGTTTAAGCATAGCATGCAGTGTTGCAGTACCTCCGTAAACCTTTGCAAGATTCTCCTGATCACCACCGCCTATAAAAATTCCTTTTGCATAGTCAATTAGTGCAGGTAAGTCTTTTTCGTTGGCCTTTTCATTACTCCTTGTATGTACTGTTTTCAAATTATTAAATCCCCTAATAATAAATTTTTTTAAGTGTTCACCGGCTTGAATCCAAGATTCATCTTCGGTTGCGGTGGGAATGTATACAATCGGCTGATCTTTCCCTCCAATTTTCCTAGCAAATATATTAAATATGGTATCAGGTATTTCTCCGCCGCCTATGATGATAAGACTGCCTTTATGATTGTATTCTTGTGCGGCTGTAGCTAGACCCAAAAAGATTATTAAAGTTATTAATACTCCCTTTCGTGATTTATATTTGTAAATTGTCATCTGGTATTATTTTTATATTCAAATATTTTTTAATTCACTTTTAATATTTTTGATATGGTAATACTAAATACATATTTAATTTATAATTTATAGATATTTAGGAGCTAGTTTTTATGGATTAAAAAATTCATTGATATGCTAGCTCTTCTTTTATGAGCGCAGTTGATTAATTTTTTTTCAGCTTAAATAAATTTATCAGAAGCTAGTATATTTTACTCTGTAAAGTTCTTTTTGATTTTAATAACAAATAGTTTGCTTGATAAGTAATTTTTAAAATTCCGGTATGATTTAAAAATATTCTAGTTGTTTTTTATATGAGCTTGATTGACCTTCAAACTTTTGAGCTAATTTTTTAGAAATCCAAAAAATATTTTATTTAAAAATATTTTTTAATATTCGATTTCAATTTTATCTAAAACCAAGGTAAAAGATTCATTTTTTTTATTTCCAATTAAAAATGCAATTTCTTCGATTGAATTTCCAGCAAAGTTCGGAATATTCATAGTTTGTCCTCGAAATGATGGGTACAAATCTTTTAAATTAATAATGATATTTTCCCAATATCCAGATGTCTTAAAATTTGTTATGTATGAGTAGTAAGTGTTACGTTTATTTTTTACTCTGAATTGGTATTCTTTACCATCACCCTTTAGTCTTATGTTTATTTTACTATCTTTTGTTGTATTGATTTTTTCAAATTGGTAACGTACAGAGGAAAATCCACCATTATTTTCAAGTGACACATCGCCCGAGAATACACCGTTGCCATCACTGTCAATTTTGAATTGACCATTTGATCTTCCACCCATGACAACATCATCAACAATTCTCCAGTCGCTTATATTTGCATCGTCATTAAAATCAAAAACCAATTGTGAGTTGATTAAAAGGGCCATTATAGTCGATATGAGTAATTTCATTTAATAAATTGATTCCCAAAGTTTTACTTCTATATCAATTAAATATAATCAAAAATTCCATCCCTTCACCTACATCCACATCCATTTTCCCTGTAAAAACACATTGTATTAAAAAGGACAATTGACACTGCAATATAGAAAAAGATATTTTATTTTCTTATTTTGTATTTCATATTTATGGCCATGAAATTCATCCTTCCTATTGTAAATCGTCAGCATAAAGTGGACTTTTTATAG
>Ga0163212_1000728_pt1 | contig 14714 bp, 8 predicted proteins | sample Malawi_45m_30L_FD_113532 | JGI IMG/M metagenome (GOLD analysis project Ga0163212, IMG submission 113532) | Freshwater microbial communities from Lake Malawi, Central Region, Malawi to study Microbial Dark Matter (Phase II) - Malawi_45m_30L | ecosystem: Environmental > Aquatic > Freshwater > Lake ...
ATCTGTTCCTGTGCCCAGCCCCAGCCTGCCAACGCTTCGCCGCTTTACAACCGTGTCTGGCACAGTCAGGCGGCGACTCTTGCTGTTCTCCTGCTGCAGCGCTTTGCTGCTCGCACAGCATCGCACCCAGGCTGCCTCGACCGAACACTGGAACTTCGAAAACGACATCATCCCGATTCTGTCGCGTTTCGGCTGCAATACTTCAGGCTGTCACGGCAAGGCTGAAGGTCAGAATGGTTTTAAGCTGTCCGTTTTCGGTTCAGACCCGGAAGCCGATTACGACGCCGTCGTTAAAGAAAACTTTGGACGCCGCGTTTCCCCGGCTGCTCCCCAACAAAGTCTGCTGTTGCTGAAGGCGACTGGACAAGTGCCCCACGGAGGCGGTTCACGGATCCCGCCGACGCATCCGCAGTACCTGCGCATGAAAGACTGGATCTCGGCCGGCATGCCGCAGGGGTCAGCAGCCGACCCCAGACTGTTGCGTATAGAAGTGCGGCCGGAACAACTGCAAATGGCAATGCAGCAGTCAGTCGAACTTCGTGCAACCGCATTCTGGAGTGACGGTCGCTCGGAAGATGTCACCGGGCTGGCCACATGGCAAACCAACAGCGACGCAGTGGCCAGTGTCGATGAGTTTGGCAACGTGCGCACGGGGCAGGTGCCTGGCACTGTCGCCGTCATGGCCAGTTTCCTCGGCCGCGTTGACCTCTTTCAGGCTCTGGTGCCACACCCTGTTCAACCCTCCGCTGACGAACTGTCCCGCCTCGCCCGCCTGTCGCAGTCACCCGTACTGTTCGACCGCATCGTGGCCGCTCGGCTCACCGAACTGGGTATTGCTCCGGCGGCCGCCTGCGACGATGCGACCTTCCTGCGTCGTGTCAGCATTGATCTCACTGGCACACTGCCCACCGCTCAGCAGGCTCGCGAATTTCTTTCAGATCCGTCAGTCGATCGCCGCCAGAAACTTGTTGACCGGCTGCTGCAGACGCCGGAATTCACTGATTACTGGGCGATGAAGTGGGCCGACCTGCTGCGAGTCAATCGCAGAACTCTGGGACGCAAGGCGGCGTCCGCATACTACCGCTGGATTCATGACAGTGTCGCCGAAAATTCTCCCCTCGATCAGTTTGTCTCACGGCTGCTGACCGCCGAAGGACCCCTTGCCAGTAATCCGGCCGGCCATTTCTACAAGGCTGTCACCGATCCCAATGACCTCGCCAATACAGTGTCTCAGGTCTTCCTCGGCGTGCGCGTTGAATGTGCTCGCTGTCACCACCACCCGTGGGATCGCTGGAGCCAGTCGGACTACCACGGCATGCAGGCTTTCTTCACTCAGATCAGCTTCAAGAAGCTGGGGGACTCCGATGCACTGCTGACCGCTGGTACAACGCCGACTGTGCATCCGCGCTCCAGACAGCCGGTCTTTGCTCACGCACTCGATCAGCCTGCACCGGAACAGAGCCCGCCGGGCGATCGCCGCAGACTGCTGGCAGGCTGGCTGACGGCCCCCGACAACCCGTGGTTCGCCAGCAATCTGGCCAACCGCACATGGGCCCATTTTCTGGGTCGCGGACTGGTCGAACCGGTTGACGATTTCCGATTGACAAATCCCGCCAGTAACCCCGAATTGCTGGGAGCACTCGCGAAAAAGCTGACGGAATTGAAATTTGACTATCGGCAGTTCGTACGAGCCATCGTGCTGTCGCAAACTTACCAGTCCGGCACCGACGCCACGCCCAGCAATGCTGTCGACGAACAAAATTACTCCCGCTATCCCATGAAACGTATGGATGCGGAAGTTCTGCTGGATGCGGTTTCGCAGGCCACGGGAGTCGCAGAAGAATTCCCCGGCATGCCCGCCGGGACACGCGCCATCCAGCTATGGGACAGTCATTTGCCCCACCAGTTTCTCGAACTGTTCGGTCGACCTGTGCGGGAGACAGCCTGTGAATGCGAACGGGTCACAGAGCCGACGGTATCGCAGGTTCTGCACGTTCTGAATTCGCCGCAGATCGAATCGCGGCTCAGACACGCCAATGGTCGGATCGCTGAATTATGTCGGCAGCACTCAGATGATCGGCAGCTGATTGAAAACCTCTATCTGACGTGTTACAGCCGTCAGCCCACCGCAGATGAACAATCTGCGGCACTGCAGCACCTGGCAAACGCCCCCGATCGACTGGAAGGCGCTGAAGACCTGTTGTGGAGCCTGATGAATTCCCTCGAGTTTCTGGTAAACCACTGATATGAAACGCTCATACTATTGCGATGGAATTCGACGTCGGGACCTGCTGCATTTGGGTGTCGCCGGTACTGCCGCCTGCGGACTGACTCTGCCAGGCCTGCTGGCTGCCGAGCAGGCTCAAAAGTCACGCAGTCCGAACGCGCGTGACGGTATGTCGCTGATCATCGTATTCCTCCAGGGTGGCTTATCCACCATTGACACCTGGGACATGAAGCCGGATGCGCCGCCCGAGTTTCGCGGCGAGTTTAATCCGATCGACACGAATGTTCCGGGAATTCAGGTGTGCGAGCATTTGCCGCGACTGGCACGTCAGTTTGACAAGTTTGCACTCGTGCGTTCCTTCACCAACCCAAACTCGGATCACGGACCGGCCGACCACTACCTGCTGACCGGCTATCGCCCCGGGCCCGGCTTCAACGGCGGACTCAAGCCAAACAATCAGAAACCGGCGCATGGAGCCGTCATTTCACGGCAGCTCGGTCCTCGCGGCTCCGTACCACCCTACGTTTGCCTGCCCAAAATGCACAACAGTGCCGGTTCGTCCTATCTCGGCTCTTCCGCAGCTCCCTTTGTCGTTGATGCGGACCCCAGCGCGCCCGGGTTTACCGTTCCCGACCTGATGCCCCCGGTCACAGTCCGGGCTGATCGGCTGGATTCACGCCGCAGTCTGATGAATCGCATCAATCGCTTTCAAAAAACGACCGAGCTCGCAGCAAACCGCGGGGCACTGGCGATGGACACATTTCAGCAAAAAGCCTTTGATCTCATGACGTCCGAAGCGACTCGGGCAGCTTTTGAAATCTCAGCCGAACCGGACGGACTGCGGGACGAATACGGCCGACATTCACTCGGCCAGTCCTGCATTCTGGCCCGCCGACTTGTGGAAGCCGGTGTTCGCTGCGTGCTCATCGACCACACCAACTGGGATACTCATTATTCAAACTTCAGCGTGCTGAAGAACGATCTGCTGCCGCATCTGGACAGTGCCATGAGCACTTTGTTTCGTGATCTGCACGATCGAGGACTGCTGGGAAAAACTATGGTGCTGGTCACCGGGGAATTTGGCCGCACACCCCGGATCAATAAAGACGCCGGACGCGATCACTGGGGCCCCAGTACAGCCATCGCCATCGGCGGAGGAGGAATCCGGGGTGGAAACGTCGTCGGAGCTTCTGACGCTCGCGCTGAAAAACCGGCGACCGAGCCGTTCGGCCCCGAAGACCTGGCAGCCACCATCTACCATGTGCTCGGAATCGACCCTCAGACGCTGTTTCATACCGCCGAAGGTCGACCAATACCCATCGTCCCGGGCGAAGGGCGAGTGATTCAGCCGTTGTTTTCCTGACATCTTGTGAAGGCACGCCCGTGTTTCGCCTTACGTCCTCAGTCAGAAGCTTCGCTGCAGCCTGTGCCGGCGGTCTGTTGATCGGACTGCTCGGCTGGCTGCAGCCCTGCACAATACAGGCTGATGAGCCCACCGCCAGCTATATCTTCCCTGCCGGTGGCCAGCGTGGAACCACAGTCGAGTTCCACGTCGGCGGTCACTACCTGCACGACAAAGCAGCTTTCCATATCGACTGGTCACCCGGTGAGTATTCCAGGAAGCTCAGTCGGCAGCCGCACACACTTTGGTTTGAAGGTCCGCTGCTGCCTTTGCCAGAGTCTCAGCAGAAAGAGGATTATCCGGTCGACCATCGCGGAACCATCCGGATTGCCGCAGATGCCCGTGAGGGCATTCGGTGGTGGCGCGTCAGTACGTCTCAGGGAGTGACTTCCGGGATGCCGTTCATCGTTGGCGAACTGCCGGAGATCACCGAACAGGAAATTGAAGGTCGTCCGATTCCTGCTGAAGTGAACCTGCCTGTAACCATTAACGGTCGCATCTACCCGCGTGAAGACATCGATATCTGGACCTTCACCGCCGAAGCAGGCGAAGTGATCTCCTGCGAAGTTGCCGCGCAGCAGTTGAAATCGCCGCTCGACGCTACAATGCAGGTCACGGGACCGACCGGCACAGTGATCGCTCGCTGCGATGACGCCTCGGGACGTGATCCGCAGCTGGCATTCACTGCCCCGGAATCCGGTCAGTACGCCGTGCACCTTGGGGATGCAGATCTCGGTGGCTTACAGCACTATATCTATCGCCTGACGCTGCAGCGCGGGCCGGTGGTGCAGGCTGTTTATCCGCTGGGTGCCAGAGCCGGAACGCATCTTTCTGTCGAACTGATCGGCACAGGACTGCCTGAGACATTGCGGCAGCTCGAGATTCCGGCCGGCATCGGTCCTCATGTCATACAATTCCCCAGCCTCATTCAATTGCGGCAGCTCGAGATTCCGGCCGGCATCGGTCCAGTCTTCAGGCTCCCGGCCGCGGCTCACTTGCCATTTGAAATTTCGGAACTGCCGGAAGTCATTGAACAGGAGCCTAACAACGATCCGCAGTCCGGCCGTCCCGCCTCGGTCGGCACCATTCTGAACGGCCGTATCCAGCAGGCGGCAGACAGCGACTTCTGGCAGTTGTCGCTGAAAAAGGGAGTTGCCGTGCAGTTGAAGATCAGCGCGTCTCAGCTGCGTTCGCCGCTCGACAGCGTGCTGCAGGTGTTCGACCAGGCCGGAAAGATGGTTGCCGAATCGGACGATGCTGCCGGCGGTGTCCCTGATTCGCTGCTGACTTTTCAGCCGCCCGAAGATGGTGTTTACAGCGTACGAGTATCCGATCGATTCGATGGTCGCGGGGGGCCGCAGTTTGGGTATCGCCTGAGAGTGCAGGAGGCCGGCACTCTGCAGCCATTCTTCAGACTCAGAATTCCGGCGGACGCACTGAATCTTAAACGCGGTGGCGAAGCAAAGGTAAAAGTGATGGCCGACCGACAGAATGGACATACTGAGGCAATTCCATTGCAGGTCGGAGGTCTGCCGCCGGGTGTTGCGGTGGAAGGGACCGAGATAGCAGCGGGGAAGAACGAGGCACAGTTGACGTTCAAGGCAGAGGCTACCGCTCGGATCGACGTCTCAGCAGTAAGGATCCGCGGCACGCAGCAGCGTGACGGGCTCAGTGCGGAAGTGCTTGCGACGACCGAGGGAACCGATCCCTTTGCTGCCAGCGAGGATTTGTGGCTGGCTGTGACAGTGCCCACCCCGTTTCGATTTGTGGGTGACTTCGAAACCCGCTACGCGGCTCGCGGGTCTGCATTCACCAGACGATACCGCATCGAACGCGGGGGCTACGAAGGGCCGCTGCAGGTTTCCCTCGCCGAACGTCAGACGAGACATCTGCAGGGAGTCACGGGGCCTGTCATCGAAGTTCCTGCCGGGCAGACGGAATTTGAATATACCGTATCACTGCCTCCATGGATGGAAATTGGCCGCACCAGTCGGACGTGCCTGATGGCCGTGGGACAGGTCACCACAGAGGACGGACGGGCACATAACGTCAGCTACACGTCGTTTGAACAGAATGATCAGATCATTGTGCTGGTGGATCCCGGTCGCATGAACCTGCGTCTTGAGCGTAATACGCTGCTGGCGGTGGGCGGCACGGCAGCACAGCTGGGTTTTGAGGTACAGCGCGGCTCGGATTCTGCCGGGCCCCTGCAGGTCGAACTTTTGCTGCCCCGGCACATGCAGGGCATCTCGTGTGATGCCGTCCAGCTGACCGGACAGCAATCAACAGGCGTCCTGACACTGCGATTCGCTGCCGACAATGTCGGTCCGCTGAACATGCCGCTGCTGGTGCGTGCCACGACCGGCAGCGGAGCTGCTCGCACGATTGCCGAGGCCACTCTGACGGTCTTGCCACCAAAAACTTAGCCCGGTCTCACCAGACGCCGAGGCCAAACGTCCGAGTGTACTGTGCGAAGGGGCAGTCGGAGTGCCAAAACATCGTATTTTTCAGGGGCAGTGTGCTTCTGAGGAACAGTGATCAGGCTGGAAAGCCCGAGCTGCATTTTCTACTTTGCGTGAATCCAGCCTGAGCACACTCAGTGACTGGTTCCTTCTGCCGGCGGATGCTGAGCGCACTGCACCCTCGCTGCCGGATGCCGCGGTCGAACGTCCGGTTTTGTCTGTGACTGACAGCGAATGCCGTCCGTTGCCGACAGACTGCAGCGACTTTCGGTCGCTATGGCAGGCGGTTTTCGATACACTTTTGTCAGCTTCCCGCGAGATTTGCCACATTGTTACACGGACCTGCTTCCATGCTCAGGCTCAGATCTGTTCTCATCGTCGTCACTCTGGCAGTTTCATCGTTCGCAGCAGCCTGCTCAGCCGCAGACTGGCCGCGCTGGCGCGGTCCTGCAGATACCGGCAGCGTCGACGGTGGCAACTACCCGGACAGCCTCAGCCCGGAGACGCTCATCTGGAAAACACCGCTGCCTGGCAAGGGCTGTTCAACGCCGATTCTGGTTGGCAATACGCTGTACCTGACTGCTCCGGTTGACGGTCGCGATGCACTGCTGGCCTTTGATCTTTCCGGAAAGCAGCTTTGGCAGGCGATTTTTGCCCAGGAAGATGCCGGCAAGCACCGCAACGGATCAGGCAGCAATGCGTCACCCGTCAGCGACGGAAAATCAATCTTCGTCTATTTCAAGAGCGGTACTCTGGCGGCAGTTTCCACCACTGGGAAAACTCTCTGGACCACCAACATCGTCGAGCGATTTGGAAAAGACACGCTGTACTGGGATCACGGCACCTCACCGGTGCTGACCAGCCGGCACGTGGTTCTTGCTCGAATGCACAATGGCGAATCCTGGCTGGCTGCATTTGATCGCCAGACCGGAGAGATGGCCTGGAAGACTGACCGCAACTTTCAGACTCCACAAGAGGGTGACCACGGCTACGCAACTCCGCTTGTCATCATGCGAGACGGCAAGGAAACGCTGCTGACGTGGGGGGCCGAGCACCTCACGATGCACGACGCAGAGTCCGGTAAACTGCTCTGGACCTGCGGAAACTTCAACCCTGATGCTGAGAAACTTTGGCCCTCCATTTCTACTCCGGTGATTGTCAACGGAACAGCGGTGATCGCATTTGGCAGAAACGATCGCGGCAAACCGCGACTGCACGGTATCCGCCTCGATGGGTCTGGTGACGTCACAGCCACTGCCCATGCATGGCATCGCACCGATGTGGGCACATTCGTGCCCAGTGCCACAGTCTGGAATCAGCATGTGTACCTTGTTCGAGACGGCGGTGAGGTAGAGTGCCTGGAACCAGCCTCCGGAAAAACACTCTGGAAGGACGCCTTTCCGAAACACCGCACAAACTTCTATTCATCGCCGATTATTGCGGGCGGGCGATTTTATGCACCGCGCGAAGACGGCATGGTGTTTGTTGCAAACGTCGCCGGTGACAAATTTCGTGTGCTTTCACAGAATGATCTGCAGGAGCCGGTGATTGGATCACCGATACCGGTCGATGGTCGCATTTATCTGCGTGGCGAACGACACCTCTTCTGTTTCGGCACTAAGTAGTGCTGGTTCACTTTCACACGGGCATATTTCCGAAAGCATTCCATGAGCCAGCCTAAGCCGGCCAGCGGCGAAAAACGCGGATTACTGGGCACTTTTCTGGACACGATCGAATGGGTGGGCAACAAACTGCCGGATCCTGCCGTGCTGTTTGTGATTGGAATTGCCATCGTCTGGCTGTTGTCCGCCGTGTTTTCGTATGTGGACTTCGCTGAAACATTACCGGGCAAAACCGAGCCGATTCGCATCATGAACCTGCTGGCCCCCGAGAAAGTGGCCGAATTCCTGTCAAAAATGACAGAGACATTCGTGGGTTTTCACCCGCTGGGTGTGGTTCTGGTGGCGATGCTGGGAGTGGGTGTGGCTGAGCATTCCGGGTTCATCAACGCGGTGCTCAAGACCATGCTCACTTTCACTCCCAAATCCCTGCTCACACCCATGGTCGTATTCGTCGCTGTGATCAGTCACACAGCTGCTGATGCTGGCTATGTCGTGGTCATTCCGCTGGCAGGCGTCATTTTCTACGCGGTCGGTCGACACCCTCTGGCCGGCATTTCAGCCGCCTTTGCCGGTGTCAGCGGCGGCTTTAGCGCGAATTTTATTCCCTGCGGAATTGACCCGCTGCTGGCCGGTCTGACCACCTCAGGAGCCCAGCTGGTTGACGGCACTTATGTGGTCAACCCGCTCTGCAACTGGTTCTTCACCGGGTGTTCAAGTGTGCTGATTATCTCCATCGGCTGGGTCATCACAGACTTTGTGATCGAGCCTAGGCTCAAGAATTCCGTGGTTGACGGTGACCCGGACCAAATGCCCAAATTGCCGGAACTCAGTGATCGGGATCGTCGCGGCATGGCACTGGCCGGACTGTCCGTACTGATCTGCGTTGCTGTGCTGGCGGTCTGGTCACTATGGCCCGGTTCGGCACTGCAGGCCAAACCGCCGGAGGGCCAGACATGGGCCCTGTACCAGCGTCTGACCAGCCTGAATAAAGCGGCTCCGGCAAAACTGATGAACTCAATTGTCCCCCTGATCTTTATCTTCTTTTTGATCCCCGGGCTTGTGCACGGATTTGTCTCCGGCACATTCAAAACCCATCGTGATGCCGTCAAAGGCATGGCTAAAGCGATGGAGTCAATGAGCTATTACCTGGTGCTCGTGTTCTTTGCTTCCCTCTTTATCGCTTCATTCACGGAATCCGGATTTGGTGCACTGCTTGCTGTGAAGGGTGCAGCCAAATTGAAGGCGATGAACGCATCAGCAGGTGTCACGATTGCAGGGGTGATTCTGCTGTCGACAACGGTCAACCTGCTGATCGGCTCAGCATCCGCTAAGTGGGCGATGCTGTCACCAATTTTCGTTCCCATGCTGATGCTGCTGGGAATCTCTCCTGAACTGACACAGGCTGCCTATCGGGTTGGTGATTCATGTACCAATATCATTACTCCCATGATGCCCTACTTTCCGCTGGTCGTTGTGTTCTGCCAGAAATACGTCAAAAGCACCGGCCTGGGTACCGTCACATCTCTGATGCTGCCATACTCCATGACCTTTCTGGTGCTCTGGACTGCCTTCCTATTTGTTTACTGGCAGCTTGGCATGCCACTCGGTATCCAGGGCGGGTATGAATACACTGCACTGGCAGCACCAGCAGCCGGCTGACGCGAACCGCGGCTCAAAAGCTGGCCCGCGGTAATCCCCGGGCCAGCATTTTTCCTGCAGCAACGCTGACTGGTCTCTTACAGAGCCACAACAACACAGAGAAACTGCTGCACGAGCCGCCGGCAAACCCCTGACCCGCACCGTGAAGTCACCCTGCAAGCCACTCGCTCCGTGCTTCCGTGCCTCTGTGAGGTAAAACAGACGAGGCATTTAAGAACGGCTGATGGATGACCAGTCGAGTCATGCCGGTCCAGCATCAACAGCCGGGCAACCGTCTGCCAGTCCTGCCCGGTCGCACAATCTCTTCGCCAGCCACCACCCTTTTCAGGCAGTCTCCTGTGGGCTGCACTGTCGATTCATGGTTCTTCAGGCGGCAGACTGCGGCGCTGTCAGACATTTGCCCAGTCGCCATGATTGACTTCGTGCCAGCTGCCTGTTGACGGGATGAGGCACCTTCAGACGGCCCGGACCTCGCAAAAGGTCCAGGCAGTCACTGCTCACCCTGCTTCAGTCACATTGATTACGGCACCAGCCCGAACGAGATCGTCGCCGGATGCTGCTCGCTGTAATACACGCGATGCACGGCCGACTGAAAATCTTCCGGCTTCGCAAAGTAAATGTTTGGCACATACTTCTGCGGGTTGCGATCCACCAGCGGGAACCAGGTACTCTGAATCTGAATCATGATGCGGTGCCCCTTCTGGAAACGGTGCAGCACGTCCAGCAGCTCCAGACTGATCGCTGCCGGCTGATCCGGCACAAACGCTTCCGGCTTTTCATACGAGTTCCGAAACCGGCCCCGCAATACCTCGCTGCGAACCATCATCTGATAGTTCGGCAGCTTCGCTGCATCCGTGCCGTCAGGAAACACGTCAATCAGCTTCACGACAAAATCCGCATCCGTACCGCTGGTCGACGCAAAAAACTGAGCCATCAGCGGACCAGCAATCACCACATCCTCGGCCAGCACGTCAGTCTGGTACACCAGCACATCCGGGCGTCGCGCAGCAAAACGCTGGTCGTCCGTCATGTATTCGTTCGTCATCCGATTGGTAATTTCTTCCGTATAGGGCACAGGTCTGGCAGGATCACTGATGTACTGATCAAAACCCGAATCTTCCGGACCCTGCTCAGCTTTCTCGCGGGCGCCCGACAGCAGCTTGCCGTCCGCTGATTCCAGCTGCAGCCGGCCACCCGCCTGCAATCGCAGCCGCGAAGGCTTCGCCTCAGCAGGAGGCCAGTGACTGAATGTCCGCCACTGATTGCTGCCGGTCTCAAAAACCGTGGCTTCCGCCGGTGCCGCCACTTCAGTACCACGCAGATACTTTTCAAAAAATGGAAACTCAATCTCCGCTCGATAATGCGGACCCGTCTTCGAACCAAACGTCACAGCACCCAGACGATCGCCTTCCGTCGATGCCCAGCCACCATGGACCCACGGTCCCACCACCAGCACGTTGTTCACGCCCGGATTTAATCGCTCCACAGACTGATACGTCTTGAACGACCCATACAGGTCCTCAGCATCAAACCAGCCGGTGACCACCATCACCGCCGGAGCTGTGTTCTTCAGGTGCGGCAAAATCGCCCGACGCTGCCAGAATTCATCCCGATTCGGATGCGCCATCATGTCGTTCCAGAATGGAACTGAGTCCTTAAGAAAACGCTCGTTAATCCCGGTGATCGTCCCTGCATCCAGAAACATCTGATAACCGTCAAGCGACGGAACAGCATTCGCCACAGGACGCTCAGTCGTCGGACCACGTCGCTCCTGAGCATTATTGTTCAGCCAGCGAAAAGCATGAGCCAAAAAGAAGGCACCATGGTGCAGGAAGTCATCGAAATACCAGTCACCCACCGGAGCCTGCGGTGAAACGGCTGCCAAAGCCGGATGCGCATCAATCATCCCGGCCGATGCATAGAACCCCGGGTACGAAATTCCTGCCATCCCGACCTTGCCGTTGTGCCCCTCGATGTTCTTCGTCAGCCACTCAATCGTATCCCACGCATCTGTGCTCTCGTCGATGTCCCCCGGGCCCCGCTTCTCAGTCAAATGAGGCCTCACCTGCTCAAACTGACCCTCAGACAAAAAACGGCCCCGCACATCCTGGTTCACAAAAATGTAACCTGCACGCACAAAATGCTCGCTCGGCCCAAGCGAACCCGGCATTTTGTCAGGTCCGTAAGGAGCACAGGAATACGGAGTCCTCTTGATCAGAATCGGCCACTTCTGCTCCGTACTCCTCGGTACGTACACAGCCGTGTACAACTTCACCCCGTCACGCATCGGAACCATGTGTTCCTGCTTGACGTAGTTGTCCCTGATGTACTGATCCGCTGGTACCGCCGCCGATTTCACGGCAGCCTGCGGCCCCGCCAGACAACAACAGTCAGCACTGATCAGCAGCACAAAAATACTCAGCGCACTCCTGACTCGCAGCATCATCACGCACTCCCAGATTTCTCACAATTCAAATCAAAACCTCGCTCACTCCCGCAGCAGCTCTTCCCGAGCCGCCGCGAATTTAGACTGTTGCTCCGCCGTAAGCTGCGGATAACGCAACTCCAGACCACTGATCGTCTCACGCAGGATGCTGGCGACGATACTGCGAGCCACCCATTTCTGGTCCGCCGGCACGACGTACCACGGAGCCCATTCTGTGCTGGTGGCCTCCAGCGATTCCTCGTAAGCCTGCATGTATGCGTCCCAGTGCCGCCGCTCTGCCACGTCACCAGCCGAAAATTTCCAGTACTTTCAGGTCGCTCCAGACGCTCCAAAAAACGCTGCTTCTGCTCCCCCTTCGAAATATTCAGCATGATCTTCACCACCTGAGTCCCGTTGCGGACCAGATGCTGCTCAAATGCATTAATGTCCTCAAATCGCTGCTGCCAAAAAGACTTGCCACGCTTTCCCGGAGGCAGCTGCTGCCCAGCCAGCACCGGCGGATGCACCCGCACAACCAATACTTCCTCATACCACGAGCGATTGAAGATTCCAATGCAGCCACGCTCGGGCACACACTTCGCATATCGCCAAAGAAAAGTGTGATCCAGCTCTTCCGCACTCGGCTGCTTGAAACTTGTTACCCGACAGCCCTGCGGGTTAATCCCCGACATCACATGGCGAATTGTCCCATCCTTGCCAGATGCATCCATCCCCTGAAAAATCACCAGCAGCGAATATCGATTGTCTGCATACAGCAACTCCTGACGGTCCGACAGCTCCTGCTGCTCGCTGCGCAACAACTCCTGAGCACGCTCCTTCACAGTCTCTCGTCCCAGCTCTGCCAGCTCCACAGTCTGAGCCCACCCGGTGTGATGATCAGACAACTTCACCCCACTGCCCGGAGACACTCGAAAAAACTGCGTAATCTGCTCACTGGTCAATGGCATAATACCCCCGAACGTCCCGAAAAACGCCTGCCACTTCAAACCCTCAACCCAGCAAACCCTCGATCACCCGACCGCCAAACTGACTGAGCTGCTTATAGCGCCCTGCGTGATAAAATGTCAGCCGACTGTCGTCCAGCCCCAGCAAACGCAACAGCGTCACATGAAAGTCACGCACGTGTGCTTTACCCTCAGTCGCCTCCATACCCAGTTCATCCGTGGCACCAATCGTATGCCCTGCCCGACAGCCGCCCCCGGCCAGCCAGATCGTCATCGCATTCGGGTTGTGATCCCGACCCCACGCAGTCCCCTGCCGCACTCCGTTGTCCGGAGTCCTTCCGAATTCACCGCACCAGACCACCAAAGTCCTGTCCAGCAAACCCCGCTGACGCAGATCAGAAATCAGTGCGGCAATCGGCTGATCGGTGGCCCGTATCAAATTTCCATGCGCCCGCTCAATATAGTCATGACTGTCCCATGACCCGCTGTACAACTGCACAAACCGCACTCCCTTCTCAATCAGACGCCGCGCCAGCAGGCACTTGCGACCAAACGAGTCTACCGGCTCCGTTCCCACCCCGTACTGCTCCAGCGTCCGACGACTTTCCCCAGCCAAATCCAGCAGTTCCGGAACCTCTGACTGCATCCTGAACGCCAGTTCGTACCCGGACATCCGCGCCTGCAGGTCTGTGTCGCCTGGATGCTGCTCAGCATGCCTGTTATTGAATTCAGCCAGTAACTGCAGATTCCGCCGCTGCTCAGTCACCGTCACGCCCCGCGGAGGATTCAGGTCCAGTATGGCCGAACCCCGCGCACGCAGTGCAGTGCCCTGATAACGGGCAGGCAGGAATCCACTCCCCCAATTCGCCGCTCCACCCTGCGGATAACTCACCTCCGGCAGTACTATAAATCCCGGCAGATTTTGATTCGCACTGCCCAGACCATAATTGATCCACGCACCCAAACCCGGGTCACCCCCAAAACGATTTCCGCAATTCATCTGATACATCGCTGTCGGATGATTCACACTGTCAACAGTACAGCCCCTGAAGAAACACAGCTCGTCTGCCACCCCCGACAGATGCCGCCAGTTCTCTGCCATGTCCGCGCCGCTCTCACCCGCTCGCTGAAATCGAAACGGACTGCGGACAAAATATCTCTGACCGGCCTCCATCGCTGACTTCTCTCGGCCAGCACGCACAAACTGCTGCAAATGACGGCGCGCCAGCTCAGGCTTCGGATCAAAGGTGTCCAGATGCGAAGGTCCACCTTCCATCATCAGAAAAATCACACTGTCAGCGCGAGCTGCACTGAAATGCGGCAGCCTCGCAGAATCCCCGCCCACCCTCTCGTCCGCCCTTCCCTCCCCCGACAGCAGTGCCGACGCCGCTATGCTGCCCAGCAAACCCGCTGTGCCACATACCAGTTCCCGCCGCCCTGCACCGGCACTCGCTTCAGTAACCTCATTCAACATACAAAAACTCGTTCGAATTCAACAAAACCAGACACAGATCCGCCAATGCCCGCGTGCGCTCATCACAGTCCTCGGCCCGCAAATCCGGCACAAAATTCTCCATCCCATACAGCGTCTCCGTAAACTGAAATCTCTCCCCCGTGTTCTCCTCAACGGCCTCGCGCACTATCTGACGAGGCGGAACCGGAGTGCTGAACAGCGCCTCACGCTGCACCTCGACCATGTCATGCCAGTGCCGCACACAGCGTTCCACTTCCGCTGCCGTCGCACGACGACCGTAAGCCAGCTCAAAACACCGCTGCACCGCAGCCTCGTCCGAATCAGCTTCACGCAGCACTCGAGCAGCCATCGCCAGACTCCGAGACCACGAATTCTGACTGTTAAACTGAGCAAAGACCTGCGGAGTCACAGTGCTGGTGTCACGCCGCTCACAGGAAAAATCGGGCCCCGGCAAATTAAACACCTCCAGTCCCGGATC
>Ga0163212_1000737_pt1 | contig 14618 bp, 10 predicted proteins | sample Malawi_45m_30L_FD_113532 | JGI IMG/M metagenome (GOLD analysis project Ga0163212, IMG submission 113532) | Freshwater microbial communities from Lake Malawi, Central Region, Malawi to study Microbial Dark Matter (Phase II) - Malawi_45m_30L | ecosystem: Environmental > Aquatic > Freshwater > Lake...
CCCTTATAGATGTCGGCTACAAAGCCAAGCTGCTGATAGGGAGCCATGACGTCTTGCATCTGCGTCGCACGCATAGCATCAAGCTGAGATTGTGCATTGGCCTGCTCCATCGCGCCAATGCCCATCAAACTGCTGACATCAGCCTGACCCAGTTGAGACATCGCCTGACCAAGCGCACCCTGCTGTACACCCATTTGACCGATCGACGTACCCGTCTGACCCAACAGGCCTGCACGCTGCAAGTCGATGCCTGCCTGCTGACCGGCCAATGACCCAAGGCCCTGGCCTAATGAACCGTAAAGCCCTGCCTGTTGCGCCCCGATACCGGCTTGAGTTTGTGCTAATTGAGCAGGTAACATGCCCCCTAATTGCGCTTGTTGCCCTCCCAATGAACCGTAGAGTTGCGCGCCCGACTGACCCAATTGGAGCAGTTGATTGCGTTGTTGTTGTTCAAGGTTGTATTGTTGCTGCGCTTGTTGAAAAGCCTGTTGGGATCCTGTAGCCTGGATTTGTGCCAAACGATCTTGCAGCCCACGTTGCGCTTCGGCCTCAGCAACGGCCTGTCGTGTACCGCCAAAAGCTCCAGCCTTTACCGCTTGTGCATTTCTGGCCTGCTGTGCGATTTCATCCTGTCGTCTAGCCTCTTTTTGCTGGACATCTACGACTTGCTGCATGTAAGGTGTTTCATAACGCTGCGCAACGCCTGCGTCAGTAAATGAGCCGGGAGTCAGTCCAGGCATGTAGCTTTTCGTTAAATCCTGCGCTTTGGATAAAGCGCCAATACCTGTAGCAATGTCCCCGAGCCCCGCGCCAGCAGCCTGTGCATAACCACCCATGGTATCTGCCGCACCAAGCCCCCTGCCAAGTGCCGTCTGTGCTGCTTGATATTGCGGTGCAACATCCATGCCAGCGGCAAGATTTGCCCCTTGTTGGGCAAGTGTTTGGCCTTGTGTAAGCGCTTGACTGCCTGCCTGAATAAAGGGCTCATAGGCACCAATACCCTGGCGAAGCATGTCGGCTGCTTGAATCTGCCCAGCAGAAAGACCCGCTACCTCATAGGCAGGAAGGTCCATCGGGGTTTTGTAAAGCTCATTGGCTTGATTAAGCAGCGATAGCTTATAGGCCTCAATGTCCGGGGCTTCCCGGACTACTTGTTGGGTATACGAGGTGGTTGACATACTTTACCCCTGCCTTTTCTCAAGCATTTTCATCATTGAATAGAGTTTCTTAGCGCCCTTGCGCCGTGATCCTTGGCCCATGGCGCGTACTGCTTTGGCCGTGAATACAAATTCACCATCAGACAGTAGCGCGGGTATGGAATCCGATGTCCCGGTCCCCGGTCCGCTGATATGTCCCGTCTTGCGAGGGTAGGTCGTGCCACCCATCTCCAAAGCAGCGATGCCTCCATCAGCCATGCCACGAGGAGCGCTCATGTATGGGTTATACGGGTTTCTTGCGCCACTGATCCCGCCAAACTCAAGCTTATAGCGTTCCGGATAGCGATTTAGATAATCGAACCCTGTCTCTTGTTTACCTAAGGGCATCTTAGCGGGCTCGGTTTTAAAGCCACCTGCCAGGGCCGTTGCGCCAAGGGCCAATGCTGCCGCAGGGCCGTAGGTTGAGAGCATGCCGGGAGTGGCCAGCTCTGTTGCTTTTTTGCCCACCAACTCAGCAAATCTGTTAGCCGCTGTAGTGCCTGAGGGAGCAGAAGCGAGATCAGGATAAGTGGCTGACATTAATTTCGTTGCTTCTGGTATTTTTGCGCTAATAGCATCAGGCGTTACTGCACCACGAGACCCACCCAACGCCTCGGGCATATACTCCTGATACAAGCCTTTTGCTTTATCAAGCAGGCTTGTTTGTGTACTAGGAGAAGTTAGAGAGTCAAAAGGTTTTATTGGTGCCTGAAGATTGTTTGGGTTCCCTATAGGGCCCAAATCCCCAATAGAACTTGTTTGTGCGGCAGTTCGCGCTGTAAAGACACCGTCTTTATAAGTCCCTGGTCCTGTGTTCTTGGCAACAGTTCCTGTTAGCTCGTCAGGCCTGAGTCCTCCCGTCTCCAACGGAATATCCGCTCCAAATCGGTCTGCTTGGCTAACAAATTCTCCACCAAAACGAGGATCAATCAATGGTGCTGGCGGGGTAGGACGAACATCAATACCCAGCGGGTTATAGGAAGGGGCGTTGTATTGCCCAATTTGCATCTCTGGGGTTCCTGTAATGCTCGCTGCGAGATCGGTTGGCGGAGGTGCCTGAACAAGGGTTTCGGGCTGTCCAAATCCTGACCAATCAGCATTTGCACCGCCCATTACGCGTGAATCAAACGCTGATGCTCCCCCGGTGATTGCAGCGCCTGCTCCTGCCGTTAATCCACCAATCGCTCCGGCTTTGAGCGCATCTTTTAACTTCCCTCCAGCTAATAGCGTGGATCCTGCGCCTCCAACAAAACCGCTGACCGCCGCAACACCTGCACTTGAGGTAACGCCAAGCATTCCAGCCGCAGCAGGCCCTAAAAAGAACCCAAGCGCCACGGTGGTGATGATCTTTCCGACGGTGCTGCTGGCAAACTTCTTAACGGCCTTACCAATTGAACTGAAAATATTGCCGTATTCAGGCAATCCAGTCATCGGGTTGATTGTTCCCGCGCCACCCATGCGCTTGAGCATGGCAGCTTCTTGCGGGTTGATGTGGGCAAGCATGGTATCGCCGTTGCGACCATATTGTGCAAGCTGTGCAATACCGCCCCCTGCCATCTGTGCAGGCGCTTGAGGCTGCTGCACGGGCATTTGATCAAGGGCCATGTTCAACGCACCGAAAAACGCTGGATCAAACGTCGGTGGGAGAACATCTTCGGTAACGCCGCGACGCAAGTACTCCCGCCGTAGTGAAGGGTAATCCTGCGGGTTGGCAAGGATTACATCCACCATTTCGTTGAGTAGCATCAACGTGTCAATGGGCACTTCCAGTGCCATCAACTCATCTTTAAAAGCCTTGACCGTCTCTGGGTCAGCCTGCATCGCACTGTTTAAGAGCTCGTCTCCGAACTCTTTAGGCGATATCTCCTGGCGCATCTGATCAAAGATCGCCATTTGCTGAGGGTCCACGGCAGAACCCTGCTGTGGCAACGACATAATACCTTCCATATCAGTACCTTTCCGAAAGTGCCATGGTCCATGGACCGCGCGTCGGGAAAGGACGCGAAAGATGGCTTGAATTATGCGCGATCATGCTAGCTTCTGTCCATCTCTAGGTAGGAGATGACAAAGTCCACCGTCGTGACACTGGCAGTTACCTTGATCACGTCGGTCTCTTCCATGTTCAAAGGTACGCCACTAAACACGTCCATGGTGGCGTTGGTCGGCAGCACGTAAGACTTGAGTAAGGAATACCCCGTTGCCCCGCCTGCGGGATAAAGCTTCACATCAAGCGTTGCATTGCTGGCATTGCGATTAGTCACCCGCAGCGACGATACCGTTGCCGCATTGGCAGCGGGCACAGTGTAGATCGCTGTTTCTGTTGAAGCAGCGGGCGTTAAGACGTCTCTAAAATATTTATTAGCCATGTCAGAACGATGAGACGAAGTTGATGGTCAAAATGACCGAGGGGATAGCGGGCCGTGTGGGCGAGGTTCCTGCTGCATAGTGCTCGATGTAGACATCAAGACTATCGGACCACCAAGCAATTTCAAGATAATCATTGGCAGGATCATCAACGGTAAAAATAAAGGTGATCGCGGGAACAATATGCGACCAAATAGAGCTGCTTTTACGTGCTGGTATATCAAATCGAGTATTACTAAGCGATATGTTTGTGCCGGTGTCCTTGGCCCATACTTCAAACTCCGCTGCGGTATTACCCTGGTTGGTGACCTGTAGGGTAAAAGTCACTAGATAGTTCCCTGCGCAAGGGACTTTAATCCGGCTGTTGTTAGTGACAGAAATGCCGTTGGTAGGCGAGACACTGGTATACGTCAAAAGGTTTTCACTCGTGATGCTTGCATTGCTTTGATCTGCATCTGATATCAACAACGCATAAGGCAATGCAATCCCATTACTGATTTGTGCGCCACGGATCCCGGCTGCAAAGCCACTGCTCGCGGACTTTCCAAACCATGCCGCAGCCGCCGCTTGGTTCTGGTCGGTGACTGAACCATAGGTATTGTTAAGTTGCAAAACAATCTGCTCAAGCGACCGCACAAGCTGGTTGAATTGCCCCGGATCATATTGTGCAGAAGCGTTAGGGAGCCTGACGTTGAGGATCTTGCTCATCGCAACCCATCAGGCTTGATGTCAACACGCATGGTGCCATAGCGCCAATTTGTGTTCGCCTCGGTGCTTTCAATCTTTAGGCTAATTTGCCTGCCACGTGCTCGGGTGTCAATCTTTTGTGTGGTCGGGGTTACTGTGTAAGGGTCCAAGGAGCTTGGCACAGCACTCGCCTGTGGGTAAGCACGAAGTCTTAAACGCACCGTAAGATCACCCAGTTGATTCTTAAAGTCAGGGATAAAGCGAGACATAAACATCATGTTATCGCCATCGCCCAAGTCAAAATAACCCGAAGTAATGTAGGATTCAATCGGCTCCCCATTGGCATCAAATCCATCTTCCTGGCTATAGAGCTGAGACCTTCCTGCGGTTAAGCCATATATCGTGGTGAGTGTCGATGCGGTGGAATCTGGATCGTAATCGGTAGCCAAAGGTTTTCTGAATGTCCCAATATCGGCCCAAGCGGTACGCGCCATGGAACCTACGGACCAGACATTTTCTAGGTAGTTATAGGTTACAAAACGGTTAATGTACGTGGAGTCCGCTGAGGCATACCACCACGTGACCTCGTTAAATTGCGCATTGACCCCCGCACTGACCGCATTGCCTTGCACAAAATTCAAGTCCTTAAACACATAATCCTGCACGGTGCAAGCAAGCTTCTTGGGTGTGCCGTCAAAAACATAAAAGGCCTCAGTGCTCATCCAATAGGCCACCCCGTTTACATCAATCGCAGCATGAGGCCCAATGCAGCCGCAGTTTGCTCCTAGTTGTTGAAAACCAAAGGTATAGGGGGGACCTACATACTGTTGGCCATGCAAAGAGGTATCGGTCCAAATCAGAATTTGCCCGCGCGAACGTGTTGCGGTAACAATGCGACTACCGTCTGTGAGCCGTTGTCCACCAGCGGTGTTGGTTGCTGTTTCAACAAATTGATTACGGTCCTCTTGGTTAGAGAACCGAACAAACATGGGGTCTTGGGTGGATGGGGTGCCAATCACCGTTTCCGTGCCAAAACACACAAGATGTCTGTCAGGCGTTGAAACAAGCGCGTATTTGCTCTTGGTCGGAGCCCCTGAAATCACCGTAGCACGCGTAGTTCCCCCAGAAGTAGGGTCCCATTCGTAGACACTGCCGTCCACGAGTTGAGCAATTAGCAACTGTCCAAACGCGTCAAACTGCCACACACGAGAAAACAAAGAAAGCGCAGCAGAAGGCGGTCTTGGCGTTCCCCACGTGCTAAGGCCCCAGGTCCCCGTGCCCCAGCCAAAGTCCTCGTAATTGACCGCAGCACCCACGTTGATTTGATACTGACCCACGACGGCTGCGCCGCCATTCCCAGAATCGGAACTGTTAGCATTAACAGGCGCAGTGATGGTGTAGGAATTAGCGTTGACAACCTGCGTAATCTCAAATTCAGATTGCAAAATGGCCTGAGTAATTGCGCCGCCTAATCCACCGGCTGCAACACCGCTGAACGTCACAAAATCCCCGGTAATTGCACCATGGGCTGTATCGGTGACGGTAATAACAGGCGATCCATTGACAGCAGCAAAAGTTACGTCACCTGCTGCGGTTGTAAGTCTTATCGGCGTAATGTCGTACCACAGTGCACCATAAAAAACATAGAGTTTTCGGTTAGTGCCGAGGGCCATGTAAGGAGCGCCGCTCAAACTGTTCCAGGTAAAGACCTCGCTTGTGGCACCAACAAAGTAGGGAGAGTTTTCATCAAACTCGATCCAACCACCTAGCTTTTCCGGCAGGCCATAACGAAAACGGATGTAATCACCGTCGATCCAGCCGCCTTCAGCGCCGTATTCCGTGTTTTGTTTATCAATTCCTGGTTTCAGGAACAATCGCAGCAGTGGCATTCCTCACCTCATCAATGCAGCTTCTGCCGCCCTGCGGCGCGTGAGACCAGGAAGAACGCGACCGGCAGCTTTATTCCACAGCATACATTGGTCTGCTGCACCGTCCCAGTCCCCCGCATCAACACGTTTTTTGAACGTGGAAACCCGATAGTTTCCTAACCCGCAATTGTAGACCCAGCTTGTCACGGCGGCAATGCGTCGAGGTAGTGCGGTTTGGATGGTGGGGGACTGTTTAATCAACTCTCGCCAAAAATACTCAATGTGGTGATCTAAGGCGTCCTCACACTGCTGCATCGTCCAGATCGTGCCGGGATTAATATCAGGTCCAGTTGCGCCCCAACCAATTGTCCAAGGGTGTCCTCGGGTGCCGGGGTCTGGGTAGGCCGTTACTCGTCCGTCAGGCAAACGCTTTGCTAAACCTTCAAAGGGCTTGATGAGTACATCTTTGCAAAGCTTCTTAGCCTCTTCCATTATGATTTTTGGTATTTTTCTATGCTTCTTCCGACGAACCAAAAACTAATCATCATGTTAAGCATGGCAAAATCATCTTCGTCATAGGACTTGGTTAAGACTTCAGCCCAATTTGCGTTGGTTTGAAATGCAATCGTCAGACCGGCTGCTTTAACAGCCACATACACGCCAAAAGCAATCCAAGTAAGGCCCGGACGGGTAATAGCAGTGATAAAAGACGCAAGCCACCCAGCTTCTTTAGCAGTGGTAGCCTGTTCCTTAAATGCCTCTTTAATCGTATCCATTTGCGAAATGGAGTAATCAACATACTTCTCCTCCATCTTGAACTCACCGCGCAACTTCTCAAGGTCAGTCTGAAGCTGGAACATATTGAGTTCATGGGCACGTTCGTTCTTCTTATCCAAGAATTTAAGGACTTCAGGGGCAAGCCTGAATAAGCCGCCAAAGATAGATCCGAGAAGACCGCCGCCGAGTAGCTCAAACATTATTTCTTCCCCAGTCGCTCGCTAAGCACAGCAATGTCTTGCCTGTTGTGCATGATGTCATCACGGTTTTTTTGGATTTCTTTTTCCAAATCTTGGCGCAACTTTTCTCGGGCTAACTCAGCCCCCGTGTTAGTGGATTGTTTGTTATCGCTAGTCACAACTAAGCTAATCTTATTGTTCAGAATGGTGACTTCATGGTTAAGGGTGTTCAAAGCCGACATTAGGTAAACCACGCAAGTAAACATAATAGGCAAAATAGCAAACGCAATTTTTTCAATAAATTCGTGCTTTGCTTTGTACTCTTCCATAGTCACATCTCATTTAAGAAAATGTAAAGCAGCCCATCTTCACCAATTGTTTTCCCAGCGACTTCCTTGGCTAAATCTTGAGCCTTTAGCTCTTCAAGTCAGATATTGGCCTGTGCTTTCAAAACCGTAAGTTCGTGAGTTTTGTCATCCATTAGAACACCAAGAAAAAGTTTCCGGTAGAAGGAGGTGTAGGAGGTGCAACCTCAAAATACCAACCTAATGACCCATTATTCGTTGAGTTTGTTCCGGCATACCATGTTGTATCAAGACTATATGCACGTATCCCTGTGATTGTTAAATAGTCCACATTAGGCTTTGTCGTGGTGGATAACACCAACGTTCCCGGTGATGATGCACTTGTGCCTTGTATTGTCAGCACCCTTCCTGATTCACCAGCGGCTGTGAACTGACTGACGGTTTGTGTGGTTGTGTTAATCGTAATGTTGGCAGCACCCGTAGCCTTATAGCTGTTGGTAATGTCTTTGAAGGTGTTGTTGTCACTAATGGTCAGGGTTCCAGCACCGCCGTTGTCAATCGTAATGCCGGAGTAGGAGACACCGCCGCCTGCAAAAGTCTTGGAAGATGCGCTGGTCAGACTGATTGTGCCTGTGCCTGTAATGCTGAGGTTAGTTGAAGTGCTTGCTGCCCATGCAGAAGTTGTTCCTGCTATTGACCAAGTGCCAGATCCAACGGCTATTGTTCGTGTGTTTGAGTTAGAAGAACTTACGCCAGCACTCGCGCCCGATAACGTAACATTATAAGTAGCGGCGTTAAACGTCCCCCGTGTAATTGTCAACACAGATGTAGACGATTGGCTGGCTATAAACGCATCTTGCAGAGTAACCGATCCTCCCGGTGTATCTATAGTAATTATTTGCGTAAACGTCTTCCCCGCACTCGTAATCGTCTGGCTGCCACGTCCGGCGAACGTCAACGGGTTACTTGTGCCACTTATCGTAGTGCCTGTACCATTGATCCAGTTGCCGTAGATGATCGGGTTAGTTGTACCTGTTGCCAGCGTGACCGTATTACTCGTCCGCAACGACATATCAATCGTGCCGATGTTGTAAGGAAGATCTACGGTTATCGTGCTGCCAGATGATGGATACGTTGCTGCTGGAAATACAACCGTGTCTTGCGCCAGTGGGAATTGAGTAATATCCGCAGCACCACCAGACGTTGCAGACCAACCCGATGTAGATGACCAGTTGGCAGAGCCTGTGGATCTGACATACACCGTCTTACCCGCAACAAATGTAATACCACTGTTGCCCTTTGCGTCACCAAGACGGGTTCCTGAAACAGGAGCCGCAGCACCAGCAATCGTGATGTCACGGAAGTCAACGTCCGTACCGGAAAATGCAGCCGTGGTAATGGTTCTTGTTGTGCCAAGGGTGTTGGACTGGCAGAAGTGCCGCATCGTGGCATTCGTACCAGCAGAGAAAGTCAGGGTGCCGTTGACGGTTAGATTACCCAAAACGGATATAAACCGTACAGTACTAGTTGCTGGGGCTGCAAAAGTCAGATTGTTGCATGTAATTCCCGCAGCGGGGAGGGAAGTAGTGCCAGTTATAGTGCTTGTAAAGCTAACGTTGTAAAACGTTTGACCGTTGCCAGCAAAGCTTGGATTCGATGAACTAAAATTAATTTGCGACGTACTTGCAATACACGTTAAATTTGCACGAAAATATTCTGTGGACCCAAAGTTTACTGCATTACCGCCACTAATTGACGTCGTTCCGGTGCCAAAGTTAATAGTTCTTGCATCAGCAACAGTGTTTGAGGTGAGTTGGGCAGCAGTTACGTTATAACCAGCAAGATCAAGTGACCCCCTATTTATGGCTATTACTCCTACGAGGGTTAATGCGCTTGCCAAAGCCCACTCAGCTCCCACACCATTGATCGATATGGAAGAAAATAAGAGCACGCCATTTGAATTAAACGTAAGTCCTGTCGTTGAGCCAGACAGCGTAATTGAACCAGTAAAGGTCCTTATGCAATCCGCAGTGCCTGCGGTCAGGTCAAAGTCATCGTGCATGATCATCGTGCCTGAGCCAGCCCATGTAATGTCGTTCCCTAATCCCGGCCCGCCCATCGTGATTGCTTTGGCTCGGACTGTGGATCCAATCGTTAAAGTGTAAGCAGCATTGGCTGTAGACGATGACGTATCAAACACCACGTTATCTAATGATGTGGGAATGGAAGCTCCACCTCCGCCACCTGATGATGCTGACCAGTTCGTTGTGTTTGTAGTATTCCAAGTTCCTGTGCCACCTACCCAATAACGTGTGGTTGCCGCTGGTGGTGCTGTTCTGTACACCGGCGCTGAGGCTGTACCCGTGGAATTAGCACCGGCATAAAATTCACCGGGGGATGTAGATGAAAAACCAATAAACCCCATCGCAAGATAATCAATACCTGACGTTGCAGCACCAGCAAGAACGTGTGAAGTTCCAGTGCCGCTTAAAGTGACAACGTTGCCTAATGTGCCTGTCACTGACCACTTACCAAAGGTAAAAGTCAGCGATCCAAAATCTATGGTATGCGCTACGGTTTTAGTGCTGGCAAGCTCGGTGAATGAGCTGCCATTGCCGGTAATAGTCAGCGTGGATGTGCCTGTAGTACCGCCGATAGTAAGTTTGTTGTAAGGGTAACCGCCTCCAGCAAAAGTTCTTGCTGAAGTGCTTGTGTCTGACAATGTGATGTTGGCAGTGCCGCTATAAAGCACGGCTTGCGCAGCAGACATATCCCAAACCGTACCCGTACCCGATAATGTCCAAGTACCAGAACCCATCTTCAAAGCTGCTGATATGGAAGGACCAGTAAACAACCCCGTCGTCACGTTGTAGCTGACAGCATCAAACGTACCGCTGATATGGGTCAAGGTTCGCGCAGAGTCAAGCGCCAAAGCATCTGCAAGGTTTGTAACTCCGGTTCCGGTGATGCAATTAATCGTTATCGGGCATCCAAACGTCACGCCATTGCTGGTGATGGTTTGTGTTCCACGCTTGGCAAACGTAATCGTGCCTGTCGTGCTGCTTGATGTAACCCCAGTGCCAAATAGCCAGTTGCCATAAACAGTAGGTGTGTTTGTGCTAGTCGTTAGCGTCATTGCACTAGTTCTAGCCGACGCACTCAACGTACCAATGTTCCATGCGGCATCAATCGTGACCGTCCCCGCAGACCCCGTGTTATCAAACGTTGCAGTATCTTGAGCCAACGGGAAGTTATTGGTTGCAGGCACACCACCGGATGATGTTGCCCAACCATCAGCACTCCAGTTTTGTGATCCTGCAAGATTCCAGTACACCGTCTTGGGCGCAGGAAACGTGATGCCTGAGTTGCCACCACAATCGCCAGCACGGGTCGGCGATGACCCTGCTGCGGTTCCCGCTATAGTGATGTCCCTGAAGTCGCAGTCAGTGGCTGATAAAGTGTTAACAGTCAGTGTTCTGGTTGTGCCAAAGGTGTCTGAGCGGACAAAGATGCGGCGTACTGCTGTGGCTCCAGCAACTGTGAGGGTGCCGGAGATGATGTTATTTGCAGCAAAAGTACATTGCATAAAACCCGCAGACGCGGGAGCAGTAAGCGTAAAGTTATTAAAGGTATTTGCACCTGTTACAACATGAGTTACGGCTGTTGTTCCCGTGTACGAAACATTGTAAAAGGTTAATCCACCACCGGCAAAAGTTGCCGCTGCTGTTGAAGTCATCGTTATTTGTGATGTTCCAGCGTTTAGCGTCAGATTGGTGGCTGTAGTAAGTGTTACTGGAGTGCTACTACTCAACGTCACCGTACTTGACCCCAGCGCAATCGTCCTGACGTTGGAGTTATCGGAATTTAAAATTCCAGCAGTGACGTTGTAGGCCTTAGTATCAAACGTGCCGTTGGTGACGGTGAGGGTGTTTGAACCAATATTCAGTGCATCAGTAAGCTGTACCGTGCCGCCGTAGGAATCAACAGTAATGCCTCCTGCAAAGGTCTTGCTTGCACTTGTAATCGTCTGTGTATTTCTTCCCGACAAGGTAAGTGTTTGTGCGCCACTCAGTGTCGTGCCAGACCCGTTTGTCCAGTCACCGTAAATGGTTTGTGCTGCGCCAAGACTCAAGGTCACTGCATTGGTCCGAGTGGACATCGTGACCGTACCGGCATAGCCAATCGCAGAGTCCATCGTCACCGTTGCACTGGTATTCAACCCCGTGTTTTCAATGATGGCAGTGTCTTGCGCTAACGGGAAGTTATCGGTACTTGCAGCACCACCCGATGATGCTGCCCAGTTATTACCTGACCAATTGCCACCCGCAGCAGTCACCCAATACACTGACTTGGGTGAGTCAAATGTAATCCCACGACAGCCACGAAGATTACCGACTCTTGTGCCACTGATCGGTGCTGATGTACCAATGACGTAGATGTCACGGAAGTCAGCGTCCGTCAGGCTTGGTGCGCTGTTGATGGTGAGGGTTTGGGCGATGCCGTAGGTTGCGCCACGGAACCAGACTCGGCGGTTACCAGCCGTCCCTGTTGTGGACAGGGTGCCGTTGATGGTTTGGCGGGAGTCAAAGGTGATTTGCATGACGCCAGCAGAAGCTGGAGCAGTCACGGTTAAGTTGTTGAATGTGTTGACGCTGCTAACGGTGTGTGTTGAGGCTGTTGTAGCGGTAAACGACACGTTATAAAACGTAACACCTGTAGCCGCTGCTCCGCTCCCCGCAGTAATTGCTGATGCTGCTGCCAAACAAATAATTGAGGACGTGCCTGCATTAAACGTCAAATTTGTATTTGTTACAAGATTTATTGGAGCGGGTCCAGTAAACGTTACTGTGCTGCTGCCTAAATTTACTGTACGAGTATTAGTGTTGCTTGCGTTAAACCCAGCAGCAGTAACATTAAAGTTATTTGTTGTAAACGTCCCTTGCGTCAATACAATGTTGAGGGTAACATTTATGGCATCCGCAAGACTTACAGTTATTCCTGACCCGCTGATAAAGAAAGCACCGCCAAACGTCTTGCCTGCACTAGTTATTGTTGCAGTGGCCGCAATGGTTATGTTTCCAGAATAAGTAAACGTCATCCCCGCAACAAGCGTGACACTGCCAGAAACAGTAATTGTGGCACTACCAGCAAGTGTCCCCGTAAATCCTGTACAGGTAATGGACTGGGCACCCGTGTTACCAGAAGCAATCGTGCAAGTTACAGCCCCGGAGTTACCATCAAAAAACACATCATCCGCAGATGTTGGGACGGCAGCACCACCGGCACCACCAGACGTAGTGGCCCACTTCGTACCAGCAGTACCATCCCAGTTTGCTGTGCCACCAACCCAGTACCTGTTTGCCACGATTAAGCCTCGGCTTTAACGTACTTCACACCGTTGATTTCAATGTATTCCTTGACTGGCTCAGGCTCAGGAACCGGCTCAGAAGGTGGTGGGTTTTCTACGGCATTTACCCAGTTATTGAAGCGTTCATCTTTCATCGCCTCAATCTGAGCTAGGGTAAACGTGTGGTTGTCAGGCAAGTGCAATGCGTCTGCAAACTTGCCCCATTTGTCGTGATGACGTTCAAAATCAATCTTCATATTAGGCCTCCGTGCCTGTTGCTACTGCGTCCCAACGGTCTGCATTTGAATTGTAAATACAGCCCACATAAGTTACTTTACTGATTACTGTCGTGATCGGAAGCGTAATCCCAACCGCCCTAAAAGCTTTGCTTGACCCCGTCGTCCAAGTTAATGCCCTTGCCGTTCCATCATCCTTCAAACGAAAAACAGTCTTCTGACCATCCGTCGGTGTTCCTGCATCAGCATTAATCGTTAACGTATTTGCTAATGCTGTAAACCCTTGAATGTCATAACTGTCACTGTTCCAAGCCCAAGGGCTGCTCGTCGTGGTTGTAATATTAGCGCGTGGCGTAATACGTTTGTTGGTCAGTGTTTCCGTGCCTGCAAGCGTGGCCAACGTGCCTGTGGTTGGAAGCGTGACTGCGGTGTTGTTGCTTAAGGTAAGGCCAAGTGTGTAATTACCCGTAAAGGTAATCGTATTATTGGAGCCGTTTGCGATTCCCGTGCCTCCACTTGCAGGAAGCAAAGGGCTTGCAAGTGTGAGTGCCGTTAAATGGTTAATTGCAATACCGACATCGGTTCCGTTGTTGTAGAGAAGGATTAGCGCACCGTTGGGCACGCTTACCCCCGTCTGGCCTGACACCTTAACGGTGACAGCAAAGCCTCCCACAGAGCTGTTTTTAACAATGTAGGGCTTTTGAATTGCAGGAACAATCACCGTCCCCGGAGCCGACAAAGTTGCAGTAATGTTTAAGAATAAGCAGCGAAAATCCTGGTCATCATTACTGTCTGTGTAGGGCATTGTGTAGCTGTTAGTCGTGAAATCCCCGGTAACAAGCGTTGCCATACCTATAATGGCTTGCTCTAACCCTCGATACGTCGAGGACGACCCTAAGTTGTTATTGGTGGTAGACCCCCAGGTTCCTGACTGTTCCCCGGTGCCAATCAACTCAATTTTGAGTTTCGACCATGTGCTTGCCATTATGCGCTCCTACGCCGCAACATCGACTTCAACCCAGTTCGGAACCTGCGGTGAAGGCACCACGGACCAATTTGGATCTTGAAAATCATTTACGATAGACCACCCACCAATACGAACAGTACCTATAGCACCTGTTGCTGACACGCCTGTGGGAATGATAGTGTCATCAATACGAATGTCAACGTAGCCCATCTGGCCCGTGCCTGACACCCCAACAACCAACGGTATCACGAACGTCGTTACATCGCTAACGGCTCCCGTGCCCTCAACCCCCGCAGGGATCTCGGTGTTATCTATTCGGATACCTACCTGTCCAACTTCCCCTGTCGCACTTACACCAGTGACCGTAAAGGTATAGGAATTTACAACAGTGCCAACGTCCCCTGTCCCAGCAACACCCGTCAAGAGCGGTGAAACAATATTAACTGTTGTGCCAACAGCTCCGGTCCCTAAAACACCGGTTATGAATGGAAAAACAGATTCGACAACAGTGCCTATTGCCCCTGTTCCCACCACCCCTGAGACATCAACATTGCTGTTGATAACAAGAGAAACGGTCCCTACAGCCCCTGTCCCCGAAACACCTGTCGGAGAAACAAGAACAACCTCAGTAACGGTCCCTACAGCCCCTGTCCCCGAAACACCTGTCGGAGAAACAAGAACAACCTCAGTAA
>Ga0163212_1000738_pt1 | contig 14617 bp, 29 predicted proteins | sample Malawi_45m_30L_FD_113532 | JGI IMG/M metagenome (GOLD analysis project Ga0163212, IMG submission 113532) | Freshwater microbial communities from Lake Malawi, Central Region, Malawi to study Microbial Dark Matter (Phase II) - Malawi_45m_30L | ecosystem: Environmental > Aquatic > Freshwater > Lake...
AGAATCTTCTCTTCTTCTCTTTGTTTAAGCTTTGCAAGGCGCTTTTCTAAACGCCTTGCTCGATAGGCCATCTCATCAAGGAATTCTGATGGCCTCATTATCCATTGCATGACTTCACGTTGTAACATTTTCTTCATTATCACACTTCTCCTTGGCCTATTGCCTTGGTAAATGCCGAAAGGTAATCCTGCATAATCTCAGGCTTATGTTGAGACATATGCTCTAAAACAGAAGCATGCATTTTGCCAGCATTGTCCGCCATGCGTTCTAACTTCCATCGCAGGCAATCAAGAGTATCAAAAGCGGCAGCAACGGTGGGCGACGGCTTAATTTCACGCTGATGTTCGCGCATGCAATCAAGAGCCTGCTCAATAGCCTGCACATATTCCAGAATGTCGCTCACTTTGAGACGAGTCTCGACAACAGGCTCGTTGGACAACATGACAGGCAGGCTGTCCGTCCATTGACTACGAATGAACACGGCCAGGCCGTGTTCAGTGCTGACGCTGGACATGCTCTTAATCGAATGTTCCATGACAATGGAGGGAAAGTGAAGCTCGCGCCTCGTGCAGGCACGATACCAGCTCAGAACCAGGGTGTCAAACCATGGCGAATTTTTGTTTCGCGCAGCTCCTTCACCACGCGAGATGATGCCTTGCTACATCGCAAAGGCTGATCACGCCAGGCGACAGCAATGCAGTGGCATTCGCCCAGCGGCTCTAGCACAGCGTAGCGATGAGCACGGTCCAACAGGGCCTGGCATGCTTGACGACGCAGTTTAGTGAGGGGCTGCTCGGGTTCTTCTAACTCCACGCGAGCAAAATCTGCAATTTCAGTGATGTCTTCCAAACTATCAACAGTTATGACGAAATAACGATTGACTTTTATAGCTTTCACCCACACGGGATGCGGTGGTGGGCTTTCCTGCCCCTTGGCCAACACTTCCTCTGCCAGCGCAGGGGGTACATATATATATGCTTTGCGTCTGTTCACGGTTTCTTCAGTATCCAAAGAACCAATGGTGAGCTGGAAGAATGATTGTCGTCCACCCCCAGAAGGGCGGTCCCATGAGCTGGGTGCCTGGCGGCACTGTGTTTGCCCATTCGATGGTTGCCGAGCCAATTTGAAGAATGCCTCCTGCATGAGAAACGGTAAAACGAAACGGTGGAAAGAAAGTCATTAAAAAGAGCTAGACACTTTCAACGCATCATCTGGATACTGATGCACCGTCAAAATGCACTTACGAGGAAATGTCTGGGAAAATAGCCTTTTCACTTGAGTGGCATCAATGGCAGACATGGCGATGCGTTCTCCCTCGCTTGTTGTAATTAGGAAGGTGCGCATGGTATTAGGCATTTCAATCATCGTGGTCATTCCTAGCTCGATGCTCATCCACTTCCGAAACGATGCTCTCACGAAGCATCGCTCGCCAATCGTCGTCTCCACCGAAACTTCCTACATTTTCCAGTGTTTGAATGGCAGTGTTGATGCGAGCTGCGTCCATGGCCGCAGCGATGGAAGAGCCGAAGTCTTCAGTGGCAACCATTTCTTGCACCACGCCAACATGTACGCCGTACCACTTACCGAGAGAGAAGAGCACAATCTGACGCAGGGCTTCATCGCCATATTTTTCCATGAGCTGCCCAATAGTATTGGCCATCTCAACTGGCACGCCAACCATGGACGGATCATTAACGAAGTCTTGCACCCATTCGCGCATTTCTTCGCTTTTTTCGCTTTTGGCTTCCCGTGCTTTGCGCAGGAAGTCATCGACGCTGTTAAAGGAGAACGACAAAAGGGTGAAAGCAACGCTTGTATCCTGCCGAGGACGACAAAGCGCGTCAACCGCTGAGGCTAAAGACTTTCTATAGAAGGCAGCACTGTCGTGGCGTCGCTCACGTCATTTGCTTCTACTGATAAGGCATTATCACGCAGCTCAGTAGCCGCGCTGAGTTGCTTCTCCTTATCGATGGTGACAGTTAAATCCTTAAGGAATTGTTGATACGTCTTGTCTTGCTGTTCTTCGCGCTTCAGTTCGTGAAGGCCCAGGAGGCGAGCCTGCTCTACCAGGGCGTTCTTGGCCACATTTAGGAACGATGCATCACCTGCACTTTCTTCTAGTTTGATCAAGGTGCCGCCGCGTCCATCGTTGCCATCTTGGATGGTGGTCACCTTCTTTTTCTTGCTGCTTTCAAATGCCTGCAGGGCTTGCTCCTTCAGGTCTATTTGCTCCTTAAGCAGACGTGCTCTATGTACATCTGCGCTTTGTAGAAGTTTCTCTGTATAAAGCTGACGAGCGTGATTCCTGTCAGTGTTAACAGTTTCTTTGCTGAGCTGCAATGCATCAGCAATCTGCCGATTGCTCATATTGGCAGCCAACAATTCTTGCACCATGTAACGGCGCTGCCCAACAATGTCTTTACTCATTGTCTGGCCGGGTTTATTTTTAGCCCTAACGCGCTCAATCTCTTCTGGAGTTAATCCTGCATCAAGGAGCACTTTCAATGCATAACTAGTGCATTCTTCTTTGTCCTTAAAGACAATTTCAGGCTGCGCCATCTTCGTCCGTTAAAATCTTCGCAATTGTATCGCCTTCATAAGGAAGAGTTCTTACAAATAATTCTGAAAATCTTTCCATTTTGTGGAAGGCGACAGAAGGAGGGGCATCTGTAATAGCCCTCCTTAGGGCATTCATTTCATCCCGTTCGGAATCAGACAAGGGGCTGTCGTGCGTCACCTTTTGCAGTGCCAGGAGCGCCCAGTTTAAAGCCTGCATCAATCAAAGCCTGGATATCGTTCAAATTTCTTCGCCAATGCCGTTCGCCCTCGGGGCTCACGGCACCATATAGATAGCGAGCTTGAGGCTGTGGACCACGCTCAGGCGTCGAAAAGCCGTGGTGAATACGGCAAACGATTTCAATGCCGTTGTGCTCAAGCGAAGGAAGCTGCTCAACAGGCTGAGGAGGATAGATCATTGCGGAGTATTTTTCTTTCGCAATGTTAAATACCTTCATGGTGATTGAAGGATCCTTTTGCCCGAGAGCTGAATTCCGCTCCGCCCTTTGGGGGCGTCGCTGGTGCTGGAGGGCAATGCCTGAAGGCTGGTTTGCCCTGAACGACCCTGGAACAGGATGCGCTCGGGACTTTCCGTGACCAGTCTACCACGACGTGCCAAGCCCCTTCCAATTAACTTCCAAATCCCTTGCGGCGCGGGCGTTTGATGCGTGTGTCTTCCTGGATTTCCTTCACAATCTCCTCCATCTCCTGCCGCTCCTCGGTCTCCTTTGTCACGATCTCCTCGATGGGAGAAGGCTCGGGCTGCTTACCAGTGACGTGGCAGTGCAGGGCTGCAAGGGCAGGATTGTGCTCGAAAACCATTGCAAATGCTGGGCCGAGCCCTTAACTTAATAATTATTATATTAGTCGAATTCTTGATAAACGTCGTTTATTGAGAATCTCGATAGTATCCCTATTGTGAGTGGCATCACCCCAATATTGAGTAGCATTAAAAAAGCCCGCCTCGTAGCGTCGGGCGGGCGGGGAGACGCCTTACGAAGTCTCCCTCTCTTTGCGCCAGCTAGAACCAGATGTCGTCGTCCGCCCCTGATGGGGCGGGCTCTTCTAATGTATCTTCTAATTTGGCGGAACTTAGAACTTCATTTGGGACAACGTCTTCGGGCTCTTGCTCCTGATAATTCCAGCTTTGGTAAAGACGGTCGCGCTCGCCAGTAGGGCCGAGTTGCCAAGAAGAATCTAAAAGGCCCTGGCGGCGAGCCTGCTCCAGCAGGCGACGCGCCGAGCCAGTGCTGCTCAGGCCAAGCATGATGCTGACTTGACTGGGACTAAAGCGTTCGTTGCCACGATTGTTGACCATATTGGCCACGCGCATCAGACCATCAGGGTCGCCGTCCACTGGTCCCTTGTAAAACCAGCCATAAGTGTCAGGCTCTCGGACGAGGAAGTGTTTGCCACTTAGGCCAGAGCGGCTCTTGGTCCACTCCAGCAGGAATTCATTGGGCGTAGGGTTATTTTCTGGCCGATAGAGCTTCACTACCTCCGAAACATTGGCTTCAAAGCTAGAACTATCGCGAATGCCACCAGTCTTGTTGAGGTGGTGGAGAATGACGATGGAGCAACCATAAGTGTTGGCAATGTCCCGCAGTTCGTAAATGACGTTGCCAGCATCGCTCCTAATCAGATCAACTTCCATGCCAGCCAGACAGGCAGTAAGGCTGTCAATGGCAACAAAACGAGGGCGCTCACGCTTAATGCGATCTGCGAGCCAGCCAATGTTGGAGAAGCGCCAGCGTTCAACAAAGCCAATGGCATCTTCGGGGAGATCGGGGCGGTCATAGCCGATCACCTGCATCTTTTCTGCAGCATCCACCACAGGCTCATCACATTGGATGATCAGGCTTTTGCCTTGAAGGCAACGCCTGCCGCTCCAAGCCGAGCCAAGGGCGATGTTCATCGCCCAGTTGTAAACCAATGTAGATTTGCCGTTGCCTGGAGCAGCGGCCAGCAGCATCACGCTGCTTTCAGGCAGGATGCCAGCAATGGTCCAGCGGCGCACGTCGTTGGACAAGGCGATGGCCTTGGCGTCTAGGACTTCAATTTCTTCCTTTCCGTCCACCCTTGTTCTGGCTTCGGCGATGAGCTTGTCCAGCTCGGTGGTGGCAATCTTGAGACCGTGATTGGTCATCCACTGACGTGCTTCAAACAGCACGCGAGCATCGTTGCCATAGAGCCCGACCATGGTTTCCAAGGCTCCAATGATCTCTTCGTAGGAGGGCAGGCCATCCTGTCCCTCGTGGCGATCCTTGGAAACAATGGAATTAATGATCAGATCTTGCGACGCGCCTTCGTCTATCCAGTCTGCGAGGTCATAACCGTTGTTCTGGGGCAGGGCCTCCCATTCAAATGATTTAGGGTCTGCATAAAGCCATTGCGCACCAGGATTATCTGCTGCAACCTCCCGCATAAGCGCAACACCTGGCTCGTCTCGGTCTGGACACAAGACGAGACGCTGGTTGCGGAAGAGCTTGGAGTAGTCCCCGTTAGAACGATATTGTTTGCTACCGCCAAGAAATGTGACAGATGGTAAACCAATCTCCCACAACTTGTCGCAGCAAAGTTCACCTTCGACAACGAAAATTGGATGCTGTGTAGCCTTTGAAGCTTCTACTGCTTCTTTATAGCGATAGGGAAGAATTTCGCCGCGCAAGGCGTCAATAACCTTTTTGCGCTGCGGCGTGTCATTAGACACGCCTGGATATTCCTGAAAGATTTGCTTTTTGCCATTGCTATCGCTACGCACTACCTCCAGAACCCTGTTGCCATCAAGGTTCTCGTAGGGAAAGATATAACGCCCATCCTGACGAGCGGGCCGCTCCCAGCGGTCCATGGGCGCCAGTATTTGACGAATTTCAGCGCGATGTTTTGCAGATGGATCGTTCCAGCAGTTGTACGAACCGTCGGCTTTATTGAAACTAAAATTGGTGCCTTGGCAGGCAGGGCATACATATTTACCAGCTTCCTTTGCGGGTTCCAGCTTGCCTATGTGGTCAAGGATGTCAAACGCCATGGGAGATGTGGAGATTGAGTTGTTGTAGCAAGAAAATCAGCGCCTGCCACATCCCGAGCGGGTTTTAATATTGCTTTAAGAATCAGAGGCGGTCTCAATAGTCTCTTAAAGTTTGGGCGGTTGCACCCCCCAAAAGAGGTGTGTAAGGTGTGCCGAGTTGCCACCTCCGATGGAGAACATCCTGGTCTTCGTTGCAGCATTTTGCATCGGCATCTTGTTCACAAGTCTTCCCCGCTGTCGCCGCTAATTCATGGCAAATGTTCATGGCGAACCAAAGCGCCGCCGTCACGTATGTCTCACAGATACCGCCTTTTCTCACCTGGGAGAAATTGCCCACGGAGCAAGAAAGAGCAACAGTGAGACCTTGGAGCGCCTCATTCGCTCCACTCCAATTTGGGAAGGAAACGCCACCCTCGCAGATAGCGCATGGGAAGAGTGTTTCGACCACACCCAAGAGCCTGTAAACCCAGAAACACTATTCCCTGATGAAAGCCTCTGAACTTAGAGACCACCTCATTCATTTTCTCGTTGAAAATGACGACTGTGATGTGCGTTTGTACTGTGAAAGCGTCATTTATGACGACTGTTACGACGAACACTCGCATGAAATCATCACCGACATCCGCGTCGTAAATGACTGGCCGCTGCCTGGTGAAAGTATCATCATTGGCGATGCGGAAAACCCAGGCAAGTATCTCGTTGTCTTCTATGACTCCAACGAAGAAACGAAGAAGCGCTTTGCCAGTGGCCTTCTCTCTCGGCTATGAAACACTCTTTTATTGTTTACGACCCTTCAGCCATGTCTCCTAATCCCGCTCAACAAGCAATGATGGACCGTTACAACGGCATCTTCCCCTCCCTGGAGATCACCGCCGAAGCCTTCAAGGCCGCGTATGACACTCCTGACATTGGCTCACATATTGAGAAAGATTACAAAGGGCTGTCCTACCTTTCCTGGCCCTTTGCCTACCGCTATCTCAAGGAGCACTTTCCTGCCCTCTTCGTCGCCTTTGAAGAGAAGACAGTAGGTGAAGTGGTCTTTGGCGGGCCTGGATACTACTACCTCCGCCCCTATCTCACCGATGGCGTGAGGCGCACCGTGGCACTCATCTTTCCCGTTATGGACAGGAAGCACAATGCCATTAAAGAGCTTGATGGTCGCGCCATCAGCGACAACTGCCAGCGTGCTGCAGTGAAATGCATTGCCACCTTCACTGGCCTTGGACTGCGCCTTTATGCGGGCGAAGACATTCCTAAAGAAGATGACCAAAAAGGATCGCCCAGGCCCCCGCTTCAACAGAATGCTCCGAGGCAAGATGCGGCACCAGCGGCGCGGCAAGCGCCTGCTGATGGAAGCAATGCTCATCTTGAAGAAGCGTGGGCTACTGCTCTCGATGGCAAACAAGCCCTCGTTGAATTCTGCGAGGCCAATCCTCTTGGACTTGCCGATGTAAGGGCCTGTCAGATGGCAGTCAAAAATGCCCTCGACACTGTTGGCCTTACCACTGGAGCCAATGTGAAAACGATTGGCGACTTTGGCAATGTGATTACCACCCTTGTGTCCTCTTGGACAAAGGACAGTGGCATCAAAATTACCAAGGCTGCCATGACCAAAGAACTCGACAGCATTCGCGGTAGTGCAGTGGATGCTCAGGGTGCCATCGATGCAGTGAAGGCATTCGTGGAGGCAAAAAAGTAGATCTAGCGGCGGCGGCCCTAGCGGCCGCCTTCGCTGGGATTATTTGTACTGACTTCGATGATCAGCCCATTACTCTCCTTCCTCCCGGACTATTTCCAACATGACCCGCTTGGTGTATTTCTGGTTGTTAGCGCAGTTGCACTTATGGCCAGCTTCATCCTCATCTTCATCGCAAGCCGCCTCCTGCCATGACATCACTGAATGAATTTGGCCAGCACACTTGGCATTACGTTTTCAATAACGAAGCCAAAACAGAAGTTACTTTTAATAACCATTGCGTATTTTGCGATGAAGTGGTACGAGAGTTTGCCTGTTATTTAATGGCGACTGGCCTCTGTCAAACCAGCATCATTCAATCATTTGAAGATTATGTTGACGAGTACAAGCAATCCCTTATCAAAGCAGTTAAGCGCCTCGATGACAAAGAAGACGACAGATACAACGTCTTCTCAACCATGGTGGGAGAAGGCGAATGAAGCTTATTGGAGCTTTCCAGAAGACCCTATTGACAGCCCGAAACGTGTGGCTGCATTGCTTGCATCTGTCATTAAGTCTGGTCTACTTGACCTTACTTTTCTTGTGCCGTTTATTAATCGCCACCTCATGCCTGACATTGCAATGTGTACAGGAGATGATTGTCCTGTCAAGGAAAACTGCTGGCGCTACATTGCGCCTCCAGATCGGTATCAATCACAATTTGCGGCCCCGCCATTCACGGATGAAGGCTGCGAATATTTCTGGGATGTGAACGAAAAATGATTGAAGCATTCTTCTTTGCGCAGCTTGCGCAGCCAGTGCCTCGCATTGATGGCTGCCCTTTGGGCTACTATCAATCCACAAATTACTGCATGCCCCTCAAGACAACCGGGCCAGTCATTATGAGAGAAGGCGTGGGGTGTCCGCCAGGTTATTTCCCGACTGGCTCTTACTGCAAGAAAAACAACTGACCGTCAATGAAGCTCCCCCGCTTTGAACCAAACAGGTTGCAAATTAACAAGAAACGCTTTTACGTTCTTGATGATTTTCCCAATACGCCTACTGGGATGGTGCTCCCTTCTGTCACTACAGTCGCTTCTGCCACTGCTCCAGTTGGCAAAACGATGGCACTGGTTAACTGGCGGAAGAAAGTGGGGGATGCTGAGGCAAACCACCGCACTCGCAATGCTGTAGAGCGTGGTAATTGGCTTCATGGAGTATTGGAGGATTTGTTCAATGGGGAAGACATTGAGGAACATTTCAATCATTCTCCTCAATATGTGCCCTACTACACATCCATTCAGGACTTCCTGGATACCATTGGTGAGCCCCAGCTCGTAGAGAGCGCCATTGCCTGGTACTGCCCTGCCAGAGAGATTGGCTACTCAGGTACATTCGACATGCTGGCAACCATGAAGAGCGGCGCCTATGGGTTGCTCGATTGGAAGACTAGCTACAGGCAAAAGCCTGATGCCCAGCTCTCCGACTATCGGATGCAGCTTGGAGCCTATGTACAAGCCATCGAACAGATGTATTCCATCGAAATCGAGGAGGCACATTGCGCAATAGCCATCTACGATCCAGACACTGGAAAAGGGCAAGAGGCTCAAATTGTGAGCCTCGATTCCAGCGAGCTTGTAGCGCAAGCTGGTGTGATGGTGCAGAAGACTCAACAGTTCTTTTTCGATCACTATCCAGGTGGTCGGCCCTTCATAATTTCTATGGATAGAGGGGCTTGATCTCCCTGCCATAGTCGCTACTCTTGTTCCGTTATCCATTTTCTTTCCATGGCTACCCAGCCTCTCTACAAAGTCGCCATCGACATCCCTGCTGACGTGTTCCGTGAGGCCAAGGAGGCAGGACCGAATGATCGTGGCATGTACAGCCTGCAGGCTTCCCTGTGGACCAACGACCGCAAAACCAACGACTCTCAGCCTGGCTTCACCGGCCAAGTGCAGGTGAAGGGCAAGATGGACGGAGCCAAGGGCTATGCGTCCATGTGGGACAACTCTGGTCGCGCTGGTGGTGGCTCCAGCAAGAAAGCCTCTGACGATCTGTTTTGATCTGTCATTCTGTTCTGACGTTTCTGGGGGCGCCTAAAGCGCCCCTTAACCATGCTTCTCAACGACATTGAAATCAGCAAGCTTGCTGAAAACGACATCTTCATGCCCTATGTGGGCGAGAAGACTAAAACGCTTGACAACGGCCAACCCGCACTGAGCTTTGGCCTTAGCCAAAGCGGCTATGACATTCGACTATCGCCATCGTCTTTCGTCGTTTATGGCCGCGAGGCAATGGAATTTGACGTGAAAGCGGCCCCTGAGGGTCGCCCAGTTCCGCTCCAGAGCAGCTCCAGTGGCCATTTCTTTGTCATCCCCCCTGGCTGTCATGGGCTTGGCGTCAGCTCAGAACGCTTCTCCATGCCTAACCATGTGATGGGCCTGTGCTGGGGCAAAAGCACTTATGCACGCACTGGGCTGATTACCAACATCACCCCCATCGAACCTGGCTGGTGTGGCCATCTCACAATGAGCCTTATCAATCCCACATCAAAATACATCCGCGTGTACGCCAACGAAGGCATTGCACAGGTGGTGCTATTCCGCTGTGGTGAAGTAGCCAAGCCTTATGAGGGTAAGTATCAAGATCAAGGCGCTAGCGTAACTGCTGCAAAAGTATGATCTTGTGAGCGCTCTTGAAGATAAGTTCCACGATGAGTGGAAGCTTCACTGGCCACAGCTAACTCTTGTCCGTGAGTTCAGTGATGTGCCGATGTGGGAAGAAGATTTTCAAGAGCGCTACGCCAAAAGTAAGCGATCAAGGCGTTACAGAGCTGATTTCGCTCACGAGGCCTCCCGTTCTCTCATTGAAATTCAAGGCGGCACTTACATGCGAGGCCGTCATGTTTCTGGCAGTGGTTACGACCGTGATGCACGTAAATATAACCTGGCCATGATGAGTGGCTGGAAGGTCTATTTGCTCACGTCTACCACGACCACCAGCGCCGAATGGATTGAGAAGATTGGGAGGGCTTGCTGGCTTGATCAGCAGCTTGCCTCTCCAACAGGCTAGCTGACTGATTTATCAGTTCTTCTGCCGCTCGCAAGTCTGCCTCGCGCAAGCCAATGGCATAACGCAGGTTCATGTTTTCTTTGATTAGTTCGCCTACGGCGCCTTGCATATTGCTCCAACCAACGAGCAAATTGGTCGCCACTTCTTTGAGCTGCTTGAGATCGGTGCATTCGTCAATGGCTTTCTTGTTGACAGCCAATGAAAATTCCCGCTCCATACTGCGCTCAAATGGTCCCATGGCTGCAATTCTTTTCCTCCCATCGTAATCCAGGATTACAGGCAAACTGTATTTCATGATCCTCTCGTTTTCTTCTAGCGTAACCCTGCGCGACAGGCGAAAGACTTTTGTTTGCACCGTGGAATCTGGCGAAACTGCCGAACAAAAAATTACGCTTTTACCTAGGGTGTCTTTCCGTCACTCGATGAAAGTCCATCACCATGAGCAGTTCAAGACAGGACAACGAGTGGTTCTTTTATCGCTCACTGCAGATGGATGGATTGACTCAGGATTCAGGGGGCAAATATTGGCCCTTGAAACCAAACAAGACTCAATGGGACGCTCCATCCCGCGAGCGCAAGTGGTATGGGATGAGGGTGAACAACATCCTTCCCGCATTGGTTACACAGCTCTTTCGCGACTCCGCCACGAACAATGACTGATCAAATTACGCCTCGCGATTTGTTCGCTGCAATGGCGCTTCATTCTCTTATGCCCCTTGTCCTTCAACAGGAGAACAGTGATGCAATGAAGGAAGCAATGAGCCTGGCTGTTGCCTCTGCCTGGACAACTGCTCAGGCAATGATAGACATGCGCAACATCCCCTCTAATCCCTGAACAATGATCTCCCTCCCCTCCAAGACCTTCAAAGTGCATGATCCCCTCAGTGACGGTATTAGCTCTGTTCGGCTTCTCGACTGGATGGGGAGTGACATTGACATCGTTTGTGATGCCAGGCAAAGCTTTGATCTTGAGACGCCAGACTTCGGTCCAAGGGAAAAAAAGCTTCTCAATTACCTTGTTGCCCATCGCCACACCAGCCCATTCCGTGGCGTTGTCTTCAAGTGGCAAGTAAAAGCCCCGCTATTTGTTGCAAGACAATGGTGGAAGCATGTGATTGGCGGCACATATGCCAACGATCAACTGGGATGGAACGAGAAGAGCTTTCGCTATTGCGCTGCCGACAGCGAAGAATTTTATTTCCCATCGGAATTCCATAAGCAAAGCGAGAGCAGCAAGCAAGCCTCTGCAGGCCCGCTCGATGCAGACAGTGCCCGTGTGGCCAAGCTGAAATATGCAGAGGCTTTGCAGGCGGTGCGAGAGGCCTATTCCACGCTGCTGGCAGTAGGCGTAAGCAAAGAACAGGCACGAGGCATCCTGCCGACGTGCCATTACACCTCCTTTGTCTGGACGTGCAGCCTGCAGGCCCTGCTGCATTTCCTAAGCCTGCGACAGCCAGTAGATGCGCAATGGGAAATTCGTGCCTATGCCGACTGTATGGCCGAGCTGGTTGAGCCTATCGTGGCGGAATCCTTTGCATCCTTCAAAGCCAATGGACACAGCTTTTGACATGGTGAACCACCCCCCGCATTATGCGGGAAAAGGCAGCATCGAATGTATTGAGGCTATCGAGGCTCAGCTCACCCTGGAAGAGTTTCGCGGCTACCTCAAGGGCAATATCGCCAAATACGTTTGGCGCGAACGCCACAAAGGAAAAGATAGTCTTAAGAAGGCTGCTTGGCATTTGGATAGGCTCACTAAACTTGATGCGGTCATGGCCGCCGCCAATGATCTCCTTGACGACGCCGTTCGTCTTGACCTCCGCTATCCACGCACTTCCAATGACAATTGAAGGCAGGCCTCCAGGCTTTGACGATGCTTGGAAAAAGCAATACGCAGAGAGCCGCTATGAGCGGCTCCTGGACAGCATTGACGAGTATCTCTGTGACGATGGAGAAGACTGTGGCGCAGAGGCTCTTTTGCGCGACTTGAAGCGAGGAATTAGCTTCACCCGCGAATGGCCACAAAAGCAGCTCGTCAACATAGACAAAGCACTGGCCGCTATCAATGACATCAATTAATGATGCACAGGTGCGCCTCTACGTGGACTGTCACAATCAAGAGGTATACGAAGTGTCCTATCCCGAGCTTGGCCTCGTCTCCTGCGTAAGTTCCGCTCATCTTGTCGAAGAGCGAAAAATACAACTGCTACGACCAAGCAACAGTCCAGCCAGAATCTCCTAAATCCTCTAAAGAAAAAGGGCCACAAAATGGCCCTTTTTTTATGCGACGCGATACCCCCTGTTGCACCACTCGCTTCTCCGCCAGAAACTTCCAATATTCGGCACTATCGGTGTGCGCATCGATGAAGCTATTGGCATAGGTCCATGCCATGAGGATTTCCTCCCGTTGTTGGCTCCACTGATGCGCGGGACGCCACCATTCAAACACTGGCAAATCAGTTTTCGTTAGGTTGCAGTGCTTGCATGCTGGCACCATGTTCCAACGTGCAAAAGGCGGCCCGCCCTTGCTCTTGGGAACAATGTGGTCAATGGTAAGCTTCTCATTCCACCGTCCGCAATAAGCGCAGGCAGCTTGGCCTAAGGGGCCACGCAGGGGATAGTCATCGAAGATAGATTTACGAAAGCGTCGTGTGGCATCCGACTTGCGCAATTCAATGAGTCCAGTGATGTAATCATCAGGCTCAAACGCCACAAACATGACGCTCATCTTCAATTGGCTGCCCTTAATCTATCGCCCAGAAATTCTCAATGACATGTTGTTATAATGAAGAAAAAGGCTGTAAAGCAAGCTGTGAAAGAAGGACTGGCTAACTTTGTAGCTGCGGTCACTGCTGGCATGCTTTTGGCATCTGGTGGCATGTTGATTACAGTGGGCAATCAACAAATGCGCATCACTACGCAAGTAGAAGGAATAACAAAGAACCTCGACAAACTCACTGAAAACGTGCAAGAGCTAGAGGCGCGAGTGAGGAGCCTGGAGATTCGACGCTAAGCTGATAGTAAACCTCCTTGGAGAATCGCCATGTCTGGTATTGAGTGGTTCGTGGTTGGTGGCATCATCGTTGCCGCTGCAGACCAAATTATTGAGAAGACTCCCTACAGAAGCAATAACGTCCTTCAGCTTGTGATGACAGGCCTGAAGGCAATCTTCCGCGTGAAGGGCTGAGGTCATGTGGCCCACTAATCGGGCATTCTGGAACGAATGCTTCCAGATTGCCCGTAGATGTGGCGCTCGATATCCTGAACTCGTGGCGGCTCAGTGTTGCCTTGAGAGTGGATTCGGGGGTCACGTCTCTGGCACCCATAACTACCTTGGACTAAAGGGCAGTGGCACTACTACCACCACTCAGGAATGGTATGACGGGCAATGGGTGACAATCAAAGCGGGCTTCATTGACTTTCCGAGTCTTGCCGCATGCATTGAATACCTTGTAACGCGATGGTATAAAGATTATCGGCAATTTAAGGGCGTCAATCATGCGCCCAATCGATATGCAGCAGCTCGCATGCTTAAAGAACAGGCGTATGCTACTGATCCCGAATACCCCGTAAAATTGTCGCGTCTGATGAAGGAATATGCTCCTGAATCATCGCGCTCTCTTCCTATGATCGGCCCCAAGAAATCCCCTAAAGACTTTGGCTTCAAGAAAGGCGACCATCACATTGTCGTCAATGATGCCGTAGAAACTGCCAAGTGCTTTAATCATGACGGGAAGGCCCTGTGGGAGCTTCCTGCCCTGGCACGCGGGCAAGGCAGTGATTACGAATGGAAACTGCGTAACACTGATACGCCGCCTGGCCTTTACAAACTAGGCACTGTCTACCGTGATTATGAAATCAATGGCGATAAGCCTGCATATGATCGCACTCTCATGGCCTATGGCTGGTACAGCCTGGACATGATTGATCTAGAAGGCCAGGAGACTGGCGTAGGGCGAGCAGGAATCATGCTGCACGGCGGTGGTAGCGGCAATGGCTGGCCTGGTGCCTGGGCGCCAATGCAGTCCCTTCTGGCCACGCATGGATGCGTGCGCATGCACAATGCCCACCTCCGTGATTACGTGATACCGCTGCTGAAGACTGGCTCCATCTTCATCAGCGTCTATCAGGAAGGATGACAGACCAGGCCATCTTCAATGCGTTGTGCTACGAGCTGGGCCTCTTTCTCATTAGAAAGAGGCCTTCTCTGGCATTTCATCCATTGATAAAACGCTTGTTGGAATGGTGTCGCTCAGACTGGGCTGCCTGGAAAACTTCCCTCACCC
>Ga0163212_1000739_pt1 | contig 14611 bp, 12 predicted proteins | sample Malawi_45m_30L_FD_113532 | JGI IMG/M metagenome (GOLD analysis project Ga0163212, IMG submission 113532) | Freshwater microbial communities from Lake Malawi, Central Region, Malawi to study Microbial Dark Matter (Phase II) - Malawi_45m_30L | ecosystem: Environmental > Aquatic > Freshwater > Lake...
GGCAGGGAGGGAGCGGCGGGTGGGCTGGGCCGTCCGCAAGCGGAGGAAGGTGGTGGGTGAGGTCAGGCCGAGGCGCCCTTCTGGCGTTCGTAGAAGTCGTTGATTTTCTTGGCGACGTCGCGGTAGCCCGAGTCCGCCATGTAGATGATCTTGTATTCGTCGACGGCTTCCTTGGCCTTGCCCATCTTCTCGTAGGTGTCGCCAAGGGCGTAGATGATCTCCTTCTTGAGGTCGTTCATCAACTGGACCTCGCTCTTGGCGGTCGTGAGCTGCTCGATCGCCAGGTCGAACTTACCGCCCAGGGAGAAAGCGCGGCCGATGGCAAGGAGGGACGGCTGGCGGAACTTCGGGTTGCGCTGGGCGTACTGGAGCTGCTGGACGGCCTCGTCGAGGCGGTTGGCGGCGAGCAGGAGCGTGCCGAGTTCGTGGCGGTAGGCGAAGTCGTTGGGGTAGCGTTCGACCATGCTGATGGAGGTCTTGAGGCGGAAGTCGGCGAGTTCGGCCTCGTTCTTGGCGAGGACGTCCTTGCTGGCGGCGTCGGCCGGACTGGCGGCGATGGCTTCGCGAAGCTGCTTGGAGATGTGCTCGTAGCGGCGGATGATCAGGTCGCTTTCCTGCCGCTCGAGGGAGGTGTCGGCCTTGCCTTGGCTCGTGACGCGGCCGCGCTGCAGCCAGGCGATGGCGCTGTCGAAGTCCTCGGCGATGAGGAACATGCGCACGATCTCGCGATAGAGGTCGAGGCTGTCCGGGGCGGTCTGGATCTTCTGGGCGAGTTCGGCGGCCTGCGCGAGCGCGGTGGCGGCGTCGGTGACGGTGCGGGAGGCCTGGTCGATGCGCAGGGCTTCGTCCTTGTCCTTGAGCTTGGACTGGAAGTCGCCCTTGTCCTCCCAATTGCCCTTCTTCATCGTCTTGCTCACGGAAGCCTTGCGGACGACTTCCTGGAGGTCGCCGTTGCCCGGGAAGAGCTTGAGGCCGCGGTCGGCGGCGGCGAGGGACTGGTCGTACTCGCCACCCGCGATCCAGGCGTTGGCGAGGTCGATGAAGTGCTGGACCTCGCTGGGATCGTTGGTCGCGAGCTCTTCGTAGGCGAAGGCGGCGAGCTCATGGAAGCCGAGCTTCAGGCCGGCGAGGGCGAGGGTCTTGTTGGCGTTGGCGTCGGTCGGCTTCTTGGCGAGAGCCTCCTCGGCGGCGGCGATCGCGGCCACGGGGTCGGCTTCGACGGCCTTCGCGATCTTGCCGGCGGAGAGAGCGCTGGACAGCCCGTCGAAGAGGCCTTTCTTCGTCCCGAGGACGGCTTTCTGGGCCTTGCGGAGGCTGCGGCGCACTTCGATGCAGCCGGGATTGCGGATCAGAATACCGGAAAGGATCTCTATGGCATACTGGGGGTTTGTCTTCAGTTGCTGATCTGCGGCGGTGATCTGTTTCTGGAACCGGGGGTCGAGCTCGGTAAGGGCGACTTTTTTCATGGAGAAATGGGCAGATTGACCGTCGAAAACTGACCTTCGGCTGTCGGGTGGTCAATCCCTTGGAAGTGAAAAACGAAGGTGTCGGCGCAGGGCGGGGCGAAGGGGTTCGGCGATGATCCGGCCCACGCAGCCGGGGGCTCCGCAGGCACAGGGATGGAAGAGGCTTTCCGCCAAGGAAAAGCCGTAATCAAAGGCGATTTCCTCCCCAGCCCGTAAGGCGCGTAGGCTGATCAGCCAGGCTCCCTCCGCGGCGCCCAGCCAGACCAGTTCAGCGTTGGGGGCGCAGGAGTGGTTCGCCCAGCGTGCGGGATTGTCGGCACCCGACCCATCAAGCCATAGTCCCGGAGCGATTTCCAAGGCGTGGACCTCGCCGGTCTCGGACCGGGCCGGCGGGATGGCCGAACGCGGTCCTCGGTAAGCGGCGAGCCGTTCGCCGGCGGCGAAATCCCGGGCGGCGAAGAGCCCTTGGCCGGCGATTGCGGATGGCCGCGTCTCGACGTCCCCTCCGTTCATGCCTCCGCGCGGAGATCGCGGCTCATCAGGGCGACCACGCCGGCCCGCGGATCCAGCCCCTTGCAGAGAATCGCGTGCAGACAGGAAAGGATCGGTGCGGTGAGTCCGCGGGCCGTCGCGAGCTTCGAGAAGGCTTCCGCGGCCCGATGCCCTTCGACGGCTTCCTTGCGCTCGGCGAGGGCGGCGAGGGCGCCTTGCGGATCCTTGGCGAGCTGTTCCCCGAGCGAGCGGTTGCGGCTCCAGGTGCCGTGCGCGGTGGCCATCAGGTCGCCGACGCCGCCCAGGCCGAGGAAGGTCTCCGGGCGCGCCCCGAGCGCCTCGCCTAGGCGGGCCATCTCCTGCAGGGAGCGCGTCAGCATCGCCGCCTTCGCGTTGGAGCCGAGCCCGAGGCCGTCGCAGAGGCCTGCGCCGAGCGCGTAGACGTTCTTGAGCGTCCCGCCGATCTCGACGCCGATCAGGTCGGCCGAGGTGTAGGCGCGCAACGTCGGGCCGCTGACGGCGGACTGCACCTCCTTCATCAAGGCGTCGTCGGCCGTCGAGGCGAGCACGAGCGCCGTGGGCAGTCCGCTCGCGACCTCGTCGGCGTTGCTCGGTCCGCTCAGCGTGGCGACAGGGACGTCGCCGAAGGCCGCGGCCATGAGTTCCGAAGGCCGGCGCAGGGTGGCGAGGTCGAGTCCTTTGCAGAGGGAGATCGTCATCTTCGCGCCCGAGTCGCGGACGGCGGGACCGATCGCGACGAGCAGGTCCGGCAGGCCCTTGGACGGGCAGGCGAGGAAGATCAGGTCGGCGTCCATGAGCGCCGGCAGCGGCTCGAGGCCGATCTGGATCGAGTCGTCCAACCGATGGCCCGGCAGGTAATCGGTGTTCTCGCGCGTGGTGGCGAGGGCAAGGGCTTGTTCCGCGCGGCGCGGCACGAGCGTCACGGTCTGCCCTTGGCGGGCGAGGTGGATCGCCATGGCCGTACCCCAGCCGCCGGCTCCGAAGATGACGCAGTTCATGAGGATTTCTTCGTAAGCACCTTGGCGGCCCAGCGGCGGACGGCCGCGACCGCATCACGGTGCAGGTTGGCTTCGGGACGGACGAAGGGCGGGGCTTCGGGCGTGAGACCGAGCAGGTCCTGGATCACGAGGATCTGGCCGTCGCAACCGCGGCCCGAACCGATGCCGATCGTCGGCACGGCCACCGCCTCAGTGATCTTCGGCATGAAGGCTTCGTCGACGCACTCGACGACCATGGAGAAGGCCCCCGCGGCGGCGACCGCCTGGGCATCGATCAGGACCTGCCGTTGGTCGGCGGGCGTGAGGCCGCGGCGCCGGTAGCCGGCGGTGTGGACGCGCTGGGGAAGCATGCCGACATGCCCCATCACCGGGATGCCGGCGTCGACGAGCCGGCCGATCGCCGGCGCCAGCGAAGCACCGCCTTCGATCTTCACGGCCTTGACGCCGGCTTCCTGCAGGAAACGGCGGCAGCAGCCGAGGAGCCTGGGGAAGCTGTCGTGCGCGAGCCCGAACGGGAGGTCGCCGACCACGAGGGCCGCAGGCTTCGCCCGGACGACCGCCGAAGCGTGATGGATCATCATGGCCATGGTGACGCCGACCGTGTCGGGCAGGCCGAGGACCGTGTTGCCCAGGGAGTCGCCGACCAGGATGAGGTCGGCGCCGCCGGCGTCCGCGATGCGGGCGGTGGTCACGTCGTAGGCGGTCAGGCAGACGATGGGCCGGACGCCTTTGAGGGCGCGGAGGGACCGGGTGGTGGACTTCACGCCTTGGGCTTACCCAGAGACCATCCGCTTGTAAAGCGTGGGTAAAGGGTGTAGGGTCTTGGGGTGTGGCGTCATGTCGTCCATCTGTTCAGCAAGCCCGACTACCGGGTCAACGCCTACGCGCATCCTGACCTCTCGGTGCAGACCAAGCTGGCCTGGCATGCGCGGCTGAAGCTGCTGCTCAGCGCCCGCCGCGGGCTCGATCATGCTGACGAGAAGCCGGTGCTCTGGGCCCGTCATCGCAAGCGGATGTTGTTCGTGCTCGGGCTCCTGTTCGCATGGTTCCTCGCCGAGAGCCTCGTCGGCTGGGGCTTCTACGAGGGTTGAGCGGCTAGCGGCGGGCTTTCCAGCCGTAGTCGCGATACTGCCACGACCACGTCCCGTCGCGCCGGCAGGTGACCGTGCCGAACCCCTCGGGCTTGCCGAAGACCGGGCCTTGCCACCACATCCCGGAGACCGCGCCGCCTTGGAGATAGGTGACCTTGCCGATCTCGATGCGCTCGACGACGTGTCCGTGACCGCTCAGGACCAGCTGCACGTTGTAGTCGTCGAAGAGTTTCCGGAACGTATGCAGGTTGCGGACGATGGCCTTGCCGTCGAGGCGATGGTCGGGGCCCTTGAGCACCTGATGCCAGGTCGTGTAGAAAGGGATGTGCGTGACCATCACGATCGGCTGCGTGCGGCCCGTGGCGGCGAGGTCCTGCTTCAGCCAGGCGAGCTGCGCGTCGTCGATCCACCCTTCGTAGTCCAGCGTCTCCTTGTCCTGGCCGATCGAATCCAGGATGATGAAGTGCCAGCCCTTGTGGTCGAAGCTGCGATAGGTACGGGCGAGGCCGAAACGTTCGGCGAAGAGCTTCTTGCCGTAGTCCTGGTCCGTGGGCTTCACGAGGGACCGCGCCGACCAGCCGACGACGTCGTGGTTGCCGATCGCGTGGTGGACGGGCAAGGCGAGCTCCTTGCTGCATTCGTCGAAGACCTTCCATTGCTCGCGGACACGATCCATGCCGACGTCGAGCGCGTCGAAGATCAGGTCGCCGCCGGTCAGGACGAAGTCGGCCGGCGTGGCGAGGCGGTTGACCGCCCGCAGGCATTGGCGGAAGCCTTCGGGGGCGCCGAGCTCGGGCTGGACGTGGATGTCGGTCAGGAAGGCGAAGTCGAACGAGTCCGACTCCGCCGGCGCGGCGAAGGCCTGCGCCGCCAGTCCGGCGAGCAGGCTGGTTCCGAGGAAGCGGCGCCGGTCCATCGTCGTCTCAGGCCGGGCCGAAGCCGAAGAGGTCGATGCCGAGCTGCCTGGCGCGCGCGATCACGGCGGGCTTGTCGATGAGGATGACCGCGTCGGCCTCGAGCGCGGCCTTGGCCACGCCGCCTTCGGCCATGCTCTCGAGCGTCTTCACGCCGAAGCAGGGCACGTCGAAGCGCCAGTCCTGCGCGTGCTTCGCGGTCTTGGTGAGCAGCATCTCCTTGCCGCCCGTCTGCGCGCAGCGACGGAGCATGCCGTCGGTCCCTTCGAAGGCCTCGACGGCGATGACGGTGCCTTTGGCCGTGACGACGGACTGGCCGACGTCGAGGCGGGCCATCTCGCGGGCCATGCGCGTGCCGAAGGCGAGCTGGTCGTCGGCGATGCCGCAGGTCCGGCCGGTCAGGCAGCCGGGCGAGACGAGGTGATCTTCGAGGAAGACGCGCGCGTCGAGCATGCGGACGCCGACCTGCTCGATCTCGGCGGAGACCGCGCCGAAGATCGTCTCGGCGTTACGCTCCCTGAGCGAGGCCATGAGCGCGATGAGCTTCAGGTCGGGCACCATGCCGGTGAACAGTTTGCGCGGGGTCACCTGGCCCGCCATGACCGTGCCGGCCGCGCCGAGTTCCCGCAGCGCCTCGAGCAACCGGCCGAGCTTGCCGACGGGGAGGGCGCGGTGGTCGGCCGGTTCGAAGGCGGCGATGAGGGCCGGGTCGGTCTCCTCTTCGAAGGAGATGAGCTTGATCTTGGCCCCGCGGGCGCGGGCGCATTTCACCAGGAGGGCGGGAAGGTGGCCTTTGCCGGCGATCACCACGACGGTCTGCGAGGGTGCGAAGTCCGGAGGAAGGAATCGGGAGGCGACCGCCATGGGGGCAGTGTCTCGCCGGAGAGGCCCGGGCTCAAGCCTGCTTTGGATTGCCTCCGGCCCCGCGCCCGAACGTAATGCCCCATGCCCGCCGCCATCGGCATCCTGGGTGGGACCTTCGATCCTCCGCATGACGGACACGTGGCCGCGGCCGCGGCCGCGCACCGGCAGCTCGGCTTCGACGAGGTGCGCGTCATCCCCGCGGGCCAGGCTCCTTTGCGGACCGTCGCCTCGGTGGCTTCCGCCGCCGACCGCGTCGCGATGTGTCGGCTGGCCTTCGCAGGGCATCCGTGGGCCGTCATCGACGACCGGGAGACCCGCCGCGCCGGCACGAGCTGGTCGGTGGACACCGCACGCGAGCTCGCGCGCGAATACCCGGAGGCCGTGCGGGTCTGGATCCTCGGCGCGGATCAGCTCGCCCGGCTCGACCGCTGGAGGGACGTCTCCGAGCTCTGCGGACTCGTCGAGTTCGCCGTGCTCGCGCGCGACGGAATCTCGACCTCGCCGCCGGCGTCCCTCGCCGCGGTCATCCGCCTGACGGTGTTGCGGGCTCCGCCGGTGCGGGTCTCGTCGACCGCGCTGCGCGAAGCCTTTCGTCGCGGTGATTCGCCCCGAAACGGCTTGCCCCTCGCGGTCGCCCGCCACATCGAAGAACATTCCCTTTACCAAGTCTGACCATGGCCGCCTTTAAAAAGAAGAACACCAGGAAGCCGGCCGGCCGGCCGGCCGGAAAGGCCGTCCGCAAAGGCGTGCCGGCCAAGGCCGGCAACCCGGCGTCGCCTCCGGCCCGCCGCATCCTGCCGGCCGTCCCGGTCCTGAAGGCCAAGAGCCGCGGCGAGAAGGCCGCCCCGCAGCCCATGGTCGTGCTGCCCAAGCTTCCCGCCCACCTCCGCGCCGCCGTCCGCGCGCTCGACGACAAGAAAGCCGTCGAGATCCGCGTGCTGGAGATGGGGCGGATCTCTTCCGTCGCCGACTTCCTGGTGATCGCCACCGGCACCTCGGAGCCGCACCTGCGCGCCCTGCGCATCGCCCTCGAGCAGGCGCTCGACGAGGTCGGGGTGACTTCCCGATCCGAATCCCAGCGCGACAGCGGCTGGGCGGTCGTCGACGCCTTCGACGTGCTGTTCCATGTCTTCCGCGAAGACGTCCGGCGCAGCTACGCCTTGGAAGCCCTGTGGAAGGACGGTCTGGACATACCGGTCCCGGCCATCCTGAGGGCCTGAGCGGGCGAAAGACACCGGTGGTGGTAGTGGGCAGGATCGAACTGCCGACCTAGGGCTTATGAGTCCCTCGCTCTAACCGACTGAGCTACACTACCGAAAACCGAGTCCGCCGAGTCCAGCCCAGCCCCTCGGCTTCGTCAAGCCGATTGAGGGTTCAGGGGCGTGGGTGGACGATGATCCAGAAGCACCAGAGCCAAAGCAGCAGGCCAAGGCTGGCCAATGCGAGGGCGAGGGACGATTGGGTCTGGCGGATTTCCGCCAGCCCTTCCTGATCGAGGGTCCGGCCGATGCGGCGCACGAGCGCGACGGGCAGGAAGCAGCCGGTCGCCGTGGTGAACGTCAGCAGGATGAACAGCGAGATCGGCGGCGTCTCCGGCGACACCACGTGCCAGGCGTAGACCGCCAACGCGAAGAGCGGCGGCAGGAGGAAGGTCGAGCCGCACCACAGGTAGCCGGCGCGGACGACGCGCTCGAGGTTCTCGCCGGCGACGGAGCGGCCGGCGTCGGGCAGGAGGCCGGTGCCGTGGCGCGGATCGAAGCCAGGCAGGTTCGCCGGCGGTTCGCCGGGCGTGCCTTCGGCGGAAGGTGAGGCCAGGCGCGTCAGGCCAGCGCCACGGAGATAATCACGCAAGGTCATCCAGCCGCCGTCGACCTCGATGTTGTGGAGCAGGCTGATCTCGCCGGCCCGGAGAAGTTCCTGCACGCGGGCGAGAGGGAAGGGGCCGGTCACGGCGCCTTTCCAGCGGAGTCGGAATGCGTTCGTCGGAGCCATGGTCAGAGGTCGCGCCCTTGGAGCAGGGTCTCCCAGCCGCCGTCGGGCGGGTTCAGTCCTTTGGGGATGCCCGCGGCCTGGGCCGCTTCGGCGACGAGGCCGGGATAAAGCAGGAGCGGCGAGAGCGGCGCGGCGTCGGCGACACGCTTCGGCAGGCCGTCGTCGCCGACGCGGAAGAGCACCGCGACCTTGCCTTCGTTGTCGAGGCCGTAGAGCGCGCTGCCTTTGGCGGCCTCACGCAGGCGGGGCGTACCGTCGCGGCCGACCATGCCGGCGAAGACGAGCCGGCGGGTGCGCAGCTGCGCGAAGGTCGCGCGCCAGAAGCGGGCTTCCTCCGCGTAGCCCGTGCCGCCTTGCGGGACGAGGAAGGCGCGGATTTCGCCTTTCACGTCGGCCCACTTGTCGCGGAAGAGGTAGTCGTAGGGCTCGAGCGCGTTCTGCGTGATGCGCCGGAGCTGCTCGGCGTCGCGCTGCGCGCTCGGCGAGAAGAGCAGGCCCCAGACGTCGGGCCGTCCGGCGGCGAAGCGGTAGAGCTCCTGGAGCTGGAACGCGCGCAGCTCGGGGTAGGGCGACTCGCTGCGTCGGATGCGTTCCATCGTGCGCAGCGGGGGTTCGAGCAGCAGCCCGGTGCGGGCGTCCTGGAAGCGGGTCACCTGCCGGATGAAGGTGAGCTCGGGAATCGCGCCGAGCGAGGTGAGTTCTTCGCCGTTGCGCAGGCCGTTGTTGAACTCGCGGCGGCGCCAGACGCCTTCGACGACGGTGCCGTCGCGGGTCAGCTCCCTCGCCTTCTGGGTGAACTCGACGCCGTCGTTGAAGGCGAGCTTGGATTCCTCGATCGGTCCGACCACGAAGACGGGGCGTCCGGCCGTCACGCCACGGACGGAGTAGAGGCTGAGCGTGGCGCGCTGCAGGCTGTCCGCCAGCGAGGTGTCGGAGATCCGTCGCAGCAGGCTCTTCTCGGAATCGGTCAGCGCGGCTTGCTGGAAGACGCCCTTCGGATCGGCGGTCTGGGCGGCGTCCCACATCGCGGCGACGCGCGGGGCGAGCACGGGTCGCGGCAAGGCCTGCAGCGTGGAGGCGCGCGTGAAGACGAAGGAGGCCCGCGCGCCGAGGTCCGTCTTCTCGCCGGCGGTGTTGGCGGAGGCGTCGGCGAGGGCGGCGAGGTAGGTGCCGAGGTCGCCGGCCGCCTCGAGTCCGCGGAGGGCGACGGAAATCTTGCGGTCGCCGGCGAGACGGATCTCGCCGCGGTCGGCGGCGGCCGCGGCGGAATCGAGGTCGCGATCGCCCACTTCGCCCAGGATCTTCAGCAGCACGCGCAGGCGTTCGAGGTTCTCCGTGGCGCCGACCGGGTCCGTGACCGCGCCGCTCTCGCTGACCGCCTTGTTGAGCGCGGCGGTGCGGCCGGCGAGTTCCTGCCGGAGCCTGTCGAGGTGGCTTTGCGCGACGGCGGACAGGCCTTCCGGATCCGGCAGCGTCGCCCGCAGCCGTTCGCGCATCGAGGCGCCGGCCGCCTCCAGCGACTTGAGATAGGCGGCGACGCGACGGGCGATCGCGGCGATGTTGGCGTCGTCGACGCCTTGCCGGCCGATCTCCGCCAGCTGGCGGGCTTCGAGCCGGAGCTGTTGTTCGAGCGTCATCTGCCGGCCGAGCGCCTCGCGCACCGGTCGGGCGTCCGCCTTGCGCCGCTCGAGGTCCGCCGCGCCGCCGGTGCGTTCGAAATCGTCCAGGGCGCGCAAGGCGGCCTCATGGTCGTGGAGTTCGACGAGGCGCGCCGCCTCCGAAAGCCGGCCCAGCGCCTCCTCTTCCTGCTGCCGCTGCAGATTGGCGGCGACGACCGCGCCCACGACGAGCAACAGGCCGACGACCCAGGAGGAGGTCAGGAGCAGGTAGCGGCGGTTGAGGCGCGTGCGCGTGGCCTGGCGAAGCGCCCGGGCCTCGCGCAGCAGGCCCTCGGGCAGGCGCTCGGCGTGCGCCGCGGCACGGTCGAGCCAGGCGCTGAGGCGGACGATGAGGATCGCGGGCGAGGAGCCGTGCGCGGCTTCCATGCTCAGGACGCGCCACTCTTCGAGCAGGCCTTCGACGGCGGCGCGCTGGGCGGCCTCGGCTTCGGCCGCCGCCGCGAGTTCGCCGGCCCAGGCTTCCAGCTCGGCCACCATGGCGAGCAGTTCCGGCGCGAGGTTGAGATGATGGTCGCGTTCGAGCGCGCGGGTGCGTCCCAGCAAGGCGGCGCAGGCCTCCCAATGGCCGCCGGCGCGGGCCTCGGCGGCCTCGGCGACGAGTTTCGCGGCCTGTTCGGCCGCGTTGGCGCGCAGCCAGGTCGCGCGGCGCGCGCGGGCGTCGTCCCACCGCGGCTCGCCCGCGAGGTCGTTGGCCCCGAAGCGTTCCATGCGTTGCATGAGCTCGGCGGCCTCGGCCGCGCGGCCTTCGGCGAAGAGAACGCCGACGCGGTCCAGCGACTCGCGGAGGAACTTCGCCGACAGCCTCGCGAGTTCCGACTGCGCGTTCGGATCGTCGGGGTTGATGCGCACGATCGAACGCAGCACCGCCAGCGCGCGGTCTTCTTCGCGGCGACGGATCGCGTCGCGGTAGTCGCCGTAGAGCGGGTGGCTCTCGCCGATGACGCGGCCGTAGAGGCTTTCGACCGCGAGCACGTGCTGCCCGTCGAGAGGGAAGCCAGCCGGCAGGCCGCGTTCGCGGCAAAGCGCGTGCCAGCGGTCCGATTCGGCGAAGCTCAGCAGGGCGCTGAGTCCGAGCAGGTCGGGTTCCGCCTCCGCGGCCTGGAAGGCGGCGTGCTCGTTGCCTCCGCGCACCAACGTCGCGCACTGCTCAAGGCGTTCGCGTGCGCGCAGGCACAGGGCGGCGTACTCGCCGGCCAGTGAGCGGGCCTCGAGGTCGGGCGTGCCGAGCTCGAGCTGGCCGCGGATGCGGGCGATGAGGCGGTCGGCCTGCATGGGTCAGCGGAATTCGAGCAGGCGGGGGCCGGCGGCGCCGTTGGCGTCCACGGCCTGCACGCTCCACGGGGCGCCGGCTTCGAGCAGGCGGCCTTCGCGGAAGGCCTTGCGCCGCGCGGCGACCTCCTCGTAGGCCGGCGCGCCCGGGCCCTGCTTCGCCTCAAGGCGGAACAGGTCGGTCTCGAGCAGCGAGCGCGTCGCGCGGACGGAAGGCAGGTCGCGGTCCGGGAAGCGGTGTCCGGCCGGGTAGAGGCCTACCTGGCCGTGGGCCCAGACGAAGGCGTTGACGGCGGTCTCGGCCCAGGGGGCCGGCCGGATCACGCCGGTGTCGGCGTCGTGGACCAGGGCGACGGCGCCGAGGTCGAGCGGCCGGAGCGAGGCTGCGTCGCCGATGAGGGCGAGCACGCGGCGATCGCCCTTGGGCAGGATGATCTCGATGATCTGGTTGGCGGCGCGGGCGCCGTCGCCGGGTCGGAGGATCAGGGAGACCACGTTGCGGCGGTCGCCGAGGCCGATGCCGACGGCCGCTAGCCTACCGGGTTCGGGCGTCGATTCGAACCACGTCGTCAGGCCGCTGACGCGGATCTCGCCGATCAAGTAAGGCGTACGGTCGTCGCGCTGATGCGGCGAGAGCAGGGGCAGCACGCGGAGGCGGATCTGGGCGGCGGAGCGCGCGGACGCGCCGGCTTCGGCGACCCACTTGTTCAGATGGTCAACGGCCTGACGTGAGAGCGGGAACTCGGCTTCGACGGGCGACTTGGGTCCGGTGTCGGCGAAGCGCCACTGGCCGGGCACGGCGAGCACGGGACGGACGTCGAGCGTGGGCAGGAGGAGGGTGCGTTCCCTGATCTCGAGCAGTTGCTTCCAGGCGGCGTCTTCCGGGACGCCGAGTAGTTTGCCGATGCGCAGCGTCTCCAGGGCTTCGGCGTGGGCGGCTTGGCTGGCCTTGGGTTCGTCCAGGATGTCGCGGCGTTCGATCTGCCGGCGCAGTCCCTTGACCGCGCCGGCGGCGAAGCCGCTGAGGATGCGCGGAAGGATCTGCTCCTTGTAATTACCGAGGCGGCGGGCGTCGCGCTCGTTGGTCTCGAGCCAGAGCCGGGCGGCGGGCAGCATCTCGTCGGCTTCGAGCAGGCCGAGGATCTCGGTGACCGCGCGGTTGACGCGGAGGATCTCAGCCTGCTGCGCGACGTCGGCGGCGGAGGGCGCGGGCACGACGACCGGCGCGGGCGCTGGGGCCGGCGTCTCAACGGGGCGCGTGAGCATGAAAGTGAGGCCTGCGGCGGCGGCGAGGAGCCCGCCGCCGATGATCCAAGGCGCGGCGTAGCCGCCACGCGGGGCGGTGTCCGCGGCGGCGGGTCGGCGCTCGGCGGCGGTCGGCGCGGCCTTCGGCGAAGTCAGGCCGGCGGCGGCCTGACGGGCCAGGTCGCCCGTGGGCGCGGGCTGGTTGCGCGCTTCGGAGAAATCGACCATCGCGGGGCGCTCGGCATGCGCGGCCCAGGCGAAGCCGGCTTCGCCGGTGATGCGCGCGTCGGTGGTGAAGGTGGCGTGCCAGGCGGCTTTGCCGATGAGCGCGGAGGATTCGGCGAAGAGGCGAAGCAGGGACGTCGCGGCGGGCGGATGGCGCAGTCCGACCGAGACGGGGCCGGTCGCGTCGGCCAGCCAGGCTGCCTTGGCGCCGGTGCCGGTGACCGCGCGCCAGGTGAGGGCGGGCGAAAGGGCGGCGGGCGGTTCGAGGGCCAGCGGACGGTCTTCGCCTTCGAGCCAGGTCGGGGCGCCGCGCCATTCGGCGAGCCAGCCTCGCCAGCGAACCGCAAGGGCGGCGGGCGGAGCGAGCAATGCGGCCTCTTCGGCGGAGAAGATCAGGTGATGGGCCAGGCGGTTGTCGCGTTGCGTGTAATCGAGGCCGCGGGCGACGAAACGGGAGAGCACGAACCAATGGCGGTCGCCGGCCTCGAGCGTGCGGAAGGTGAACGTCTCGCCGTGCGTGGGCTCATGCGGCGTGCCGACGGACTCCAGGAGCTGGGCGAGCCGGTCCGGCACCGCGCGATGGCGGGCGACGGTGCAGTAGCCCGATCTTCCCGGGGTGAGCCCTTGCGGCGCGGAGGTGAAGACGAGTTGGAGGGGCATCAGGAATTCGTGGTCGCGGGGAACATCGCCGGGCAGGAGAGGTGCAGCAGCCAGTAGAAGGGTTCCACCACGTGGGCCGGGGCGAGCCGCCGCGGATCCGGGGCGATACGTCCCTTGTTCGGGCCGGCTCCGATCATCATCGGCGTGTGCCCGAAGGACGAGGCGGCGAAGAAGCAGATGCGGTCGGCGAGGGATTCGGCGGCGGCGACGAGGCCGGGGCAGAGCACCACGAGCACTTCGCGGACGCGGTCCGAGTTGCGGCGGACGGCGGCGAGGTCGAGGATCCCGGCCCGTACGACCGGCTCGAGCGGGGAGCGGAGCAGCGTCTCCCAGGTGTCCGACTTGCCGACGACGAACGCGAGCGGGGTCGCGATCCGCTGGTCATGCGCCAGCCCGAGCACGCGCTTCATGCGCGTCTCCATCTCGGCGAGGATGCTGTCCTGCTGATCGACGCGCCCCTTGAGCGAGAGCTGCGGGTCGTCGACGCCGACGAGCCTGGCCTTGAAGCGCGCGTTGGCGGTCGGATCGAAGAGGAAGATGAGCCCGCTCGAAGTCGCGACGTGCATGGCGCCCGGCGAATCATGGATATCGATGCCGGGCTCGAAGTGTTCGCCGGCGTTGTCGTAGAGAATCACCGAAGTGTCCAGGGCCGGTTGCCCGGGGCGGCTGAGCGAATAGATGAAGGGGCGGGGCAGGGAGACCATACGGCCGAGCCGCGGGAGTTTCTCGTAGGTGGCGCCTTCCAGGGCCGTCTTGCCGATCAGCGCGTCTTCGGGCGTCGTCGCGGAGAACAGCGCGTTGCGCATCTGGTTGAGCAGCATGTTGCCGCTCGGGTCGCCGTCCTTGAAGGCGAGCGAGAAGTCTTCCGGCAGGCGGTCCTGCAGCACGCGGGTGAGCACGGCGAGATAGTACGACTTGCCGGCGCTGGGCGCGCCGATGAGCGAGAGGATGCGGTGCGGGCGTTCGAGGTAGCCCGGCGGCAGCTGCCGGCGGCAGTGCGGGCAGGCGATGTCGGTGCAGGCCAGGCCCATCGGATCGAGGGCGAGCCCCTGGTCGTTGAAGCGCGTAGGCTGGAAGCGCAGGCGCGCGTCGGAGCCGAGCACGGGGTCGCCGCGCAGGTTCTCGTGGACCGCGATGCTCAGGGCGTCGCCGGCGTCGAAGCGCGTCCAGCAGACCGGACACACGTGCGCGCCGCGGTTCTGTTCGGCGGCTAGCCGGGGCTGGTTCTCGGGGCGGGCAACCGGGGTTTCGGACGGGGTGAGGAGAGGGGCGATCTGCGCGAGGTTGAAGCCGATCTCCAGGCCGGCCGGCGTGCAGGCGAGGACGTCGGTCGGCAGGCCGGAGCGCCCAGCGGCCTCGAGGAGCTCCTTCGCCGGGAATTCGCCCAACTGATTGCCGGTGCGCGCGTCGAACAGCACCCAGCGGTCGGTCCGGATCAAGGTGAAATCCTCCTGCGCGCGGGGAGCCACCACGAGCAGGGCGGTCGGCAGCTGGATGGTCGTCGGTTCGGTGACGGCCATCGCCTGCCGGAGGGGGGCTCCGTTGACCAAGGCGTCGCAGGCGCCGGAAGGCTCGAGTCCCACGAAATCTCCGGTTACGACCAGGTTAAGGGCGGGGTGCGGTTCGTCGCCCGGCAGGGACGAAGGCAGCTCGCCGGTGGAGCCTTTTTCGCCGCTGAGGCAATTGACCCAGGAC
>Ga0163212_1000742_pt1 | contig 14591 bp, 14 predicted proteins | sample Malawi_45m_30L_FD_113532 | JGI IMG/M metagenome (GOLD analysis project Ga0163212, IMG submission 113532) | Freshwater microbial communities from Lake Malawi, Central Region, Malawi to study Microbial Dark Matter (Phase II) - Malawi_45m_30L | ecosystem: Environmental > Aquatic > Freshwater > Lake...
GGGCGAGTCAGGCAGTCTAACAGCCCAATGATTCACGAACCCGGTCGTGCCAGACAGAATGAGACGGGCATTAGATAGAATGATCGCTGTTGCGCGGCACTCGCCCGCGCGTTTCAGACGACACCTCCCAGGAGAACCTCATGTCGATGGCAGACCGCGACGGACTAATCTGGTTCGACGGCAAGATGGTCGATTGGCGCGATGCCAAGATCCATGTACTGACCCACACGCTGCATTACGGCATGGGTGTTTTTGAGGGCGTTCGCGCTTACGACGCAGTCGGCGGCACAGCCATCTTTCGACTCGCCGAGCACACGCGCCGTTTTTTCAATTCGGCCAAAATTTTCCAGATGGCGCTGCCCTTCGATGAGGCAACAATCGCCCAGGCGCAAAAAGACGTTGTTCGCGAAAACAAGCTCGCGTCCTGCTACATCCGACCCATCGCCTGGATCGGATCGCAAAAGCTGGGGGTTTCAGCCCGCGGCAACACGGTGCACGTGGCGATCGCAGCCTGGCCCTGGGGTGCCTACCTGGGCGAAGACGGCCTGTCACGCGGCATCCGGGTCAAGGTGTCTTCCTACACGCGCCACCACGTCAACATCTCAATGGTGCGCGCCAAGGCAAGCGGCTATTACGTCAACTCCATTCTCGCCAACGCCGAAGTCACCGCGCACGGCTACGATGAGGCGCTGCTGCTTGACACCGAAGGCTATGTGTCCGAGGGCGCCGGCGAAAACGTATTTATCGTGCGTAACGGCGTCATCTACACGCCCGATGTCGCATCCTGCCTGGACGGCATCACACGCGACGCGGTCATCACCATCGCACACGATCTGGGCATCGAGGTGCGCGAAAAGCGCATCACCCGCGACGAAGTCTATTGCGCTGATGAAGCCTTCTTCACCGGCACCGCCGCTGAAATCACGCCCATCCGTGAAGTCGATGACCGCACGATCGGGTCTGGCCGTCGTGGCCCGGTTACTGAAAAACTTCAGGGTGTGTTTTTTGACATCGTCGGCGGACGTGCACAGCGCTATGCGCAGTGGCTAACCCCTGTCGCCTGACCTGACAGACCCTGTCGGAGCGTCCACGATGACTTCTGCCGCAGTTCCTGGCCAGCCAGACGCCGTCGAACTCGACGGCTCTGCGTTGCCCGCTTTTTGCCCCAATCCGGCCATGCCAATCTGGTCTTCGCACCCGCGGGTTTTTCTCGACGTGGCCACAACCGGCGAAGCGCGCTGCCCCTACTGCGGCACGCTCTACCGGTTGAAGCCAGGCAGTGCGCCCAGCGGGCACCACTGACCACCCGATCCACCACCAGGCACCCGCCAATGCCCCCACCGTTACAGACCTCGCTCAGTGCAGAAGCAGTCGAAGAGGCCTTCTATGACGCGATGCGTCGAGGCGATCTCGCTGCCATGATGGCGCTGTGGGCTGACGACGAGGAGGTCATCTGCGCGCATCCCAGCGGGCCGCGTCATATCGGTATCGATGCGGTTCGCGCTTCCTGGGAGTCGATCCTGTCAGCGGGTGGCGTTGACATCACCATCCGGGCCGTTCGCGCGCACGCAGGCGCAGTGCTCGCCGTCCATAGCGTCATCGAAACCATTTCGGTTCGGGGACAGCGTGCGGTCGAGGTGGTTGAATGCGTGGCCACCAACGTATTCGTCAAAGGACCCTCGGGCTGGAAGATCCTCCTCCACCACGCCGCCCAGGCGGGGGAGGGTGAGCCAGCGCCGGCTGCGGCGCCCACCGGCGCCATGCTCCACTGACTCACTCGGCCTCTGGTCAAGGCGGTCTTTCGCCGGCACGCATCCGCTGCCCAACACGGCTATCGCATGCAGCAAATCCCCCACCCCGCGGAACGGGTCAAGCCGCAGGCCGCACGCTACCGCGCGCCCGTCTGGCTGCCTGGTGCGCATCTGCAGACCATCTGGTCGGCGGTGGCCGCGCCGCGCCCACGCCCTGCACTTACCAGACAGCGCTGGTCGACCCCGGACGGTGACTTCATCGATCTCGATCATGGCCCAGCGCCACAATGCACAAAAGCACCGCTCTGGGTGCTCTTTCACGGACTCGAGGGCAGTTCGCGAAGCCATTACGCGCGCGCAGTCGTTGCCCACGCTGCGCATCTCAATTGGGCGAGTGTGGTGGTTCATTTCCGCGGCTGTAGCGGTGAACCAAACAACGCGCCGCGGGCCTACCATTCCGGCGATTCCGCTGAAATCGACTGGATCCTGCGCCGACTGAGCAGTGAGCATCCTGAGCGTCCGCTGCTCGCCTCGGGCGTGTCACTGGGCAGCAACGCACTCCTCAAATGGCTGGGCGAGCGCGGCGAGTCCGCGGGCTTCGTGCGCGCTGCCGCCGCGATCTGTCCCCCTCAAGACCTGCAGGCCGGCGCGCTGTCCCTGTCACACGGCTTCAATCGGCTGTATTGCGAACACTTCCTGCGCAGCCTGCGGCCCAAGACGCTTGCCATGCTGGAACGCTGGCCCGGATTGGTCGATGGCGAGCGCGTTCGCCGGTCGCGAACTTTTTTCGATTTCGACGATGCGGTCACCGCACCACTGCACGGCTTCTCAAGCTGTTTCGACTACTGGACGCGCAGCTCCTGCAGGCAGTTTCTGGGCGGCATACGCGTTCCCACGCTGATCATCAACGCGCGCAATGACCCCTTCGTACCGGCCCAGGCGCTTGCGACACACGATCAGGTCAGCTCATGGGTCGAACTTGATTACCCTGAGGCGGGCGGACACGTCGGGTTTCCAGGCGCAGAGGGTGCCGGACGGTTCAATTGGATCCCAGCACGGCTGGAAACATTTTTTCGCGACGCGGGCGAGGTCTGAGATGCAAGCCGAATTTGATCCGCTGGTGCTTCGCGCAATGGCCCGTTGGCCCAATGTGCCAGCGGTCTTCGGCTGGCTGCGGCTGGACCCGCGAGGACACTGGCTGCTGATCGATCGGGGCAGGCCCGATTTTGATGAAACCCTGCACGGGCTCGGAAGCCCGATCACCAGTCCCGCCATCATCGAGTTCATCGGTCGAAACTATGCCCATGATGATCGCGGCCGGTGGTTCTGGCAGAACGGCCCGCAGCGGGTCTATCTCACGCTTGATCGCGCGCCCTGGGTGCTGCGCGTTCTGGGCAGCGGCGCGCAGGCTCAGTTGATTACCCACACTGGGTTGAGGTTTGAATCGATTCAACGGGCGGCACTAGGCCCATCAGGCGAAATATTGCTGGGCTCCACCCTGGGATGCGGCGTCGTTCATGACCTTGATGCGGCGCTGCTCGAGTTCGACGACATGCCGAGCGAGGAGCCGCCAGCCCTGGTGCTTGGAGGCCGGCGGTGGGCGCTCGAACCCTGCGCGGATCCTGAAAATACGTTTGGATTTGTCGCGCGGCCAAGCATCGATCTCTGACCCTTTTGTCGGTCGCCGGAACATCTATTTCCGCCGAAAGTGTCGATATTTTGAACCGTCTTTCGCATATCGAGGCAGAAGTTGTACTTGATTCCTGTAGAGCACCGAGGAGATTATCGATAACCTCGATTTGTTTCTCCTGGTTTACGTTGCATGGAAACAGACAAGGCTTACTCGGCAATCCGCGCTGTGATCCGCGTCCGGAATCTTCTGGTCGACGCGTTGTCACCGGCCAGCAGTCTCATCCCGATCGACCTTCTTCTGGCGGCGGGCTGTGTGCATCTCTCGAACCGGCCGCACTTGACTGTCAAGCAACTGTTTGCTCAGTTGCGGCACAGCGACCGTGCGATCCGGATGCACTTTAACCAACTGGTCGCCGACGGCATGCTCATCGCAGAACCGGGCCCAGGTGATCGCCGCACAAAAATCGTTCGCCTCTCGCCTCGCGGCGAAAAGCTGCTGCAGCGCGTCGCCTCAACCCTGGCCCCGGCGGGGGAAAAACAACCGTCCACGCCTGCAGGCAAGCCGGTTGGCGTGCGGCTACACTCGAAAAAAAAAACGGCAGTAGCGCGCGGGCCCGATCCGCCCGTCAATAGCGGTTGTCTGAAGCCCCTTCAGCGCGCCGCGACAGGTTCGCTTTCTCCGCAAGTGGTGTTACCTTGTGGGTTTATTTCTGAGGAGACAATCTTGAAAACAATACGCTTTATCGCCCGGGCCCGCCTGCTGGCCTTCGGGCTTGCGCTCACCACCGCCGCCATGTCGGCGGGCGCTGCGCAACTGCGGTGGGCTGCGCAAAACGACATCCTCACGCTTGACCCCCACTCTCAGAACCATGCCACCACCAACAACATCGTGGGGCATGCCTATGAGGGGCTGGTTCGCTACGACAAGAAATACCAGATCGAACCTGCGCTTGCCACCAGCTGGCAGGCCACCTCGCCCACCAGCTGGCGTTTCAATCTGCGCAAGGGCATCAAATTCCATGACGGCACCGACTTCACTGCCGACGATGTGATTTTTTCATTTGACCGCATCCGTCAGCCGCAGGGCACGATGCAGATTTACGTGGCCGGCATCAAGGAAATTCGCAAGGTCGATACGCACACGGTCGACGTGATCCTTGAAAAGCCGGTACCCACGCTCTTGAACAATCTCACCACGTTTTATGTGATGAGCCGCGACTGGTCAATCAAGAACAAGTCTGATCGCATTCAGGACTTCAAAGCCAAAGAAGAGACGTTCGCCTCTCGAAACACCAACGGCACGGGGGCCTATGTCATCAAGGAATGGCGCCCTGATCAGCGGGTGGTCATGAGCGCCAACCCCGCCTGGTGGGACAAGCTTGAAGGTAACGCCACCGATATCCTGTACACACCCATCCGAGCCGACGCCACGCGAATCGCCGCGTTGCTCGCAGGCGATGTCGACCTTGTCACCGATCTTCCCACCCAGGACGTGGCCAAGCTTCGGTCCAACCAGAGCCTGTTCGTTCTTGACGGTCCCGAGGTTAGAACGATCTTCATCGCGCTTGATACCCGCAGCGACGAACTCAAGCATGGCCAGAAGGGCTCGAACCCCTTCAAGGATGCACGGGTTCGACAGGCGCTCAGCATGGCCATTGATCGCCAGGCCATTCAACGCACCATCATGCGCAACCTGTCCATTCCCGCCGCGATCATGGTCGCGCCCGGTGTCAATGGCCACTCTGCGGAACTCGATCGGGTGTCGCCCGCAAACATCGACGGCGCGAAAAAGCTTCTCGCCGAGGCGGGGCATGCCAATGGCATTGAGTTCACGCTCGACTGCCCGAACAACCGCTATGTCAACGATGAAGAGGTGTGTCAGGCGGTCGTGGGCATGTGGGCCAAGCTTGGCGTCAAGGCCAGGCTCAATGCAATGCCGTTTGGCCCGTTCGCCCAGAAGTTCCAGAACTGGGATTCAAGCGCCTATCTGCTTGGCTGGGGCGTGGCCACCTATGACGCGCAGTACACGCTTCAATCGCTGATCCGCACCCGCACCAAAGGCGCGGACGGCAACTTCAACTTCTCGGGCGTGAGCCATCCGCGGGTCGACGCGCTGGTCGACGCAATGGGCGTTGAAACTGACAAGGCCAAGCGCGACGCCATGATCCGCGAGGCCCTCACCATCACCCGCGACCAGACGCTGCTGGTCCCGCTGCACCACCAGATGCGCCCCTGGGCCATGAAGAAAAGCGTGACGATCGTGCACAACTCGAACGACGCGCCAAAGATGTACTACGCCAATATCAAGTAACGGTTTCGCGTCGCGGCCTGGCCTCGTAGTGCGCGAGGTCAGGTTCGCGGGTCATGCTCCAGTAATCCACCAGCCGAAACGGCATGGGTCCGAACACCCGCCCAGCGCGGTTCCGGTACCAATTGTTCATGCCAGGGTGCGTCCAGACCAGCTCGGCATGCTCGGCGTCTACCCGATCGATGAACCTGTCATGGTCGTCGCGATGCACCTCGAGCCCAGCGATATCGCGCTCGATCATGTCACGCAGCAAGGTCGTGATGTAACGAACCTGACATTCAATGACGAAGATCAGGCTGCCCCCGTGAGCAAGCCCGGTGTTGGGGCCATATGTGATGAAAAGATTCGGGTAATCGGGCACGGCGATGCCCAGATACGCTCTTGGATCATCATCGGCCCACGCGTCTGCGAGCGGCTTGCCCGATAGACCAACCACCGTCATCGAACCCAACATCCTGGCGGCTTCGAAACCGGTTGCCAGAATCACCGCATCCACCGGATGCCGTGAACCGTCGGCGGCAACCACCGCGTCAGACTCGATGTGATCGACCGCCTCGGTGACGAGCTCAACATTCGGACGCTTGAGCGCCTGGTACCAGCCATTGTCGATCAGGATTCGCTTTCCATACGGCGGGTAGTCGGGCAGGCATTTGGCAACGAGGTCGGGGCGGCCCTCGAGCTGCTCGAGAAGATACTGTGTCATCTGCTCGCGCTGTCTGTCGTTGCGATAGTTCATTGCCCGCTCAGGATGAGGCCACACCGGGTCTCGGCGCACGGTGGGCAATAGCCCGTCACCAAACCGCCAGGTAAGGCCGAACCGGTACCATGCGTAGTAGTACGGAACATTCTCGAGCAGCCAGCGTTCGCCGGTGCTTACCGTTCCGTGGTAATCCTGGGGCGGTCGCGCCCATTGCGGCGAGCGCTGAAAAATGGTGACTTTGCCGGCGCGCGCAGCAACGCTGCGAAGAAATTGCATCGCACTTGCGCCGGTTCCAATGACTGCAACCCGCTTGCCTTCAAGCGGTACATCATGACGCCAGCGCGCCGAGTGCCACAGGGGGCCGGCGAAGCGATCGATTCCCTGCATCGTTGCGGTCTTGGGCTGGTTGAGCTGCCCTGTAGCGGAGATCACCGCCTGATAGCGGCGCAGCGAGGGCGATCCGCTCGCACCGCGCAGTTTCACGTCCCAGTAAGCGTCAACGTCATTCCAGCGCAGTTCGTCGACCTGCACCCCGAACTCGATCTGATCGAGTACCCCGAGCTGGCGGGCAACCTGGCGCTGGTAGGCCACTACTTCATCGCGCTTGGAGTAATTGCTGCTCCAGCCCGGATTCGGCGCAAAAGAATACGAATAGAAATGATTCGGTGTGTCGACCCCTGCTTCGGGGTAATCGTTTTCGAACCAGGTACCGCCGATATCGGTATTTTTATCGACGATATCAAATGCAATACCCAGTTCGCGAAGTCGCCCGGCCATGCACAGGCCAGAGAAGCCACAGCCAATCACCAGAACTCTGAAGCGGCTGACGCGCTCCGGTGGTGGCGGCCTGGTCCAGTGCACATCGCGGCTTGCAAAACCCATTTCCTCCATCGCCATGCCCGTGTACTCACGCGGCACGTTCTCGCCCACGCAGACACTCATCATCTGCGCGAGTTCATCCGCGGTGGGCGTGGGTGGCAGGGTGCGACGTCCGTCGGCCAGTTCGTCAAGCACGTTGGCCATAGCGGCGCGAATCGTCTGCTGCGCCGCGTCGGATAAGCCGCCGCTGCGCTCGGCAAAAATGCTGATGTCGCGCTTGGGCCGAAACGGATCATCAAGCCAACGCGGGTCGCGAGTAATTTGCGCCAGGCACATCAGCAGAGTGGGGACGGATGCCTGCTCCAGTGCAGCATCGCGTTGCAAATCGGACATCACACACACTCCATCGAAAACTGACCGGCATTCGAAGCGTTCGGCGCCACGACTGCCAATCGGTGAAGATACACCGATGGTCCTGCCTTGCCCCTGGACCCTAACGAGGATTTGAACTTCGGGCGTACTGGAGCAGCGCCAATCCGGTGGCGATCAGCGCAATCGTTGACGCTGCGCCGGCAATCCAGAGTAGGCCGCTGTCAGCCAGCAGCCCCGCGGCAAGCGGGCCGAAAAACACGCCCGTATCGACAAAGGTCCGGTGCAGCGATACCCGCAGCGCCGCCGCATGCGGCGATGCCGGTCGCCCCAACAGGCTGATTGGGAGCATCCAGGCGGCAAGACCAAGTCCGAACAGGGCGCACCCGAACACCGCCCAGGGAAAACTGCCAAATGCCATGGCTGCGATCCCGATCGAGAGCACGAGCAGAATGATGCCAAGTAGCCGGGTTCGCGAAACCCGATCAGCCAGTCGTCCAAGCGGCAGCAGCACGCACAGATCAACCACCTGCGGTAGCGCCAGCATCATGGCCACGCCCAGGCGAGACAGTTCGAACTCGCGAGCGGCGCGAAGCGGCAAAATGAACTGCCCCACTGCCGCCCAGGCTACCGCGAGCACGAAGCCACTGCCCCATGCGAGGCAGGTCAATCGATTCAGGCAAATCAGTTCTGTCCACTTGACCGGAGCGATGGCGCCGGCACTGGTCCCAGCGGGTTCAAGCGTTGCGCCGGACTGCACTTCCCGCAGCAAGCCCGGTATCAACAGCAGGCCAGCCAACTGCGGACACGATGCAAGCATCAGCGTGGTCTGCCAAGGCCATTCGGCTGGCAGCAGCGCAACGATCACCATGCCCAGAAGCATGCCCAGCATGCCGCTGAATTCAACGACATTAAGCGAAAACGCATGCCCGCTCGTCGCTGCAAAGCGGGCCACGGTAAGCAGCACGCTGAGCAACAGCGTCGCGTGCCCTGCTCCATAAAGACCGCGCCCCAGCACCAGCAGCCAAAGCGAATCGCCAGCAAACAGCAGCAGGTTGCCGATTGTGAGCACGCAGGCGCCCAGGAGGATGCCGCTGCGAAGGTGCCTGGCAAGCAGTAATCCGGCGGGCAGGTCAAACAGCAGGCGGGCAAAGCCAAACGCACCCGCCAGCACACCCAGCGCGACATCATCAAAGCCTGTCTGACGCGCGATGTCCGGCAACAGCACCGGAAACGCACCAAGCGCAAAGGTGTTGCAGAAGACGATCGCTGCAGCCAGCTGAACAGGCTGGGTTACCACGATCGCCACTTGCCTGGCGCTGGCCAACGGTTGGTCATTCGAGCTTGATACCGGCGCGCGCGATCACCCCGCGCCACTGGGCGACCTCGTTGCGAATACGTTCACGAAAGGCATCGGGCGTACCGTCAGGTGCGGGCGCGACACCATCTTGAGCGAGCTGATCAGCGGTTTCTCTAAGCGACAGCGTGCGCCGGCTTTCGGCCACCAGCCGGGCCACCACCGCCTCCGGAACGCCGGCCGGACCGATCATGCCGTGCCAGAGCGGCACGTCATACGCGGGCACGCCCGACTCTGCGATGGTGGGAATCGAAGCAAGCGCGGCAAGCCGCTCCCGCGTGGTGATTGCCAGCGCGCGCAGCGCCCCCGACTGCACATGCGGCAGCGCAGTGGCCGTGCTGCTGAAGAACAGTTGAGTCTGGCCAGACATGGTGTCGGTCAGCGCGGGGCCCGTGCCCTTATAGGGCACATGCGTCATGCGCAGCCCCGCCAATTCGGCGAAGTGGGCGCAGGCCAGATGGGTGATGCTTCCCTGACCGGCCGATGCGTAGTTAAGCTCGCCCGGACGCGCACGAGCCAAGGCAATCAGATCGGTAAATGACTTGACGGGGAGTGACTTCGGAACCACCACCACCATCGGACCCTGCGAGAACTGCAGCACCGGCGTGATGTCGGTGACCGGGTCAAATCGAAGACGGTACAGGCTGGGCGTCACGGTGTAGCTGGATGCGATCAGTCCGAACGTATAACCGTCGGGTGGCGACTTCACCACCATCTCGATACCCAGCGTGCTGCCAGCGCCGGGACGATTCTCAACCACCACCGGCTGACCAAGCGACTGCCCCAGACGCTGCGCCATGAAACGACCAATGAAGTCAGACCCGCCCCCGGTGGCAAATGGCACCACCAGACGGATCGGACGCGCCGGCCAGGCCTGCGCCTGCGCATAGGCGCGCGACGCTGACACCGCGAGCGCCGTGCCTGCGAGCGCGGCGCTAACCAAGGTTCGTCGGTCGTTGAAACGCTTCATGCAACCGCTCCACGCCCGGAGGCCTGAGAAGCCCCCTGCCCGTGACGACCAGGCCGGATCCGCCAAAGCAGCCACACCATGATGGCGAGGTTCACCAGATTCCAGCCGATGCCGTTCAGAAACGCTGCGTCATACGACCCTGTGAGGTCAAACACCTCGCCCGACAGCCAACCGCCGAGCGCCATACCCACCTGACCGCCCAGCAGAACGGCACCGGTTCGGGCGCCTGCCTGCTCGGGAGGAAAATATTCGCGGACGATGATCGCGTACGCAGGAAAAATACCGCCCTGAAACAGCCCGAACATCGCCGAGATCACGTACAGGGAGCCGAGACTATCGAATGGCAAAAAGAGCACCAGCGCGACCGCCTGCAGGGCCGACCCCAGCAGTAGCGTGCGAAGGCCCCCGATCTGGTCCGATATCCAACCGGAGGCCAGTCGACTGACCACGCCAAAGCCCAGCATCAGCGACAGCATCTCTGCGCCGCGCGCAGCGCCAAACCCCAGGTCGGAGCAGTAGGCCACGATATGCACCTGCGGCATCGCCATGGCCACGCAGCAGCAGACCGCTGCAAAGAACAGCAGCCACTGCGCCGACAACACGGAGAGCCCAAACGGACGGTCAGAATTGAGCTGCGGGGACATCGCAGAAGATCCGGCAGGTGCGCTTGCACCCATGGTCAGAGGGGGTCTCTGTCGCAGGCACAGGCTGAGCGCCAACATGCCTGCGCCGCAGACGATGCCGAGGCCGGTAAAGGTGCTTCGCCACCCGAAGGCGTCGATTCCAGCCTGTACTAGCGGCGGCCAGATCGTACCGGCCAGGAAATTGCCGCAGGCAACCACTGCCACCGCGACGCCGCGACGGCGCTGCCACCACAGCGCGGTATCGGAAATCAGCGGCACATACGAGCTGCCGATTCCGAGAAAGCCAAGCAGCAGGCAGTGCGCAAAGGCGAATACGACAAGACCCGGCGCGGCAGCTGCCAGCAGAAAACCGGCCAGCGTACCCAGGCCGCCCAACGCAACGACCCGGGCGACTCCCCATCGGTCGGTCCATCGGCCGCACAAGAATCCGCCGGCCCCTAGGCCGATCATCATGAAGGTATAAGCGAGAGCAGCCTCTCCGCGACCCACGTCGAAATCGCGCTGAATCTCGGGAAGCACCACCGCCAGCACATACATTGGCGCATTGCCCAGCGTCGAGGCCGCCAGGGCCGCCGCGAGCCGCCACGCCGCATAACGGGAATCGATCAGCGCGGGGTCAGCAGGCGCAGTGAAACGACCGCGACCAGGGCCAAGCGTGGACGGATCAGATGGCGGGAGCGGGGACATGATGAACCCGATTATGACTGCCTAAGCAGTCGAGCGCCTGGCACGTCCGGTCAGGGATGGAATTTCCGCTGCTCAAAGACTTTCGTCGAGCCTGCCTTATTCAAGGCCCGGACCAGGATTAGCCAAGCGCTGCCAGGATCTCGTCAGTGCTCAGGATGTCTGCGTACTTCGCGCTCATGTCCACCATACTGACCGCGTGGCTTGTCTGATTCCGGTCAAAGCAGGCATCTGCAACGACAGCCACGCGGTAGTTCGCGCTGAATGCATCCACCACCGCGGCACGAACACACCCGGAAGTCGTGCCACCGGTTATCACCAGACTGTCGCAGCCCAGTAGCGTCAGATGGGACTGCAACGGGGTGCCGAAAAATGCCGACGGCTTCTGCTTGCCGATGATCAGATCACTCGGCTCAGCGCGAAGCGGGGTCACGATCTCATCGGGATCGCGATCGGTTGCGGGCTGTGCGCCTGGCCGCGATGGCACATGCTTCCAGCGCCAGGAACCCAGATCCCAGCGATCGGCCCGCCACGATCCTCGCGTGTAAATCACAGGCCGCCCCTGAGCCCGAAACGCCTGGAGCAACCTTGAGATATGCGCAATCGAATCCCACGCTGCGGGACCGCAGGCATTGGGCCAGCGCTGGATCGCCTGGTGAAGCGGTTCGCGACGATCACCGCAGAACGCCCAGGTGGCGTCGACCACCATCAACGCTGGCCGTTCCCCCAGGCCCATCGGTGCGCCATAACCCGCAAGCGCCATGGTTTGCAGGTCATCGTCGGAAAACGCTTTCAGAAACGGCGTTAGATCCATTTGGGGTCTCAGGCAAAGATGCGAGGGTCGCCCTGGCGTGCTGCGAGCGCCTCCAGTTTTCGATTGAAGTAATCCCAACAATGGGTGATGTGAACCGGCGACATGATCTCGCCATGACGGCGCGCCCTACCCGCGGCATCCGGAAACACAGGCGGGTTCGGCCTTGAAGCCCCGATCGTGTGCTGCCGTACCGCCCGCTCAAGAAATAACCCGATGCACACCGCATGCTCAATACTGGTGCCGCAGAAGGTCACGCCGTGGTTGGCCATCAGCACAGCGAAATGCGCACCCAGCGCGCGCGCAAGCGCCAACCCCTGCTCGGGCGTGCGAATGAGCGCGCTGTCGTCGCGATGGCAGGGCAGCGCCTGGAAATAGTCAGCATCCAGCGTATAGGGCGCCAGCGAATCGGTGAAGGCCGAAAGCACGCTGGCATGGGGCGGGTGCGTATGGGCGACCACCTGAACATCCGGCCGAAGATTCAGGATCGCCCAATGAATCGGCCACTCAGAATGACGACCGCCCTCGCCCTCAAGCTGCCGCCCCCGCTCATCCACCAGCACGAAATCTCGATACGACAGAATTTCCCCAAGCCCTCTTGCGTTGCGCTTGAGCCAGAACCCCCTGCCGTGTGGATCGCGAAGCGATAAATGCCCTAGGGTCATGTCGCCGTGCCCCCCATTTCAAGGATTCGGCAACCGCGTGCAAGGCGATTCAACGCATCCTGCAGTGACTGATCCATAGGCATCATCTCCGGTCGGTGTGGGTTATTGCGCGAGCCTTGGCGCCCGCTCCCAGAAAATGAGTTTTGCGCGCAATGCAACCAGCGCCCGGTCGAGCGTGAATCCCATCACGGCGACAACCGCCACCCCAGCATAGGCGCTCGGGTACTTGAACGAGGCCGACGAGTAGGAAATGAAGTAGCCAAGCCCTCGGCTGTCGCCGATCATTTCGGTGATCACCACCACGACCATCGCAAGCGGCAGTGCCACCCGAATGCCTGAAAAGACCACGGGTGCTGCGGCGGGCAACAACACCTGAAAGAAGGTGCGCCACGCACCCGCACCCATATTCGCAGCACTCCACAGGTATTTCTTCTGTACCGATCGCACACCAAAACAGGTGTTCAGAACAATCGGAAACAGACACTCGAGAAAAATGAGCGCCACCTTGGACGGCGAGCCAAAGCCCAGCGCGAAAACAAACAGCGGATACAGCGCAATCTTGGGCACCGGATAGCCAAAGGAGAAAATGGGTTCGAACATCGCGTCAAACCATCGCACTCTTGCCATGAGCACGCCAAGCGGTACGCCCACCAGCACCGCCAGGGCAAAGCCGCTCAGTGCGCGCGACAACGACGCCGCCGCGTGAAAGGCCAGGAGTCCGGAGAGAAGATCCGCCCACAGCGCCTGCGCAATCAGTACCAGCGAAGGCATCAGCCGTGCGGACACCCAACCCGACCGCGACAGCAGTTCCCACGCAATCAGCACCACCAGCACAGGTATCACGCGCTGAAGGCGCTCCGCAGCGACGCCTCGTGTCTTTGGAAGTTCAGCCATGCGCCGCCTCGCCCGGGAAGCGACGCGCCAAGATTCGGCGGCGAAGCGCGAGTAAGGCGCGGTCGAATCCGAAACCAATCAGACCAATTCCGACGATGGCCGCGTACATCAGGTCAAATCGCATGCTCTCCTCGGCCTTCATCACCAGGTTTCCGAGGCCATTTTTTGATCCCACCATCTCGGCTGCAAACAACACGACAAATGACAGTGCGAGCCCTGAACGCAGTCCATTAAAGACCTGCGGCAGGCTGGCGGGAACCACCACGCGAAAGAAAATCTGCAGCCGACTGGCGCCCAGGTTACGCGCGGTCCACACCCAGCGCTCGTTGACGCTTCGCGCGCCGTACAGCGAATTGATGAACGTGGGAAAGAACACAGCCAGCGCGATCATGGCCACTTTCGATGCATCACCAAACCCCAGCCAGGTGATGAACACCGGCAGCAGCGCCACCTTAGGCACGGGATAGGCGAGCGACACCAGCGGATCAAAAAAATTGCGTAGCGGTCGCATCACGCTGCACACGAGGCCCAGTCCGACGCCCAGTGCGGCACCGATCGCAAATCCACCCATAGAGCGCCTGAGGCTTGCCAGCGCATCGCGCCAAAGTTCGCCCGATGCGGCGAGCTCCCACAACGTGATCGCAATCTGCAAGGGTGCAACCGCATAACGCGGCGCATCCTCACGCATCGAGCCCCACTGCAAGGCAAGCAGCAGTGCGACAGGCAGCACGCCCCCCAGCCAGCGAAGATGATTACTTGCGCGCACGCTCACGCGAGCTTCCTGGCTGCCAGGACCTCGTCACGAAGCAGATCCCAGATCTGGTTTCTATGCTCTGCGTACGCGGCTGATTTACGCAGCTCAGGCTCACGCGGCCGGGGCAGATGAATGGGGAGATCAGCCTTCAGACGGCCTGGCCGCGCGGTAAACACAACGACTCTGTCGCTCAGATACACCGCTTCATCGATGTCGTGCGTCACGAACAGCAC
>Ga0163212_1000751_pt1 | contig 14539 bp, 13 predicted proteins | sample Malawi_45m_30L_FD_113532 | JGI IMG/M metagenome (GOLD analysis project Ga0163212, IMG submission 113532) | Freshwater microbial communities from Lake Malawi, Central Region, Malawi to study Microbial Dark Matter (Phase II) - Malawi_45m_30L | ecosystem: Environmental > Aquatic > Freshwater > Lake...
ATCCCGCCGCCAGGCGACCGCCGGGCAGCGCGTCGTCGCGTCCGGCGCCGACCACCGAGCGACGGCCCGTTGCGCTGGCAAATTGCCAGAGGGATGCGTCGTTCCAGTCAGCCTCGAACCCGAAACCGCGGTGCAATGCGCCGGCAAGGCGCATCTCCCGGAGCCCATCGTCGTCCTCGTCGAACGCAAGCCCATCCAGGCCCATCGCGATTCGACATCCCGCCGCCCGCATCGCTGCCACCGGCGCAATCCCGGAGCGCAGGTGCAGATTCGAGCTGGTGTTGACCGCGATCGTGACACCGCGCTCAGCCAGCAGCGCGAGTTCATCGGGCCGGGCCCAGGTGCAGTGCGCAAGCGTAAGCCGCGGTGACAGCAGACCCATTGAATCAAGCCAGCAAACCATGCCCTGCGGAAACTGTTCATCCGCCCATTCACGCTGATAGCGTGTCTCGAACATGTGCATGTGCACCGGCCGCGCCTGCTCGGCGCTGATGCGCGCCACCTGCTCAAGGAGCGCTGGCGTGCACCACTGCACGGCAGTCGGCCCCAGTTGAACCGTGACATGCGCAGCCAGCGATGGATCGTGTTCGATTGCTTCAGCGATCTGGGAAAACCGATCCAGCTGAACTGCAATCGGCGGCGGGGGCGTGGCAAGCCTGCGGACAATCGCCTCGCGAATGGTCGGCCGAAGCTTCGCCAGCACCCTCTCATCCGGGCAGTAGGCAAGCGGCTGCTGGTCTCGCAGCGACACCGCAAATCCGATCCGGATTCCCACATCGCGCGCTGCGCGTGCCACCGAAAGCGCCTCGTCCACTGGGGGAACTGTCCCCTGAATTCGGGTGTAGTGGACCATCACCGCGGTGGCACCACGGCGCACCGACCGTGCAAGCGAGGTGGCCGCAACCAGGTAGGGGTCAACCCCTGGCAGCAAGGACAGCAGGGGCAGCCACGCCTCGAGGGGCAGCCCCCATCCGCCCAGCGTGCTCGATCGATAGGTGCGCGCATGGTCGTGCGCATTGGCAAGCGCCGGCACCAGTAATCGGCACCCCGGAGAAAGCTGTGTGCAGTCGAGCTCGGACGCCCCTTGCGCCTGGTCGCCCGGCCCCGACTTGATCGCTGCGATGCGATCGCCTTCAATCGAAACTGCAACATCACGCAACGCGGGCTCTGATCCCGGCGCACAGGCAGCCCAGGCGGCACGGACCCGCACAGCATCCTGCAAGCCTGCGTTATCGCGGGAACCGGTCATGTGGCGTGGATCCTTGCCTTGCGTTGAGAACCCGCACCCGAGCCCGCGTTCCTGTCAGGAGGAGGGAGGCATTGGAACGGGGGCGTCGGGGCGGTGAGTCGCACTGACTCATTCGCGGACGGATGCATGCGGCATGCCAGCCTCAGGGCGCCACCCGCCACTGCTTTTCGCCCCAAGCCGGTGCGACGCGCACCACCTTAAGGCTCCGCCGCGCTTACGCACCGCCCCCACCCCGCCGGGCCCTGGCGTCGCCGTGTTCTATGATCGCGTATGGACGAAAGCAGCCAACGTCAGGTGCCCGAGGCATTCATTCGCTTGTACGTGCCGCCGGGCCGCATCAAACCAACGCTCAGCTGGGCCGAGCTGCTGGAGCGGCATGAGCTCTGTGAGGATCTGGCGCAGATGCTGGGTGAGCCCGCGCGTGCGCAGCTTCATGAGCTGGGCCTTGCCGAAGCCGACGTACTTGGCAGAATTCGTGCCGGCCTGCCCGCCACCAACCTGGACCTGACCGTCGGCGAAATCGGCTGGGTGCTGGGCCGTCTCGCCGAAACCCTGGGATGGTTCGACGATAACGGCCAGCCCCTGGTTATCGACTGATTGGCTTGTAGCGGATACGGGTGGGACGGGCGCCGTCTTCACCCAGCCGTCGCTTCTTGTCGGCCTCGTATTCCTGATAGTTGCCGTTGAAGAACACCCACTGCGAGTCGCCTTCGGCCGCGAGAATATGCGTGGCGATCCGGTCAAGGAACCAGCGATCGTGCGAGATCACCATGACGCAGCCTGCGAACTCGAGTAAGGCATCTTCGAGCGCACGCAGCGTTTCGACATCGAGGTCGTTGGAGGGCTCATCGAGCAGCAGCACATTGCCGCCGGTGGACAGCGTTTTGGCCAGATGCAAGCGCCCGCGTTCACCGCCCGACAGCTTGCCGACGATCTTCTGCTGATCTGCGCCCTTGAAGTTGAAGCGGCCAATGTAGGCGCGAGACGGCATCTCAAACTTGCCCACGGTAATCAGATCGGAGCCGCCAGAAATCGCCTCCCACACGGTTTTGTCGTTGGGCAGCGAATCGCGCAACTGATCCACCGAGGCCATCTGCACGGTTTTACCAATGTCGACCGACCCTGAATCGGGCTTCTCAACCCCGGTGATCATCTTGAACAGGGTGGACTTACCCGCTCCGTTAGGACCGATGATGCCCACGATGGCACCCTGCGGCACTTTGAAGCTAACTTTGTCCATGAGCAGGCGATCACCGAAGGCCTTGCTGACGTCCTTGAACTCAACGACTTCGGCCCCCAGGCGTTCGGCCACCGGAATGAAGATCTCCTGGGTTTCGTTGCGCTTCTGATACTCCTGCGAGCTGAGCTCTTCGAACCGCGCAAGTCTAGCCTTGCTCTTGGCCTGACGGCCCTTGGGGTTCTGGCGAACCCACTCAAGCTCAGCCTTCATGGTCTTGATTCGGGCGGCTTCCTGCTTGGCCTCGGTCTGCAGACGAGCCTCTTTCTGCTCGAGCCATGAGCTGTAGTTGCCCTTCCACGGTATACCGTAGCCCCGGTCGAGTTCGAGAATCCACTCGGCCGCGTTGTCGAGGAAGTAGCGATCGTGGGTCACCGCGACCACGGTGCCGGGAAAGCGCTGCAGAAACTGCTCCAGCCAATCAACGCTCTCCGCATCCAGGTGGTTGGTGGGCTCATCGAGCAGCAGCATGTCGGGCCGCGACAGCAGCAGGCGGCACAACGCCACCCTGCGCTTCTCCCCCCCTGACAGGTTGCCGATAACGGCATCCCAGGCGGGCAGGCGCAGCGCGTCGGCCGCGATCTCCATCTGATGGTCGCCATCGCTGCCCGCGGTAGCCAGTACCGCTTCGTACTTGGCCTGCTCGGTGGCAAGCGCATCGAAGTCGGCGTCGGGTTCGGCGTAGGCCGCATAGATTTCCTCAAGCCGCTTGCGCGCCTCGGTGATTTCGCCCAGCCCCTCTTCAACCGCCTCCCGCACGGTGGCCTCGGCTCGCAGTTCGGGCTCCTGCGAAAGGTAGCCGATACGGATGCCTGGCATGGGCACCGCATCGCCTTCGATGTCTTTGTCGACCCCTGCCATGATTCGCAGCAGGGTAGACTTTCCCGCGCCGTTCAGCCCCAGCACGCCGATTTTGGCGCCGGGGAAGAACGACAGCGAGATGTCCTTGAGAATCTGGCGCTTCGGCGGGACGATCTTGCCGACGCGGTTCATCGTGTAAACGTATTGGGCCATGGCCAGTTGACTGATTGAATTGTTTGAATGGAAGGGAAAGTCGAGATGGAAATCGACCAAAACGGAAAGTCTGACACATGGCGCAAGGGCTTGCAGACGCGCCGCAAGGTGCTCGGGGATGAATATGTGGATAAAGCGTTCCGAGACGCCGACGATTTGACCGCCGATCTGCAAAACTACATCACCGAGCACGCCTGGGGCGCCTCCTGGACCCGGCCAGGCCTTGACCATCGGTCACGCAGCATGATCACCGTGTCGATGACGATCGCGCTTAACCGCCCGCACGAGCTTGAAATTCATCTGCGCGGGGCCATCCGCAATGGCCTCACCCGCGATGAACTCAAGGAGATCATGCTGCACGCCGCGGTGTACTGCGGCGCGCCGGCCGCGCTGGACGCGTTCCGGGTGGCACGCAAGGTGTTCGCCGAAATGGGCGTTTAAGCGATCACATCTGTTAGCGCTGCCGACGAACGCGCTCGGTAGCGCTGACACCTGCGAACCGCTGCCGCAGGCGTGCGAATTCACGAAGGCGGCGGCGAATCCGTTCATCCATCCGGGCTGAACACGCGGTCGCGTCAGGGGGCTCGCTGCCCTTAGAGATCAGCCAGGCGATCGCTTCGTCTGCGCGTTGAACAGCCACGACCGCAAAGTGCCCTGCCTGCACCGCAGCGATCACCTCGTCACGCAGCGCGAGATGGCGTATGTTCGAGGCGGGAATCAGCACACCGTGCAGCGCGGCAACCGATCCTTCAGCGTTCGCGGCCGTTCGCCTCGCCTCGCAGACATCGAAGAACCTTTCGATTTTTTCGTTGACGGCGCCAATCGCCTGCACCTCGCCGTGCTGATTGACCGACCCGGTGATCGCGAACGATTGACGCAGCGCCAGCCCAGATAGCGACGACAACAGCGCACACAGTTCGGCCAACGAGGCCGAGTCGCCATCCACCTCGGCATAGGTCTGCTCGAACACCAGCGATCCGGACAGCGACAGCGGCTCACGCGCGCTGTAGCGGGCGGCCAGGTACGATGAAAGAATCATCACGCCCTTGGTGTGAACCGAGCCGCCAAGTTGCGATTCACGCTGAATGTCCACCACCGATCCGTCGCCAATGCGCGTGGTGGCGATGATCCGGGCCGGCAGCCCGAAGCTGTGCTCACCCAGTGCAATGACCGCCAGGCCGTTCGCCTGCGCAACCCGGCTGCCCTCGGTATCGATCAGGAGCGTGCGCTCGAAAATCTGCTGATGAACGCGTTGTCGAATGTCACCCGTGCGAACCCGGCGGGAGGCTAAGGATGTCAGCACATCGGCTGACTGCACGCACTCGGCGCCGCGTCGCCCGGCCCACTGATCCGCTGCGACCAGCAGATCCCGCACGCGCCGCAATTCAAGGCTGAGCTTGGTCGCGTCCTCCGCGATGCGCGACGACCAATCAATGACCCGTGCCAGCGCAATTGTGCCAAACGGCCGCAGCCCCGCCTGCTTTGCAGCCAGTGCAAGCCACTGCGCATAGTGGGACACCGATTCAGCGGTACGTCGGTGACCCGCCCGAACTCCGGCGCGATCTTGAACAACTCAGAAAAATCGGGATCAAAGCTCCGAAGCAGCATATAGAGCGAGCGCTCGCCAAAGAGCACCACCTTGGCATCAAACGGAATGGGCTGCGGCTCAAGCGTCACGGTGCTGGTGAGTCCGATCTGCTGACCCACCGATTCAATTCGAAGTTCGCGGGTGATCAGCGCCCGCTTCAGCGCATCCCAGGCAAAGGGCTGCATCAGCACATTGAGCTGATACCGCCGCGTCGGCGTGGCGCCATCGCTCTGAATAGCCGCCCAATCATTGCCTGAACCTTCCCCGGGTTGCTGAAACAGTTCGGCGTTTTCAATCACATCGCGCTGCAACGCCACCAGATGCCCAGCCACCTCAGGTAGCGGCAAATACTGCCGAATCAAATCATCGACAAGATTGCCCACTGCGATGATCGTCGCCTCGCGATTCAACTGGCGAAGCGCTGCGCGCCGCTCGCGCCGCCATCCCACCACCTGGCGCATCAGCCGCTCGAGCCGCTGCTGTAACGGTTCAATGGCGCGGCCAATTCGCTCCCGGTCGGCAGGTGGCAACTGCTCAAATTCTTCCGGTGGCATCACATCACCGTTTCGGGCCGGCGCGAACGAGAAGCCCGAAGGCGTTCGCCAAAGCGCAACCCCGCTGCTGCGCGCCTCGGCGATCAGGTCGCCGAAGGCAGAGCGGCCGCGCAGGATCGTCAAAATTATTGCGATAACAGATGTCATCGGGCGCTGGCGACTGCGCTGCCATCGCATGCAGGAGCGACGAGGTGGTTTCGAGCCTGCCTGTGCTCGCATCGCCGATCACAAACAGATTAAAGCCAGAGTGGCGCACCGCGGCTGCAAACCGCACCGACTCCACCGCGTCGCGCTGCCCCGGGGGTTCGAAGCCGCGGTCCAGACGAGCGGCCTCGGGAACGGCTGCACCGGTTGGAATTTCACCCAGGCAGATCTGCTCGGCGGCCCGACCTGCGAGCAGCACGGTCATCTTGTCGCGCAGTTCGTTTCGCGTCATCAAAAAGCGGTCTTCGGTCGGGCGCTGAATCGTGTAACCCAATGCGCCAACGCCTCTCGGAATGATCGATACCTTGTGCACGGTTTCGCCCGGCAACAGCGTCATGGCGGCAAGCGCGTGCCCCATCTCGTGATACGCCACCGTCTTGCGCTCGGCCGGGTTCAACAGACGATTGCGCTTCTCCAGTCCGGCCACGATCCGCTCGAGCGCCGCGGTGAAATCCTCCATGCTGACGGCGTTATGCGACCGGCGGGTGGCAAGCAGTACCGCCTCATTGACCAGATTGGCGAGATCAGCACCACTGAAACCCGGTGTCAGCGCTACCAGTGAATCCACGCTGATATCGGTCGCCAGTCGAACGCGTCGAAGATGGACCTGCAGAATCTGCACGCATCCTTTGCGATCAGGACGGTCAACCAACACCTGCCGGTCAAAGCGCCCTGCCCGCAGCAACGCGGGGTCAAGAATTTCAGGGCGGTTGGTGGCCGCCAACAGCACAATGCCCGACGCCGGGTCAAAGCCGTCAAGCTCTGCCAATAGCTGATTCAGCGTCTGCTCTTTTTCATCATGTCCGCCAAAGCCAAACGCCCCGCCCGCTCGGCCTTGTGTTCATCGATCAGGTCAATCGGGACAACAACCTTGGCGATAGCGAGCACCTTAGCGCCTGCAACCCCTGTGGCGAGCAGTTTCTACCCGATTACGGGGCCTGCGATCTGGGCAGCATCGATCTGACGCAACTGGTGCTGCAACCCTTTCGCGCCAATGCCCGCTTCGACTTTGCCGCGCTCGCGCGTCTGGTGCCGGTGGCCGTCCGCGCGCTCGACAACGTGATCACGCTGACTCAATGGCCGCTACCGCAGCAGGCGCAGGCGGCACTCATGACGCGTCGCATCGGCCTTGGCGTCACCGGACTGGCCGACGCTTTGATCATGCTGGGCCTGCGCTATGGCCGCGCCCCGGGGCGTGCGATGGCCGCCACGCTGCTGCGCACCCTGCGCAATCATGCGTATCGCGCGTCGGTCGATCTGGCGATTGAGCGCGGGCCGTTCCCGTTATGCAATCCGTCGCAGCTGCTTCGTCCACCCCATTTCGCGTCAAGGCTGCCCGCATGGCTCAAGCATCGAATTTCAAGGCACGGGCGGCGCAACTCGCACCTGCTCGCGATCGCGCCCACCGGCACCATTTCCCTGGCCCTGGCTGGAAATGTCTCGAGCGGTGTGGAGCCCGTGTTCGCGCCCCGATCCCGCCGATGGGTGCGCCTGGCAGGTGCGGCGCCGTCGGAGCACACCGTCGAAGACTATGCCTGGCGGCTCCACCGCTCGATTTGTCGCGGTGATCGATCGCCGCCCCCTGCCTGGTGCGACGCCGCTTCCATCCGCGCAATCGATCAACTGAGGATGGTCGCAGCGCTACAGCCCCTGATCGACTCGTCGATCAGCAAGACCGTCAATCTTCCTCCGCAGGCATCGATCGGCGATCTGGACTCACTGCTGAGGTCCGCCTGGGAATTGGGCCTCAAAGGCCTCAGCGTGTTTCGTCCCGAGTCGGCCACCGAACGCGTGCTTTGTGCCCGTTTGCTGGCCTTGCCGCTAGGCCAGAAGGACTCGGCCTAAAAGCTGCATTCCGAGTGATCGGACACTCCTAGACTCAGGGTCGTTCGCCCACTCTCGCGACCGGCGACGATCCGGTCCAGCCGCTCCAATGACCCATCAGCCCCAAGACGGCGCTGTGTCCGACCGCCGCGCCGATACCAGAGAAGTTGCCGTTCGAGCGCTGGCAGAGCGCTGTCGCCTTCAGGCGCGACAGGCGGTGCTTGAGCCTGCGGTAGGTATTCCCCTCATGACACTGGTCATCGTCATGCTGCATCCGGCAATCGGTGCCGATCAGCTGGTTCCATGGGCGCTGCTGCTGGGCGCAACGTTGCTGTTGCGCGCATTTTGCGCTGCCCGCTTCATCGCGAAGCGACGCTGTGACACGACCGATTACCTGACGCTCACCGCTGTCTTCAACCTGACTGCGGGGCTTAGCGGTTTGCTGATTGGCGCCTGCGCGGGGCTGTTCTTCACGCAGGTCACCCAGTCGGATCGGCTGTCGCTCACCATCGTGATCTTCGCCTGGCTGGCGCTCGGCGTGCTCATGTACGCGCCGTTTTCCAGGCATGCCCTGCTCCACGGTGGCGCGGTACTGGCCCAGCTCGCGGTAGCCTGGTTGCTCGCACCCGAGGTGCCTGGCGCGCTCATCGCCCTCGGTGTTCTGCTCTACGGGGCATTACTCGCCAGACTATCGGTAGTTCTGAGCCGTGCGCTCACACAATCGATTCGGCGCAAGCACCGAATTCGGCAGTTGGCCAGACGACTCGAGGAGCAGCGCGCTCAGGCAGTGCGCGCCAGCAAAAGTTCAGCACGCTTTCTGGCCGCCGCCAGCCATGACCTGCGTCAACCCGCTACATCTCTGGGACTTTTAAGCGCGCTGGTACGCGAGCGCTGCACCGACCCTGCCCTTCATCCGCTCATTACGGCAATCGATCGATCCGCCACCACGATCAGCGATCTGCTTTCCAGCCTGCTCGATCTCTCGCGGCTCGAAAGCAACGCCGTCCAGCCTCATCTCGAGTGGCTGTCGATTGACGAGCTGTTTGAAATGCTGCGCGAGGAGTTCGCCGTACGGGTCGAGCAAAAGGCGCTGACGCTGGTGGTTGCAAGTGCGCCGATTCGTGTCCTCGCCGACCGGATCATGCTTACCCGGTTGCTGAGAAACCTCCTCGACAATGCGGTTCGGTTCACCGATCAGGGGGCCATCACGCTGGCCGCCTCCGAGGGACCGCGCTGCGTCTTGAGTGTCACAGACACCGGCATCGGCATTGCACCTGACCAGCTCGACCGTATCTTCGAAGAACATGTCCGCATCGCCTCGCCGGGCCGTCGGTCGCCGCCTGGTCTCGGTCTCGGGCTTGCCATGGTGAGCCGAATCGCAGCGTTGCTGAACGCAGAGATCACGGCTTTGTCAGACGGATCGCGTGGCAGTCGATTTGAACTGGTGTTTCCCGCGGATCGCGTGGCATCCGACACCGCTGCGCCTGCCACTGGTCGCCAACCAGGCCCGCAGGTGCCCACCTCTGACCACGCCGCGCATGAGCCGGCAGCCAATCGCACGCTCGGTGTATTGACCACCCCCAGGGCGCTTCTTGTCGATGACGACGAAGAGGTGGCTCGCGCGCTACAGTCGCTTCTGGAGGCACGGGGCTGGCGTGCGGACATTGCTTTGACCGCAACCGAGGCGTTTGCTCGCATCAGTGGCGCCGACTCCTGGCAGTTGCTGTTAGCCGATTGCCGCTTGGACGCCGAGGGCGACGGACTCGCGCTTGCTCTCGCCTCTCGCCTGATTCGGCCTGGTCTTCGGTGCGTGCTGATGTCGGCTGACACCTCAGCGGCGTTGCAACGCCGTGTCTCCGATCACGGCCTGAGCCTGGTTCACAAACCGATCAGCGAGCACACGCTTTTTGCGGAAATCCAGCTTCAGGAACCATCGCGTCGGCAGTCATCCGGACAGTACTAGGCGCACGCTGCTCGGATCCCTCAAGACGCTCAGTTCCCACCCCCACCGAAGGTTCGCCGCAAGTTCGTACTTCGGAACGCGCTTACGGGCACCGACATGGCCCGAGAGGCGCTCGCGCGGCACTCCGCACTTGGCGTGCTGCTCACCTCGATCGATATGCCCCAGAGGCTGTCATTCGACAAGCTTGCGTCAAGCCGCGGCTTCATCGCGCCGAGAGTCACTGCGGCCGATCACACCGCGCAAACGATCGATTTCATAAAGGTCGATCTCTCGGTTGTGCACGCGAATCATCTTTTCCGCCTGGAAACGTGACAGGATCCGGCTGACCGTTTCAAGTTTGAGTCCTAGCAGGCTGCCGATCCCCAGGCGCGTCATCCTCAGAATGAACCGGGTGGCCGAATACCCTCACGCGGCCATGCGCTGTGACAGGTTCAGCAGAAACACCGCAATACGCTCTCCGGCGCGCATGGATCCCAGCAAAACCATCAACGCGCGCTCACGCTGGATTTCGCCCGCGAGCATTCGAAAAAGTTCGCGCTGCAGCAGCGGCTCGTGGCGCACCAGCGTATCGAGCGTCTCGCGCGGAATTTCAATGACCTCACCGTCTTCGAGCGCGATCGCATAGCCGCTGTAGCTCTCAGCGCCGAGCCCGTCTACCCCAAGCACCTCGCCGGCCATGTGAAAGCCGGTGACCTGCTCACGGCCGTCTTCGGTAAGCAGCACGGTTTTGAACCAACCCGCGTGCACGCCGAACAAGGCATGAAACTGCGCACCGGCCATTTGGATAAGGCTGCATATCCGCCGATGCGGAAACAGGACGAAATCCAGTTTGCTGCGATGCAGGAAACTGTGTTTGAAAACCGATATCGCTCACTGTTCTCTCGCATGCTGTTGAGTTGGATCGCCGTACAGGTGTCAATCAAACTTTATCGAGGGAGATGTCGGCTTTGATGGCAGTCAAACAACACTCTGTAACGGTTTGCAACCGCGTCGATCAGCGGATCAACTCAGGGGCATATTGCTTCGCGTCAATTTTCGCAGGTTTCCGACATGGGACCGATTACATCGGCCCACCATCCACTCAAAGTTTGTGTCGCATCAACTGCGCGAAAACCCCGCTCGCTAACATCAAACGCTGCAGTTATTACTTCACAACACAGGGGAAAGCTCATCATGTTCAAACATCTTCTGTTGCCGACTGACGGCTCCAATCTCTCCGATATCGCGGTTGAGCGCGGGATTCAATTTGCCAAGGAAACTGGCGCACGCGTCACCTTCGTTCATGTAATGCCCGAGTATGTGGTTAATGCGTTTGTCGAGTTTCCGTCGGCCGCGCAGGCGTCTTTCAATGACTTCATGAAGGCTACCGAGGAAACCGCCAAGAGTGTCCTGGGCGCTGCGCAGTCACGCGCCAACGCTGCTGGCGTCAGTAACGATACGGTATCGATCCGCCACGGCCAACCGAGGAAGGCCATCATCGATGTTGCAGGCGGGCGGGCCTGCGACCTGATCTTCATGGCGTCGCACGGACGTCGTGGGCTCAGCGCACTGGTTCTTGGCAGCGAGACGCACAAGGTGCTCACGCACTCCACGATCCCAGTGCGCAATAGCGCTGTTGTCCGCCCTTGCTGCAATGCTGATGGCTGTACCCGATTCATTTCGCGCGCACTCCGCAGCGATCGTAGCGCTGGTTCTGGCAGTCATTGCGATCGGCCTGTTCCGATGGGTTGCCCGTCTCTCGCGCGTCTCGGCGTTCTCCGCGAGTCTCGATGAGCTTCGTCGCGATTTGAGCGAGCTGCGAGACGCCCCGCTCTCGTCGGGCTCGCGAGCCGCAGGAACCGCCGCCGATCAGCACTCAAGCGACCGGCGCTAGGCCACGTCGCTGATCCCGCCTCATGAATGCATCCAATTCCAGCACTATTGAACAGCTTCGGCGGCAGATTGCTGGCCAGCGTCGGGAATTGAGCGGTCAGCTGCGGCGACTGCTCGACGCGGCCGCAACGCCGCGCGGGGGCCATCGCTGGGGATCCATCGGAGTGATTGCAGCAGCCGCTGTGTTCCTGGGACTTGCCGCCCGCCGCCGATCAAGAAACCTGCTGCGCTCAACCGTCACCACAGGGTGGCTGATCTGGCGGGCAACACGCCTGATCCGTAACGTCATGGCTGCCTTCAGCCCGGCAGCGCCGCCAAAGTAGGCATTTACCTGAAGGAAAGGCGGCAGGCGAAGGCACCTCGGCGGAACGCGCCAGGGTCGGCTCAGGGCCGGGCTCGGGCTTCCTGAGCGGGCTGATGCTCGGCCACACGCACCAGCGTCGACAGCTCATGCGAGATCGCCTGCAACACGTCGTCGCTACTTAGCACGCCCACAAGATCGCCATGCAGATCAACCACCGGCAGGCGTCTGGTGCCGCGGCTTCGCATCTTCTGGATTGCCTCGGGCAGACTGTCCGTGTCGTGTGCGGTCACTGCAGGCCGTACCACGATGTCACCGGCAGTGATTGCAGCAGCATCCAGTCCGGTCGCGACCACTTCAATCACGATATCGCGGTCGGTAATCACGCCTACAGGCTGACGACCTAGACCATCCCCTGACACCACCACCACCGAGCCGACGTGGCGGGCACGCATCAACGCGGCCACCTGTTGCAGCCGAAACGCTTCGCCACAGGTGGCTGGCTCGCGCGACATGAATGTTCCAACGTTGGTCATGAGAACTCCTGTTCGCCGGGGTCTGTCATCCGGAGCGGTTGATCTTCCGGCGTAGATCCCAGTGTGCGGCGGCTGGCCTGTGCCTGGCTTGCGCTATGCCAAGTCGCTGAGCGCTAAGGCCGCAAACCTATAATCGTGACCATGACGCATTTGCATCGCCTCAAGCGAATGGCGCGCCGGATCAATTGCGGGGTCGCGCTCGCACTGGCCACAATCGTCGGCACCCTCGCCCCGCCGGTGTTGGCGCAGTGGCTGGGAACTCCGCCATTTGTCGATGCGCCCCCACGTTTCGAGGCGCCCGCACGCTCATCCGAGCGCGAAGCACCATTCCAGGCGCGACTGCAGCACCTGTCCGACGGCGACTCTTTTGTAGTGCGCGCAGAAGACGGTCGCCGCATTTCAATTCGACTGTCTGCGATCGACGCACCCGAGAAGGTCCAACCTCACGGCGATGTATCACGACGCGCATTGCTTGCGCTCCTCGAGAACAAGCTTCTCACCATCATCCCGATTAAGCGAGACCCTTACGGACGGACCGTGGCGAGAGTACTTGCCGACGAGCGCGATGTTGGCCTTGAACAGGTGAAGACCGGGATGGCCTGGCACTACAAGCGCTATGAATCCGAGCAGAGCGCGCGCGATCGCTGCGAACACGCTCAGGCAGAACAGCGGGCGCGGGACGCAGGCATTGGGCTATGGTCCCATCCCGACCCGATGCCTCCGTGGAAATTTCGTGAACAACAGCGGCGTAGGCAGCAGAGCGCAGCAGACGTTTGGCCAGACGCCTGGTTTGCACCTAAAGCTGAGGGCTCTGCTGCGAGCCACGCTGCCGCTGCCTGAGCGTTTCATACAGAACGACTCCGGCGGCCACCGACACGTTGAGGCTTTCCACCTGACCGTGCATCGGAATACGTATCAGCCGATCGCAACGTTCACGCGTGAGTCTTCGCAGCCCCTTGCCTTCGGCGCCCAGCACCCAGGCGATACGCCCGTCCAGCGTCGCGCAATACAGGTCGTCCTCGCTTTCATCGGCAGAGCCGATGATCTCAAAGCCGTGCTCCTGCAGCGTATCGATGGTTCGAGCCAGGTTGGTCACCATCAAATACGGCACGCTCTCGGCTGCGCCGCTCGAGGTTTGGATGGCTACTTCGGTGAGTGCACAGGCATGATCCTTGGGCGCAATCACGGCGGCCACGCCAGCGCCATCGGCCACACGCAGGCACGCGCCAAGGTTACGCGGATCCGTGACGCCATCGAGGAGCAGCAACGTCACCGGGGAACGGGGTTGGGCATCAAGCCGAGCCATCAATTGCTCAAGGCTGAGACTTGGCACGCTGGCCTCCGACAGCGCCACCACGCCCTGGTGACGTTTGCCAGGGCACAGCCGCTCGATTCGCTGACCGTCAACAGCGTGCATCCGCACGCCGGCGGCCTGCGCCAAGCGCTCCAGTTCGCGCATTCGCGGATCGTTACGTGACGCATCGACATAGAGCTCGGTGACGCCCTCCGAGTCGCGTCGCAACCGAGCGAGTACCGCATGAAATCCAAAAATTTTCATCGTTTCCTTACCTTCGTTTGCCGCGTTTGGCCGAGGGCCCTTTGCGACGCGGCGGGCCGACGCGTTTTCGTCGAGCCGCTAATCGCTCAGCCCGCGCGCGTTCAACGGCCTCCGTCTTGGCGGGTGCGGCTTTGCTTGCGCTTTTTCGGGCCGTCTTGCTGGTTTGGGCGCGGGACTCCGCGGGTCGGGTGGTATCGGCGGGCTCTGCCGATTCATCAAGCCCAAGCGGCATTTCAGCGTCGCCAACATTTAGGCCAGCGGGCGCCATCGTACGAGGCCGAATCGGGCCGCGCGGCACCATTCTGAATTCGATACGGCGTGCCTCCAGGTCAACGCGGGATACCTGTACACCAAGCGCATCAGTTAGGCGAAACCGTCGCCCGGTGCGCTCGCCGCGTAACTCGTGAGCGGCTTCGTTGAATTGAAAGTACTCGCCGCCGAGCTCTGACACATGAACAAGTCCTTCAACGAATAGCTCGTCCAGTGTCACGAACAACCCGAATGGCGCCACGCCGGTAATCCGCCCTTTGAACTGCTCGCCAACGCGCTCCCGCATGAACTGGCACTTCAGCCACGCTTCAACATCGCGTGAAGCCTCGTCTGCGCGACGTTCGTTCGTTGAGCAGACCGTACCCAGCA
>Ga0163212_1000753_pt1 | contig 14528 bp, 17 predicted proteins | sample Malawi_45m_30L_FD_113532 | JGI IMG/M metagenome (GOLD analysis project Ga0163212, IMG submission 113532) | Freshwater microbial communities from Lake Malawi, Central Region, Malawi to study Microbial Dark Matter (Phase II) - Malawi_45m_30L | ecosystem: Environmental > Aquatic > Freshwater > Lake...
ACATTGGACGACTTCCAATGGGTAACCGTGAACTCCGTGAAGAGCGCGTTCGCTCACTTCGAGGAGCGACTGAAGATCATCAACAAAATCGTCAAGCCCCAATACGCATCACTGCGTTAGAGTCGTTGCTTGGTCGGATCAAATGTCGTTCGAGTTCTTCGGTATCTCCACACAGAGTATTCTCGATGAGCCAGGCCTCGCGGATGCGACTCGTGTAAGAATTCAAGCCGGCGGCATCGGGGTAGTTCGACAATTCATAAATCAAAACATAGAACCAAGACGTTTTCGCATGAAAAGTCTGAAGGAGTAATACTCGTGAATTCCTCCGGCACAGCCGCAGTAATGATTGGTGCTGGGGTTGCTGCGCGTATGCTTCTCTCCAACACGGTGCTCGGACCGGAGATGTCTACATTTCGGGTCGTAGCAATTTTGGACGACCGCGTCGAGTTGCACGGCTCCTCAATTTCGGGGGTGAAAGTTCTTGGTGGACTGGAGGATCTCACGCGCGTGCTGAAGATACATGACGCCAAAACCGTCATTGTGGCAATTTCTCGTCGAGATAGCAACCTCTTGCAGCGGGTGTTGAAATACATCACAGATTCTCGCGTTCGAATTCTGCGAACTCCGACCTACGAGGACCTTGTGTGCGGTATGAAAATTGGCGAGCTAACAGATTGCTTCAATTACTCTCCGAATTCTTCACACCATCCAATCACTGAGCCACGGCACTACCATTCGAACCTTAGCCAGAAGTCGGTCTTGGTAACTGGTGCCGGTGGAAGTATTGGCTCAGAGGTAGTTCGTCAGCTAGCGGTTTCGGGTTGCAGACAAATCATTTGTCTCGACCGAGATGAATCACTCTTAACCATGTCAGTTTCGCGTGCCAAAAGGTTTACCAAGGGCGAATCACTGGAGTTACTTCTTGCAGATATTCGTGACATTGAAGCGTTGAGGTCTGCCTTCAAGCACTTCCGCCCCGAGATTGTCATTCACGCCGCAGCACTTAAGCATGTCTCAATCCTCGAGAGCTTTCCGATTGAAGCTTGGAAGACGAATGTCTTGGGTACAGCGAATGTGATTCAATCGGCAGAATCAGCAGAAACTCCATTCCTGATAAACATAAGTACAGACAAAGCTGCCTCCCCGTCGGGCGCTCTCGGATTCAGTAAACTGATTACCGAACGCCTAGTTGTCGGGTCGGTTGACAGACGACCCGAGCTATGTCGAAGCTGGCACAGTGTTCGATTCGGGAATGTTACGCGGTCCCGTGGTTCGGTTTTTGAGACGTTCGAGCAGCAGGCTTCATTGGGTGGACCGCTAACTGTGTCCCACCCCGAAGTTCGACGTTTCTTCATTTCCATTGAACGGGCAGCGGCCTTCATTCTTGAGTCAATTGGTACGGCTTATGCCGCTGAGACCGTGATCCCGTCGATGCCTGTTGAGATGAGAATCATTGACATTGCACGAAGTATCGCTGAACGGTTCTATCCAGTTCCAGAGATTGTCTTCAGCGGTTTGAAGCCAGGCGAGAAGATTTCTGAGATCTTGGTATCCGAGCAGGATGGATCAGTTCGCCGCATTGGAGACGACGGTGCTGTTGCCATTAGGCAACGACCGTTGGATGTAGATGAAATTCGTTCTAGCCGAGTCAATCCCGAGAATGCACTAAGACTGATGAGACAACTCTGTGGTTAGCGTGATTTTGGGGCATCGTAGAGTCCGCCATCTGCAACAAAGACAAAGCTCGTGACCCTAAGGATTCCGTTTCATGTCCCCAGCATTTCGCAAGAGGAAGAAAACGCGGTTTTGGCAGTATTACGTTCGGGGTGGCTGACTTCAGGAAATGTTGCAGAACAACTTGAACAGGAGTTTGAGAACTGGCTCGGAACCTCTGCTGTTTCAGTTTCGTCGGCCTCAGCCGGTTTGCAACTTACCTACTATGCGTTGCGGCAGCGCGGGATTCGTGAGGTGATAGTTCCGAGTCTTACATTCACATCAACAGCTATGGGTGCTATTCATGCGGGTTTGAACTGCCGAATTGTGGATGTTGATGAAAGTTCTCTTTGTTTGGACCCGAAGTACGTGGTCGATGCCGCTGCTCCGGACGTGGCAGTGACCGCGGTCCACTACGGAGGTCTCGTGTCGCGCCAGCTTCGAGCATCGCTTTCCGAGTTGTCAAAAACTGGAATGACGTTCATTGAGGATGCGGCTCACGCCCTGCCCGCGTCCGATGAGCTCGGCGATGTCGGGGCTGGATCCATTAGCACCGCAACTATATTCAGCTTTTACGCCAACAAGACGGTCACTTCTGGAGAAGGTGGAATGATCTGTACTTCCGACGCGGAGTTAGCCGCGAAGGTCCGCCTATTAAGGCAACACGGCATAGATCGCAACTCGTACTTTCGTAGATTTACTTCGGTTGGGAATACCTGGGATTATGAGGTGCTCGAGCCTGGATTCAAAGCCAATCTCCCAGACCTCTTGGCTGCTGTTGGGCTAACACAGTTCCGACGCAGATATGAGATGCAGCGGAAGCGAGCAGCAATTGCCAGATGTTACTTTGACCTGCTTGGCGGCACCGACATAAAGCTGCCGCCACACGCAGACGGCTTTGAGAATCACGCTTGGCATCTTTTCGTGGTTCGTATGCCGAAAACAGTCAACCGAGATGCAGTAATGGAGTCGCTAAGGTCTCGAGGAATCGGGTGCAGTCTGCACTATCGGCCGCTACATCAGCACAACTATTACAGAGAACGGTTTGCCTTGGATTCGAAGAGTTTTCCAAACTCCGAAGCTGTGTTTCGGACTGCCATAAGCCTTCCGATTTACCCTGACTTGACGATAAGTCAAGTTGAGTATGTTTCGAAAGTTCTTAGGGAATCGATGACCGCGTCATAATGCCACGAATGATCCGATGAGCCCATGTTTTTCCCCGCTACTGTTGGTGGCAATCGCATATTGAATGTACTAGTGGTTGATTGTGGGGATGCAGATCTTCGGCTCGATGGTGCGCGACTCGCCGGTTGATCGTGTTTGCACGCATCACCGATCACCCCGGGGGTCTGGCGCGGTTGTCGACGCTGTTTGCCCAACACGGTGCCAACTTGATCGAGGTTGAAGATGTTCGTGAAGGCGTCGACTTGCATGTGCGCGAAACCGGCGTGCAAGTAGCGCTCGAGGTTCGCGGTCGTGACCATGCCGACACCCTGATTGCCGGCGCGAAGGCCGAAGGATACGAACTCTCCGAAGTCACCGGCCATTAGCGTTGGTTAGCGTGAGGCAAATCTTCACACGAATCCCTCCAACGATTGGGCAAAGATTGAGACTCCTACGACTGTTGCTTGATCCGATTTCAAACTCTGGCGCAGTCAGGTGGCCACAAACCCTGGCGCTATACCTCCTATCACACGGAATGATGGTGGCATCATGGAACGCGCTCTATTGGGATGATTGGATCGTGTACCAAGACGGGTCCACGGGTGTTAGCCAGTTTTGGCAGGATTTTGACCGAGGGCGCGGGACCTCGCCATTTCGGGGACAAGTGGAAGGCTACCTAATCTCCGCAGGTCCATGGCTTCTGCGAACTCTAGTTTTTTTGATTTTTCCGATAATCGCGTCTCTCTTCGGCAGTCTCCTCCGTCGAGCCGATCTATTGAGAGAAGAGGAGATTAGCCCAGTCGTTCTATTCGTACTCTTTCTGCCGATGTTTGGAGCGCGGACGGCCCTAATTACCTTCAGCTATTCGCTACATTTGCTGTTTTTCGTACTCGGGGCTAGGTTGCTCTTCACGCGTCGAGCGGTGCTTCACTTGTGTGCTTTGTCGCTCATCTTCTGGAGCATGTTCATTGCATCATTTCAAGTCTTCGTGATAGTGCTGATTGCGTTGGTTGCCTGGCGACTCAATTCTCGAGCCTTTGCACCTAGGTACCGCAGTGCAATTATCATGGTTTCGCTCGCAATTTTTCCTTTCATACATCGATATCTGCTTCCACAAATTTCTTCTATTGGGCAGGTTCGAGATAGTTACAATGAAATTCAAATTGCATTCGCTCTCCGCGCATTGCTTGTTGGTTTTATGCTCTGTCTCCCCTTGTTGATTTGCATGATTCGGCAAAACCTTGGCTACGTGCCAACTCGAGAGTCCTGGGTTGCTTCCTCTGGGTTGGCAGTACTTGCGGCTGGAACATTTCCCTACCTCGCGGTCGGACACTTTGCAAACTTTTCAGATTGGATTCTTCCACTCCTGCCAGATGAATCTGACTGGAATTCCCGTCACCAACTGCTCCAACCTTTCGGTGTTGCCCTTGTACTGTTGTCCGTCTCAAAGCTGCTGAGAATCAGTAGTCGCTCTTTCGTGGGAGCAATTCTGGCTCTTTTTGTCGGCCTCAACGCCGTGACTTACTCCGGTTACTACCTAGACAGCCTCAAACAACGCGAAATGATTGTAATTGCCTCGGAACTCAAGAGTGAATTGACGGGCGCACGAGCCGTAGTAGTTGTTGATCAGGCACTTAGATTCAACGCGAGGGGGCGTTCAATTCGCCCCTATGAGTGGGAGCGAATGATCGAGAGAGCCACCAAGATAGACCTAGACGTTGACTCCTTTGGAGTTGACTTTTGTACTATCGCAAAACCAACTAAGACTATGGTCGTCTTCGCGGACCGTGGTCGCTTGAAGGCTCTCGTGACTAGACGGGTTGGCGTTTTCGTAAAAATGCAGGATATCGATATCTGCAACTGACGGTCGGCACCGAGGAGTCGCGGGTTGAGATTTTGCTACCAGGAAAATCAGCGCCCTATGCGTCAGGAGTTCGAGATGATAGTCACCCGAACAGATGTGAACATGCTGATCGGTTGACCCGGGCTGGCGCTGTGGTGCTAGCCGCGGCACCGATCCGTCGACGCGTTCTTCATAGCACAAACGAATGCTGACACAACTCGTGATCCCCGCAGCAAGTATCGCACTCAGTGCCCCCTCGGTCCACTTCGGGCGGTGGATATTGTCGCATCTCACCGTGTAGCGCGTCACCAACCGTCTTCACTCGGTCGCGGAACACCGCGCGATCACTTACGTCGACGGATGAGCGCTTCTACTGAAACTGCCGGTAGAGATGGTCTCGATACTAGAAGGGCGTTAGAACGGTCTACACCTCACTTGTGATATGAAGAGGGGTCAGTAGCCTGTCAAGGGGTGATGTAATTGAGAATTGGATTCGCTATATCTGGGTTTGGTCGAGCCGCTATTCACACAATTCAGTTTCTGAGGCGATCTCGAACCCGTACCGAGTTCTTCGTGATGTTAGGTCCGACAGCCGAACCGTCACTGAAGTCCGTTTTCGAGTCCCTAAATATTGAAATGGTCCAAATCAGTCACGTCCGTGCTCAGATACCCGCTGAGCTCGAAAAAGTCATGATTAATGAATATCCGTGTGACTTCTGGATGCTGACGTTTCGCCACCTCATTCCAGCACTCGTGGTAAACAGACTGAAACATCGAATCATCAACCTCCACCCCACACTCCTCCCAAGTTTTGGTGGTCTACATGGCTTCGATAACCAGAAGCGAAGTCACTCAGTTATTCAGGGTGCAACATGTCACTTCGTCGATGAGGGTATCGATACAGGACCAATAATCAGTGTCTTTGTAATGCCTCGCAATCCCGGACTCGAATGGCATCAGTCGGAAGCGACCTTTGCAAGAGGTGTCAATCTCCTGCATACCCAAACGGCTGTTTGGATGGCTGATCGACGTGTGCTGAATGAGTCTCTTCGGCCTCGCGTTGAGAGTGCGTCTTATACATCGCTACCTTTTGTCCCTGGTCTTGATGAGCCCGAACTCGTAGCTCTGGCAAGGGACGAATCTTTCGACTAATCATCTAGGCAAGCCATGACACTTCAATGGTAGTATGTTGATTCGGAATGGGGAATCTAGGCACTTCTGACTCTGCGAGTCGTGCTGCGGCAATAAGGGCTAATCAGGAGTTCCATACACTTCTTGCCCCAACCTATGAATCTGACGAGCCGCATAATCGGCCTGAAAATAAGGTCAAGGTAAAGAACAGACTTCTTGGGCTACTGTCAAGGCTAGAGCAGCCAAAAACTGTGGTTGATTTTGGTTGTGGCACGGGCTTCATCCTTGAGTTGCTACCCGAATGGATCAATCGGGCAATTGGAATTGATACAACGCCTGCAATGCTCAAGATTCTTAGGGCGAAGGCCCTACCGCGCGTTGAGATTCTGGAGCGATCCGTCTACGACACTGGCCTATTGTCAGACAGCTCGGACCTAGTGACGGGCTACAGTGTCCTCGATCACTTTGCCGACCCGCAAGCATCCCTTCGGGAAGCTCATCGGATACTGAAGCCGGGCGGATATCTGTACATGGATCTGATCCCGAACGGCAACTTCTGGACTGAACTCAGAACGCTTGGAACCGATGCTAGCCAGTTCCATCCATTGGTGGGTCGTGAGATAGACGAAGTTGTAAACCACGCGGCAAAGATGTTCACAAAGTTTGGAGTTAGCCAAGAACTTCTAGCCGCTGCGGAACCGCACAAAGAAACGAGTGATGGCTTCACTGAGCCACAGCTACTGGAGGCGTTGCTCGACACGGGATTTCAACACGTTTCGATCCACCACGAATGGTTCTTGGGAGAAGGCCATGTGATGCATATGCAGTCGGCTTCCGAGTCAGCCATCATTGCAGAACATCTCGCTCGGTTGCTACCCCTGTCGTCACACCTCTTCAAGTACTTGTGGTTTGAAGCTAGAAAGTAGTGAGCGAAGTGAATCTGCTCAGATGTTCTAGGTCTCTTGCTGAGGAAGGCTACGTAGTGATTCCCAATTTCATGACTAGGTCAGACTGCATGGTCTTCGCACGTCGACTGCAGACACTGATTGACGAAGATCTAAACAATCCGAAGTTGCCTAGTCAAGACCGCAACATGGTTCACAATCCGATGTTTCGAGATTCCAGCTTCATGCGCTTCCTTCAAAAGAGCGCTCTTACTGAAATCGTGGCGAGTGTTCTTCAAGATACTTTTCTTCTCTACGCGTTCACGACATCAACGATGCCACCAAAGGGAAGCAACTGGTCGAGGCGAGTCCATGTGGATTGCCCCAGGCTGATACCCGGATACGCGACGAACATGAACGCATTTATACCATTGACCGATGTCTCAGTTGACAACGGTGGAATTGAGATTATGCCTCGCTCTCAGGGTCGCGCGACGATGCCAACTCTACGCGAGTTTGACTCGTTCAAAATTGTTCCTGAACTTAATGCTGGTTCGCTTTTGGTCTTCTACTCTCGGCTTTGGCACTCCGGTGGTGAGAACCAGACGCGGCAACCTCGTCACGCTCTCACCTTTAATTTCTGTAGGTCATTCATGAGACAGCGATTCGACTATCCGCGCATGGTGCCACCCGCACAAGTGGAGGGACTTGATGAAATGCAGCGTCAACTTCTCGGATTCAATGTACGAGTTCCTGCTTCTATGGATGAGTACTATCTGCCGGGAGAAGAGCGTTTATATAAACCGAATCAAGGTTGAATTTTGACTCTAGTTTCAGTTCTGTCTCCGTGCTATAACAGTGCCTCGACACTGAATCGCTTCTTGGATCGAGTAACCATGGCGCTAGACGCCTTAAATTTAGACCATGAAGTCGTACTAGTTGACGATGGCTCCTCTGACCAGACCTGGGATTTTATAAAGGAACGTGCGGCGTCTGACTCGCGTATCAGGGGCATCCGATTGAGCCGCAACTTTGGTCAGCATCCGGCTATCCTCGCCGGGCTTCGCGCTGTGCGAGGCAACGTTGTGGTATTGATCGACTCCGATTTGGATGATGACCCGATCCACATTCCACTGCTACTCAAGCCACTCTTGGATGGAACTGCGGATATTGCTCTAACTACCACGACCAGAATGCAAAAGACTCGTTTGACGAGCCGCCTGTTGCACCAACTCGCACAGAACTCCACGGAGTCTCCAATTGTTGAGAACATCGGCACATTCCGAGCAATGACGTCGCCCGTCGTCACTGCTCTTGCTCAGTATCAAGACCACTCAAGTGTCTACGGACCGCTCTCAACTCAGATTGGCTTTCGGCAAGTGACTATCGAGATACCAGATTCCGATTCCCCGAGTTCACCTTCCACTTATTCTCTAAAGAAGAGAGTTCGTCTTGCCTGGCCAATGCTGCTCAACGAAATCGGAATTCCAGTTAAAATTACTGTGTGTATCGCTGCAGTTATGTTCGGGCTTGTGTCGATCTTGGGGGCTACGGCAATGTGGCGGTTTTTATCGGGTGGCGGTGATCCGGCTTCAACGACCAGTTTAGTATTTTTGGTTCTTTTAATGAATCAGGTATTGTTAGGCCTAGGCATCACAATGATTGCCTTCTATGCGCGGGGCATCTTAAAAGAGGTCTTGGGTAGGCCTCGCTACCACATCTGGGACGAAGCCTGAGCAAACAGTTGAACAAAATTAAGATACCAACACTTCTGAAGCCGTACCTCGGCGCCTCTCTGGAGTCGTACTTTGTTGAAACCCACCAAGACATCTTTGGCTTGGTAAGTGTTTATTTGCAGGAAGCTGCATTCGGATTGAAGGTACTTGAGTCCTCACTGGAGGACCTGAACCCCGAAGATTCGATAATTAAAGTTGGCGCTGGACACGGCGTGCTTTCAAGACTCTTGGCTGCGAGGGGATTCAACGTCACGGCGTATGAGCCAGCCTTAAGAGAATTCAGTTTCATGGCTGAGCTTCGTAACGCGATTGATCTAGCGTGGATTGGGGGTTGTCCCAAGCCAAATTGGATAGCTGAACCATTCGGAGTTACGCCTGTACTTCCGAACGATCGAGCGCGACTTGTGTTCGGCATCTCAGTTCTCGAGCATGTCACTCCTCTTGAGCCCCTCCTCGCCGCCGCCTATGAGGCAATTGAACCTGGTGGAACCGCGCTGTTTACATTCCCGAATTATCGATGGCCCTACGAGCCGCACTTTAACATGGCAACACTCCGGTCAAAGAGCCTGACCTATCGAGTCTTTGCAAAGAAGATTTCTGATCACAAGCCACTCGCAAACTCGTACGCTAGTCAAGAGCTGTGGGATGATCTCTCCTGGCCTGTCCCAAGCAAAATAAGATCAGCTATGAAGTCGAACGATATATCTTATGAATTCAGCCGAAACGCATTTCGTCTCTACGTCAGTCGTCTGCGAGATTCTGAATTTGTGGAAAGAAAGGGTTCCACTTTTCGCTTATTGCGATTGATATCGGGCCTGATGACTGCCTTAGGTAACTTGGTTCATCCGTCTTTGCTCCCTATTCTCGAACTGAGAATGCGGCGTTGTGATCGGCGACATTAGATACCGACCGTGATGCACTTACGTACGTATGAGTTGAGTAATCTGTTGGAGCAGGCTGTGCTCATGATTCGTCCAGGTCTGCTGCTTCGAGGTACCTGGCAAAGCCAGAGGACGGGGCGTCACGGTGAGTTCTGAGGTCTCCGTAGCCGTTCTGCAATCCCACTATCTTCCCTGGTTGGGCTACTTCGACCTTCTTGGTGCTTGCGACTATTTCGTTATCTATGACCACGCCGACTTCACCAAGAACTCCTTTCAAAACAGAAATCGCTTGAGGGGCGCTAACGGCTACTTCTGGCTAACCGTTCCAGCAAAGACATCTAGTCGCTTTGGTCAGGATCTTCAGTGTGTACAGATTGCCAACGATAGATGGTCACGGCGGCACTGGTCTGCGATTCGGCAAACCCTTGTCGGAGCTAGCCACTTTCAAGCTTTCGAGTCTGAGTGGGAAGAGGCATTTATGAGAGTTTCCCAAGTGCCTTTTCTATCCTCCGTATCAGAGGTGTTTCTTCGACTCATCTCGAAACAGCTGAGTCTCAAAACTACGATTCTGCGGGACTCTGATCTCGCGATACAAAGCACCGATAGGAATCTCAAGCTTGTGGAAATCTGCGAAAAACTGGGAGCCCATACCTATCGAACCGGTCAGAGCGCCCTCAACTACTTGGATTCCAAAGTGTTTTCAGATCGCGGAATCCAAGTTCAGATAATCACTTATTCCAACTACGGCTGTCTCGCGAACGACCTTCCAGTCTCCGCAATACAGACGATGGCAGAATTCGGACCCCGTACTACGTCCTTACTGAAGGGTTCATTTGAAACATTGAGTTAGTCGATGGATACAACTACGAACCCGCAGGCTGTGTCAACCTATGGTTTTATGCTGATCTCACAACTCTCGCCCGCGCACGCCTCTCTCGCGGAGAACATCATCTCCCGTCAAATCGGGGCGTCATCGCCCGCCGTTTCGCCCGATGGCAAGCACGTGGCATATGTAGTGACTCGCGTGGATCAGAAGGCCAACAAGTACCGCTCACAGGTGTGGGTTGCTGCAGCGGATGGATCTACTCCACCGCGACCCCTCACCGCCGGAGAAAAGCGTGACGGCAATCCAAGCTGGTCGCCTGACGGCACCTGGTTGGCATTCACAAGTGGCCGTAGCGAGAAGAAAGGTGAAACCACGCTCTGCATCATTCCAATTGGTACGAGTGGCGAGATTCGGACCGTTGCAACGATGCCCGATAGTATGGGGTCGATCGCGTGGTCGAGTTGTGGAAAGTGGATTGCATTCACCTCGCGCACACAAGATGAGCGCTACACGAAGGACGATGCATCCTGGATGTCGCCAAGAAAGATCGAGACTTTCTACACTCGACTGAACGGCGAGGACTTCGTCTTCGACCGCCCGGAACACGTGTACGTCGTGCCGAGCGACGGAACCATCGCGCCACGCAATCTGACCCCGGGAAGTCGTGCGCACTCGTCACCGTCGTGGCTGCCCGATTCAAGTGGAGTGGTGACCAGTGCCGCCCTTCATGACGGGTGGGATTTCGATCTCGCCACCGACTTGCACATCGTTTCGATGAGCAGTGAGGTCACCACACTCACCGACCAGAAAGGCTCGTACTTTCAGCCGTCGGTGTCACCTGATGGGAAGCGGATTGCATTCATCGGATACGACGATCCACTCACCTATCCACAAAATGCGCACGTTGGGGTACTGGACATCGCAACCAAGCAGCGTCTCTGGGTATCCAAGGCACTCGACCGAACCTTCGAAACGACGGGCGGCTCGGTACCACCGATCTGGATGGGCGACGGCTGGTTGCTCGCATATGCCGAGGATCGCGGCACTGCTCATCCCGTGAGAGTCGACCCCACAGGCAAGAAGTCACCCGAATGGGTGACCACGGGTCGTCGCATCACCAAGGGTCTGGACGCGGCGGGTTCCACGATCGGTTTCGTCGCGAGTGCGGTGAACCAACTGACGGAAGTATTCGCCATCGTCAATGGTGTGGAGCGTCAACTCAGCGATCACGGTGCAAACACGCGCAATGCCATTGCGCCACAACAGTGGGAACACTTCACCGTCCCGTGTGGCTCTGCATACTCGGGCGGTCCTGCCGAAATCGACGCATGGATCATGAAGCCGAAGGACTTCGATGCCAAGAAGAAGTACCCCGTGCTCCTCAACGTGCACGGTGGACCCCACACGCAGTACGGAGAAACGTTCTTCGACGAAGCACAAATGCAGGCCGCTGCCGGTTTCGTGGTGCTGATGAGCAATCCCCGCGGCTCGAGCGGTCGCGAACAAGCGTGGGGTCAAGCGATTCTTGGTCGCAAACATCCCGTTGCTCCCGGCTCCGGATGGGGTGATGCCGACGTCAAGGACGTACTCGCCGTTCTCGACGATGCCTTGCAGAAGTACCCATTCTGTGATGCCAACCGAGTCGGCATGCTCGGCGGAAGTTATGGCGGCTACATGGCCACGATGTTGGCAGGTTGCCACGGCGAGAAGTTCAAGGCCATCTGCTCGGAGCGCGCAGTCAACAACATGCTGTCGGAGGAGTGGTCGAGCGACATCGGAACCATCTTCCGCGTCGAGCACGGACCGAACCACCTGGAGGACGAAGAGGAATACAAACGAATGTCACCGGTACGTCACGTTCGAAACATCAACGTGCCATTCCTCATCATCCATAGTGAAGACGACTTGCGCTGCCCCATCAGCCAGGCTGAAGAACTCTTCGTGGCCATGCGACTGCTGGGCAAGGATGTGACGTTCTATCGCTTTCCTGGCGAAACGCACGAGTTGTCGCGCAGCGGTTCACCCGTGCATCGCGTGCAACGAGCCGAGATCATCCTCGACTTCTTCGCCAAACATCTCAACGCCAGCTAGAGGGCGAAGCGTCAGCTAGAGGAAGAAGCGTCGGCTAGATGCCGCGAAGCCACCAGGCAATGGCGTCGGGCAGGCGCTTTGCCCACGACCATTCGTTGTGTCCGCTCCTTCGCAACACTTGCGACACGAAATCGCGGTTGCGTCGGTAGCCGCGTGATGCCAAACGGTCGCCTGCTCGTCGTTGAAACGGCGCGTACGATGCGTCCAGTCCACCGGTGCCGTTCTGCATCCAGAGACGCACACGACCCGGCTCTGGTAAACGATCGACGAGTCCATCCACGAGTGGATCCCCCGCAAGTGGCCAATGTACCGAGAATGCCAATCCACACTGGAAGACGTCGGGGCGCTCTCCGAGGGCGTAGATGGTGGCGAGGCCGCCCATGCTCGCACCCATCATTGCAATGGGAGCTGCGGCGCCAATCGTCGACATCACGTGTGGCACGATGCGGTCGCACACTTCGCTGAGATATCGATCTCCCTCCACACGGGAGACATCGAACCACTCGGCGACTTGAGGATCCACCGTCAGCCGAGCGGCAAGCACTTTTTCCGGTGCAAGTTCATGACCACGTTGATAGGGGTTCAACGCCGTACTGCCGTTCCACACCCCCACCACCGCCGGAGGCTGCACGCCAACACGACGTGCCGCAGCAACGGCGGCTCGAGCAGCTTGCCAAGTTTGGTGATGTGTCGCCGAACGGTCGTCGAAAAGGTTCTGCCCGTCATGTGCGATGATCATTCCGCTGGGAGTTCCACTTGGAATCCACACATCCACCCAGCGTTCGCCGATTCGCACGCGGCGAACGGGTTCGCGAACTCCCCTCACGATGAACTCGTGCTCAAACAGACGAACTGGACGATGCGTCATGCGACGCCAATCGAACGCCATGCCATACAACGGCAATGTTAGACAGACGAACTTTCCCGATGATGATTGACGACTCGGCACCATCTACGGTCAATTGCATGAGAGTCACCTTGCTCGGCACTGGAAGCCCAATACCCGATGCGAATCGTGCTGGTCCATCGACACTCGTGCAAGCCGCGGGTCAGCACATCCTGGTGGACTGCGGTCGAGGTTGCGTGATGCGTCTTACGGGCGCCGGCGTGTTTCCTCCGTTCCTTTCCGCGATTCTTCTCACGCACTTGCACAGTGATCACATCAGCGATCTGAATGACCTCGTCACATCCCGTTGGATAATGTCGCCTCAACCCATCGTCACGCACATCTACGGTCCGGTCGGAACGCAAAAGGTGGTGGATGGTCTGCTACAGATGCTCGCGCTTGACGAGCAATACCGCTGCGATCACCACGCAGATTTGCGCTCGGGCCCTGGCATGCAAATCACGGTGACCGAAGTGTCACCGGGTGACTCGTTCACCCTCGGTGATGTGCGAGTGGTGGTGGGTCGTACCGATCACCGACCGGTCGCACCGACCGTGGGATTCCGCTTCGAAGCCGAAGGGAAAGTGGCGACACTTGCAGGCGACACGGTGCCGTGTGACGAACTCGATGCGCTCTGTCGGGACGCCGACATCTACGTGCAAACGGTGCTGCGGCCCGACCTGGTCGACGCCATGAAGCACATGTTGCCCGCGCAAGCACCCCGTTTGAACGACATTCTCAACTATCACTCATCCGTGGAAGACGCCGGCAGAACGGCGGCTCGCTGCAACGTAAAGACGTTGATGCTCACGCACTACGTACCGGCCATGCAACCTGGTCAAGAGGACGATTGGATTGCTCAAGCTGCTGCACACTTCGGTGGCAACATCATGGTTGGGCCCGACCTCACGAGCGCCGAGGCGTGAGCGCCGCGGAACGCGACTAGCCGACGACGCGGTGCTCGTCGACGAACATTCGAACGCGACTTGCAACATTCGCCATGGAGTCGGCGACCACACGTTTGCCTATCTCACTCGCGTAGGCAGCATCGAACGCCTCACGGGTATCGAACCACAATTCGGTGATCCCATCGGGCTCGCCCGTGCCGGGGTTCTGGACCACATTGAACGTTGCGCCGCGCAAACCCGGTAGTTGCTTGGCGAGCGGCACGTGCACGTTGAGCCACCAGTGCTCGTATTGCTCGTGCGTCATGTCGGTGCGACGGGTGAGCAAAATCATCGCCTTAAAACTCACGGCAACACTTCCCCGAACACGCCGACACTCCGAGACTCATGACGGCTTCTTCGTTCGCGCGAACGGGCGACCACCAACGGCAAGTGCAACGCTCACGACGATCTCGTGCGACTGGGGCG
>Ga0163212_1000759_pt1 | contig 14490 bp, 10 predicted proteins | sample Malawi_45m_30L_FD_113532 | JGI IMG/M metagenome (GOLD analysis project Ga0163212, IMG submission 113532) | Freshwater microbial communities from Lake Malawi, Central Region, Malawi to study Microbial Dark Matter (Phase II) - Malawi_45m_30L | ecosystem: Environmental > Aquatic > Freshwater > Lake...
AGCCGCTTCAGGGGCTCTCGAGCCTCGCGTGGTCAACCGTGGGAAAGAAGTCATGGCCGAGCCGCTCGCTGAGGGTCTGCAGGGAGATCGGTTGCGCAGCCCTGGTGTCGTCGCGATTCTCGGCCCAGAAGGCCCAGGCCTTTCGCCTGGCGGGGTCGTACACCAGCTTGAAGACGGCGTCGGGGATCAGGACCGGGCTGCGGCCGATCGCACGGGCTGCAGCGCTGCGCTCGCGGTAGTAGGGCCCGGTGATCACATACACGTCGCCGGTCACCCGGCGAACATAGCGTCGGGTGGCCTTCTCGTAGTCGGCCCACACGCCCCGGTTGAGCTCGCGCGCCTGCGGCACCATGTTGGCGAGGGAAAAACTCTGCGTCATCGCCGCGGCGCTTGGCATGTCGCCCGCCGGTGCCATATGCCCGCGGTCCCAGCCCGAACCGTGGTAGTCCTCGAGTTGCGCGCGCTCGGACTGCGGAAGACGCGCCTCCGCATAAAAACGGTCACCCCGCTGCACGGCCACTGCGGCTTCGAGCGACTGCTGGTTGAGGCGCTGCGCGACGAAGACCGGCGTCCGGCTCTGACCGGAATGCAGGATGGCGAAAGCCTCGAAGCAGAGTTCGCGCAGCGCAGACGGGATCCGCTGCGGATCGATACGCGGAGGCTCGCCGTGCGCGAAATGCTCCCGGCAGGCGGAAAAGCGCGTGGCTTCCCGCGCATCCGCCCGCGCAGTGAAAGCGCGTTCCGGGGTTCGGTCCTTTGGGGGGTTTGCCTGTGCGGTCGCAACTGTGGAAACCGTTTGTGCGAGCGCTGCCGCCAGCGCAAGAAGCAGCGCGCGGGTTGCCGCACGGAAGCCAACCGCCACGCCGGTCCTACGTACAATCCCGAGGCGCGACCTCCGGCTGGGCAAGGCGTGTTCTTGGTGTTGGATCGGAAGACCGAAGGACCATGGTTGCATCATGAATTCGTCGAGGCGCGCGAGCGCGGATTATGCCGAATCGTCGATCCGCGTACTACGCGGTCTCGAACCGGTGCGCCAGCGGCCCGGAATGTATACCCGCACCGACCATCCGCTCCACATACTCCAGGAGGTGATCGACAACGCTGCCGACGAGGCCCTCGCCGGGCACTGCACCGCGATCGAGGTGACCTTGCACGCCGATGGCTCGGTTGCGGTGCTCGACAACGGCCGGGGCATCCCGGTCGGGTTGCACCCGGAGGAGGGTGTACCCACCGTGGAGCTCGTGTTTACCCGTTTGCACGCTGGCGGCAAATTCGACAAGCATGCGGGCGCCGCCTACAGCTTTTCGGGCGGCCTCCACGGCGTGGGTGTTTCGGTAACCAACGCGCTCTCCAGACGCCTTGCGGTGAGCGTATGGCGCGACGGCATGGAGTACGCGCTCGGCTTTGCGCAGGGCGAGGTGGTGGAGGCTCTTCGCGAAGTGGGCAGCGTTGCGCGGAGCAGGCGGGGTACGCGGGTGAGGGTGTGGCCGGAGCCGCGCTACTTCGACACGCTGCAGTACCCGCCACAGGACTTCGAACACCTGTTGCGATCGAAGGCGGTCCTCCTTCCGGGTTTGCGGGTGAGTCTGCTCGAGGAGAAGACGGGTCGTGCGCAACAATGGCACTACGCAGGGGGCCTGCGCGCCTACCTTGAGGAAAGCATGGCGCACAGCGCTGCGCAGCCCTGGCTTTTTCCCCCTTTCGAGGGAATGCAGTCGATCGAGTCAGGTCATGAAAGCTTCGCCGAAGGCGAGGGCGTGCAGTGGGTGATCGGCTACACCGAGGAGGGCGCCTGCATCCGCGAATCGTATGTGAACCTGATTCCCACGCCTGCCGGTGGCACCCACGAGTCGGGGCTGCGCGAGGGGATGTTTCAGGCGGTGAAGACCTTTGTGGAGTTGCATGCCCTGCTGCCGAAAGGCCTGCGCCTGCTTCCCGAGGATGTGTTTTCGCGCGCCAGTTTCGTACTTTCGGCCAAGGTACTCGATCCACAGTTTCAGGGACAGGTGAAGGAGCGGCTCAATTCGCGTGATGCCTTGCGCCTCACCGCCTCAGTCCTCAAACCCGCCATGGACCTCTGGCTCAACCAGCATGTGGAGTGGGGTCGCCGGCTTGCCGACATGGTGATCCGCCAGGCGCAGGTGCGTCAGCGCGCCCAGCAGAAGGTTGAAAAGCGCCGCAGTTCCGGGGTGGCGGTGCTTCCCGGCAAACTCACCGACTGCGAGTCGACCAATCCGGCGCGAACCGAGATCTTTCTCGTGGAGGGCGATTCGGCCGGCGGCTCGGCGAAGATGGGGCGTGACAAGGCCTTTCAGGCGATCCTTCCGCTCCGTGGCAAGGTACTCAACACCTGGGAGACCGATCGCGATCGGCTCTTTGCCAACCAGGAAGTGCACGACGTTTCGGTGGCGATCGGCATCGATCCGCACGGACCGCACGACACCCTCGACTGGGGTGCCCTGCGTTACGGAAAGGTTTGCATCCTTGCCGATGCGGACGTCGACGGTGCACATATCCAGGTGCTGCTGCTCACCCTGTTCTTCCGGCACTTTCCGCAACTCATCGCCCGGGGCCATGTGTTCGTGGCGCGGCCCCCGCTCTTTCGGGTCGATATCGCGGCCTCCGGCAAGCGCATTGCCCGCAAGCGCTACTGCCTCGACGCCTTGGAGTTGCGCAGCCTCGAAGACAAGTTGCGCAAGGAAGGAATACGCCCCGGCGCCTGGAGCGTCTCGCGCTTCAAGGGCCTGGGCGAAATGAACGCCGAGCAGCTCTGGGAAACCACCCTCAACCCCGACACCCGGCGGCTGTCTCCGGTGGCGATCGGCGAGGCGGGCGACGCAGCAGTGCGCGCCTGTTTTCACCTGCTGATGGGCAAGGGCGAGTCGGGGGCGCGCAGGCAGTGGCTCGAGCAGCGCGGGCACGAAGTGAACGTGGATATCTGAGCATAGGCCGAAGCTATGCAGAAAGACCTGTTCGAGGACCTTCCCGGGTCGCAGGAGTCTGATCCCGAGCGGGTGATGCTGGCCGAGTTTGCGGAACGTGCCTACCTCGACTATGCGATCTCGGTGGTGAAGGGTCGCGCACTACCCGACGGCAGTGACGGGCAAAAGCCGGTTCAGCGCCGGATACTCCACGCGATGAACCAGTTGGGACTCGCGGCCGACGCCAAGCCAGTGAAGTCCGCGCGGGTCGTTGGCGAGGTCCTCGGCCGCTACCACCCCCATGGCGACACCGCCGCCTACGACGCGCTGGTGCGCATGGCGCAGACCTTCAGCCTGCGCTACCCCCTGATCGATGGACAGGGCAACTTCGGGTCACGCGATGGCGACGGCGCTGCAGCGATGCGCTATACCGAAGCCAGGCTCACCGTTTACGCGCGTTTGCTGCTCGACGAGATCGACCAGGGAACCGTGGACTTCGTTGACAACTACGACGGGTCAACCCAGGAACCCGCGCGGCTTCCGGCACGCCTCCCGATGGTGCTGCTCAACGGCGCCTCGGGCATCGCCGTGGGAATGGCCACCGAAATTCCCTCCCACAACCTGCGCGAAGTTGCTGCGGCTGCAGCGCATCTCATCCGCAACCCACAGGCCACGCTCGAAGAGATCCTCGCGCTGATCCCCGGGCCGGACCTGCCTGGAGGAGCCCAGGTCATTTCCACCCCGGCCGAGATCGCCGAGGCCTACCGCAGCGGCCGAGGCAGTCTGCGTATGCGCTCCCGCTACACGGTTGAGGATCTCGCCCGCGGGCAGTGGCAACTGGTGGTCCAGCAGTTGCCGCACGGGGTCTCCTCGCAGCAGGTCCTCGAGCAGATCGAGGACATCACCAACCCCAAGCCGAGACTCGGCAAGAAGTCGGTGTCGCCGGAGCAATTGCAGCTCAAGCAGGCCATGCTCGCACTGCTCGATACCGTCCGCGACGAGTCGGGCAAGGACGCCGCAGTCCGGCTTGTGTTCGAGCCGCGTAGTTCGCGGGTGGCTACCCAGGAACTCCTCGGCATGTTGCTGGTGAACACCTCGCTCGAGACGAACCTCAGCCTCAACATGGTGATGGTGGGACGCGACGGCCGGCCGGTGCAAAAGCCGCTCCTGGCCTGCCTGAGCGAATGGGCGGCCTTCAGGCTCGACACCGTGCGGCGCCGCAGCGCGCATCGGCTGGAGAAGGTGCGCGACCGGGTCCATGTGCTCGAGGGACGCCAGCTTGTTCTGCTGCGGATCGACGAGGTGATCCGCATCATCCGGGAGTCGGATGAACCGAAACCTGCCTTGATGGCAGCGTTTTCGCTCAGCGATCGCCAGGCCGAGGACATCCTCGAGATCCGCCTGCGGCAACTGGCCAGACTCGAGGCCATCCGGATCGAGCAGGAACTGAAGGCGCTGCGCGACGAGGAGGCAGCGCTCGGCAAGTTGCTCGCCAGCGACCAGGAGCTTCGCCGTCAGGTCGTGAAGGAGATTGAAGCCGACGCGAAGCGCTTCGGCGATGAGCGGCGCACGCTGATCGAGGCAAGCGAACGGGCTAGCGTGGAGATCAGGCAGGTTGAGGAGCCGATCACCGTGATCGTGTCGGAAAAGGGCTGGGTGCGCGCGCGCCAGGGCCATGGTCACGACGCGAGCCAGTTCAGCTTCAAGGCAGGCGACAGTCTCGACGGCGTCTACCCGGTGATGTCGAGCGATCAGCTTTATGTGCTGAGCACCACCGGCAGGGTCTATGCGCTCGCGGTGAGTTCGCTGCCATCTGCGCGTGGCGATGGCGCCCCGGTCACCACCCTCATCGAACTCGAGCCCGGGAGCCGGGTGGGTTTCATCTTTGCCGGCAGCGCCAGTGCGCGCGTGGTCTTTGCGCTGCGCTCCGGGCTCGGGCTGCAATGCCTCGCTGGAGATCTGCAGACGCGTCAGCGCGGCGGCAAGCAGTTTCTCCAGATCGATGAGGGTGACGAGGCGATCCGGCCTGTTGTCGACATCCACGCCAGGCAGTCGCGGCTCCTGTGCCTCTCCGGGCAGGGCAGGGCGCTCAGCGTCGCGCTCGCCGAGGTGCGTACCCTCAGGAACGGCGGCCGCGGCAGCGCGTTGATGGATTGCGACAAGGCCGACCCGCTCGTGATGGCTGCATGCCACGACCCGCAGGGCGTGGTGATCACGGGAACCGGCAGGGGCGGCAAGCCGCTCGAGCGCAGCTTCAGCGCACGTGAACTCAACGCCTACGCAGGCACCCGGGGTCGCAAGGGCAAGAGGCTCGAGCCGCTCATCAAGCCCGCGTCAATACGTGGCACGGCCCCCGGATAGGTCAAACACCGCACCGGTCGAAAACGAAGCCTCGCTGCTGCACAGCCAGCAGACCATCGACGCAATCTCCTCCACCTGCCCGAAGCGCCCCATCGGAATCTTCGAGAGCATAAAGGCGATGTGCGCCTCGGTCATCTGGGAGAACATCGGCGTTTTCACCGCAGCCGGGGTCACGCAATTCACCGTCACACCGTGGGTGGCGAGTTCCTTGCCGAGCGACTTGGTGAGGGCGATCACAGCGGCTTTGCTTGCGCTGTAGGCCGACGCGTTGGGGTTGCCCTCCTTGCCGGCAACCGACGCAATGTTTACGATCCGTCCGTAGGCCCGATCTTTCATATGCTTCGCAACCGCCTGATTGCAAATGAAAACACCGTTGAGGTTGATTTCGATAACCTGCTTCCAGTCGGCGACTCCATAGTCGATCACGGGTTTGTTGGGCCCGGTGATTCCCGCGCTGCAGACCAATCCGTCGATACCCGCCCCTTCCCCCCCAAAGTGACCATACACCCAGCGCAGCGATTCGGTCATGGCCGAGGCAACCGCTGCGGGGTCCACGACGTCAACGGTGAGCGCGCACTGCATCGGATGGTTTGCATCCTGCAAACGCCGCACCTGATCGTGGTTGACATCCCATATGATCACGCCGGCGCCCGATGCCGTGAGCCGATGCACGATCGCCTCCCCAATACCCGAGGCACCCCCGGTAACGATCACATAACGCTGGTGGAAGTTCAGTTGATGCATGCCGATGATCCGAAGAGGAGCGTGCGGTTGACAGGAATCGCAAGTGTAGGGCCTGCGCCTGGCGTGGCGGGGTGGGAGCGCTGGCAACCGGTGCGCCTGGTGGCCACGGCAGGGCTCGCGCTCCTCGCTGCGCTGCTCGGTGCGCTCCTGGGCAGTTGCACACCGGTGCAGGGTGAGGGCCGTGCTGCAGGCGGCTCCAATCCGATCCCAGCCGCCCCCGGCGCACTGCATCCCGCGGCGGCGCAAGGAGGGCAGCCGCTTCACCACCGCCCCGACGGTTTTGTCAACAGCGACGGCAGCCGGGTGAACAAGCCTCTCTCGGAATTGCTCACCTGGTGGTGGCAGCGGCGCGCAATCGACCTCGATGCCCTGGTGGATCCGCAGCGCATCGAGGCTGCGTGGGCATTCATGCCCGAGGAGTGGCGCACTCCACAGGGAGGCGGGGAAGGCCCTGCTCCCGGCGACGGATCCGCAGCCGGGGCGCTCCCGACGGTCGGCGGCGCGACGGCGGTGGAAGTTAGCTGGCTCGGGCATGCAAGCGTGCTGCTCGCGTTTCGTGGCTCCGGTGCCCCTGCGGAGCCCGGAGCCCCCAGCACACCCTCCGCGGCGGTTGGTTTCCGGGTGCTTTGCGATCCGCACTTTTCCGAGCGAGCCTCCCCGGTGGCCTGGGCAGGACCCAGGCGACTGCACCCGGTGCCCGACGCGGTGGGCCGCATGGGAAGGATCGATGTGGTCCTCATTTCGCACAACCACTACGATCACCTGGATGCCACCACCGTTCGCAACCTTGCGCGCCAGGAAGGTGGTTCGCCGCGTTTCCTGGTCCCGCTTGGCCTCGACCGCTGGTTTCGCGAGCAGGGCATCACGAATGTGCAGGCGCTCGATTGGTGGGATTCGGTGGAGCTTGGGGGTGCACGGTTTCACTTCGTTCCCGCGCATCACTGGAGTGGGCGCGGGGTGCTCGACCGCAACCGGACGCTTTGGGGAGGATGGGTCGTGCTCCACCCTGCCTTGCGCTTCTACTTTGCGGGCGACACCGGTTGGTCGCAGGATTTCGAAGCGATTGCGCGCCGCTTTGCGCCCTTTGACCTCGCCGCGCTCCCCGTGGGTGCCTACGAGCCGCGCTGGTTCATGGCAGCGCAGCACACGAATCCGCTCGAGGCGGTGCGCATTCACAAGGCAATCGGATCGCCGCTCTCGCTGGGGATTCACTGGGGTACCTTTCAACTCACCGACGAACCCTACGAAGCACCCATCGAGGACCTGAAGGCCGCGCTTCGTGCCGAGGGCATCCCCTTGCAGCGCTTTCGCCTCTTCCTCCCGGGTCAGTCGATGCGTCTCCCAACCACCGGCGCCCTGGCAGGCCCCGCCGATTGAGGCCTTGATCATGTCCAAGGCTTGCGCCAGCCCGCCAACGCCGTCAGGTCCGCAGCAACCTTTGGCCCACGAAGCCCCGGTCCTCTTCAGCACACTCCACGCAGGCGCTTTCCGTATCGGCCTTGCAAGCCTCAACCGGCCGCGCCAGCTCAACGTGCTCAACCTCGAAATGGTGCGACGACTCAGCGCCCAGCTTCGCCAGTGGCGCTCCGATCAGAGCATTGCCGCAGTGATCCTGCGTGGCGAAGGCGAACGCGCCTTCTGCGCCGGCGGCGATGTTGCCGAGGTGGTGCGTCAGGCACGTGCTCTACCCGGGCACCCGGCCCGCTTTGCTTACGGTGACGCATTCTTCGAAGAGGAGTATCTGCTCGACCGCTTCGTGCATCACTTCGGCAAGCCGCTCGTGGTTTTCTCCCACGGGGTCAACATGGGGGGCGGTCTCGGCCTCAGTCAAGGAGCGTCGCACCGCATCGTTGCCGAGGATGCAAGGCTTGCGATGCCCGAGATCCAGATCGGCCTCTTTCCAGACGTGGGCGCGGGACACTTTCTGCACCGGCTACCGCCAGGAGTGGGTCTTGCGATGGCGATTTCCGGGCTCACGCTCAACGAAGCCGACGCGCTCGATGCCGGACTCTTCCACGCCTTTCTTCCACGAAGCCTTTGGGACAACGCAATCGATCGGCTCGCTTCGGCCGGCTTCAGCCGGAATTGGGAGGAAAACCACGCCACGGTAACCGCATGGATGCAGGCGAGCGCACTCCAGTTGCGTGGTTCGCTTTGCGGGGGCGAGATTCTTTCGCGGCGCAGCGCTCTGCAGAGGATCGGCCTCTCCGTCTCTCCGGAGGGTGCGCTGCAGGCCTTCGAGGAAGCCGCACGCGAGGACCCGTGGTTCGAGGCACCGCTGCACAGGCTCAGCACAGGGTCTGCCTTGTCGGCGAAGGTGATCTTTCGCTTCCTGCGCATCACCCCAAGGCTCTCGCTGGACGAGGTCTTCGCACTCGACACGGTGCTTGCCCGTCAGTTTCTCCGCCGCGAGGACTTCCAGGAAGGTGTTCGCGCACTCCTGATCGACAAGGACCGCAAGCCGCGCTGGAAGTACGTGACGCTTGCCCAGGTACCCGGGTGGGAAGTAGGTGCGCACTTTGCCGCGATCGTTTCCGACGATCCTTGCGAGGCCGGATGACCGGTCGCATTGCGGTGTTTGTTTCCCGGGACCGCTCCGGGACCGGATGAGCGGTCGCTTTGCGGTGCCTGACGTTCTTGAAATCGGGTTGAGCCGCCCAATCTCCAGCAAGTGCGCGGGGAGTACGCGCACTCACGACCACATTTTTCAGAATCCTGGGGGATCCATGTCCGAAGACCCGAGCGCAGCCCTGGCCTCAACACCACGAACGCAGGAGTTTCAGGCCGAAGTCCGGCAACTGCTGAAACTCATGATTCACTCCCTCTATTCAAACCGCGAGATCTTTTTACGCGAATTGATCTCCAATGCCTCGGATGCCTGCGACAAGCTGCGCTTTGTCTCCGTGAGCCAGCCAGAGCTCCTCGGTGCCGAGGAACTTGCCATCACGATCCGGCACGACAGCAGCGCACGCACCATCACGATTTCCGACAACGGAATCGGCATGACCGAGGCCGAGGCGGTTAGCCACCTCGGCACGATTGCCAAGTCGGGTACCCGGGAGTTCGCCACCCAATTGAGCGGGGACGCGAGCAAGGATGCGCAGTTGATCGGGCAGTTCGGTGTGGGTTTCTACTCTTCCTTCATCGTGGCCGACCGGGTGGTGGTGGAAACCCGCCATGCCGCCGCTTCGCCCAGTGAAGGCGTGCGCTGGGTTTCAGCGGGGGAGGGCGACTTCAGCGTTGAGCCGATCCTGCGCACCGCCCGGGGCACCGACGTGATCCTGCACCTGCGTGCCGATCCTTCCGAGGGCGCGGGCGAGGCGGAGGATTTCTCGGATCTCCTCTCGGGTTGGAAACTGCGCGAACTGGTGCGCAAGTACTCGGATCATGTCCAGATGCCGATCCGGATGAGCAAGGAGGAATGGGACAAGGATGCGGGAAAGATGGTCCAGCGCGAGGACCTCGAGACTGTGAATCAGGCAAGCGCGCTGTGGAGCCGAAGCAAGTCGGACATTACCGATGAGCAGTACAAGGCCTTCTACAAGCATGTTGCGCGCGACTTCACCGACCCTCTGGCGTGGACGCACAACCGCATCGAGGGACGCAGCGAGTTCACACAACTGCTCTACATCCCTTCGCGCGCGCCCTTCGACCTCTGGGATCGCCAGCAGCGCCATGGGCTCAAGCTGTATGTGCGGCGCGTCTTCATCATGGAAGATGCCGAGCAGCTTCTGCCGCTGTGGCTGCGGTTCATGCGGGGCGTGATCGATTCGTCGGATCTGCCGCTCAACGTGTCGCGCGAAATCCTGCAGGAGAGCCGCGATGTGAAAGCGATCCGTGAAGCCAACATCCGGCGCACGCTTTCGCTCCTCGAGGATCTCGCCGAGAACCGCTCTGAAGACTATGCGGCGTTCTGGTCATCCTTCGGGCAGGTGCTCAAGGAAGGCATGAGCGAGGAGCCTGGCCACCGGGACCGACTGGCCAAACTCCTGCGCTTTGCCACCACACATTCGGTGGAGGGCGTTGAACCCGACAAGGCGCAGACGGTAGCGCTCGCCGCTTATCTCGGCCGGATGAAGTCGGGACAGGACTGCATCTACTACACCACGGCAGACACACTCGAGGCTGCGCGCAACAGCCCCCACCTCGAGGTCTTCCGCAAGAAGGACATCGAGGTGCTGCTCCTCAGCGACCGGGTCGACGAGTGGATGCTCGGAAACTTCCAGGAATTCGAGGGCAAGAAGCTCGTGTCGGTTGCCAAGGGAGGCCTGGATCTGAGTGCGCTTGCCAACGACGACGAGAAGAAGAAGGCCGAGGAAAGCGCGAAGACCTTCGGGCCCCTTGCCGAGTCGATCAAGGAGGCGCTCGGCGAAAGGGTGAAGGAGGTGCGGGTCACGCAGCGGCTCACCGAGTCGCCTTCATGCCTTGTGTCGGAGGAAGGCGACATGAGCGGCCATCTCGAGCGGCTGCTCAAGCAGGCCGGCCAGAAAACCCCCGAGCGCAAGCCGATCCTCGAGATCAACCCCGATCACATCCTTGTGAAGCGACTGCAGAGCGAGCGGAGCGCAATCAAGGACTGGAGCATGCTGCTCTACGAGCAGGCGCTGCTCGCCGAAGGCGGTCAGCTCAACGACCCGGCGTCGTTTGTGAGGCGTACCAACGATTTGTTGATCGCAATGTCGATGCGCTGAAAAGGCAGGGGCACAAGGTGGCAACTCCGGCGCGGGCTCTCAGGCGAGAAACTCCTCGAATCGCCCGCCGGGGGGCTCGAACCTGCCACCCCGCCAGACCAGTCGCGAGGGCCCGGGAATCAGCCGGGTCTGAACCGGATGCGCCTCGTCGCCCGGATAGGCCACCACCCTGGAGCCCGCAGGGTCGAGCAGCGGTTCCGGCTGGATGTGGGGAAGGATGCGCGCGGCCGCGTGATCGGCTGCATGCTCAACACTCCTGAAGCCGCTGAGTTCAACGAGCGTCATGATCTGCGGGGGCGCAAGCATGATCTCGCGGCGCCAGTAGCGCTCGAGCGCAACAACCGGGGCAAACCAGGCTCCCTGCACCGATTCCTCGCCGTCGTGCTGCGCTTGCGCACCCTCCGGCAGACTCGCCACGAAGAAGAAAGTGTCAAAACGCCGATTCATCATCGAGGGCACGCGCGGGGTAACCCAGCGAGACCAGCCTTCAATCGCATCGATCGCAAGCCGCACCGAACACTCTTCCTCGGTTTCACGGCGCGCAGCACGCATGAATGCAGCGGCCTCGGGAGCATCCACTGGCGCATACGCGAGTCGCTGACGCAGCGACTGCGCGCGCTGGCTTACCCGGACAGTGTTCTCATCGGTCTGCGGCAGGTGGTCTCCCGTGTCGACCTTGCCGCCCGGAAACACCCACACTCCACCCATCACCTCGGCCTTTTCCGGCCGCTCGAGCAGGAAGGCTTCGAGACCCCCGGGAGCATCACGCAGCAGGATCACGCTCGCCGCAGGTCGAGGCGCTGTGCGCACCACTTCGTGGTTCAGGCCCAAACCGTTGGGGCCAAGGCCAGACGCTAGCATCTTCGATGCTGCCCACCCGCCAACTGCAGACGGGGCTGGGGGCGGGCAGATACCAGGATGGGCTCCACCTTCGCGGGCGAGGTACCGCTATCTGGAGAGTTCACGCATCGCACGCTCGAGCCCTGCGATGGTTACGGGATACATGCGGTGCGCGAGGATCTGCCGGATCACTGCAATCGACTGCCGGTACTCCCAGATTCCCTCAGGCTCAGGGTTGAGCCACACGAAGCGCGGAAACCGCTCGGACAGGCGTTGCAGCCATACCGCCCCGGGTTCATCGTTGTTGTATTCCACCGACCCGCCCGGCTGAAGGATTTCGTAGGGGCTCATCGTGGCGTCTCCCACGAAGATCAGCCGCCAGTCGGGGTTGAAGCGCCGGATCAGGTCCCAGCTCATCAGCCGCTCGGAGTGTCTGCGCCGGTTGTTCTTCCAGACGAAATCGTAGACGCAGTTGTGGAAGTAGTAGAACTCCAGGTGCTTGAACTCCGAGCGGGCTGCCGAGAAGAGTTCCTCGGTCTGCCTGATGTGTTCGTCCATCGTGCCGCCCACATCGAGCAGCATCAGCACCTTGATCGTGTTGTGGCGCTCGGGCACCATCCGGATGTCGAGATAGCCAGCGTTGCGCGCGGTGGCTGAAATCGTGTCGTCGAGATCAAGTTCCTCGTCGGCTCCCTCCCGGGCAAAGCGCCGCAAACGCCGCAGCGCGATCTTGATGTTGCGTGTTCCAAGTTCAACCTGGTCGTCGTAGTCGCGGTAGGCCCGTTGCTCCCAGACCTTGACCGCAGTGCGATTGCCAGCCGAAGGTCCGCCGATGCGGATCCCTTCGGGATTGAATCCGCCATTGCCGAAAGGCGAGGTGCCGTTGGTGCCGATCCAGCGGTTGCCACCCGCATGGCGCTCTTTTTGTTGATCGAGAAGTTCGCGAAGTCGTTCCAGCAGCTTGTCGAGCCCGCCCATCGCTTCCACCGCAGCCTTCTCCTCGGCTGTGAACTCACGTTGCATCTGGCGCTTCAACCACTCCAGAGGAAGATCGAGATCAACGGCAGGAAGCGTCTGAACTCCATGAAAATACGCACCAAATGCCTTGTCAAACTTGTCGAAAAGCCGCTCATCCTTGATCAGCGCCGCGCGTGCGAGGTAGTAGAACTCGTCCATCGAGGGCCCGATCACCCCCGCCTTGAGTGCCTCGAGCAGGCCGAGAAACTCCTTGATCGAGATGGGCAGTCGCGCCGCCCGCAGGTGTTCGAGAAAACCGATCAGCATGAACGCAGTCTCCGGAGCGTTGCCCGTGCGGGAGGAATCAGCGGTTGTGCCGGGCCATGAAGAGCAACCGCTCGAAAAGATGCACATCCTGTTCGTTCTTGAGCAACGCGCCGTGCAGCGGCGGGATCACCGTCTTGCCGTCCTTGCTGTGCAGGGCCTCAGGCGGAATGTCCTCGGCCACCAGAAGCTTGAGCCAGTCGAGCAGTTCGGAGGTTGAGGGCTTCTTCTTGATCCCGGGTAGTTCGCGGATCTGGAAGAAACTGTCCATCGCGCTCTTCAGCAGCTCCTTGCGCAGTCCCGGATAGTGCACATCCACGATCCGCTGCATCGTGTCGCGGTCGGGGAAACGGATGTAGTGAAAAAAGCAGCGACGCAGGAAGGCATCGGGCAATTCCTTCTCGTTGTTGGAGGTGATCACCACCACGGGCCGGTGGCGCGCCTTCACAGTCTGGCGGGTCTCGTAGACGAAGAACTCCATCCGGTCGAGTTCGCGCAGCAGATCGTTGGGAAACTCGATGTCGGCCTTGTCGATTTCGTCGATCAGGAGCACCACGGGATGCTCGGCCTCGAAGGCCTGCCAGAGCACGCCGTGCACGATGTAGTGCTGGATATCCTTCACGCGCTCGTCGCCGAGTTGCGAATCGCGCAGGCGCGACACCGCGTCGTACTCGTAGAGTCCCTGCTGCGCCTTGGTGGTGGACTTGATGTGCCACTGCAGCAGCGGCATCGAGAGCGCTCCCGCCACCTCTTCGGCGAGCATCGTCTTCCCGGTACCGGGTTCGCCCTTGATCAGCAGGGGCCTCTGAAGCCGGATTGCTGCGTTGACCGCGAGTTTCAGATCGTCGGTGGCAACGTAGCTGGAAGTACCCTCGAATCGCATGTGCAGGCTCTCCGTGCGAGGGGTCGCCAAAGCAGGATGTCGGCAAGATACTGCCGCCGCACCCCGGCACAGTACCGGGCAGCAACCTGCGCCGCAGTATAGACCTGGACCCCGGTGGTGATGCGCGCTTGCGGAAGTGGATACCTCTGTGTACCCCGGAGCTGGATACCTCTGCGCGCACCCCGGCTGCGAGCCGCCCGTTGCAGTCGTGATCGACCATAGACGTCAGGAATCGTTGTCGGTTACACTCCGCGCGGATCAACGAACCTACCCGCAAGAAAGCTCTCCGTGCGACAGCCCGCGTTATGGGACCCCCGGTTCCGTGGTGGAACTCAAGATTCCGATCCAACGTGTGCGACCGACCACTTCATGATCCAGGAAGCCTGCATGCCTGATCCGTTTTCGCTGCCGAGCGCCCAGCACCCCAATGGCGTATCCGCAACCCCGAGGCACTCTGCGGCAAGCCCAATGCAGTCCGTCCCGGCCTCGATGGCGCCTGAATTTCTTCGGCGGCCAGCGCAGGCTCTCGCGCGCTTCGCACTGGCCCTCGTTCTGGCCGGACCATGGATGGCCGCGCCGGTCCACAGCCAGGGTTCCGGCGCCGCGCCCGGTGTGCCTGCAGACACGAAGGCTGGCGCTGGCGCAGAGGCCAAGCCCGCCGTCGATCCAAAGGCGGGCGGAGATCCGAAGGCCGGCGCCGAAAAGCGCAGCCAGTGCATCGGCTGCCACGCAATCCCGGGCTACAAGGCGTCGTTTCCCAAGGTCTACA
>Ga0163212_1000763_pt1 | contig 14455 bp, 8 predicted proteins | sample Malawi_45m_30L_FD_113532 | JGI IMG/M metagenome (GOLD analysis project Ga0163212, IMG submission 113532) | Freshwater microbial communities from Lake Malawi, Central Region, Malawi to study Microbial Dark Matter (Phase II) - Malawi_45m_30L | ecosystem: Environmental > Aquatic > Freshwater > Lake ...
AGTAAGGCGTGCCACCCTTGCCCGTCTTGCAGCGGATGGCGCCGTCGACGATTTCGAAGTTCGCGACGTCGCCGGCCCAGCCGGTGAAGTCCTTGCCGTTGAAGATCGACCTGAAGCCGGCGGTGGCCTTCGCGGTGAGGATCCGATTGGCTTCTTCGCCGGCCATCTCGCGGATCGCGACGTTACGCCAGCGGATCGGGGCGCCGTGGGTCTGGAGGCAGATCGGGCCCCTGGCGGCCAGCGCGGCCTTGCGGTCGTAATAGTTCTCCATCGTGGCGTGGTCGACGGTCTGCTTGCCGTTAAGCCAGACGCTCACGCGGGTGCCGACCATCACGACGCGAAGGGTGTTCCATTCGCCGGCCGGCTTGTCAGCCAGGACCAGCGGGTCCTTGCCGGGCTGGCCGGGGGAGTTGTTCCAAAGCGCACCGGAGCCGAGCTGGCACCCGTGCTTGAAGGACTTCTCGTCGGTCGGATCCCAGATCTGGACCTGCGGGGCTCCGCGGAGGTAGACGCCGGAGTCGCCCTTCGGGGCCATGTTGTACTCCAAGGTCAGTTCGAAGTCGCCGTATTCCTGGTCGGTCGTGGCGTAAGGCCCCGTGCCTGGGTTGTGGATTTCGCCGTCCTTCACGGACCAATGCTGCGAGAATTCGTCGCGCATCCTCTTGAGCATCGTATCCTTCTTTTCGCCCGTGAGTTTGGCCACGGAGTGAGGATTGTAGCCGTGCCAGCCGGCGAGATCTTTGCCGTTGAACAGCGAAGTAAAGCCGGCCGGGACATCGGCGGCGATCAGCGCGGAGGTCGCTAAGGCGAGGAGGGCAGGGAGGAGGCGCATTGGTCGATGAAATGAGGCCTGGAGGGCCGGGAAACTCAGAGGGGTTCGAGGGTGCAGCGCTTGACCTCGAAGGCGCCGCCTTCGACCTGCAGGCCGATGAAGCCTTCGGAGAGATTGGTACCGGTAGCCTTGTTCACTTCCTTGCCGTTGACGAGGATCGTGACCGTGTTGCCGTCGCAGACGGTGGTGAAGGTGTTCCATTCGCCTGCCGGCTTCTCAGCGTCGGCCTGCTTGCCGAGGCGATAGCCGCGGATCTTGCCGGACTTCTTGTCCTTGAGCTCAGTGCCGCCGGAGAGCGTGGCGCCGTTCCAGAAGTAGAAGTCGCCTTGGTTCTTGTGCATGCCCTGGCACTCGATGCTCTTCGGCCAGACCGCGTCGGGGGGCGTCATGTGGACGACCACGCCGGTATTACCAGGCTTGGTGAAGCGCCATTCCACCGTGAAGCGATACTGCTTGTAACTTTGGGTGGTGCGAAGGAAACCGTTGGGCTTGCCGGCGCAGGCGAGGATGCCGTCCTTGACGGACCAGGAATCCTTGCCGGTTTCCGGAAAGACGACCCAGCCGGCGGTGTCCTTGCCGTTGAAGAGTTCGGTCTTCGTTGAAGGCGTGACGGCGTCGGCGGCGAAGACGTGGACGAAGGCGGTAGCCAGCAGGGCAACCGCAAGAGCGAGGCGGGGGAGGGGCATGGAAAGACCTTACGGTTTCGGCCTGCCCGCTGAAGTCTAAACGCCGAAATTAAACGGCGTTAAAGTGTCGTTTACTGCTCAGGCCATGATGCCCTTCACGACCTTGCCGGCGACACCTGTAAGACGTACGTCGAGGCCTTGGAACTTCACGTTCAGGCGGTGATGATCGATGCCCATCAGAGCGAGCATCGTGGCGTGCAGGTCGTGGACATCGACGACGTTCTCGACGGCGTTGTAGCCAAGTTCGTCGGTGGCTCCGTACGTCGTGCCGGCCTTGACGCCGCCGCCGGCAAGGAAGACCGAGTAGCCGGCGATGTGGTGGTCGCGGCCGGTACCTTGGCCCATCGGCGTGCGGCCGAATTCTCCGCCCCAGAGGATCAGGGTGTCGTCGAGCATGCCGCGCTCCTTGAGGTCGCGGATGAGGGCGCCGGTCGCCTTGTCGACGTCTTCCGCGCCCATCTTCATGCCGTTGTCGAGGCCGCGGTGGAGGTCCCAGGCGCGATGGTAGAGCTGTATCATGCGCACGCCGCGTTCGGCGAGGCGGCGGGCCATGAGGCAGTTGGAAGCGAAGGAACCGTCGCCGATCTCCTTGATGCCGTAGGCTTCGACGGTCTTCGCGGACTCGCTCTTGAAGTCGAGCAGCTCGGGTACGCTCGATTGCATCTTGAACGCCATCTCGTATTGGGCCACGCGAGTGGCGATCTCCGGATCGACGGTCTCCTGGGCCAGCTGCCCGTTGAGACGGCGGATCTCGTCGATGACCTGGCGCTGGGTGCTCTGGCACACGCCTTCGGGGTTGCCGATGTAGTGGACGGCATCGCCCTTGGACTGGAATTGGATGCCTTGATACTTGCTGGGCAGGACGCCGCTGGACCACTGACGCGAGGAGATCGGCTGCAGGCCGGTACGACCGGCAGAGGTCAGAACGATGAACCCCGGCAGGTCCTCGGTCTCGGAGCCCAGGCCGTAGAGCAGCCAAGAGCCCATGCTCGGACGTCCTTTGATGATGGAACCCGTGTTGAAGAAGGCATGGGCCGTGTCGTGGTTGATCTGCTCGGTCTTCATGGAGCGGACGACGCAGAGGTCGTCGGCGACCGAACCGATGTGCGGGAAGATGTCGGTGAGCTCCATGCCCGACTTGCCCCACTTCTTGAATTCGAACGAACCGCCGCGGGCCTTGAGGACGGCGCCTTGGAGCTGGGCGATCTGCTGGCCCTTGGTGAACGATTCCGGGAAGGCCTGACCGTCGAGTTTCTTCAGGACCGGCTTGCTGTCGAAGAGCTCGAGGTGAGGCGGTCCGCCCGCCATGCAGAGGAAGATGACGCGCTTGGCCTTGACCGGGAGATGAGGGGCCTTGAGCGCCCCCTTGGAGAATTGAGCGGCGTGGAGGTCGGCGAAACCGGACTTCGCGGCGAGCATGGCGAAGGCCGCGCTGCCGAGGCCGTAGGCGCTCTTCGTGAGGAAGCTCCGTCGGTTGATCGACAGGGCGTGGGCGACGGGGTCGTAAGGGCGCATGGACTTAGTAGCGGGTGATCGCTTCGTGGGAGTTGAGGAGGACGCGGCAGGCTTGGGTCCAGGCCGCGAGTTCGGCGGGGTCGCCGGCGGGCGCCGGGCTTTGCCCGATCTTAAGGAACTTGGTCGCGTCTTCGGGGTGAGCCGCGTAGTACGCTTTCTGGTCGGCGACGAGTTTCTCGAGCGACGGACGTTCGGAGGGCTTGATCTCGCGTCCGACCGCGAGGCGGAAGGCGTGGGCGAGGCGATCCGCACCGGCCGGCGTCGCGAGGAGGCGGGCGGCGAAGGCACGGGCGGCTTCGACGAAGACGGGGTCATTGAGCAGCGTCAGCGCCTGCTGCGGCGTGTTGCTGTAGCTGCGGAGCGCGGTGCACTCGTCGCGGGCCGGCGCGTCGAAGTTGACGAGCATCGGATGCAGGAACATGCGTTGCCAATGCATGTAGAGGCCGCGGCGCCACTGGTCCGGACCGGTGCTGGCGACATAGGTACGGTTCGGGAACTGGATCGGTTCGTAGTAGCCGGCCGGCTGGTAGGGCTTGGCGCTGGGGCCGCCGATGTCGGCCGAGTGGAGCAGGCCGGCGACGGCGAGCGCGTTGTCGCGGATGAACTCGGCATCGAGCCGTCGCGGGTTCTGGGAGGCGAGCAGGCGGTTGGCGGGATCGATTTCCTTGAGGTCGGGGCGCAGGCTGCTGCTCTGGCGGTAGGTGCGGCTGGTGACCATCAGGCGGACCATGCGCTTGACGTTCCAGCCCTTGTCACGGAATTCCAGGGCGAGCCATTCCAGCAGCTCGGGGTGCGAAGGGAGTTCGCCTTGCGAACCGAGATCGTCGAGCACGGCGCTGAGACCGGTGCCGTAGAAGGCCTGCCAGAGACGGTTCATGAAGGTGCGGGCCGTGATGGGGTTGTCCTTCGAGGTGATCCAGTCGGCCAGGTCCAGGCGGGTCAGACGTTGCTGTTCGGTGCTCGTCCGCAGGCCGGGCAGGAAGGAAGGGGTCGAGGGCAGCACGACCGGGCCGGATTGGTCGAGGAAGTTGCCGCGCGGAAGCACGCGGACCTCGAGCGGCTTGGTAGCCTGCGTGACCATCGTCCAGGCGTAGCCGTGGTTCTGCCGGCGGAGCTCGACGTTCAAGGCACGCGCCTTAAGCGTCGCCTCGCGCAGGTCGGCGGCCGAGGAGAGGTAGCTCGGCATGACGGCCGAGGTCGGCTGGACGGAGGCCACCGCGGCCAGATTGGCCGGGCTCGTGACCTGCAGCGGGTCGTGGTGGCTCAGCGGCGAAAGCGAGACCTTCAGGGATAGCGCCGGAGCATTCTCGAGACGGACGACGAACTTCTCGTCGGGCTTCAGCGTGACCGAGGTGTCCAGGAGCCAGACCGCATGGACGTCGGCGGCAGGCATCTTCAGCGTCCAGCCGCCATTGATGTCGGTCTGTTCGACACCACTGTTATAGCGCGGCTCGCGATGCGAGGCATCGGCGAGGGTAACGCCCACGCCACGTTCCTTGCCTTTGGCGTCGGCGATGGCGAAACGAACGCCGAGGTTTACGCTAGCATCGACGGGCAAGGAATCTTTCGGGAGGTCGATGCGTACCGAGGCGACCGAGCTTCCCGGGGAGTCGAAACGGAGGGCGAAGTCGTCACCATTGCCGAGCGCCTTCGGGATCTTCAACAGGCTGTCGGCGGCGAAAGGCGTCGCTTCGGGCGCGGGCGCGACCGCCGCTTTGGCCTTCATCTTCGCATTGGCGGCTTCGGTGTTCTTCGCGGCAGCCTTGGCGCCCTTACCGGCGGCGGGCGTCGCGGGCTTGAGGAGCGAGGTTCCGCCCGGGCTGATCAGGCCGGAGGGATGCCGGGCAAGCGTCGCTTTGATGCCTTGCTGCCAGGCTTGGTAGCCGGCGAGGGCCTTCGGGTCGGTCGAGAGGGACTTGGCGGCCTCGGCGTAGTGCGCCTCGAGTTCGGCGCGAAGGCGGGCGTCCTGCTTGGCAAGGTAGGCGTTCTTCACGCGGGCTTCAGGGAAGAACGGGTGTTCGTTGCCGACGCCTTTCAGCTCCGGCTCCGGGATGTAGTTATAGTTTGCGTAGACGCCCCACTGTTTCACGTCGGCGAAGAAGGCCTGCAGGGAATAGAAGTCGGCGGACTTGATCGGGTCGAACTTATGGTCGTGGCACTCCGCGCAGCCGAACGTGCTGCCCAGCCAGGCGTTGGAGACCGAGCGCACGCGTTCGGCGCCGTACTTGGCGAGGTATTCCTTGGGCTGGGCGCCGCCTTCGCGCGTCATCATGTTCAGGCGGTTGTAGCCGCTCGCGGTCAGCTGTTCTTCGGTCGGGTTGGGCAGCAGGTCGCCGGCGAGTTGCTCACGGGTGAACACGTCGAAAGGCTTGTTGGTGTTGAACGCGTTGATGACGTAGTCGCGGTAGGGGAAGATGCGCTGGTTCTGGTCGCCGTGGTAGCCGACCGTGTCGGCGAAGCGGGCGATATCCAGCCACCAGACCGCCATGCGTTCGCCGAAGTGCGGCGAGGCGAGCAGGCGATCGACCTGTTTTTCGAAAGCATCGGCGGAGTCATCCGCGACGAAGGCCGCGGTCTCGGCGGGCGTAGGCGGCAGTCCCGTGAGATCGAGGGAGAGACGGCGGAGCAGGCGCTCCTTATTCGCCTCGGGCGAAAGCATCGTCTTATTCTCGGTGAGCTTGGCGGCGACGAACGCATCGATCGGGTTCTTGCCACCGGCAGGCAACGTCGGCACGACCGGGGCTTCGAGCGGCTTGTAGGCCCAATGGGGTTCGTAGACGGCGCCTTCGGCGACCCAGCGGCGGAAGAGCTCCTTCTGGGCGGTCGTCAGCGTCTTGTGCGCGGACTTCTCCGGCATGATGTCTTCGGGGTCGTTCGAGAAGATGCGTTTGATGATCTCGCTCTGCTCCGGCTTGCCCGGCACGATGGCGACCTCGCCGCTCTTGCCCGCCTTCAGGGCTCCTTCACGGACGTCGAGGCGGAGGCCGCCCTTGCGCGACTTCGGATCGAAGCCGTGGCAATGGAAGCAGGTGTCCGACATGATCGGACGGATGTCGCGGTTGAAGCGGACGACTTGGGCGGCATCAGCGCCGAGGAGATGCGCGGCGAAGAGGCAGGCAATGGTCGGCGGAAGGCGCATAGGGGATTCCGTTATGACAACCACGTGGCCCTGGGGTTTCAACGGAATAGTAGGCAAGACGGCCCATATCAGCGGGCCTGCCAGTTGACCGCGTCGACCAGGACGTAGCCCTTGGCGCCGGCGTTGCTGACCGTGACCTTGGCCGGGCCGGCCGGGAAGCGGTAGGTACCGAGGGTGAGCAGGCCGCTCTGTGCGCCTCTGCCGGTCAGGTCAGCGCGGACTTCAGCGACCCCTCCGGCGTGCTCGATCCGGACCAAGGCGTCGCGGCTACGGTTGGTGTTAGGGACGACGGTCAGGCTGACGGCGTAAGCGCCCGCGGCGGGCAGCTTGCCGACGAAGGTCGCGGAGACGGGCCCGGTGGCGCCCTTGTCGTCATGGCGGTAGCCCGAGCCGAGGAAGCCTCCGTTGGCGTGACTCTGCTTCCAGTCGCCCGTGAGCACCGCCTCGTCGTCGTCGACCGTGACTCCCGGATGGGAGGAAGCCGGCTTGGCGGAGCCGTGGCCTTTGGGCTTCTCCTTGGACGACTCATGTTCGAGCACCTGGCCGTCGGCGAGCAGCCGGGCGCGGAGGGCGGCGTAGGGCACGTCCTGCACGGCGAAGTCGCCGTCGATCGCGAGGACCGCGGCGGTCGCCGCGGACTGGCCGAGAATCATGAAGACCGGCTCCATGCGGATGGACCCGTAGGCGATATGGGTGGCACTGCAGGCCACGGGCGCGAAGAGGTTGGCGATCTCGCCGCGCTTGGGGACGAGCGCGCCATAGGCGATTGAGTAGGGTGAGATGGGCACCCCGATGTCGCCTTCGTTCTGCACGTGGCCTTCCGGTGTCACGTAGCGTCGCACATTATGGGAGTCGATGGTGTAGGAACCCATGCCCACGGAATCCGGCGTCGACTTCTTCTTCGTGAGCTCGTTCTCGGTCATCACGAAGGCGCCGACCATGCGACGGGCTTCACGGACGTAGATCTGGTGCGGCCAGTGGCCGTTGTCCTTGAACTCGTCCTTCGGCAGGCCCCAACGGTTGGCCTCCTCGCGTACGTCGGCCGGCACGCGCGGGTCGTTGGCGAGGAACCAGAGGAGGCCCTGCTGGTAGTCGCGGTGTTCCCGGATGATCTCCTTGCGGCGCTCGTAGGAGGCCTCCGGGTAATCGTAGTTCATCCCGATGTTGTCGAAGCTGAACGGCCCGTGGTTGTTCGTATCGGTCTTGCGGTTCGGCAGGAGGTCGAACTTGCGGAACGTCTGGCGCCAGCCGGCATCGAGGACGCGGACGAGCAGCTCATACTGGGAGGCGTCGTAGTTCGCCGGTTTCGGGAAGGGGATACGGTTGTCCGGATGGTCGGTCGCGCACCAGCGGTAGCAATAGGCCTGCACACGCTTGTCGCCTTCGCCGCGCACGCCGGGCGGCTCGGCCGAGATGCGGGGGAGCAGGCCGGACGAGGGGTCGCCGGGGACCTTGTAGGCGCTGATCGGCTTCTTCACCGCGCCAAAGTGGTGACCGTGGTGGAGGATGCCGACTTGGTTGCCGTTCCAGGTCTCGCCGTAGACGGAATTCGCCTCGCGGCCCACGTGGTAGCTGACGCCCGCGGCGGCGAAGAGGTCGCCTTCGTAGGTGGCGTCGATGAACATCTTGCCGGCGAACTTCTTGCCGGAGAGCATCGTGATCTCGGCGATCCGTCCGTCGGCCAGGCGCACGCCTTTGGCACGGTCGAGCCATTCGTCGCGGAGGACGGTCAGGCCGAATTCCTTCACGTAATCCTCGAAGACCTTCTCGGCCACGCTCGGTTCGAAGACCCACATCGTCCGTTCGTCCTTGTTCATGGCCACCGTGCCTTGGCCCTTGTTGCCGAAGGCTGCGGTCTTCTGCCATTTCCACGTCTCGGGATTTTGGTATTCGACCCAGACGCGGTGGTAGAAGTTGCGGGCCAGACCGCCGATGACGGCCTTATTGCCGGTGTCGGTGTAGCCGAGCCCCCCGCTGCTCAGGCCGCCGAGGTGGACATCGGGGCCGACGACCAAGACCGATTTGCCCATCTTCTTCGCCTGCACGGCGGCGATGACGCCGGCGGACGTGCCGCCGTAGACGACGACGTCATAGGTGTCCCCCGCCGTCAGGCGGAAGGAGCACAGGCTGAGGAGGGCGAGGCGGAGGAGCATGGGCGTCGAGGGCTAGAGGGGATGGAGGGCTAGCCGAAGGAAGGGATCAGCGGTTCGCGGACTGCTTGGCGATGAAGTTGAGGATGGCGAGGCGGGCGGGGTCGTCGAGGTTGCGCAGGTCATGTCCGACGGTGCCATGGTTGCGGTCGTCGACGCGCAGGGAGTAGTTCTCCGTATGTCCGGCGGCCTTGAGGGTCGTCACGAAGAACATGTTTTCCTCGGCCCGGCTGAGCATGTCGTTCTGGGCGTAGATCGTCAGGATCGGCGGGAGCGACTTGCGGATGTGGAAGGCGGGGGCGGCCTCGTCGGAGGTGATGCCGTAGCGGGCCTGGCCGCGCTCCTCGCGCACGGTGTAATGGTTGAAGACCTGGCCGCTGACCTGGGCGATGCCCGCGACGTGGGCGAGCGTGAGTCCGTGCGGCTTCAGCCGTTCTGGATCCATGCCGACGAGCAGCGCGAGGTAGCCGCCGGCCGAATGGCCGCCGATGAAGACCTTGCGCGGGTCGCCGCCGTGTTCGGCGATGCGCTTCACCGTCCACGCGAACGCGGCCGCGGCGTCGTCGACGTACGCCGGATACTTCGCCTGCGGGCTCAGCCGGTAATCGGGCGTCACGACCGCGACGCCGGCTCGGGCCAGGCTCTCGCGGATCTCGGCGCAATATTCCGAGCGCAGGTCCTTGCCGCCGTTCTTCAGGCCGCCGCCGTAGAACCACACGTAGGTCGGGAAGCCTTTGCCGCCGACGGGCACGGTGAGGTCGAGCTTGCAGCGCTCCTGCTCATAGGGCGTCAGCGAGACCACGTCGTCCTTGTAGGGGATGTCCTTGAGGACCTTCGTCACGGCCGCTCCGGCCGGGGACGCCGCGAGGCAGAGCAGCAGGAGGGCGAGGCGCATCAGGCGATGAGCGACTGGACGATCTTCCCGTGGACGTCGGTGAGGCGGAAGTCGCGTCCCGAACTGCGGAACGTGAACTCCTCGTGATTGAAACCGAGGAGCCGGAGGATGGTCGCGTGCAGGTCGTGGACGTGCACGACGTCCTTGACGGCCTTGAAGCCGAACTCGTCGCTCTCGCCGTGGACGTGGCCGGGCTTCACGCCGCCGCCGGCCATCCACATGGTGAAGCCGTGGCTGTTATGGTCGCGGCCGTTGATCTTACCGGCGTTGGAGCCCGGGGTCGGGAGTTCGACGGTCGGGGTGCGGCCGAATTCTCCGCCCCAGATGACGAGGGTCTCGTCCAGCATCCCGAGGCGCTTGAGGTCGGTGAGCAGCGCGGCGATCGGCTGGTCCGCTTCCATCGCCAGACGCTTGTGGTTCTTTTCCAGGTCGTCGTGGCTGTCCCAGGGCTGACCGGCGCCGTGCCAGAGCTGGATGAAGCGGACGCCGCGTTCGGCGAGGCGACGGGCGATGAGGAACTGGCGGCCGAGGGTAGTGTCGCCGTACATCTCGCGGGTCTTCTCGGATTCGCGGCCGACGTCGAAAGCGTCGGTGGCCTCGAGCTGCATGCGGTACGCCATCTCGAAGGATTGCGCGCGCGCCTCGAGGGCGGCGTCCTGCGGGCGGGCGGACTGGTGCGCGGCGTTGAGCTTGGCCAGCAGGTCGAGCTGCTGACGTTGGGCCTGGCGCGAGAGGCCTAAGTTACGGATGTTCTCGACGAGCTCCTCGACCGTGCGCTTGGACGTGTCGACGTAGTTGCCTTGGTAGACTCCGGGCAGGAAGCCACACTGCCAGTTCTGCGTCTCTTGGATCGGGAAGCCGCCCGGACAGAGGGTCATGAAACCGGGTAGGTTCTCATTCTCGGTACCGAGTCCGTAAGTGACCCAGGAGCCCATGGAAGGACGGACTTGGCGGGCCTCGCCGCAGTTCATCAGCAGCAGGGAAGGCTCGTGATTGGACACGTCGGCCTTCATCGAGCGGATCACGCAGAGGTCATCGGCGTGTTCGGCCGTCTTGGCGAAGAGTTCGCTGACCTCGAGCCCGCTCTTGCCATAGCGCTTCCAGGCGAAGGGAGAACGGAAGGCCGCGCCCGTGCGACGTTCGGTGGCGATGTAATCGCCCGGCAGTGTCTTGCCGTGGTACTTGTCGAGGGCGACCTTGCGGTCGAAGGTGTCGACCTGAGAGGCGCCGCCGTTGGCGAAGATATGGATGACGCGCTTCGCTTTGCAGGGGAGCGGCGCCTTGCGGGCGGCGAGCGGACGCAGCGGGTCGACGCGGATGTCGGCTCCCCGGAGTTCCTGCTGGAGCAGCGAGGCCATGGCGACGCCGCCGAGGCCCATGCCGATGCGGCGGAGGAATTCGCGGCGGGAGCCGAGGGAGAGCGGGTCGAGGTGGAGCATCAGTCGGCGAAATTGAACTCGTTGCTTTGGAGGAGGACCTGCGCGAAGGTCGAGAGCGGCGACTGGCGGTCGGGCCTGCGGCCGAATTCGTCGTCGGCGGCGCTGATCGCTTCGCCGGTCTGCGCGTCCTTGATCACCGGCGACCAGCTGAAGCCGTCGCTGTTGGAGCCAAGGTATTGGTCGGCGATGAAGTCGATGTTCTCGCCGGCGGCGAGCTCCACCGACGCGAGCTCGACCGGGGCGGAGGCCCCGCCTTTGACGACGACTTCGGCGAGCAGTCCGCGACGGGAAGAGACGATGCGGGCGCGGACGCCGTCGCTGGCCTTGCTACCGACGGCCAGGTCGCCCTCGATGCGATACTTGCCGGCGGAGCCGGCGGTCCAGCGGCGGATGGCGGCGAGCTCGGGCTTGTCGCCGGGGTGCCCGCCCTTGGCGGACAGGAAGACGAAGGAGAATTTCTTGTCCGGCAGCTTGTCGGTAGGCGAGATACGGTCCTTGGTGCGGACGGTCATCTCCGTGAAAGTGACCTGTTTCGTCTGCGGGTCATAACCGCCGTAGCCGTTCGCCCAGGCCGCCGGCGCGGGGGCCTGCGACGCTTCGCGGAGATACTCGAGGGCCAGCGCGGTCTCTTCCGGCCGCGGCGCCCGGGCGAGGATGGCGAGGTACAGCGCGCGGACCTTCGCGGCGTCGTCGGCCTGGCCGGCGGCCTGACCGGCGAGTCCGTCGGCGATTGTCCGGCCGAACGGATGGTTGAGCATCCAAAGCGACTGCTGAGGCGTCGTGGTCTGGTTGCGGCGCGGCACGTGATAATCTGGGTTGGCGAAGTCGAACGTCCGGAAGAAGGCCGGCAGGTTCTGGCGGTCGATATGGCCGTAGATCGTGCGGCGGGGTGTGCCGAAGGCGCCGACCAGGTCGAAGGGCTGGCCGCCGAGCTTGGCGTCCTCGAGTCGGCCCGCCACGCGCAGCATGCTGTCGCGCATCGCCTCGAAGTCGAGGCGGCGGCGGTGGGCGCGCCAGTAGAGGGAGTTGTCCGGATCTCTGGCGACGGCCTCGGGACGGAGGTCGGCCGTCTGCAGGAACGTACGCGAAAGGACGATCGAGCGGATCAGATTCTTGACGGACCAGCCTTCGCGGACGAACGAGGCGGCCAGATGGTCGAGCAGGGCGGGGTCCTTCGGCGCCGGCGTGCGGACGCCGAGGTCGCTCGGGGTCTCGATGAGAGGCTGGCCGATGAGGTGCATCCAGACGCGGTTGACCATCACGCGGGCGGTCAGCGGGTTGGTCGGACTGGCGATGGCGTTGGCCAGATCGAGCCTGCCACTGCCGACGGTGAACTCCTTGGGCGGACCGTCGGAGAGGACGGAGAGGTACTGGCGCGGGACCTTCTTGCCGGGTCGTGAAGGGTTGCCACGCAGGAAGACGACGCCTTGGACGGCCTCCGGCTTGTCGACCAGCGCCATCGCATGGGGCGGGCTCTTCGGGCTGGTCGCGTTGAAGCCGGAGACGGCGATCTGGAGCTTGTTCCGGGTGTTGCGGTCGGCGACGTTGTACGTCGGGACCAACGACTCGGGGGTCATGACCGTGGGGCCGGCGGGATGGAGGAGCAGCTCGCGCCAGGACTTCCATTCGGCATGCGCGGCATGCTCCGGCTTGCGGGCCTCGGACAAGAGCGCGGCGTAGGTCGCGGTCAGTTCGGACAACTTCGTCGGGGTCTTGGTCTGCAGGCGGGCGCGGAGGAGGGGGTCCGCGAACTGGTTAGGTTGGGCGAGCAGGGCGGCGTAGCGCTTCGGGAACTCGGAGTCGGCGACTCCGTGCAGGCTCATCCAGGCGCCCCAGACGGGGTCGGCCGGCGTAAGCCTGGCCTTCAGCGCCGTCTTCCAGCCGCCTAGGACGGTCGCATAGAGGTTCGCCGCCTTGGCCTTCTGGTTGGCGTCGAGCTTGCCGTCCTCCACCGACTCCGCCGCGAGCGTCAGGTAGGCGGCGGTCTTCTCGGGCGAGTACGAGAGCTCGTAGCGGCTCAGGATGAAGTCATCGAGTTTCTTCTGACGCGCCGTCAGTTCGGTTTCGAACTCCTTTGTCTCCTTCGTGCGCGCGAACGGTTTCAGGGGCGGGAGTTCCTTCGGTTCTTCGCTGGAATTGAAGATGGCGTAGAGCGAGTAATATTCGGTGGTCGGCAGCGGGTCGAACTTGTGGTCGTGGCAGCGGGAGCAGGTCATCGTGAGGCCCTGGGTCCCGCGCATGACGACGTCGATCCGGTCGTCGATGATGTCGGGCGTGCTGTTGAGGAAGCGGCGGCCGAGCGTGAGGAAGCCCAGCGCGGCGAGGTCGCGGTTGTTCTCCGGGTCCTTGACGATCTGGTCGGCGGCGAGCTGCAGGCGGAGGAACTGGTCGTAAGGCAGGTCGTCGTTGAAGGCCTTCACCACCCAGTCGCGGTAGGTGTAAGCGTAAGGGTAGCGGCGTTCTTCCTGGAAGACGTAGCCCCTGGTGTCGGCGTAGCGGGCGACGTCGAGCCAGTGGCGGCCCCAGCGTTCGCCGAAGGCGGGCGCGGCGAGGAGACGGTCGACGAGCTTCTCGGTCGCCTGCGGGTCCGCGTCGCCGACGTAGGCGGCGATCTCGGCAGCGTTCGGATTGAAACCCCAGAGGGCGAGGGTGAGCCGGCGGATGATGACCTCGCGCGGGGCCTCGGGATTGAAGTCGAGGCCGGCTTCCTTGAGTTTGGCGAGCACGAAGCGGTCGAGCGGCTGGCGGACCTTCGGGGCGTCGGTGCTCGCGACGACCGGCGCGACGGGCGCCTTCACCGGCTGGAAGGCCCAGTGCTTCTTCGGGTCCAGGGCGAGGGGCTTCGCTTCCTGCGGCCACGGCAGGCCTTGGCGTACCCACTCGGTGAGCGCGGCGACGGCCTGAGGCGGCAGTTTATCGTCTTCGCCGGGCATCGCGTAGACATCCGGGGCTTTGACGTGATTGATCGCAAGGATGAGCCGGCTGCTTTCGGGCTTGCCCGGGACGACGACAGGGCCGACTTCGCCGCCCTTGAGGACGAACTCCCGCGAATCGAGGCGCAGGCCGGACTTCTGCTTCTTCTCGCCATGGCACTTGTGACAATGCTCGGCCAGGACCGGGCGGACTTCCTTCTCGAAGAACTCGAGTTGCGCGGCGCTGGGGGTCGGGGGAGGCTCCGCCGCCCCGACCGAAGCGGTCAGGAGAACGGTAGCGAAGAGGTGCCGGAAAGACATCGGAAAAGGGTAGGACAGGGCGGAGTGCCTGAAGTTCCTCAAACGTGTTGGCTGTCATCGGGATGTAAAGCCGTCGCTGGGGATTTGCCGAGGGCGTCGACGAATCGGCCAACTTGGGGTTGAACCCAGCCGATTTCAGGGCGTCTATGAGGCACCCCTCCTCCACTTATTTCCCGCGTATCCCGTCAGGCCGGCCTCTCGTTGCTGGCCCTGCTCGCTTTGGCCGCGCCGGGCAGGGAGTCGGGGATCTCCTGGGTGAGTCTCGCCAGACGAACGCCGTCGGGCACCGACACCGTGCCGCTGTCGAGCTGGGTCTCACCGGCGGCCACCCGCATCAGCGTCGTCTTGCCGGCGCCGTTACGACCGAGCAGACAGACACGTTCGCCTTCCTCGATCTGGAGGTTGAGGTGGTCCAGGACGGGAGGGCCGCCGAAGCTGACATGGACGTCGAGGAGACTGAGGAGGGCCATCGCCCGGAGGTGTGGGGAAGGGGAAGGGCGGAGGCGAGGAAAATGGCCGTCTGACCCCAATACTGTCGTTATCCCGCCAGAGGGAACTCTTGTCCC
>Ga0163212_1000765_pt1 | contig 14442 bp, 17 predicted proteins | sample Malawi_45m_30L_FD_113532 | JGI IMG/M metagenome (GOLD analysis project Ga0163212, IMG submission 113532) | Freshwater microbial communities from Lake Malawi, Central Region, Malawi to study Microbial Dark Matter (Phase II) - Malawi_45m_30L | ecosystem: Environmental > Aquatic > Freshwater > Lake...
CCGGTTCTTTTGGAGTCGTTTTGGGAGGCTCCGGCAATGGCGAGCAGATGGTCGCAAATAAAGTTAAAGGAGTTAGAGCCGCTTTGGTCTGGAGTGTTGAAATCGCAAAGCTAGCCAGAACACATAACGATGCAAATGTAATCTCGCTAGGCGGACGTATGCATGACGAATCTTTATGCCTTGAGATGGTTGATGTATTTCTAAATACCCCATTTAGCAACGATGAACGTCATATCCGTAGGATTGGAATGATTTCGAAGTACGAGAAAGATGGATCTCTTTAACGTTTCCGATAATGAAAATCTGAAACGATGTGTTCTTTTGAAATTCCTTTACCTTCAAATTTAGTGACTGGACGCCGATCTGGTCGCCTAACAACCCCTCCTTCAAAATCTGGATTTGCGGCAAAGTTGCGTCCAATTTCTTGCGCGTAAGGCAGCCAATCTGTTGCAATAGATATCTCTCCTCCATGCTTTAGCTTTCTACTTAACAACGAGATAAAAGGGGGCTGCAGAAGTCGCCTTTTATTCTGTTTTCTCTTATGCCAAGGATCGGGAAAGAAGATATGGAAGCCATCAATTAGATTGTCATCTACATGATTTAGCACATCCAAAATATCAGCATTTATAATTCGTAAGTTTCTAATAGAAAGTTCTTCGGCTCGAATAATTAGAGCACCGATTCCGGGACGATGAACTTCGATGGCGACGTAACCTATCTCTGGATTTGCGGCAGCAATTTTTGCGGTTGCTTCACCCATTCCGCTTCCGATTTCAAAAATAACTCTCTTAGGCTTAAAAGAATAGAAAATATCTCTCGGATCGATTTTGCCCTGTAGCGGTATCTCATATCTATTCCAATGATTGGCGAGCGCCTCAGCCTGAGCTCTTGTCATACGATCCCCGCGAAGTCGAAAGCTCCTTAATCGAAATGTAGATGGGCTCTGACTTTCCATAGTGGCAAATATTCTCATTATGGTTGGATGAGCGCATGCCAGGTAACAATCTCTCCCGCGCTGAAGCCTTCGAGCGCTCAAACCTACTTAAGGTAGATAACTACCAAGTGACTATTGATGTCACAAAGGGTAGTGAAACGTTTTACGCAAAGTCGATAGTTAAGTTCCGTTGCAACCAACCGGGCGCTTCTACCTTTATTGATGCCGTTGGGAAAAAACTGATTTCGGCGACTTTGAACGGGGCGTCTATTCCAGATTCAAAATTTACCGGCCAATCTCTGCAATTAGATGAATTGAAGTCTGAGAATGAACTAATTATTGAAATAGAGGCCGTTTACTCGAAAACAGGCGAAGGTCTACAGCGTTCGGTTGATCCGGTTGATAATGAGGTTTATCTCTACTCTCAAGGTGAAACTGCATTTATTAGAAATATGTACCCCTGCTTCGATCAACCAGACCTAAAGGCAACGTTCGATTTTAAGGTTATCGCGCCGTCCCATTGGCAGGTAATTTCAAATAATCCGGTCAAAAGTTCTCTTGAATCCAGAGACACAAAAACTTGGGAGTTCACTACAACTCCGATTATGTCTACCTACATAACTGCCGTGGTAGCCGGACCTTACGCACATGTTCAAGACGAGTACAAAGGCGCAAAGAGAATTCCATTAGGTATTTACTGTAGAAAATCACTTTTTCAGCACTTGGATGCTGACGAGATTTTCTTGATTACAAAGCAGGGCTTTGAATACTTCGAGAAGGTTTTCGGTCTCGCCTATGCGTTCGATAAATATGATCAAATTGCTGTTGTAGATTTCAACTGGGGAGCGATGGAGAACGCGGGTTGCGTGACTTTCCGAGAGGAATTGTTGGTTTTCCGCTCCAAAGTTACGGAGCGCATGTACAACGCGCGGGCAAACACAATTCTTCATGAGATGGCTCATATGTGGTTTGGAAACCTAGTAACTATGAAATGGTGGGATGACCTCTGGCTCAATGAATCTTTTGCTGAATGGTCCTCATATCTAGCGCTTGTAGAAGCCACCAAGTTCACGAATTCTTGGGCTGGATTTAATGCAGAGAGAAAGAACTGGGCATATCGCCAAGACCAACTCACATCCACTCATCCAATCGCTACCGATATGGTCGATATTGAAACCGTAAAGGCTAACTTTGATGGCATCACGTATGCGAAGGGCGCATCTGTTTTACAGCAACTGGTTGCTTATGTTGGTCGAGAGAATTTCATTTCAGGTCTGCAGACCTACTTTGCAAAGCATGCCTATCGGAACACGAAATTGAAGGATTTATTGGGAGAACTGGAAAAGACCAGCGGTCGTCGACTTGATCCATGGGTTGCTACCTGGTTAAAGACTTCAGGGGTAAATACACTTAGACCTGTCATCAAATTAACCGGTGACAAATATGATTCAGTTTCAATAAAGCAAGAGCCGCCAACTATTCCAGTTGGTTCGAGAGACCTTAGACCTCATCGTATGGCAGTTGCTCTCTATGATTTGAATAATTACAAATTCGAATTACGTAAGTCGATAGAGATAGATGTTTCTGGTGAACTAACACAAGTACCTGAATTCTCCGGTGAACCCGTAGCAGATTTATTGCTGATTAACGATCGTGACTTAACTTTTGCAAAAATTCGATTTGATGAAAAATCTGTCGAATCGCTCAAACGCAATCTAGGAAAGTTGAATGATGGTCTCACTCGCGCTCTCTGCTGGTCCGCATCGTGGGACATGCTGCGCGATGCCGAGCTATCTCCATCAGATTATGTAGATATTGCGATCGCAGGACTCCCGGGTGAGAACGACGTCACAACAATTTCTGCAATCGGAACCCAACTTCATTCGACAATCGAGGTTTATGCCTCGCCGAAAAATCGAGATGTATTACGAGAAAAAATATCTACAGCTATTGAGAAGCTACTTGATAAGGCAAGCGCCGGAAGTGATCTGCAACTGCAGTACGCAAGAATTTTCTCCTCACTTGCTCACACTCCGCAACAAGGTTTAAGAGTTAGAGAGCTACTCGAAGGAAAGTTAACTGGTTTGGTTATCGACGCAGACTTACGTTGGCATCTACTGCTCTCTCTCGTTGAGCGGGGCATAGCTTCAAGAGCAGAAGTTGACGATGAATTGAATCGAGACAATACGCTCACTGGCCAACTCGCGCACGAACGCTGTCTTGCATCATTCCCAGACATCACTGCGAAAGAAGCAGCTTTTACTAAAGCTACTGAGAATTTTGAGATAACAAATTGGATGAGGCTCTCGGCCCTGCAAGGATTTGCTCGACCATTACATAGGGACCTACATGAAAAGTTTATCGATCGCTACTTTGCCTTGATTCTCGACATCTACAACACCAAGTCTTATGAAGAATCTTCAAGCATCATAGATATTCTGTTCCCAAATTATGTTGCTACCAAAGAAACTTTGGCAAAAACAGTAAATTGGCTAGAAGGTCCAGGAAAAGATGCCCATCCCACATTACGAAGGCATCTAATTGAATCTAAAGATGCTCTGGAGCGAGCTTTGAGAGTTCAGGCGATTGACCGCTAAGTTATTCAGGAATTTGAGTCAGTAGTTCAGGTTTAGCTTTTCGTTTCTTTGCCTTAGTTAAATTCTCGCCGGCTACCACCAAGAGCCAGACAACTAAGAAAATAGTAACCGGGACTACGAAGAACCAAATCACTCCATTCAAAAACGGAAGTGGATCTCCGGGCAATGAACCATCTTCACTGAGCGCAAGATTCATGGAGAAAAGTCTATGCAGTTGCGGCAGCCACGCCAAATGGTTCTAGATACGGAACCCAGCGAGAATCTGCTCTGCCAGTTCCAAGAATTCGCCAGGCAGCGCCAACTGGTTCTCTCGGAATTGATCTCAATCTCCAACCTAATTCTTTTAGTGTTCTATCCGCTTTTAAGTGATTACATTTATGGCAAGCGCTAACAACGTTATCCCATGTGTGATCGCCACCCCGACTCTTGGGAAGAACATGATCGATTGATGTAGCTGCTCCTGCGCAATAAACACACCGACCACCATCACGAGCAAATATTGCTCTTCGAGATAACGGGACTGTATGACGGTAAGGGATTTTCACAAATTTGTGGAGTCGAATTACTGCGGGTAACGAAAGTGAACCTGTTGCATATCGAAACTCGATTCCCGAATCTTCAACCATGGTCGCGCGATGATTTAAAACTAAGATGAGTGCGCGTCTATCAGAAACGACACCCAGTGGCTCATAGGTGGCGTTTAGAATTAAAGTCCTTCTCGTCATCACCGACATTTTGTCTAAACCCCTTAATCCAACGCGTGGCTCGCGCCGAGGAGGAAATCCTGCCCGAACTCCGGCCAAATTGTGGGGAATTAAGGTCAATTTCTTATAAAGTCCGTCTCAGATGGAGCTTGATTTGAGCGCGCAGGAACTCTTGGACTGGTTCCTCGGTGCTCCCGTTCGAATTATCGTCATACTCGTAATCGCCCTAGTGGTTCAAAGAATTGCTTCACGTGCCATTATTCGCATTTTGGGCAAGGTTGCTAAAGCCGATTTCATCCCAGGTGAGCGAACCCAAGGCAACCGGCAACGGGAACGGGCAAGGACTGCCGCAACAGTTCTATCGAGTTCATCAAAGGCGCTGATTGGCCTTATTGCTGGTGCGATGATTCTTGGTGAAATGGGAGTTGACTTAGGACCACTTGTTGCCTCCGCAGGTGTTGTTGGTTTTGCAGTTGGCTTGGGTGCGCAAACAATTATTAGAGACGTTTTCTCGGGAATCATTATGTTAATTGAAGATCAATATGGGGTCGGTGATCGGGTTGATGTTCTTGAAGTTAAAGGACGAGTTGAAACTGTAGGATTGAGAATCACCACCATAAGAGATCGAGCCGGAACGCTCTGGTACTTAAGAAATGGCGAAATACTTAAAGTTGGAAATCTCTCTCAAAAACGGCGCGGTTGATTAACCATGGAATTTGCAGCCATAACCAAATATTCCCAAAGTTCATTTTTTAATTCGGTGCCAATCTCAAGCTCATCAACTGCTGACTTCATATTTCTCAGCCAGGCATCACGCTCCGCTTCGCCAATTTCAAAATTAGCATGGCGCATTCTTAATCTGGGGTTACCCCTCTGCTCACTATAAGTTGTGGGACCTCCCCAATATTGCTCCAAGAACATCAATAATCTCTCAGCCCCTCCCTTTAAATCCTCTTCTGGATACATTGGACGAAGTACTGGGTCGACACTCACCAGCGCATAGAAATGCGATACCAATTTTTCGAAAGTTTTCCTTCCGCCCATTTCTTGGTATTTACTCACGCTAACCTCATCCAGAGCGCACCGTTCTCAAAAAGCACTCCCTGCTCAAGTGAAGTGCTTGCAACTAATACCTCTCCCTCGGGAATCTTGAAAGCTTCCCCAAAATTCAGAAGGCAAGCAAAGTTTTCCAGTCTTTCGAAAGCAAATACGCAATCACCGAGTTTTAACCACTCCATCTGACCGTCTCCGAGACCAATTTCAGTCTTGCGAATTTCTAGGGCTCCTCGAGAGAGATTGAACCTTGAATTGGCATCGCTGTTTCCAACTGCCAATCTAGTATAAATATGGTGAGTACCGGCGTCGCGCCACCAAGGTCTTGAACTGAGAAGAGAAGACAACTATGCCTCCAAAATTAGGTATTGCTCAAGAAACTTTCTCTCAGAATCTGTAAAAGGCCTAGATTTGGAAGCGGTAGAATCAACGCCGACTTGAACCGACTTCAGTCGCGCGCACAGATTTTCACCATTCCTAATTTCATAGACCATTACAAAAGAAGAATTTCCAATCTTCTCTACCCAAAGCTCTACATCTACAAATATCCCGCCAAGATTGATTGGTGAAAAGAAATCCACTTCAGCCCTTGCAACTACCATCTCCATTAATCCTGGTGCCTCTCCTTTGCAGTGGTGTTGCATAAAAGACCATTCAAATCGCGCTTCTTGAGCCAAAGTAAGATATTTCGCATTATTTACATGCCCCATCGCATCTAAATCATCCCAGCGTACGAATGCTTTATGTTGGTACTTCATCGAGTTAGCTTTCTATAAGTAATGCGGTGTGGACGCGCTGCTTCAGGTCCAAGTCTCTCAACTTTGTTCTTTTCATAAGACTCGAAGTTTCCCTCAAACCAGAACCATTGTGAATCACCCTCATAAGCCAAAATATGGGTAGCAACGCGATCGAGGAACCACCGATCGTGCGATATAACGACTACACAGCCGGGAAAGTCCAGTAACGCATTTTCTAATGAACCAAGAGTCTCTACGTCTAAATCATTTGTCGGCTCATCCAGAAGTAACAGATTTCCACCCATTTTCAAAGTAAGTGCAAGATTTAATCGATTTCGCTCACCGCCGGAGAGAACGCCAGCCGGTTTTTGTTGGTCAGGTCCTTTAAATCCAAAAGCTGAGACATAAGCTCGGCTTGGCATCTCTACTGGTCCGACTTTGATGAAATCAAGTCCATCAGAGACAACTTCCCAGAGCGATTTCTTCGCATCAATTCCAGATCTGGATTGATCTACATATGAAATCTTTACAGTTTCGCCAACTTTTATCGACCCAGAATCTGGTTGTTCTTGGCCAAGTATCATTTTGAAGAGCGTCGTCTTTCCGGCGCCATTCGGACCGATAACTCCAACAATTCCATTTCGAGGCAGGGAGAAACCAAGTTCGTCGAAGAGTAATCTCTCGCCAAACCCCTTACTTAACTTATCTACCTCTACGACAATATTTCCAAGGCGTGGTCCCATTGGAATTTGAATTTCTTCAAACTCGAGTTTGCGAGCTTTCTCTGCTTCGGCCGCCATCTCTTCATATCTAGCAAGACGAGCTTTGGATTTAGCTTGTCGGCCTTTGGCATTTTGCCTAACCCAATCCAATTCCTCAGCTAATCTCATTGCCCGCTTCGCATCTTTCTGACCTTCAACCTTTAATCGAGAGGCTTTTGTTTCAAGAAAGGTTGAATAGTTTCCTTCGTAGGGATAAGCGCGACCCCGATCTAATTCCAAAATCCATTGCGCTACATTGTCTAGAAAATATCGATCGTGAGTGATTGCCACGACGGTTCCCTCATACTTTGATAAGAACTGCTCTAGCCAAAGAACAGACTCAGCATCTAGATGATTTGTTGGCTCATCAAGAAGGAGTAAATCTGGCTTTTGTAAGAGTAGCTTGCAGAGGGCGATGCGACGTCTCTCTCCGCCTGAGAGAACTTTTACGTCAGCATCGGGTGACGGACAACGTAAGGCGTCCATAGCTTGTTCTAATTGCGAATCTAAATCCCAAGCCTTCAAGTGATCTAACCTCTCCTGCAATTCGCCCATCTCCGCCAATAATTGGTCGTAGTCAGCATCCGGATTTGCCATCTCTTCTGAAACTTGATCGAAGCGTGCTTTAAGTGCAATGGTTTCAGCGACGCCCTCTTGCACATTTTCAAGTACATTTTTTGATTCACTAAGTGGTGGTTCTTGAAGCAAAATTCCTACTGTGTATCCGGGAGTTAGAAATGCCTCACCATTTGAAGGTTGTTGTAAGCCGGCCATCATCTGAAGAACTGTTGATTTTCCAGCACCGTTTGGACCAACAACTCCGATTTTGGCTCCAGGAAAGAACATAAGCGTGACATCATCAAGAATTACTTTGTCACCGTGCGCTTTGCGCACTTTTTTCATCGTGTAAATGAACTCTGCCACGAGGCGAAACCCTATCGGTTGCTAGGTAGAATTCGCTTACAGTCATTGCGCCCGTAGCTCAGTCGGATAGAGTACCCGCCTTCTAAGCGGGTTGTCGCAGGTTCGATTCCTGCCGGGCGCGCGAAGCTAACTATCCAACAGTGACTTTTGACTTACTTGCTGTAAATGGTATTGAGCGAAGGTCAAATTTCGCAGGCCCAGATAAAACCTTACCATCTGGTGCATATTCCGCTTGATGCCCATTTTTGCAAAGCCAACCGTTATCAGTTCGCTGAACAGTCACACCTTGGTGAGTGCAACTTAGATCAATTGCTCGAAAACCTGTGACTGACTGAGTTGTGCGGATAAGGGCAATAGCCTTACCTTGTTTATCACTGAACTCAATTACCCCTCCAACTTTTCGAAGAGCAGTATTTTTAGATAGCAAAACTTCAACTTTCCCATTGCTCAATAATTTAACATTGCCTGATGCAATGGCGGCGCTCGGAAGCATCCCAAGAGCAATCAACCCAAGTCCACAAAGTAGAGATCTTCTAGGAAGCTCTCTTGAAGTCGAATTATCAAAATCCATAATCAATCCCTCGTGATAGATAGCACGCCGAGGCACATTTCATCCGAGGAACCCTCTCCCCATGTGACATATCTTGGCGGCAGGAACTTCAATTCCGGCAAGACTTGTCGAAGTGATGGATCATGAACACATTCAATTCTTATCACATCGCCTGAGACAACGTTTATTGGCTCAGGTAAAACAGTTGGAGATTGCTCGTCAAAATCGTAATTTTCAACATTTAGAATTGGTTTTTCCTTCGCCGTCCCTGGATTCAGTGTCATCTTCAACTTCTTTCCGAGAAGGTGCATATGCGGTCCTGCTGTTATTATTTTGAAATCGGTCGTCATGACCCTATCACAAGAATTGGACGGTGAGGGAATTGGCTTGGTCGGATTCTTTCCGCAGATTGCAGCAATCGCTTGCGCCTCAAGAAAACTCGTTTTATCTGTTCGAGTTGCGAGATCTCTTAACGAAGCATTTCGATCGCATAAAGGTCCCGTTACCCCTGATGGGCAAGCTAGTTCGACTGGCGCCGCGAAGAGCTCGATGGTCAAAGGTTTTACGTTTGTAGAACTTGCTGGAACAGCTTCCATAACTATCCGCGAACGATCTGTTTCGACAGTTCCACCATTTGCTGCGAGCAGGTTGTAATGAATCTGTAGTACAAGGCGCTCTCCTTTTTTGAATGAGATTCCATAACCCTCTGGAGAAAAATCTATCCCTCTTCCAGGCGCCCAAGCGCTTATCCAAGGTGATGTAACAAATGAGGAGAACATTCCTCCGAGTCCGGAACCTCCAAAACAGGGCCATCCGACTCCAGATTTATCCTTTTCAATAGCTTCAGGAATGTTAGCTTCAGACACTCTAAACATAATGGCGTGATGAACGTAGTCTTTCTTTTGAGGAATAAACTCTATTGAACGAAGGATCGAATCTTCTTTTATCTTGGGATCGAGTAAGAAGCAACGGTAGTCGTCAGTTCCGCCATTAGGAGCGGTAGGCAAATGCGCTTTCTTCATTCGCATTGAGTATTTCTTGATATTTGATTTAGATTTCGTCTTTACCTCCCCGGAATCATCAAATGATGATTGAACTTGTCCTGGTTTACTCTTAAAGGCCTGAGATACTTGAGTTGACGGAGCAAGCACCAATAGCCCGATAGCAGGGATAGAGATTAACGATAGGCGGCTCTTCACGGCTTTCGGCCGAAAACTCATGAAGGAACAATAAGGCTTGATCCGACTCCAATGGTGCTAAGTCCAAAAATAATTGCGCCAGCCGGCACTAGTTTCATTAATGGAGTGTTTGGACCGCCTGATTTTCTTGGCGCTCCGCCGAAGAATCCTCCGGAAATTAACAAAGGCGACAGAAATAGGCCGATTCGAAGTGTCCACGTCAGACTCTCGCCAAATCGAGATTGATCCAAGATTAACTGACCAATGATTGCGATAGTTACAAGTACGCCTGCGTGAGCATGTCCTGCTCTAAAGTAATCACGTTGCTCAGCGGTTACTTTGTCAGTTCCGACCTGGCGACGAAGTATGGAAAGTAAAAAGTATCCACCGAAAGCAATGGTTGGTAAAGAAATAAATGCAAGAGCAATCATCCAGCGAGCGGCATCAGACATATTGAGTCCTCCGTAAAAAGAGGGTACTCATATGAACACCAAAAATCAATAAACTTGATCAGCTCTGATGAAGGCTGCTATCGAAGCGTCTTCCTGGAGAAGATCTAAATCTTCCTTAGTGGGGAGCGTGGGGCGGTCTCTATCGCAGGTCACAAGACAGAGAAATCCTAGGTAATCATCATCACTCGCTCTGAATTGATGCCAGGCCCACGACGGAACATGAATCACATCGTTTAATTCAAGTTTGTACAACTTATTCTCAACCAAGCAAGATCCGCCGCCTCGTATTGGAACCACCAAATGTATGTGGTCATGTTTTTCCAGAGTTGTGTGTCCAGAGGGGGCAATCTCAAAATATCGAAGCTCTATACCTGATTTATCGGGATCTATAAACAGTTTTCGTCGAGTTACGTCTTTAAAAGATGAAACTTCATCGTCCGCTTTATATACATGCTCACTTACGCCTTGCCAACGAAACGGCTCACTCTGTGAGAGATATACTGGACAAAAAGCATCTTTAGAGTTCATTAGAAAGTTCTTACCTCAATCGCTTTGATGTTATGAAACCAGTATCAAAACCAGCCAAGTGAAGTCCACCGTGAAATCGCGCATGTTCTATTTTTATGCAGCGATCTTGAACTACTTTGATACCGCTTTTGGTACCTCTTTCAGCTACCTCTAGATTTCTTATACCTAACTGCATCCACAAGACTTTAACTTTGACCTCAAGGGCCTCATCCAAAATCTGTTCTAATGCTTCAGGCTTGCGAAAGGCGACACAGATATCGATAGGTTCTGGGACGTCGTTAAGGGATTTGTAAACCTTGATACCTAAAATGCTTTCTTCCTTCGGGTTAATTGGAAATAGCTTGTAATCTGTTGTACCGACTAGGTAAGTCATAACAAAAAAAGAAGCTTTCGACGTGTCGTTAGAGGCACCAACAATTGCAATATTCTTGGAATTATTGATGATTTGTGAAAGTTCGAAATTTGTTGGTGCGTTCCAAATCATTTTGAACTCATTCCAGTAGCTGCCTCTAAAGCTTGGTCGATATCCCAAATAATATCCTCAACGTTTTCAAGTCCCACGCTTATACGAATCAAGTCCGGCTTAACTCCGGCATCTTCAAGTTGACTATCTGAAAGTTGTCGATGCGTGGTAGATGCTGGATGAATAACTAATGTTCGAACATCACCAACATTGGCAAGGTGAGAAGCCAATTGCACTGAATTTATGAATTTTTCTGCAGCACTTCGATCACCTTTTACGCCAAAACTAAATACTGCGCCCGTGCCTTTAGGGAGATACTTCTTAACCCGACCTGCATGCGGATGATTTGGCAGTCCACAGTAATTAACCCAGCTAACTCGTGGATCTTTATTTAGATACTCCGCAACTCTCTTTGCGTTAGCCACATGATCATCCATTCGTTGTGCAAGAGTTTCAATACCTTGTATCAAAAGAAATGCAGCGATTGGGGTGAGCGAAGTGCCAATATCTCTTAGCTGCTCGGCTCGCAATTTGGTAAGTAATCCATATTCGCCAAAATTACCCCACCAAGAAATATCTCCGTAGTGAGAAACCTTTTCAAGCATTGATGGAAATTTTCCGTTTCCCCAATTGAACTTTCCCGATTCAACAACGATTCCTCCAAGAGTAGTTCCATGTCCACCCATGAATTTAGTGAGGCTATGAATTACTATATCGGCACCAAATTCAAACGGGCGCACTAAGTAAGATGTTGTTAAGGTGGAATCGACAACTAGAGGAATATCATTTTCGTGCGCAACTCGCGCTAAACCCTCAAGATCGGCAACTCTATTTGAAGGATTAGATACAACTTCCGTCAAAATCAATTTAGTGTTCGGCTTTATAGCTTTAGCAAATTCTTCTGGATCATCGCTTGATATAAATGAAGTTTCGATTCCAAACTTCTTCATGGTGACATCGAGTTGAGTAATAGTTCCACCGTACAAATTCGATGATGAAACTATGTGGTCACCACTATTTGTCAAGGCTGCAAATACAAGGAATTGTGCGGCTAGTCCGGAGGAGGTAGCGACTGCGCCTAAGCCACCTTCGAGAGCGGCCACCTTTTCCTCTAAAGCAGCAACTGTTGGGTTGGCGATTCTGCTATAGATATTTCCGTATTTACGGAGAGCAAAAAGGTCACCCGCATCCTGGGTGTCTTCAAATACAAAAGCGGTTGATTGGTAGATCGGAACGGTCCGCGAACCTGTTTCTGAATCAGGAAGAGTCCCGGCATGAAGTGACTTGGTTTTAAATCCAAACTCCCGGTCAGACATCGCCGAATTTTATCATGGAAATTTCTCAAGTTCTTCATAAAATTACCGTTTACAGTTTTTCCGTTATCATTTCGCATGGCTTTCCAAATTACATATCTCATCGATTCAGTTACCGCTGATGAGGTTATTGAGGCCATTCGCGTTGAGCAAACAATCGAATTTCCCTACAACTTAGTTCCAAAATGGATTCAAGAAGAAATTGTTGGAAAAGTTGAATTTCGAGAAGAAGTTTCGGGTGAAAAAACCAAAGTCAAAATCTCTTACAACGAAGGAGTTGTTGGCGGTGAATTGACCCAGTTCTTGAACGTGCTTTTTGGAAATGTCTCTCTCTTTAAAAGGGTCCAAATTGTTGATATCGAATGTCCAGAGAGCTTCTTGAATAGATTAAAGGGCCCGCGATTTGGAATTTCTGGTTTACGCAAACATTTGAAAATAGAGAATCGACCGTTGCTAATGACGGCGCTGAAGCCGATGGGAATGAGCTCTAAGGATTTGGCAGGAATGGCAACAACTCTCGCCGAAGGTGGCATAGACATAATTAAAGATGATCACAGCTTGGCAAATCAACCGTGGGCGCTCTGGAAAGATCGAGTTGAGCAAGTTGCCGATGCAATCAATAGTGCGAACTCAAAATTCAATAGAAACGCGGTTTATGCGCCTAGCCTCAATCGACCAACTGAAGAGCTTTTTGAGGGAGCTAAATTCGCAAAACGCGTTGGTTGCGGCGCGCTACTTCTTTTACCAGGAATTTGCGGTTACGACGCAATGCGCGCGATTGCCGACGATGATTCGATATCTCTTCCGGTAATCGGACATCCTGCGGTGCTTGGGAGTTTCGTGATGAATCCAAATCATGGATTTAGCCATGCCATTACTTTTGGAACTTTAATGCGACTTTCTGGCGCTGATATTTCTATCTTCCCGAATCATGGCGGACGATTTAATTTCACCCTTGAAGAATGTAAATCTGTGGTCGCCTCTTGCCTTTCAGGTCTAGGGAATATCAAGACAGCTTCGCCGGCGTTAGCGGGGGGAATGAAAATTGAGAGAGCTCCTGAAATGGTCAAGGACTTTGGAAGTGAAATCACGATTCTGATCGGAGGAGCGCTTCATGACGGAGAACTTCTTTCGAACTCTCTCAGATTACGAAAAGCAGTTGAAACTCTCTAGACGACTAGTATCGTTTGGTTATGAAAAGCAAATTTGGCAGCTTAAGAAGTAGATACTTCTTCATTCCTGTTTTGGGATATATCGCGCTAATTGCCCTGTAGGGGCGCGAACTTCCAAATGTTGCGCTCTTAATTCCAAGATCACTTCTTGTCGCTTTTGTTTTCACCGCTGTACATCATACTGAGGTTGTTGCGCTACGGGTTGGGGAGCCTTTTGGTTCGCACTCTCGTAGAAGTAGTACGGAGTCATGAGACCGGTTCACGAGTCGTGAATTAGGTAGCTCACAAAGCAACTCTCGACCGTGTCAATTGGAAGAGAATAGAATTCTCATCCCCTATTCTTCCCTCATGCGCATCCGGCGCCTTGCAGAAATATTCGTTAACATCGAGGCACTCTTTCTGCTCTGCCTTGCTGCTTACTTGATAATTAGATCTCTTACCTCCGAGTTGACTGAGGCAGATGCAATTGCCGCCGAAATAGTCTTTTTGATTTTAGGAGCGATTGGACTCTTCTTCGCTGGTCGAGGAATGGTTCGATCAAAAAGATATGGACGCGGCGCGATAGTGATGGCCAACTTAATTGCCCTTGGTGTTGCGTACTACATGTTCGATGGTGATCGAATTCTTTGGGGATTAGTTCTCGGATCCGTGGCTCTTATTACCGCTGGACTAACTATTGCGGCAACTCCAAAAGTTGGTGGAGAAACTCATCATGATTCTTGAGGAGAACCCAAGAATTGTGCAACTAACTGAAGAGGCTGTTAGTTATACAAAAGATCTCATTGAATCTTCGGGTAAGCATCGAAATTTTCGAGATAATTCAAATAGGAAAAGAATTGCTCGATTATTTAAAGACCCAGATGCCATAGAAGCAACCATCACATTCTCTATAGAGTTGATGAGACGTTAATGGTGGTCCAAAACCACGCGTTAATGGCCTCTAAAACGCGACGAAGAAGAATTGGGACTGGTGGCCCATTCTCGTTATAGTGCGCACTAGTCGGGTTGTTAGCTCAGTTGGTAGAGCAGGTGACTCTTAATCACCGGGTCGGGGGTTCGAAACCCTCACAACCCAC
>Ga0163212_1000767_pt1 | contig 14432 bp, 15 predicted proteins | sample Malawi_45m_30L_FD_113532 | JGI IMG/M metagenome (GOLD analysis project Ga0163212, IMG submission 113532) | Freshwater microbial communities from Lake Malawi, Central Region, Malawi to study Microbial Dark Matter (Phase II) - Malawi_45m_30L | ecosystem: Environmental > Aquatic > Freshwater > Lake...
AGCCAAATGTCTCAGCTGTCGCAACAGTTTGTGTTGCTAACGGTAATGCGTTGATAGCGAGAACAGCGTTGGCTGAAGGTGGAACTGGAAGTTCTCATTCCTTCGATGAAGGTGTCACGGATGTGACACGCGGTGCGGGACATATTCCGCTTGTTACTCCCGGTTAGGCAGAGCGGAAGGTAACGATTTCGCTCGCGATGCAGCAGCGGATGGGCTTTGTGCCGGATGGCATTTCGCTGTCACCACTCGCCGAGCGCATCAATGGCAGGATTGTGCTGAAGACCGCATCCCGCGAAAATCAGGTCATAGCTTTCACCGTCCTTGATAAAAAACTTGCACAGGTTCATTACTGGTTTATAAGTCCAGGACATACTTTTTTTGCGCCTAAGTCAAATGTAGCCATCGCGTGGCGCAACATTCCTGAAGCTGTAGGTGCGGGTGAGCCGGCGACAGATTCCGGGTTATAGTGGATTGCGCTAAACCGAACGGATCGCTGGACGACCATTTTGCGCAATCAGGTATCGGTTTCTGGGGATAAGATTGTCATCATCGGGTAAGCAAGCGGTCTGCCTGCGTTTCGGAACGCAAAGAGACTGGTCATCGGTCTGGAGTGACTGCGTCGAGAAACGTTGATTGCTGAGGTCATTTCGACTCGATAGGCGATCATGACCATCCGCTGTAACGATAGGATTTAGGCAGTGGTTGAATCTGCCGCTGGGGTTGCCACTGTGCGACGTCGCCGCGGCTTGGTTCCCCGCTTGACGTGAGTGGCGCAGTTGCGGCTACACGCTCTGCGCTGCGTCTCTCCTGCGGTAATCAGCGTTTCACATGCATCGCAAATGACGGCTTGCTCACCGCAATACGGGCACTCGGTTGGCACATTCGCAGGGTCGCCGCAGTGCGGACAGCGTCCCCAGCGCTCGGTGGGCCTCAGGTCTGGCGTTACCGCAATACGGTCATCGAAGACAAAGCACTCACCTTCGAAGAAGCCACCATCGGGGAACTCTTCGAAGTACTTCAGAATCCCGCCTTCGAGCTGCCAGACATTGCTGTAGCCACGCTCTTGCATCGCGAAAATCGCTTTCTCGCAGCGGATTCCACCTGTGCAATACATCAGGACTTTTGTATCCTTATCGAGCGGGTTGTCTTCCACATACTGTGGCCACTCAGTAAAGACATCGAGGTTTGGGTCAACCGCACCCTTGAACTTACCGATTTTGACTTCATAGTCATTCCGCGTGTCAATCACGACGACATTTGGGTCATTGACGATTGTCTCGTGCCATTCCTGTGGCGTCAGGTGGTTGTTCTTCGTCGTTGTCGGGAAAACACCGGGCATGTCGGCGGTCACGATTTCCGTCCGGATGTCGACTTTGTAGCGCGGGAAGACGTAGTCATCGGCGGTTGCATCTTTGAAGATAACATCCCTTCCGAAGACAATCTCTCTGACAGCCGCCTTCCAGGCATCCATGTTTTCAGAGGGCATGCAGACGGTGCCATTAATGCCTTCCGTAGCAACGAGAACCAGCCCACGGACCGCCAGTTCTGGTCCAAGGTTGTTGAGCTGAGTAACGACAGCATCGACCTGTTCAGGGGTCAGCGGGACAAAGTGATAGAAAGCCGTAATCGCAACCATAACCTCCTGTTGTATCACCGCCTGAAGGTGCACGGGAAGTCTGCCATCTGGCGGATTATGGATGAGCGTTACAGCGGTGACCGCTATCCGATGGCTGCCGTCGTGCCGTAGGCATTTCCACCGCAGGACTAGCTTTGTTGGTTGACCTGAAGATCCGCAGATTTTGTTTCGCTGCCCGCAAGGTAGCGGTCCAGTTCAAGCGTTGCTTCGCGGAGCTTTGATGCTTCACGACCCAGCGTTGTAGCTTCGTTGGCTGCGCGCTTAATGGTTCCGATGGCGATATCGCCATCCATGTTCGCCTGTAGTGAGTGCCGCAGGCTTGTGATCTGTGCATCCAGTTCCTGACGTAAAAAAACCGTCCGCCGCTGCCACTGATGAGTCTCATCCGCAGAGTCCGCTGAGCGGATGAGCGCCTCAACCCGTCGAACCAAGGATTCTCGGATGACCGTATCCGCTTCGCTGTGCGCTTGTTCGAGGAGCTGTTGTGCCTGGTCTCGAAGTGTGGCGCTGTCGATAGGTTCGAGAGCTGTACCCGGGTCCGGGAGGCGATGGATGGCCGCACCCAGGGCTGTGATTGCGGCTGTTACAATTTCTTCCGTTTCTCGGGGGAGGTTTCTCTGTGAGATGGCATCGCGGATGAGAAGAATGAATGACCTGTAAAGTGGGTCCTTTTCCTCGGTAAGCATTTCATCTAGTTCAGCGGTGTGCAGCGGTGTCGACATCCACTTCTTGTAAGATTCCTGCGGAGCCACCTGCCCTGCGATAACTCCAATGAGGCTGAGCGCTGAGAAAAAACCTCCGATTAGGTAGCCCTCGAGCTTGCCCTGAAAGATACCCATCCCCAGCATCATGAATGCAGGAACGCCACAGCCGAGACCAAAGCCCCATGTTAGGCCGCCGGAAACCTGGAATGTATACAATCGGGTCGCACCAATCAAGCGCTTTGCCAAATCACTGTCGGGATTGACATTAGTCCTCTTGAGCCATTCACGCTGTACACGTGACAACTTTGCGGGAACGGTATTGTCTCGGTATGCCGTCTGGCTTGTCTGTGGAATGTTGACAAGTGAGCGTTTGCGGATGACATCGACGCAGCGGGTATCACCGAGAACTTCAGGCGTTAGCTGCATGTCGTACAGTGTATCGAATGTAAGGGGTCACGCCGCACGGACGTGACCACCATCGATACGTTGCAGTTTTCTTACTCTGACACACGGAATAGGTGCGAACCGGTGCGGTAGATCAAGCCGTGTTGCGTTGCGATTGTTGCATACAAAATCGGATCCATATTGTCCGTTCCTGTTGTACTTCCGGCTCCGCGGCCACCTGGGTTACCGGGGCTCGTGGTTGTGAATGCTTCCTTTGTGCGCGGCGCATCACTTTCTGTCCAAAGAGCGTGCTTTCCATCTATCCGGAAGGTGCGCCCATGTGCCAGACCAATCGTAGACCCCTTTTTCGTGAAAAACAGAATGGATGACTTAGTGGGTATTGGCGTTGCCCAACATTCGCCATCTATGCGTTCGGAGTACACAATTTTTCCAGTAGCGATATCAACGGAGCTAACGATTCCGGATGCTGACACGTAATAGGCGATCTGACCGGACACGATTGGACTAGCGAAATCAGTTAATGATCGCTCTCCCATCCACACGACTTCCGGGGTGATCTTCGAACCGGTTGTCTTTAGCCGTATACAGCAATTTGACTCTGCCGGGCTTAGTTTTGCACCTGGTTTAGCTATTCTAGCTTGGGCGGCGGTGGCACCAATCAGAACTGTGTCTGCATTTGGAGTTACCGACGCCAATACATTTCCCTTGAGTCCGGTGAAATTCGCAAGGTGCTCGCCACTTGCTACTTCGTAAATGTCAAGATCGCCATTTGCGCTGATAACCACGCAGTCACGATTCGCGATTCGCATGATTACGGGACTGGTCCACGACTTGCGTGGCTCACGATCTTTCTTCCATAGGGTCTCACCGGTCGCCTTTGCAATACTGCAAATGTAGGACTGTTTCGGGTCATCCTGAACGAGAATCAAGCTGGTCTGCGTTTGTGCTGGTGAGGAACCCAGCCCAAACTCGTTGGTTGACACACCGTAATCCGCACCTAGATTGCGTGTCCACATTGGCGTTCCGTTGTGGCGGTAGGCGTATAAGTCACCGCTCTCAAAGAGCGCATAGACACCTGCCCGGTCACAGACGGGGGATGGAGCAGCACGGCTGACATAGTAGGACATCTCGTGTTTAAGCGATGTCGCACGCCGCTGCGTCCATAGCAATTTCCCACTTACGCAATCAACTGCATGAACAAGGTTGTTGTCGCGCATATTCCCTTGAACGGATGTTACAAACGTCAACTTACCAATACTTACCGGACTTGACTGCCCATATCCGGGGAGCTCGGTTCGCCATTTGACCTTGTTTCCGGGTGTCCATGGATGCAGACTTACAGGAAGACTTGATGGTGGAGTTCCGTTGTTCCTAAACGATGTCCAATCGCTCATGGTTGTCCCATACCGTTGTAGGCAGAGTCATCAAATCCACCCGTAAGTGTCAGGAAGCCCAAATTGTTGGCATCTATCACGGCTGCATTTGCGATGGTCGCTGGTGTACGTACGCGCATCGCTTTTGCATGTCCATCGGCATAAGCAATATTTGCCATCCGCATGTGACGCCCGTGCACTGTCGGGGTTGCCATGGCCCGGTTGCTTGGTGGCCAAGCCCATGGATGGAGGGTTGGACGTAGCTCTGCCGTGTTCCAAAGGGCATTGTTGCAGAAGAGCAGGGTGTCAGCAGGAACCTGAATGGATGCGATGGATGCTGGCAGCATTGTCCAGGATGGGGGAGCTCCACCAGGCGGGGCGAACGTCCCGTAGCCTCCGATGTATGCTACGTTGTAGCCATAGTGAATCTTCCCCCACAGTCGGGAAACGGGAAGTCCTGACGCTGCGGGATCACCAATTATGCTGGCATTTTTCAAGTAGGGCCACAGGAGTCCGTTCTGTTCACCAAGATCCGGTGCTGACCCAAAGGGGGTACCCGACCGGATTGCGGCATACCAGTACTGTACGCGTGCACCGGATGTCAGTGCCGTTTGGAGACCACTCGGGACTGCCGTTTCATCGTAGTCCTGAACGTACATCATCCAGCCAAGCGCAAGCTGCTTAAGGTTCGAAAGGTCAGAGGCCTGACGTGCCTTTGCCCGGGCTTGGGCGAAGACAGGAAAGAGAATGGCGGCAAGGATTGCGATGATTGCGATGACGACAAGAAGCTCTATTAGAGTAAATGCTTTGGGCGTTCGTTGTGGCATGGTAGGTTCCTCTACCTTTAAGAGTTACCATGCATCCCTTTGTTAACGCAAATCAGTTGCAATAAGACGAACTGAACGGATAAGTAACTCAAAATGAAAACAAGTGGCAATGGAAGTTACACTCGCTTATTGCAAGCGTGTTGCATTGTGATACATTGTGCGAACGATGAACGTGTCGGTGTTACGTCGGTCTATCACAGCCGTGGCCCGCTTTATGGCGGTGTTGCTTCTGCTGTTGCATGGTCCGATCGAACTCGCACATGCCAGCCATCATGTCAGAGGGAAACTGACAGACCAGAGCATCTCGCTCGGTTTCATTACCGGTGATGACCACTGTCCTATTTGCGAAATGGCTGCGCAGGACAGCACTGTCGAGGCCGGTCGATCAGTAACACTCGCCGATGTCAGACACTTGCATGTTTCGCAAGCGTATTCCGTTCCTGTTCCGATTGATTGTCCGCCACGGATCAGTGTCATTGATTCACGTGGTCCTCCGGCTGCCTCCTCCTTGCCAATTATCTGAGTCGGTCTAGACACTGACTCCCATCGTGGATTTTCGCCAGAGCGATTTGCCTCTGGTGATTGCATCCGTGCATTGATTCCTGCAATGAAGGAGATCTCAATGGATATCATCCGTGTTGAGAACTTGTCGGTTCACTATGCCAATGGTCGCGTCTCGCACTGTGCTGTGAACAACTTGTCGTTTAGCGTTCGTGCCGGCGAAATCATCGGATTCCTTGGTAACAATGGAGCTGGTAAGTCCAGCACAATTAAGGCCCTGATGGGATTTCAAAAACCATCCAGTGGTACAGCATTCCTCTTCGGTGAAAACATTAATGTTGTCGCCAGTCGACAGCGGGTTGGCTTTCTCCCCGAGACAGCTCTTTATTCCCCGTACCTAACCCCGCGCGAGACATTGCGCCAATATGGTGAGCTATCGGGACTAAATCCGGGTGAGATTACGGAAGTTACTAACGTTGTGCTCGAGAAAACAGGTGTCCTTACCAAGGCAGATGTCCTGAATAGAACGTTGTCTAAGGGAATGCTCCAGCGGGTTGGACTGGCTCAGGCGCTTATGAACCGTCCGGAGCTATTAATCCTGGATGAGGTCTCAAGCGGTCTCGATCCAATCGGTCGCAGGGACTTGCGCACACTGCTGCTGGCCGAACGGGAGCGGGGCGCAACAATCTTCTTTTCAAGCCATCAGCTCTCAGAAGTCGAAAGTGTCTGCGATCGAATCCTCATCCTGAATCACGGTAATCTCGTCGCGGAACGAAGTATCAGCGACATTCGCTCCACCGAACCAAGCCTTGAAGACTACTTTGTCAGAGTTGTAAGTGACGCAAGTCCAGCGGAAACCGGAGTGTCCAGATGAATCAAACCCTAACCGTATGCCAATCTCTGATTAGGACCGGCATCCTTGAGACCTTTCGCCGCAAGGAAGCCTGGGTCGTCCTCTGCCTAACTTTGCTGTTGACGTTTGGGGCCTACACCTTTACTTTCTTTGGAGTCAATGGTTTGGACATCTTTGTCAAGGACATGGCGTTGACTGCAGTTGGTCTCTTCACAACCATCATTGGTTCCGTTATCGCAACACGCCAGATTCCTGATGACATCTCGCGTAGAACCATTTTCCCGATTCTTTCACGTCCAATATCCAGAGATCAGTACGTGATTGCACGCGCAATTGCAGCATGGGTGATGACAGCCTTGTGTTTTCTGATGATGACAACCGTTGTTACACTTCTGCTTGCGGCACTAAAGCTGTCGTTTGGAATCATCTTTTTGCAGTACATCTGGTTAAAACTGATGTCCATCATGTGGCTGTCAGCAATAGGTGTTTTCCTGTCGGTTACGCTCTCCCAGTCTGCTGCATTCACTCTGTGTCTCATGCTGGCATTAGGGTCTGGTGCATTTTCAAGAACCTTGCTACTTACCGTAGGAGAGGGGAACGCGCTGGTCAACTGGATTATCACGTTTCTCTACGGCTTTCTTCCACACTATGCGCTCTTCGACACAACCGGAAAAGTTATCTATGGCTGGCAGCCAATTCCGGGCCTGGTTGTCATGGCGCTAACTGTATATGCCGTAGCCATCTCTGGTTTCTGGCTCTATTTGGCAACACGCAGATTCAGGGGTCAATCGCTATGAAGTACCCTGCACTACCAATCTTCGTCTGCATCGGCCTTCTCTCTGTTTCCGGAGTCTCAGCGAAATATGCATTGCCAAATCATCTGATACAGCCATCTTCGGAGGGGGCGAATGAAGTCTATGAAGAAAAGCCTACAACCAGCATCGTAGGTGAATTTAGGACATCGGTGGCATCCTACCTCTATGGAAAAGCGCATGAGTACATGCATGGCGGGGTTGTCTTCAGAGCTGCTACTGACACCGAAGTCGCAAATGGGCGCCGAACAGCATCCCATGGAGATTCGCTGGAAGCGCATCACGGTTCCCAGGAAACAACGGTTATTCCAGAGCAGGAGTTTGATCCACGTTCTGTTTGGGGTGAACTTGACCGGGGAACGCAGCCCTGGATGGACATCCGGCAACATGGTCACCGGGATCTCTCCGAAGCCCTTCCATTGTTCAGGATGATGACATGGGCTGATCCACATTTCATCGAAGGCTACGATATGGGCTCGTATCTCGTTTTTAGCTCTGCCAAAAACATGCGTGTTGATCGGGCAATGAAGTTTTTAGAGGAGGGGATTGCAAATAACCCTGAATCCTATCGCTTGCACAAGAGCTATGGTCACTATGCCCTTACAATCACCAAGCAGAATGAGCTTGCGCTTAAGCACCTAGAAAAAGCCGTATCAATCATCGAAACACGCCAGCTTGCAAAGCGGACCCAGCGGGACGACAGCATGACGGAGGGGCAGCAGCGGGTTGCCCAGATCGAGGATTTGGAACAAAGTCAGGCCTGGAATGAGTTCATTCAGGTACTTAGAAAGCTTGATCGGAAAGAGGATGCCATCCGGTGGTCAAAGCGTTGCATCGAAGTGAATGCACCATGTCCGAGTGGGCGAAGAGCATTGGAGGTCTATGGTGTCAAACCTTAAGCGCTTTATCAGCAATCAATGCAGCAAAGTTCACGCGATAAGTCACCACAAAACACTCTTCCTCTCACCCCTTGGCATCCTCTTCGCATCCATACTGATCTGTATTCTCTGCGGCATTGTCATAAATCCACTTTGCCTTGCGATTGTGCCTGCCCTTGGGATGCTCGTGCTCATCGGCCTCGCCTATCCGGGCTATGTTCTTCGTAACCTCAGCTGTACCGTCATCCCGGAGACGAGTCGGAGCCGCGAAGGTGACTCGGTTCAGTTCAGTGTTCGCCTGACCTCAACGGCTTGGCTTCCGGCACTTGGACTAACATTGAATGGTCCCATTACCGATGCACCCGTACCGTTGTCCGATCTGGGAATCAAGGGCAAGTCCGAAGGAATCGTTGTCATCGCCAACCTGATGCGCGGCGCTTACGCAATGTCTGACCTCTCCGTGAAGTGTGGATTTCCATTTAATCTCTCGGAACGGACTCTCGAGGTGATTGGAGCGAACAGAGTTGTTGTATGGCCAACCTTTGGTGATGCTCCCGATGCACCGGCCAGCTGTGGAGGACAGGAATTCACCGGTTCAGAGCCATCACAGGATGCTGGCCACAGCGGGGACATTATGGGTGCACGCGAGTACCGGCGTGGAGACTCTGTTCGACGGATCCATTGGGCACAAACGGCTCGTCAAGGAAAAGTAATCGTCAACGAACGCCAGGCGATGCGACGGCCTACGATTACAATGCTTCTTGACCTTGCGGAAACACGAGTGACTGCGCGGGAACAGGGTATCCGTGCATGCATGTCGTTATTGGAACACTGGTCACGCTCAGGTGCGATACTAAGCCTCGTCATCCGGGATGACAAATTTCAGGTTGTTACCGGTCGTATTGGCGACTTTCGGGATGCCCTTGCGGAGCTTCCGAGATCGGATGCCTCGTGCAAGTCCTCTGCCGCACTCCCAAATGTTGCCGCCAAACCCCACGTTGCGATTGTCAAGGAAGGCATGACATGCCATCACGGAACGGAGATGGTAGTTTGCTTCAAAGAAGCCGGCTGGTACATAGCATGACCGGGCCCCAATCCCTTTGGCGCTTGCCACAGCTTTGGATGCTGCTTGGAGCTAGCCTGCTAACAACTCATGCCATCGCTGAATCTGCAGGTACGACGCTGCTGCTTGGCATACTTGGAGGGCTTTTGCTGAGCCTTGCGGGCGGAGTAATCGGGTACCTCCTTCGACGCTATGCCACTAAGGTTTCAAAAGGTGATTTCATCCTTGTCACGCTGTTTCTCCTACCCGTCATTGCTGATCAAGTGGTCCGAATGGTGGCGCATGTTGGGATTGGAACCGAGCAATGCCTGATCGTTGGACTCAACCTTGCATCTTGGTGGTTGATCTGGCACTCAACCGATGTCAACCGCAGAATCGTAATGCTTTCATCTCTTGGGACTGGAGTCATTGCGGCGTCGTTATGCCAACACGTCGTGTCCTATCTATATGTGGTCTGGCTAATCACGGCAATAATCTGGGGCTTGACCAGTGAAGCGCGTGGGACCAAAGCGCAGCGTAACGCACTCGCAAGCATACTCGTGGCGGTGGTCAGCGGAATCTTTATCGTGGCTGCCGCTGCCACCGGACGTCTTGCTCCACATTCCCTCACCGGCTTTATTCCGGGATCTGGTGGGAGCCAGCTAAGTGACCCATTTGGGCGTGGCGGCGTAGGGAATGGAGAAGGGGAAGTCGCCGCTACAACAAAGACAGAAGACATTGGTTTTGCCAATACGGACATTACGGTTGAGAGCGACAGACGAACGCTTTATGACGCGATGTCCGAGATGTATGGAAAGCCAGAGCCACTGACAAAGGCTGCTCCAAAGCACCGCAAAGTTGTGTTTTGGGCCAAAGAAATGATTGAAAAGCCGAAGACAGAACTGGTGTCGCCCAATGCATCAAAGGGCTTTTCCACCAGGCGTGGTAATGGAAAGGCGGCGAACTCCGTTAGTAACACCGCTGCAAAGGCACTTGTCTATGTCTCTGGGAGGACGCCTGTCCACCTGCCGCTTACAGCATATGACAGCTATATCGGCGAGGAGTGGGAGCCGGGACGTACTTATTCTGAGTCTGAAATAATGGAGCACAAAGGTAACTTCTGGATGCAGTTTCGGCTGGCTCAATGGCCAAATGTGTTTGGAGCCGAGGAACATCACCAAATCAAAATCGGAATTCTCGCCACATCAGCCTTACCGCTACCCCAGCAGCTGATATCACTGCGAATAGATCAACTGAAAGAACCCGACTTTTACAGATGGACACAACGCGGAATTTTGTGTCTTGATCGGGTACCACTTGTGCCAAGCGGAATACGCATCGATACCGTTACCCGCACATTTGATCTCGATAAATTAAACGGACATCGGCTGACACCGCTCACTCCAGATAACCGGCGACACGTTCACTACCGTGTGCCGAAAACAATGGACGCCCGTGTTGCAGCCCTCGCAAGAGACTGGACTGCCGGTGTGCCGACTGGATGGCCGCAGGTTCAGGCAATCATCAACCGATTGCGCACATTCGCAAGGCACGATCGATTGCGGTCAGTCCCTGCGACGGAATCAGATGCCCTAACATGGTTTCTCTTCAAGTCTAAGTCTGGTCCTGACTACCTGTTTGCCACCGCTGCGACCTTAATGATTCGTTCACTCGGCTATCCGGCACGAGTGGTCAATGGCATCTACGTTGATGGAAAGCATAAGGACTCGCGAACTGGTCACAGTATTGCAAGCCTTGAGTCTCTTCACTTCTGGTGTCAAGTCGAAACCGAGGCTGCACCGAATCAGGAATGCGTATGGGTAAACCTCGAGCCAACACCCGGATACGTTTTGGCATCTCCAAAGCCTACTTTTGCTGATATGGCCAGAACCGTCATGCAGCACTCCTTCAGGACATTTAATGCGAACAAGGTGATAGTGGTCATTGTGGGATTGCTAATGCTAACTGCGTATGCCCTTCGAATGTACATTTTGGATGCGCTCTACACGCTGAGATGGCAGCTTCGTTGTTTACGACGGCCTAACCGAATACACGTGGAAACGATGTGCCTTCTTGATTTGCGTGCAAGGATTGCCGGGCGGCCACGCAAAGCAGCCACATCCCATGCCAAGCACTTCATCCGCAGCCCACATGCCGTATTTGCTGCAAATCTAATTTTGGGAATCCGTGACTTCGAACGCATCACCTACGGTCTCGAGACCGATATTCCCACTGTCAACTTACGAATGGTCGCATGGAGATGGAATGCTCAGCGGCTACGAGGCTACCTTTCGAAATGACACCCGCAGATACGATTCAAATCCTTAGATCATCCCTTAACAGCGCATTGAAAGGAAAGGCATCGGTTGTGGATCAGGTGCTTATTTGCCTGCTATCCGGGGGGCATGTCCTCCTCGAAGACATGCCTGGGCTCGGGAAGACGACGCTTGCCAAGGCGCTCGCCGATACCATCGGAGGAACGTTTGCGAGAATCCAATGTACACCTGATCTTCTGCCGAGCGATATCACGGGTTTCTCAATCTTTGATCCGGAGAGCCGCTCTTTCAGCTTCCAGCCTGGACCCGTGTTTTCCGATATTGTCCTTGTCGATGAAATCAATCGGGCGACGCCCCGCACACAGTCCGCGCTTCTTGAGGCAATGGCTGAGGGACAGGTGACCGTTGATAATGTCCGAAGAAATTTAAGTCCGATCTTCTTTGTTATCGCAACGCAGAATCCAATCGATCACCACGGTACATTTGCGCTTCCAGAAGCCCAGCTGGACCGCTTCGCAATGAAACTGAGTATTGGGTATCCGGATCGGCAAAATGAAGTTCTCATGCTGCGTGACCAGCCATCCACAAAGTTACCCCGTCATCAGCTCCAAGTGAGCGTAAGCGACCTCATCGCCCTACGAAGTCATACGGAATCAGTCATCGTGACACCGGCAATTTGCGAGTACATCGTTGACCTTTGCCGGGCAACCAGGACAAAAGAACAGATCCGCCTTGGTGTCAGCCCACGGGGAATGCTAACTTGGAAAGCAGCCGCGCAGGCACATGCCGTCCTTGATGACCGTAAGTTCGTAACGCCGGATGATGTTCAGGCAGTGATGTTTGATGTTTTCAATGTCCGTCTGCAGGGAACATATGCAAACTTGCATGATGTGGTAGCACGATTGGAGCACGAAATCCCGGTGCCAATTGAAAGTCAGTGACCGGCTGCGTTTACACCGATGATGTCTTATTCAGCAACATCATGATGCACTGCCTCCCGTCGTCTGCGTGGACATCGACCGGTTGAGGTCGGTTGCCATCCGGCGATCGGCGATATTGATGAATGTATCTTTGTCGGCAATCACAGCCTGAGGAGGAAGCTGCTCGCTCTGGGTAGTGAGACCGCTCATTTTGCGCACGGCGGTCCCGATAGCCATGAACTCAATCAGGCCGTTCGACAGCTGATAAACATATGTCTTGACACCAACGACATCATCAGCGCCGCAGAGCTCGGCATCCGCCTTGACGCGCTTGATTGCATTCTCACGCGCCTCATAGATCAGCGTTGACATTTCGGTGATCTCACCCCGCGCTAATGACTTGAATGCGCTGGTGATGCTGCCAACAAAGCCGAGTGAGTAGACGCTGACACCGAGGACTAACTGAATGGGGAAGTAACCCATTTTGATGACATTCCACATTTCTTCATTGGTGAGGTCGCTGGTGATAGGCTGTTTGCGCGAGAGCAGCTCAATGGCCGGGTGGCGGCTGGCGGTTCCCACCATCACCATCTCCTGCATCCCGGACAGTGGAAGGATATTTGTTCGGATACCGACAACCGCATTCGCACCTGCATGGCTGGCTTCTTCGGTGATGCGCCACAAGGCGCGGTGGCGTGTCTCGTTAAAGACATCGGAGAATTCCTTGACCTCTCCGCGCGCAAGGCTTTTGAGGCCACCCATGATGCCGCCGCCGACACCAATTGAATACGCGACATTCCCAAAGACAAACTTCATCGGAGTAAATCCGGCATCGATCTGACAGAACAACTCCTGGCCATCCGCGCTGCTGGAGAACACGGGCTGCGTAGACTTTTGTCCATCAAAGTGGACACAGTTTCCAATCGACAGAAACTCCACATTGCCACCTTGCCATACAAGCTCGGAGTTCATCCCGGTGATACCCGTGGCGCCACAGCTCTTCGCTTCGCGCATCAGACGCTCAATCGCCGCTTGTCGACCTTCGTGGACAATCGATGTCACCTGCTCGACTTCGCCACCGGTGAGGGTTTTGATCCCTGCTCCGATGCCGCCTGCGAACCCGATGGAATGGACTGAGTTTCCTACAACCAGCTCGCCCGGTGAAAAGCCTTTAGCGTGCAGGCAGTACATCTCATTCCCGGAAAGTCCTGTTACGATTGTCATCAATGCTCCATCCAATTCGGCTGATTACACATGCTTACGTACAGTGTACATCTCTTGCCATATCACCGTTGAGGCAATACACTTTGCGTAAATAATAGGCAAACATTTGTTTGTTTTTGGCATTCCGGAATTGACCCGGTCTGTCGATTAGTTGAATGAAGGATTTAGAAGAATATGCAAATCGATGTTATTGAACGCCCAAAAATGCGTGCGGCTGCGCTGCGCCACGTAGGCCCGTATCCACAGATCGGTCCCGTTTTTGACAGGCTGTGTGGGATTGCGGTGGTGAGTGGCTGGTTTTCGCTTCCGGATGCCTGCACTTTAATGGTGACCTATGACTGCCCGGATACGGTTCCGGCAGACGAGCTCCGCTCTGACGCAGCAGTTGTTGTAGGGCCAGATAGTGTGTTACCGGTCGATGTGGATGAGTTAATGATTCCAGATGGTCGGTATGTGCGCGGAGTCTACATTGGCCCGTACAGCGGGCTCGCCGATGCCTGGAGAGAGTTCAGTAAAGTGGTCCGGGATGCGGGATATTCGGTGAATGGTACGACCGCGATCGAAGTTTATGTCAGTGATCCACGGACGTGTCCGGTGGATGAGCTGCGGACTGAGTTGTTGGTCCCACTGAATGCGGAATGAGAGTTTGACTGCAGCTGAGTTGTCTATCCCTTAAACGGGATGCGGGCCGCTACGGGTAGTCATCTCGCATGCGGCCCGCTGGTTCAAAGCGTTTTCGCGATTATTTCTTCTTTGCGGAAGCCTTGATATCGCAGTCTTTGCAGTCTTTCTTTTCAGCCTTCTTGGCTTCACAGCACTTCTTCTTCTCGACTGCTGTCTTAGTTGTGCAGCACGACTTCTTTGGAGCTGCCTTAACAGCAGGCTTTGTCTGGGCCATAGCTCCGGTTGTGATCACTGCGATTGCTAGGGCAAGCATAAAATTCTTCACTGTTTTATCTTTCTTCCGAGACATGCCTCAAT